>WNFO01000464.1_pt1 | contig 33834 bp, 30 predicted proteins | sample 5400251 | NCBI WGS metagenome assembly WNFO01 (sample SAMN13153354, study PRJNA577476) | soil metagenome | isolation source: 100 cm saprolite under Madrone tree | place: USA:California | collected 2016-06-14
GGGCGGGTGGGCATCCGCTACAGCGATCAGTACGCGGAGCGCGGATTGTTTCAGCGCTTGATGAAACGACTGCGTAAGATCACGAACGGGCCGGCTGGCTTCTTGCCGGTGCTCGCTACTCCGCTTTCCGGCTGACTCTTTTCCGGCTGACTTTCTGCATAGAATCCTATGCACGACCAACCCAGAAAAAACAGACACTTACAACGACAACAGCCAGCGGAGCATTGAAGCTTAGAGCGCAAGATCCTCAGTCGACGTCCCGAACCCGATCTGGCAGAAACGAGGGGGCCAAAGTTCAGCAGACAATCCCCCACAAGGTCGAATTCTGTGCATAAGTCAGGTGACACTTGCAAAACGGGACGGGTGCAGTAAGGCTTATTGGCCTGTACGGCACCCGCTGAAAGAACGATTAAACAGCAATTTCAATTCACTGTTCGCGTCGAGCTGCGTCCGCATTTTCCGCAAGATCACGCATGAATCCGAGAAATGCCGCCGATTGCCCGATGAACAGTCCGTCGGCTGTCAGACTCTCTAAAGCTCCCGTTGCGGCCCCCTTCGTTGCAGTTGGGCGAATGATGGAACATGCTGGCAGCCGTCTGCTAAGGAATGTGGTTGGCTCAGGCATAATCAGATTGGTTTGGAAGTCCTCTCCCCCGAAAGGAGGAGAATTCAGGTCCGGAAAGGTCACCCTTACACCTGTCACGGGATCCACGACATCCGTTAAGTGCGGTGCATTGCCGGCCTTGTCGTGCCAGGTCTGGAAATGGGCGATCTCCACGCCACCGATGCTGAGGAGGATGCGCAGAACTTCCACATTGCTGACGCGCTGTGCCAGTTGCGGATAGAGGCTGGTTCCTCCTTGCTCGATGAAGGCAAAATGGAACCCGGCGGTATTTACGATCGCTTGAAAAAAATTCGCGTCGTTTGCATCACTATCGGTCCGGGGGATTGCCGGGTGTTGCCCAACGGCTAATGACGGAATTGCTTGCGGAAACGTGTCACCGAAATCGGGATTCTTGTTGCGACTGCGGTACCGCGTCCACCAGGAGGTATCGACAGTGAGCTGCATCAGATTCGTGAGTCGCCCGAATTGGTTTGCACCGGTCGCCTTGCTGCTTGGTAACGTCCGGAATTGGTCAAGATCGACTGTCGGAGCACCCTTCGAGGCGAGGTACCTGTTGATGAACACCTCGTGCGTCAGTTCATCCTCGGTGTTGTCATGAATGTATTGCGACATATCGCCGTCTAGCGGCACCAGGTCTTGCATATACAACGGGTTTCCGCCGGTGACCCGTGCGGGGTAGCCGGGAATCAGTTCGCTGGCCAGCTTAGAGACCTCGTCATCCTGTACTCCCCCGAGTTCCTGGTACTGTAGCCAAAGATCGCTCTCGATGATCTCGGCGGCGGCCAGGAACCGCAGGATGGCAACATCACCTTTTCTGAGTGAACCACTGGAAGTCTCACTGAATGCAGATGGGGCCTTCGCCAAAGCTCCCACACCCACACTCGCCGTCGCCACAGCGCCAGCTGCCAGACTCTTCTTTAAGAATGAGCGCCGGTTCGTGCCGCCCTGCTCTTCGGAGTTATGGTCGTCTTCACTTGTCAGAAAATCCGTGCTGCGTGCGTTGACTTTCGTTGCCGATTTCTCACTCATGTGCAGCGCTCCATTTCTTTATCTTAAGTCGCATTTCAATGGTTCGATCGGGTGACCTCTACCGCTTTCTTTGCACGGTACGCCCCTCATGGGCACGAGATGTTACCCATTTGTAATGCTGGTGTAAAAACAACGCGTGCGATTGGCGCGCCTGTTCCGTTCCGAATTGCTTTTTAGCGATCCAATGTACATTGCCGTTTCTAAGCGAAATTTGACAAGCCCCACGGGTTTATCAGTTGAGGATCGGTCACAGCAGCGACTCCTGCTGTGTTAAAACCCGATTCGCGTGTCCTGCGCAAAACAAGTGGCGCTCATGATCAGAGCCCATGCTGTACTCGCACAAGAGCGCAGTAACGTCTTCATCTGTCAAATCTCCTTTGTGTTCGCAACCCGTTGTGCCGCGTTCGGCCTCTCGGACCAACCCGCGGCGGTAAAGGTCTGCAAGCCAACCCACAGCTGGAGCTGGGGTCCCTCGAGATGCTCAATCATTGATGCGACGGATCGAACGCCTATCTTTGGCCTTGATGGTCGGAGTGCCCGCCTTCATGCTCCGAGCCGGCCAGAGTAAACGCGTACACCTTGTTGCTTCCGATTCCCGGTGGGATATTTCGGTAACCGGATCCCCAATAGAGGGTGCTGTCCACGATAGATGGGCCATCGATGACTGTGCCTCCGCTTGCAAAATTCCAGAGGATCTTTCCAGTTGTCGTATCGAAGCCGTACATCTGCCCTGAATAAGAGCCCGCATACATGACGCCGTTGGCAACGCTCACCGAGCCGGTGTCAATGGTGCCTGCGGTCGGATCTGCAGTCTGCCAAAGGATCTTCCCGGTGGCGATGTCGAGAGCGCTCCAGGCTCCCCAGGTAATCTGCTGTCCCGAGGGCACTAACGTATAGGGGAGATGATCGTGATTCCCGATCGCAACATAAATGCGCTTGCCATCGGTGGCGGTGCCCCACTCGATGCCTCCAAGCGAACTGCCTGGCCCAACCGGTGTGCTCCAAACGATGCTGCCGTTATCGGGATTGAGCGCCCAAAAGATGCCGCTTTTCTGGCCAAAGCCGACAATATTGCCTACAAGATTAGGCCCTGCTCCTCCGAGATCGAAATCCGGGCTGCTGGGTACCGGACAGTTCGCCTTTGGTCCTGTGGGAGTAAGGCATGCTACCGTCCAAGTATCAAGGCCTTGCAACCTCTTCGCCCACTTGATCTGCCCGGTCTTTAAGTCCAATGCAAGAGCAGTGTCGAAGAAATCGTCAGGCGCAGCGCAGGTCGCCGTTGGATTTGCGTTCTGGCAAGCTTCCACATCCGCGGGGGCGGTGTAGTTGTTGCCAGTACCGATGAAGAGCGTGCCGCGCTTGGGATCAATCGCGGGTGGTTGCCACACTGCTCCGCCGCTGTATTGATCCGTCCGCCCGCCATTGTCGGGCATGTCGAAGGTCTTCCAAAGTATTGCGCCGTTCTTCGCATCGAGCGCGACCACGCTGCCGCGAAAGGTGCAACAGGGATATTTCGGATTCGTCGCCAGACTTTCTTCGCTCGAAGAGACGCCAATGTAAACAACGCCGTCGAAAACAACGGGAGATCCAGTAATGACTGCCGCTGGATGAGCCTCCACCTGTGTAATCCAGCGCAGGGTTCCTGTTTGCCGATCTACTGCGATCACGTTTGCGCCGTTGTGCACCTGATTGGAACTGAGAATGTCTCCAATAATTAATTCATCACCATGCACCGCAGGACTAACACGAGAGACAGCTCCGTCGACCCCGTCGTACTCCGAGATCTTGTGAGACCAGATGAGACGTCCGCTGTCCTTCTTTACTGCGAACAGATTGCCACCCCAATCCGGGAAGTAGACTGCATCACCATCCACGGTAGGAGTGGCTGAAACATCTCCACCGGTTGTGAATACCCATTTGGGGGATAGATTCTTGACGTTGGCAGGGCCGATTGAATGCTCTGCCGGCTGGTTCCAGGTGTTGCTGAGATTCTGGCCGGCTATTCGCCATTGGCCAGATCGGGACCGATCTGATTGGACTTGCGCGCTTACCGCCGAGACTAATAAGAGGACAGTGATCAATGCCGTGTTGGGCAATGACACGCTAGGATTCTTCGCGAACATCAGCATCGCTTTCTCCTTCAACTAAACGCGATTACGCTCGCCCGCACTCTTTAGAGACGGCAATTCCGCTGCTGGAAACCGCCACCCCACGTGGGCGAGCCCAGGATTTTGGTATTTCTACCCAGGATTACAGCGCGGCGCTGGCGTAAGAGTTGATCTCAGTTCAGCGCAACTTCTTCGAAATTCGGTGTGGCCCACTCCACAGCCTTCGTTTCATTCCAAAACAACAGTAAGTGTGTATTGTTCTCCTTGAATTCGCCTCCGGTTATGCTTGCCGGGTATTTCTAATTGCACACGTCGTTCCAACGTGGGCCACGACTAAGGAATCCAGTTTCTGCTTGATCGGGGAACAACTTAGCGGTTAGTTCTCTATGAAGCGAAACGCCACACGCAGACGAGCGTGACGAAATCGAGTCGCCTGTGATGAATAGTTGCCAGATGACAGATCTGATGGTGTGTAAAATTGTCGGTAGCTGATTCGAAGTGATTTGCGATGCATGCGGCTGGTTCCCGCCGCATGTCTCGGAGTCTCGAAGGGACAGAAGAAGGCTCGCATTTTGGACCCGCCCCCTTCCGCGCGGGAGGTGGGATCTTCGCTACAGTTGCGTCACAAATCCAGTAAGATATTTGCCCGATTTATGCGGCCACAGTGTTGTCCGGACGCAAGAGACCTAGCTTGCGTATCTTGCTGTTGAGAGTAGTGCGGTTGACTCCGAGTCTTTTCGCCGCGCCCTTCGGGCCTCCAATCACCCAGTTCGTTTCCTTAAGAGTCTTGAGAATGTGGTCGCACTCCGCCTCCTCAAGCGTCACCGGCGGGGCCGGACTGACTTGTTCCGCCAATCCAAGGCTGTCCAACGGCGCCCGAAGTGTCGCGCCCGACGACAGAATGACCGCGCGTTCGACGAAGTTCTGCAGCTCGCGGACGTTCCCGGGCCAGGCGTACTGTGTGAGAACTGCCATCGTCTCCACAGGAACGGTATCGACTCGCCGCTTCATACGGCGAGAGCAATCGTGGACGAACGCTGCCACCAGTAAAGGGATGTCTTCGCGGCGTTGCCGCAGCGGAGGGACAGCGACCGGAAAGACGTTGAGGCGGAAGTAGAGATCGCTGCGAAACTGCTTTTGAGCAACCATCTCTTTCAGGTCCCGATTGGTTGCGGCCACCAGACGCACATTCACACGCTGCGTATGGGTGCTGCCCAGCCTTTCAAACTCCTGCTCCTGCAGAACTCGCAGCAGCTTGGCCTGGAACTCGAGAGAGATGTCGCCGATCTCATCGAGGAAAAGTGTTCCGTTATCCGCCAGTTCAAAACGCCCCATCCTGCGGGCGATCGCACCGGTAAACGCGCCCCTTTCGTGACCGAATAATTCACTCTCCAGCAGACCGAGTGGAATTGCGGCACAATTGAACGTCACGAACTTCTGATCGCGCCGCGGGCTCAGGTCATGAATGGCGCGCGCGAGAAGTTCCTTTCCTGTTCCTGTTTCGCCTTCAATCAGCACGGTGGAAGGTGTCGGAGCGACGGTCATGACCTGATCCAGCACGTGCTTGAGGGCCGCGCTGGACCCGATAATTCCCTGCAACCTGCTATGGATTTCGGTTTCGTGGCTCGAGCTGGGGCCACCTTGCATCTGGACGTCATCACACGGTACTTCTGAAGTGAGCGGTTCTTTGTTGCGACGACCGGGCCAGATCGATTGCACTTCTGGTTGACACCTGTTCCAACTCGAGGCCACTTCTTCCTCCCGCAAGAATTCACAGATCGACGTGTCGTCGAAATCCGCTAATCACCTTTCCCTTCGGAAAGGCCGGTTCGTTTTCCCTTACAGCCTCCCTGGAGATCCATTGGCAGATGTAGCGCGAAACGTTCCTGAGTTCGATTTCCTCAACTTCGCATTGCGAGGAACCTCACCGCGATCGGGTCCACGAGTTCACTTCTTTCAACCCCAGCACAAGTGTTTTACTTCTTCCGCGCTAACTAATTTATTAATTCTCATATCTGTTGTACCTCCAATAGCCGGGGTTTCATTCCGCATTGGCACTGACTTTCCACCGGCTCCTGTGACCAGATTCCGGTGGGGCGCGATGCACCCGGCCACATGCGGGGGAGAGCGGTCGGCCAAAGTGCACCGCAATTCGCGCCCCACAGTCACGGCATTCCCTCCGGGATTCGGGGACGCCACCTTCATCTCGAAGCGTCGCCTCATTCTCTGAAACCATTGCAGTACCTCTCGCCCTTGTCCCCTAACGCTTAGGCCCCGAAATTCCGAGTCACCTCCGTTTCTGCTCTAAGCCAGTCATCCAGATCGTGACCGTCCTCTCTTCTACGCAGCTCGTATATTTCGTAGGCTCGTTGGCGGATTTGCCCCTGAATCTGGTCTTGAGGTTGAACCGCGTTTGATTGCGTAAGAGGACTGGGTTGTGGCTTCTTCATTACGACGTCCTTCCTCGGTTGGGGTATCGTTGTCGATGAACGTACGGATCGTCTTCTTGTCCTCGCTTCTCTGGTCCGACCACTTACGCAGCCGAGCAAAAGCGCCCTCTGAGCGCTAGCGTTGCGCTCTCGCAGTAGCGTTGGCGTATTCTCTCGAAGGCGCATGAATGTTTCAAGGCTTCCGTAACCCGCCCCATAACAAGATCGTGAGTGCCCCAGACATGAGCACAAGATTTATCAGCGCGTGCTCCAGGGCAAACTCCATCGCGGAGACAAAGAACAACGCAAGCAAGGGTATCCGCTTCACTCGAGTGATCCTTGTTATCAACTCAGTCTCCAACCGAAGCCAGTCCAATCCCCGCCGCGTCTTATTGTTGCCAGCCGCCACCGAGGTTTCTGTAAATGAGAACCAGACCTACAAGTTCGTTCAACTGAGCCTGAGCGAGTCCCAGTTCGGCAGCAAAGTCATTGGTTTCGTTGGTCAACACCTCCAGGTAACTGGCGGCTCCGCCTCGATAGCGCATCTCAGAAAGTTGCGCCGCGTCTTGAGCTGAGAGCGCCAGTTGCTCCTGGTACTCCCGGAATTCCCGGTCCTTGTGGTACTCGACTAGCCCGTCCGAGACCCCGCGAAAAGCTTGTTGGACCGTCTGGCGATAAGTCAGCAGTGCTTCCCGTTGCCGCGCCTCACTAAACTTGACACCGGAACGAATCCTTCCTCCGGCGAAAATGGGCTGTGCCAATGATCCTCCGAAACTCCACAGCCCGGCCGGCCCAGTGAACAGGCTGGTAAGTGCAGAACTCTGGTATCCGCCGGTCGCGGTCAAGCTGATTTGAGGGAAGTACGCTGCCTTCGCTACTCCGATTTGAGCGTTGGCCGCGATCAACTGTGCTTCGGCTTCGCGAATGTCGGGTCGTCTCTCAAGCAGGCTGGAGGGAAGCCCCGCCGGAATCTCAGGCATATGCGGTTGCTCGGTCAACTTCGTTCCCCGTGCGATAGGGCCAGGGTTGTTTCCCAGAAGCGTGCTGAGGAAGTTTTCCTGCTGCTCGATACGCCGCTCCAGGTCGGGGATGGTTTCAGCCGCAGTGTCCACCAACTGCTCCGCCTGCCGGACGTCGAGCATGGATGTAGCCCCACCGTTTGCTAACGTTTGTGTGAGCCCCAACGAGTCCTTGCGTAAAGCCAGCGTTCGCTGCGAGATTTCGAGCTGCAAGTCGAGCGAACGAAGCTGGAAGTAGGTTGTCGCAACGTCACTCACCAGTGTGCTAACAACCGACTCGTGCGCCCATTCTGTCGCCAACAGATTAGCCCGGGCTGCTTCGGTGGCGCGGCGGTACCTCCCCCAAAAATCGAGTTCCCAGGCCAGCGAGAGATCCAGCTGATTTGCGCTCGTTTCGTATTGACGGAAAAGTTTCGTCTTCGGATTGCGTTCATTCGCAGCCAGGGCTTCGCCACTGATCGATGGCAACTGGTCTGCACGCGTGATGCCCAGTTGCGCCTGGGCTTCGAGGATTCGCGTTGCCGCAATGCGAACATCGTAATTCTGCTGGAGAGCGGTGTGGATCAGGTCTTGCAGCTGCTTGTCTTGAAAGACCTCCCACCATTTTTGGTCTCCGAACGACTGCGACGCCGCGGGCTGCGCTGGTTCTTGCGGAGTAGCTCCACGGTACATGCCAGGAACGTCGGCACTTGGTCGCTTATAGTTCGGCCCCACAGCGCAGCCCGTACTCAGGAGCATAGTTAGGGAGAGGCCCATTGATATGGCCGTTAGTTTTGTCAACTTAGTCTCCTTCCGACGGGCTTGGCTGCGGGACAGGCGCATGGGCGGGCGCTTCGCCGCTGCGACGGCTTGCCAGGCGCTCGACCAGGACGAATAGCGCTGGAATGATGAATATCGCAATCGCGGTAGCGGCCACCATGCCACCGATTACGGTTGTACCCATGATCTGACGCGCGACTGAGCCTGCACCTGTTGCCGTCCAGAGCGGCACGCAACCGAGAATGAATGCGAAAGAGGTCATCAGAATCGGCCGCAAGCGGAGCCTGGCACCTTCAAGCGCAGCGTCCACCAGAGGCTTACCCTTTTCGTACTCTTCCTTGGCAAACTCGACGATCAGAATCGCGTTCTTGGCCGCTAATCCGATCAGCATCACTAGACCGATCTGCGAATAGACATCGTTCTCGATCTGCACCATGTAAGCCGGATAGAGAGCACCCAGCACCGTCCGCCGCAGCCACAAGACTCCAAAAGCGCCAAATACCGCGACCGGAGTGCTTAGCAACACGCTGAAAGGCAATGACCAGCTTTCATAGAGGGCCGCCAGGATCAGAAATACAAACAACAGCGAGAAGCCGAAGATGACCGAAGCCGATATTCCTTGCCGGGCCTTCTGCTCTTGATAAGACATGCCCATATAATCAAAGCCCATTTCGCCAGGCATCGTCTGTTTGAAAACATCTTCCAAAGCCGCCGTGGTTTGGTCTGAGCTGTAGCCTGGCGCGGCACTGCCATTGATCTGCGCTGACCTGTACTCGTTGTAGCGCATCGTAAATTCGGGGCCGTCACGCGACTCGAACTTAGTCAGCGCGGTGAGGGGCACCATTTGCCCTCCACCGTTGCGCACGTAGAACTGGCTCAGGTTCGAAAGATCCGATCGGTAAGGAGCCTCGGCTTCTACATACACTTGCCACGTACGGCCGAAATCGTTGAAGTAGTTGATGAACAGACCGCCCATAAAAGCCTGAATACTTCTGTAAACATCGTTGACGGCCACACCTTGCTTCAGCACTTTCTCCCGGTCGACCTCCAAGAACTTTTGCGGCACGCTCGGTAGAAAGGAGGTGGATATCGAGCCAATTTCGGGACGCTTGCGAGCCGCTGCCAGGAACTTGTCCAGGTTGTTTGCCAAGAACTGAACGTCCCGCCCGGCACGGTCTTCGAGTACGAACTGAAATCCGCCGGATGTGCCGACTCCAGGAATTGCTGGCGGCGAGAAGCTGAAAGCGGTTCCTTGCGGAAGCTTGCTAAGGTGCTGGTTCAAGCGCACCTTGATTTCCTGATATTGTTCCGCTCTGGTCTTACGATCACTCCAGGGCTCCAGCGTGACGAAAAAGAAGCCGTTGTAAGTAGTCCGCACAAAGCTGAGCAAGCTGAAGCCAACAACACTCGTGGTGTATTCGACACCTGGCGTATTGGCGATGATCTCCTCAACCTGTCTCGCCGCTGCGCTGGTGCGCTCCAGCGAAGCCGCGTTCGGAAGGTCCATGTTGATGTACACGTAGCCCTGGTCTTCATCGGGCAAAAAGCTGGATGGCACGCGGCTGCCAAAGAAAACTCCGGCAAGGCCGAAGGCCACAAGCAACACCAGCGCCAGCGCGCTCTTCCGAATTAGCCCGCCCGATAGTCGGACATAGCCCTTCGAGGCGCGTTCGAAAATGCGATTGAACCATTCAAAAAACCTTCCGAGTGGCCCGCGGCTTTCCTTCCGTGGCCGGAGCAGTAGCGCGGCAAGGGCCGGGCTTAGCGTGAGGGCGTTAAAAGCCGAGAGGATCACCGAGATTGCGACAGTCAAGGCAAACTGCTGGTAGAGCCGTCCCGTAATGCCTGGGATAAAGACTGTCGGAACGAAAACCGCCGAGAGAACCAGAGCGATACCGATCACTGGGCCCGAGAGCTCTTGCATTGCTTTTCGAGCTGCGTCCTTGGGAGCAAGACCCTCGTCGATGTGGCGTTGGACGCCTTCGACGACGACAATGGCATCGTCCACCACCAGGCCGACGGCCAGCACCAACCCGAACATAGAAAGTGTATTGATCGAAAAACCGAACAGCGGGAAGAGAACAAACGTGCCCACCAGCGAGACGGGAACGGCCAGCATCGGGATTAGGGTAGCGCGCCAGTCCTGCAGGAAAAGGTAGACCACAAGGATCACGAGTACGATGGCAATCAAAAGAGTCACAATGATCTCCTTTATGCCTTCCGTCACGGCGCTCGTCTGGTCAAGCGATATGGCGTAATCCATGTCTTGCGGGAAGCGCTGCTTCATTTCCGCCATCAGCTTTCGGACACCTGCGGCTGTTTGGACGGCATTGGAACCGGGCAACTGGTAGACGGGGATAACGATGGCGGGCTTGCCATTCAAGCGGCTGACAATGCTGTAGTCTTGTGCACCCAGCTCGACGCGGGCGACGTCCTTCACGCGAACGATTCCGCCATCTGGCGCCTCGCGCACGATCACGTTTTCGAATTGTTCAGGAGAGCTCAGACGACCCTGCGCCAGCACGGAATAAGTGAATTGCTGGTTCGCGGGAGCTGGCTCTCCTCCGACCTGACCGGCGGGATTCACCGTGTTTTGCGCCTGCACCGCATTGACGATGTCCGTGACCGTGATGCCTAGCTTCGCTAGTTTGTCAGGCTGCACCCAAAGCCTCATGGCATACTGCCCCGCCCCGAAAACCTGTGTCTGGCCAACGCCGTACAAACGGGCGATCGGGTCGTTGAGGTTGATATAGGCGTAGTTGCCGAGAAATTTTGTATCGTAAGTCCCCTTCGGGGAAAATAGTCCGACCAGCATTAACGGGGCAGTCACCGACTTTCTGATGGTCACCCCATAACTGTTAACGTCAGGCGGAAGCTGACCAGCAGCCAGTTGCTCGCGCGACTGTGTGAGGATTAGATCGGTGTTCGGGTCCGTCTTCAGGTCGAAGTCCGCGACCATGGTGGTTTGTGAGTTGCCGGTAGCGTTCAGCGAGTACATGTAGTTCATGTTGTCCACGCCGTTGATTTGCTGTTCGATGGGCGTGGCGACGGATTGCTCCAGGGTCTGCGCGTCGGCCCCGACAAAGGATGCCTGTAGCTGAATTTCAGGCGGAACGATGTTCGGAAATTGCGCTACGGGCAGGGTTGTGATGGTGACCGCGCCTACAATCACCATAAGGATGGCGATCACCATCGCCACGATCGGACGGTTGATGAAGAACTTCGACATAGCTCAGTTCCCTTCCCCGGCGAGTTGCGCGGGCTTAGGTGTAACGAGAGTTCCGTCCCTGAGCTTCTGCAGTCCCTCAACTACCACCTGCTCGCCCGGCTTGAAGCCCTCGTCCATAACCCACATCGTCCCGACCGTCTCCCCGGGCTTCACGGTCCGCATACTAACCCTGTGATCGCTGCCTACAACCGCTACCTGATAACTTCCCTGTGACTGCGTAACGGCGCTCTGAGGTATCAGCAGAGCGCCGTTTTTCATCTTGGTTTCGACCCGTGCACGTCCATACTGGCCGGGGCGCAGAATGTTGCCGGGATTGGGGAAGGCAGCGACGATACGAATCGTGCCTGTGCTTGGATCCACTTGCCGGTCGGCCAGCAGGATTTTGCCCTTTCGAGGGTAGATACTGCCGTCAGTCAGGATCAGGTCGAGCGAGTTTCCGAAAAAACTGATGGTGTGCTTGGAAGAAACGCTGCTGCTCTGTTTTTGTGCGAGGACATAATCCTGTTCACTAATCGGAAAGTAGGCCTTGATGGGATCCACCTGTGAAACGGAAGTCAGGATAGAATTGGGCCCCACCAGGTTTCCAATCTGGACTTGTGCAATCCCCGCGATTCCATCCACCAGCGAAGTGACTCTCGTCCACTCAAGGTTGAGTTCCGCCTGCTCCACGGCCGCCTTGCCCGATTCGACGGCCGCATGGGCGCCGAGTTTAGCCTGAATCTCGTTATCCAATTGACTCTTCGCGATGGCCTTGGCCTCCGCAAGCGGTGTGTCGCGCTCCACATCAAGAGTGCTTTTGCCAAGTTGTGCTTGTGCTTGCGCAAGGTCACCCTTTGCGCGGTCGAGGGCCGCCTGGAAGGGCCTCGGATCTATTTGGAACAGCAACTGGCCTTTGCTGACGAGCGAGCCTTCTTTGTAGTCTTGCCTGACTATGTAGCCTGAGACCTGGGGTCGGATCTGTGCGTTTACGTAGCCGTCCAAGGTGGCCACCCATTCGCTGTACACAGGAACATCCTGCTGGATGACCGGGGCAACTTTCACTTCAGGAGCCGTCGGCGGCGGCGCTGCTTGGGTTCGTCCACATCCAATCATCGCAAGGCTGACCACAGCAAAAAGAATGAACGGTGGAACTTTGGTCGACACAACTTTGTTGCACTTGTGCATGTGGTCCGTGCTCCCGGCAAACGTGTGGCTGGATTTCCCCATGCGGAGCAGAGGGGCAAGGCGAGTGCCAAAGCTCACAGGAAATCACGTTTGCGTAAGCGGTTGAAACCAAGGAAGATTCAAAGATGACGCGGGCCGGCACATGACGACTGTTGAGGCTGTCGAAGTCAGCTTCAACAGCTTCGAAAGCCACGACGAATCGGCAACGGCGATGGTAGCGATTTTCCGCTGACTCCATCACAACTGTCGTGCGGTGCTAGGTTGTAGCCTCCGGTTGAAACGCATCGCGGTTAACCGGTCGCTGATCAAACGGATTGGACGCATCACGTCGGACCACCACGGCTTGATGGGCAAGGTCTGATCGAGTTTGGAGCCGACTTTAGCTGCTCGATTGGAGGCACTTCATAGGCGGAGTGCCGAATATTAACCACTATGCGCCCGGCAATGCGTGCCCGAGCTATCGACTGGATCTGCGCCGACAGCGTGAAGTCGCCGACGTCGACATACTCCTGGATGAAATCGACTCGCTTGATCCACCACGACGGTGACTTGCTAAGCCGCCCCACCGCCCGCACGATATGCCCTGTCTGCGGGTCAATGAGGATCTTCCCCTTGAACAGGCCTGGATCCTTGCGGCGCGGCTTAAGAGCGAACGCGTACAGGGGCCGGCCGTTCAGGTCTTCAATGCCCTTGTAGGAGAATCGATAGTTACTCTCTAGGATGGCGACTCTCGGCCCCCTCTTCTTCCCCACGCGTTCCACGTCGGACTCGAGGACGCGGTAGATCACATTGGTCTTAACGAAGGTATCCCCCACGAATTCTACCGCGGTGTAAATCAGCGACTGCGGTGCGAAAAATGTTCGCCTCAAGGAGCATCGTCCCTTTTCTGCCATCGCTGGTATTTCGGCTTCGATAATGGTTTTGTCCGAATATGCGGCCAGGGTGGTCAGTTGTCGCAGCGCCCTTGCCTGGTAGCTGAGCAACGCCTGCTGTGGCGACAGGATGGCCGCCGGCGTCGATGAAGGTTCGCCAGGCGGGGGCATCGGCCAGATCGTCGGGGCCGGAACCGGTTCGCACCATGGGTGGCAACAAGCCACTGCGGGTCCCGCCCAGAGAACCACCGCCACTGCCAGCCTGATCCGCTGTTGCCTACGTGCCCGTACACATCCCTGCAATGTGGCTGCTCGGGGCCAAGTCGCGCCACTAGTCATTTTTATTTGTCTCTTCGCCGAAACGCCCACACAGTAAGGAACTCCTCCGTTCTCATTCTCGAAAGCCTGGACAAGACCGGTCGACCGCTCAGCCCGGTCACTGTGACCCAAACTTGGCGCGACCGAATTTGGTTGCGAGTTTAAGATCGTCATCGCTGGACAATCTCAAGACTCCCTTTAACGAGAGTCGAGATCGTTTTCTTCACCACAGAGGCTTCGCTCCGGGGTGATTACCCTTGGTGGGCCTCTTTCGCATGTTCACTTCGGCCCCACCGCGGTCGAAATGAACCTCATCCATCAAAGTTGTCATCAGGTAGACGCCGCGGCCATGCGTGGACTCAAGCCGCTCTGCGTTAGTCGGGTTAGGGAGCTCGGTGCGGCTAAATCCTTTTCCTTCGTCCCTGACCACAATGGTGACTTCCTGATTGGGCATACAGCAGCAGCCGACGTAAACATGCTTGTGACGGTCTTCATGATTGCCGTGAACGACGGCATTCGCCAAGGCTTCTCGCAAAGAGATTTCAACGTCGATTTCGCTTCCAGGCGCACATCGGCATTTCTTGATGAAGAGCATGAGCTCGTCTACGCAAGGTGAGATTGCAGCAATTTCACTTCGAATGGACTGCTCTATCCGGAGAACAGGGCCGGCAGAGTGCGAAATAGCATTCGAAGATGTTGGCTTGTGTCGTTCTCTCACTCCTTCGGGTCCCCCCTCTGCTTTCGGGAGATGAGAAAGCAAGAAGCGTGCCAAACCCGTGTTGTCATATGGTGGAATGTCAGGCAGGTCCAACAAGGCTCCGGTCTAAGTGCCGAAGGCGCAGGAGACTGAAGGAATTGGGGCAGCGGGACAGCGATTGAGCCTGCTATCACTGAACTCGAGAACCGAGACAGATTGGCAGGTTAACTAACAACCCCGCGCCCTTTTTATCCGGCAAGCTCGACTGCTCGTTGCCAATGCACTGTGGCGAAGAAGAAATTTGTTGGAGACAACTTGTCGGAGTCGTCCGGATCTTACAATCCGCGACTGTTAAGCAAGACGCAAACTAGGCAGATTATGCCAACTACCGCCAACAGAGCGATAGTTGCCGCGATGTCACTCTGCCTGTGATCTGATTCCGGATCTAGGTACCGAATCGCGGACCAGACTTCTCGGTCCGAAATGATTCCATGATCATGCGCTTCCTTCTGCTGATTGTTCCTCGGCACGTTAAGTCTCCACTACAAGTTCGCCGGAGATGGAAGCCGATTGAAACGCGGTTGTCGATAGCTAGACATCGAGTTGTGCGTCTTCGCCGTTCCGTAAGGTTCTTAGCCGCCTCCAACTATCGCAATGCAACCGGGCTGCCAAGCAAGGCGAGATACGATCCTTCCTGAATCGCTGAAAATAGAAACCGATTTGAAAAACACATTCCAGCGAAGTGTTGAAAGTTAAAAGGTTGACAATTCTCTGACACAAGGCCGGGACATGCTTGGGATGGTGCCGCTCTCAGCAACTCATGGACATGAGACCCCATTGTGTACCGGTATCACTGAGAGCCAGCTTTTTTCTGAATTCCTCAATACGAGCTTCAGAGTGCAGCGCTGCTCGAGGGCACAGTCCTCACAGTTCTCAGGACGTATCGGTGGTCGACAGTCATCTGCTCTTTGCCCTGATCGGAGCCACGTTCCTCGAGTGGGTCATCGTCGACATGGGGATACCTGCAGTCCCGCGACAGGGCTATGCAAGTCGTATTACCGATTTGATCGCCCTCAGCTTGCTTCGCGAGCGCGGCTTTCAGAGCCGTTCTGCGACTGGAGGTACTGCTCATACCCCTCGGTCGCATAGCACAAACCCCGATCGAAAAACTGGTCCAGCAGGCGCAACAACTCCATCTCGCCGTAGATTTCAACCGGGCCGCTCATGAAGCTGTGGTGTTGCAAGAATTCCCAAAGATGCTCTTTGGTCAGAACAATTGCCCAGCAGAAGTCGGAAAGCGCGACCCCCTGGGAGGCGCGGCGCTCACCGATTTCAAAATAATGCTGCTTGATGTCGTGGCCCGTCTTGGTGAGCAGCCAGTCGCTCAGGTGCCGCAGGATTTCCTGGATTCGGCGCCGCAATTCCTCGACCGGGACTTTGCGCAGGTCGGTGGTGCGCGGAGAAGTTTCGAGTTTCGTGACCAACTCGGCTGCGAGTTCCTCGCAATGACGTTCAATCAGTCGTACCAATCTTAATGCGATCATGCCACCTTCTGCAATTGATTCGATGCGGATTCTGGGTGAGCAGACGCAGGCAAAAGCCGCGGCTGTGTCAGAATGTTTGTAATGAAATGTAACGCACTTCTCACCTTTTGTTTGTTGCCGCGCTGTTGTGCATATCGGCCTTGCCGTCTGGCGCTTATTGCCTGCAGTCCGTCCAAGTCGCGAAGAACCGATTTGGCCTCCCGCAATTCCGAAATGAGAGCAAAACAAACTAAAGGAACGGGTGCTCGGCTTCCCTTGCGGGCTAACGGCAAGACGTCCGGCTTGGTCCGCATCATCTCCGCCCGTACCGCGCTGCAACTGGCATCGGGCAGGTCGTAGCCCACGAGAACGATTTCTACACTTGAAGGCAGCGTTCCGGAACTGGTGTCGACAGTCGAGACTGTCGGTTGCCGCCGACACCAAGAAAGTGGAAGAACCAGTGACGAGCAGCGGCAAGCAGACGCGCTCGTATCATGATTGTCCGGTCAAATTACGGCGACGCCCTCGTGCGCTTTTGACGCAAACGGCCCTCCTGTCTAGCTAAGCTAAGCTAGACCGTCGCTCTCTCCTTGCTACTTCTCTTCGATTTCGACGGCGTAACCATCGAGGTCGCCCACCATACCGGCATGGTTGAAACTGAGCGGTACTATCTGACTCACAATCAAGCTGGGAGAAACAAAATTCACTTTACCGACATTTTGGAGATGATTAGAAGACGAACTTCGCTTGTAATTCGATTACCCTTGGTGACGCGTCCGCACCCAGACCGGAACCATAAATGGTCGTCGGCTGACTAACGGTCTGGGTGATTTGTCCGAACTGGCCGCTGTTCGCATTTGTGTTCGGGAAGGCAAAGTTCGGATGATTGAAGAGATTAAAGAACCTTGCGCCAATGGAGAACTGGGCGCTCTCCCACCTCGGTATCGCAAAGGCCTTCTCCACGTCGAAGTCAGTGTCGAAGTAGCCTGGACCGCGAAACTGGTTACGGCGCTGGGTGCCGAAATTATTGATTGGGTCAGCGAAATTAGCAGCGCTGTAGCAGGGATTGGGTAAGCCGTTTACCAACTGGGCAGCTGAGCCACCGCAGTTGATGTTAGGAAAGCCCACGACATTGGCGAGCGCCGCTGTGGTGGTCGCAGGACTTGTACTGCCGAACAGGCTTCCTTGTAGAGTCGCGGTCTCGTTGCTGCTCCAGATCGAGTACGGGAACCCAGTGTGTTTGAAGATGGTTCCGGAGAATGTCCATCCCTTCACCAGCGCGCCCGGACCGCGGCGCGTAAGGTGGCGGAAAGCGTCACTCCAAACATAGTTCATGACGAACGATTGTCGGACATCGTAATCAGCATTGCCATAGTTAAGCTGCCGGATATTGAATGGATTTAAGGGCGTGACAACATCAACGTTGCCGTTGGCGTTCAAGCCGAACGGGTTCAAAGAACTATTGGAGATTTCATCCAGCGCATGGCTGTAGGTATAGGACGCCTGGAACTGAAACCCTCCAGTAAAATTGTGCGCGGCAGTCACCGTGATGCCATTGTAGTTTGAGTTGCCGACGTTTTGTGTCTGTGCAACCACTCCGAATCGCGCGTCTGGCTGGGTGACCGGGAGACCTCCGAATGCAGCGCCCGTCGGACTAAAGGCGTTCAGGGCTGGATTCGTGATTTCTTCATGCTCACCGTGATTGCCCACATACTTCACGCTCAGCGTGGTATGCCAGCCCAGAGCCTGCTGTATTTCCAGGTCCCACTCGTCGTAACGCGGGATCTGCACTTTGCCGGGATTAAAGAAATTGAAGGCAGGAACGGCACCGCCGTTAGCAAAATTGACGCGAAAAGCGGCATTGGCCGCCGCCGCTTGTCCATTCAGATTTCCTACCGCCGCCGGTGAGAGCGGACCGTTAAAAAGAACGAACGACGGATCATTCGGTGCATTGGTGAGAATGTCATCAATCGCACCGGTAGGAATCGCGTCGCTGAAGACACCGAATCCGCCACGGATGACAGTGTTCCTGGCGCCGAATGGCGACCAGGCGAACCCGACCTTCGGCTCATACACGACAGACGTAACGGAGGGGAATGCAGTATTCAAGCCCGTCCTCAAGGCTTGATTCACGGGCGCCGTGCGATTCAGGTCCTGAAATGGTACAGAAAGACTTTGGAAGCAATTAGTCTGGCAGACTGGATTCGACAAGTGATCAAACCTCATGCTTAGCGTAAGCTTCAAGTTCGGAGTGACCTTGAGCTCGTCTGACACGTACCATCCAAGTTGATAGAGTGCTATCGGTACATTTGTGTTGACGGGGAAGCTCTGAGCCACCAGATTTCCCACGCTGCTGTTCGCCGGCGCCACGCCTCCGAACGCGAAGTCCTTCAGGGAGACTTCCTGGGCAAAAGGAATGACGCCGGTAAAATTGTGGTCGCTCACATCGTCGCGGCGGAAGTTGACGCCGAACCGGAAGCTGTGTCTCCCGCGAGTCCAACTGAAGTCGTCCACAATTCCGTACTGGGTCACCGATCGGCCTTGCGGAAAGGCAGTGCCATCGTTGTTCAGAGGGAACAGTGAATTGTCGCCGAATGCAACCGTCTGAGGAAGAGTCTGGAATTCGGCGGCTTGGTTCACCATCGTGAAGAGGGCGCTATACCACTGCAGTGAGGCGACGAAGTTGTTTACCATGTTGGCGCCGAACGTATGGGTTTCGCTCAACTGGCTCTGCCATTCCGGTTGAGTACTATGAGCATCGAAGGCGGAGCTCAGAGGATCGGTGTAGGTGGCCTGGACCCCGCTTTCGTGTTGCACTCGCACGAACAGTTTGTCATCGTTGCCGATGTTCTGGTCATAGCGGCCCACAATCAGATAGTCGTTAGTGGCCTGAGATGTGCCCCCTTGCAGCTGGGTGGCACACGGGTTGGCTGCTCCGAATGCAATACCCGCCAGACTGCTAACGTTCGAACAACCTCCTCCACCGAGTGTGTTCTGAGCACGTGCCGCGCCTGGAGCTGCATTCCAGATGCCGAATAGTTGGTTGTAAAACGGCACCGAAGCAGGGCTGACATTGTTCAAGTTTGCGATTACCGCATTCTCAAACTGCCGAGTAGGCAGGTTGACCGAAAACAGTGATGGAATCACGAGGCGTATGCCTTCATAGTCGACGAAAAAGAAGGATTTATTTTTCTTGATCGGTCCTCCAAATGAGGCCGCATACTGATTTGCATTCACGAATGGGCGCGGATCGACCTCGCGTCCAGCGATGGCGTTCGCCTGATTCCGGAAATAGTTGTTGGAATTCAGAGCGCGTCCGTTCCACCAGTACTCCGCATTGCCGTGGAAAGAATTGCTGCCAGACTTCGAGATATAGTTGATGTTCGCTCCCGCCAGACCGCCGAATTGTCCGCTATATCCGTTGGTCACGACGCTGGCCTCCTGAACATCATTCAGACCCAGGGTTAAGTTGGTCGCGCCACTGTTATTGATGTTGAAGTAGGGATCGTTGTCGTTGGCGCCATCGTATGTGAACACATTGGAGTTCGACGGCAAGCCAAAGAACTCGTAGTTACCACCACCAAACACAGAACCGCCGGTCGTGTTCATCACCACGCCCGGCGCAGTCAGCGCGACCGCGCTCAGATCATTCCCAGGATTTGGCAAGACGGCGATCTGTTGAGCGTTAAAGTTTGTTTCGAGGTTGGCATCCTCTGTTTGAACTCCGGTCACCGCGCCTACTACCTCAATCGTCTGATTTTGCGACGAGATAGACAGTTGCAGGTTCGCCGTAACGCTGGAGCCCAGCGCGATAGTCACAGTCTTGGTGATGGCTTGAAATCCCTCTGCAGTCGCCGACACCGAATAGTGCCCGGGTTGTAGCATAGGGAAATTGTACGATCCTTGCGAGTTGGTTGTTGTGGAATTGGAGCTTCCAGTCTCGACGTTTTTCAACGTCACAGAGACGCCAGCCATCACAGCCGCTGTTGGATCTGTAACAACACCGGCGATGGCTCCCGTTGTTGAGGTTTGAGCGTAAAGGCTTGCGACTGCCATTACGGCAAATACGAAAACCAACGACGGTAGCGCGCACGAATAAAGAGTCGACCACTTCTGCTGGTCGCCGGGATTGGTCCGAATTGTCACTGCTCGACTGAACATTGCGCATTCTCCCAATGGAAATTGGCCGATGTAGAACAACTGAATCGAAGCCCTCTAGCTGCCTCCAACTGAGGCAAGGGCAACCGGGATGCCAGAGCAAGGCGCAGAGGTTGTTGCTAACTCGATGCAATGGAATGGGATTGAAGCCAACGTTCGGGAGCTGGTGTTGAAAGTCGAAACTGTCGATTTTGCCGCGACTCCAAGAGGGGTAAGAGTCCGCCGACGAGCAGAGCAGGCAGTCGCGCTGATTGGCCCTATTGCGGGCGACGCCTGAACGTGGGCAGGGTGACGAGCTTGCCAAAAGCGAAGCGCGGCTTACATTTCAGGTCCGCCTAAGCAAGGGGGCTCCAACCTCGCTGCACTTCCTTTCAACCTCGACCGCCATGCCTTTCCTCGTCACCTGTCCTCTGCTCGGTTCAGGCAACCCGGAGAGGAGCCAGCGCGGGACCTCGGGGCAGTCGGCTCTCGATGGAGCCGCACGGCAACCAAAGTGTGCAGCCTAACGGGTAGAGTTGCTCTGCCAGCTTGGTGGACAGAGACCATCGCGCATGCCGGGGCGCTCAATTCGTACAGGCTTTAGTGGACCGAGACTTTCTCACTCTTGCCCGGTTCATTTCTTTTCAGCAGAAATGAGGCGACAAACATAATCACGGAGGCCATCGCCAGCAGCCAGTACACTTCGATGTAAGAGAGAACTCCCGCTTGGGCCTGAACCATGGCGTACAGTCGGCCCAGTGCCTGTTGTTGAGCGGCGTGCGCGCTCAATCCGGCGCGCGTCAGGCGCATGACAAGAGCCGTGATAGACGAGTGAAACCGGCCGGAAGATGTGTATTCCGCTAAGACGGACTGATGATACTGACTGCGTCGGGCAATCAGCGTTGTGACCGCGGATGTCCCGACGCTCTGCCCCATGTTGCGAGAGAAATTCATGAGCCCGGCGGCAGCGTTGGTTCTTTCCGCTGGCAAGCCGACGTATCCGGCAAGCGTGAGGGGGACGAATAGAAAGGCCACCGGAATGTACTGCCACACGCGCAATAAGGTGGCCGCGCGGAAACTCATAAGCAGATCAACCTGTTTGCTCGATATGTACATGGCTACCGCTAGACCTATCCAGCCAAAAGCTATGATGTGACGCGCCTGGAATCGAGTGGTGAGTTTGCCTACCATGGGAAGCACGACTAGCACCACGAGGGCGCCGGCGGAAAGCACATTCCCCGCCTTTTGCGCCGTATATCCCATGAGAGTCTGGAGGAGTTGCGGCATGAGTACCGTGGAACTGAATAAGGCCGCTCCCAGCATTAGGAACATTAAATTGGTCGTCGCGACATTGAAGTTCCTGAACAAACGCACATCAACGATGGGCTCTTCCTGAAACCATTCCCAAACTACCAGTGAAACCAAGCCTGCGACGGCGATCACAACCAAGGTCGTAATAAAGTGAGATCCGAACCAGTCATCTTCCTGTCCCTTGTCGAGGACGATCTGCAAGGCGCCTACGCCGAGGGCCAGGAGCGAAAATCCGATGAAGTCGAAGCCGGAGAGCCGCGCCTTCAGGCGGGCTATGTACGGGGGATCTTCGACAAGCTGATAGACCAGTACGAGTGCCAGAATGCCAACCGGAACGTTGATGTAGAAAATCCAGCGCCAAGAATAATTGTCCGTGATCCAGCCTCCCAGCGTTGGACCAATGGCAGGAGCGCAGATCGTTGTGATTCCGTAGAGCGAAAAGGCCAGCCCCCGCTTCTCGGGAGCAAAGCTATCGCCCAATATGGACTGCGCCATCGGCTGCAGACCTCCTCCAAACGCTCCTTGCAAGACTCGGAACAGGAGAAGAAACCCGAGGCTGGGCGCGATCCCACAGAGAAAGGAACTGACTGTAAAAAACATAATGCAGATCAAAAAGAAGCGCTTCCGCCCAAGCGATGCGACCAGCCATCCACTTAGCGGCAGAACGATTGCATTGGAGACCAAATAGCTGGTCAGCACCCACGTACTCTCGTCGTTGCTAGCGGCCAGACCGCCAGCGATGTGGGGTAGGGCCACATTGGCGATGCTGGTATCAAGCACCTCCATGAACGCCGCCAGTGAAACCGCACCCGCGATGATCCAAGGGTTGACTTTGGGCTGCCAGAGATCCTCTCCCGCGGTGCCAGATCCGGCGGCGCTCATCGGACTCTCACATTGGGTTCAACGGACAAGCCCGGCTTCAGCAGTCCTTCCGCATTGAAATCCGGTCCCGCAGTGTGATCAAAATCGATGCGCACCGGTACCCGCTGCACGACTTTCACGTAGTTCCCAGTGGCGTTCTCCGGAGGCAACAGGCTGAACACCGCGCCCGTACCGCCGCCCACGTTGGTTACATGTGCTTTCCAAGTGCGGCCGTAGGCGTCCACCTTGATCTCGACGGGTTGCCCTGGCCGCATGTGGGCAAGTTGCGTCTCCTTGAAGTTGGCCGTAACCCAGACATCGTCAAGCGGAACAACGTCTACTAATTCCTGCCCAATGCTGACGTTCTGGCCCACTTCGACCGTTCTCTTGCCGATAATTCCTGAGACGGGAGATCGAATGACTGTGTAGCTGAGGTTAAGCTCTGTTTGAGCGAGCTGCGCCTTCCGTTGCAGAACCTGGGCATCGGCTGCGTCCGCCCTGGCACGGATCAGTGAAACCTGCTGCGGGGCAGTCTGCGCGCTCCTTAAATCATCGCGTGCCTGCAAGAGTTTCCCGTGCGCCTGCTGAACGGCTTGTTCGGCCGCCTGCGCACCCGCTGTCGCCGAGGCGACGGCGGCTCGATTTGCCGTCGCTGCGGCTACCGCCGCGTCGTACTGCTGACGCGAAATGTCTTCTTTCGCGACAAGTCTTTCGTAGCGCGCCAAGTCCGCGGCGCTCTTCGTGGAATTGGCTTCGGCCTGCTCCAAGGCCGCTTTCGCAGACTCGAAATTCTGCTCGGCAGCCTTAACTCCCGCCTGTGCGTTTACGACCGCAGTACCTGCAGAGTCAAGATTGCTGCGGGTCGTTACGGAAGTGATCGGTATGTTGAAGCGAGAACTTGCGGCACTGGCCTGCGCGTCCGCGAATGCCGCCTGGGCCTGATCCACCGCGATCTTATAGTCCTTAGGATCAATCGTCACGAGCACATCGCCAGCACGCACAAGTTGTCCCTCGATCACCGGAACTTCGTGCACGTATCCGTTGATCCGTGCGCTCAACGGCATGACGTGGCCATTCACTTGGGCGTCGTCTGTACCTTCGTAAACGAGCGCGTGGCGAATGAAATGTCCGCCTCCGAGCAAAAGCGCCAATACGATGGCCAGGATCGTCCCCGGATGCTCCTGTAGTAGGCGGCGAGCCGGACTGACGTTTGCGCCTTGTTTGTCAGCGTTCGGCACGGCCGTCTCGGGTCGCACTCCGGACGGGTTGCCTTCTTCTGTCAGCACAGCTGTGTGCTTTCCGCCCGAGTCTCCGTTGACGTCGCGCATCAATTACCTCCTATGTACTGCTTGTAATTCGTTCGTGCGACCCCGACGGCACGGGCCAGCATGAGTTTGGCAAGGTTGTGGTTGTAAACGCTGGTGATGTACTGGTCGTTGGCGCTTGCCAGGGACTGCTCGGACTGCACTACCTCGACGCTATCGGTCACGCCGGAGGTGAAACGATCCCTCGACCGCCCAAGATTCTCATTCGCCAATGCGACATTTCTTTGCGCCACGTCGACCTGCTCTTTGGCGGCATTCAGATTGAGAAATGCAATACGAACGTCAAAATCGACCTGGCCGCGAGTGTTTTCCGCTTCTGCCTTCCGCTGCTGCAGTGCCGCTTCCGCTTGGGTGATGTCGCCCTTGATCCGGCCGCCGGTGAAGATCGGAATGCTCACGCCTGCCTGGACGCTGAAGTTTCCATGCGATTGATTGAATGTCGCCCCGACATCGCCGTAGTTGCTATTTACCGCTACGACGGGGTAGCGCTCGCCCTTGGCGGCCGAGAGTGTCTGCTGGACAGCTTTCTGAGAGTCGAGGGCCGCGCGGAAGTCACTCCGCGAGCCGTAGGCCGTCTTGAGCGCATCTTCGACGGTGGGTGGATTGATATCGGAGTACGGAAGTTGGTCGGCGATATCAAACGCCTGTCCAAGAGGTAGTCCGATGGCGCGGGCTAACGTGAGTTTTGCAATCGCGAAGTTGTTGCGCGCAACACTCAGGTTGTACTCCTCGGTATGAAGTTGAACCTCCGTGCGGGTCGCGTCGATCCGTGGACTGGTGCCCGCCTGGTACTCCTCAACCGCTTGATCGTAAAGGGCCTGGGCATTGCGTACCTGAGCTTGTTGGGCCTCGATACGGGAGCTACTCTCGATCACCTGCAGATAAGCATTGCCCACGGTTAAGGTGACCACGTCGAGCGTGTCTTTGTAGCTGAGTTGAGCGGCCTGCTCGGCAGTCCGCGCCGCGCGAAAGCGCTGGATCGATTCGAAGCTGAATAATGTCTGGCTGAGCCTTGCATCCACCGTGCTGTAGCTGTACGGCCCGAGAACAGTTGGAATGCCGGGCAAGTGTTTGATTCCGAGAGTTGCGAGGCTGGTTTGGGCGATGTTTTCGGATACGCCTGCGCTCACCTGGGGTAGCAAGTTGCTTAGCGCAACCAAGCGTTGACCGCGTGTGATTTGGACGTTTTCCACGCTCTCGATGGCTCCCAAGTTGAATCGCACGGCCATGTTGATGGCGTCAAGCAGAGTCAGCCGCAGAACCTCAGCGCTCGCCGGTCCGCTCGGGACACTTCCCATAACGCCGGTGTTTTGAGCCACGGCGGGCATTGCGATGCAAAAGACGGCGAGAAGCACCAACCTGACAACCTGCCTGCTGTCGGGATGCCGTGGACCGCTCTTCCGAGCGACTCTTGCAGCGGATAAGAAAGAGTTTGGACGGATGGTTTTGAAGTTGCGTAGTCTCATGCTTCCTGCTGTGTCTCCGCTTGAGTTCAATATGCACGCCTTGGCTTTGCTGCCGTGCTGAAGTTGGTGCTCACGGGTGCTTTGGTTTACGCCAGAGTTGCTAAATGTGGAGCAAGTTACAATTTAAGTGCAGAACGGTGGTTCTCGTGCAGCTCCGGCGCCACTAAGCCGACATTTATGTGCCGCCTAAGGTGAAATTCCATCGCACGCTTCATTCTCTGCATCGCGCGAATTCGCGCTGTAGTCACATCCCACGGCGCGCGAGAACCGAACAATCCTGATCGGAGTAGCGCTCAACAACCGACATGACGTGTCATTCCTGTTGAAGTTCGAAGGGGCATTTTCCTCGATTGGCATCGGCTTGATGCCTCGCACGACGTTCTCAATGAACGCCCGCCGCGCCCATGAGCGTCCCCATCCTTGAAAACCTGGGGTCCCGTTCACCGAGTCCTTTCGTCCGGAGACAAAGCACTGCTCAACCTTCTCACGATCCGCCGTCATCAGGAGCGACAGCAGATAGAGGCTGTCTGCCTATTTCTGCGTAGAAGATTCGGCAGAAATCACCGCTTCTCGCATTATGGCGACGGGCTCGTGATGTGCTTTGCCTCCGGCATGTTCACCTCCGTGGTGATTCCTGCTGTTTCTTCAGTGCATGCTCTTTTAGCACGTGCTCAGTGAGCACGCGGCACAAAGGGCAAGCAGAGTGCCAAAGCGAGGTGCAAGGCCGTGTAGGTAACTGGCTGCAATCGAATGGGATTGAAGCCAGCGTTCGCGAGCTGGTGTCGAAAGTCGAAACTGTCGATTTTGCCGCGACTCCAAAGGGGGGTGAGAACCCGCCGACGAGCGGGCAGCAGCGCTCGTTGGTTGCGGTTTCAAGTGCACGCCACAATCATGAATGCCACAACCCTGACAGTCTTGGCATTCCGCCTTCGGACGCGGTGGACGCCCTCAGGGATTATGTTGTCAGAGCTTATTTAGCCCGTCGAGGGCAGCTACTTTGTAGGCTTCTGCAAGAGTCGGATAGTTGAAGACCATGTCCCGAAAGTATTCTACGGTTCCGCCATAGAAGAGGACAGCCTGGCCGATATGAATAATTTCGGTCGCGCGCTGCCCCAAAGCATGCACGCCCAGGAGCTTGCGTGTTTGCCGATCAAAGAGCAGTTTAAGCATGCCGGTTTCGTCGCCGAGCATCATGCTCTTGGCAAGCTCAGAGTACTTCGCGATTCCCACTTCGTACGGAACCTTCTTTGAGGTCAGGGTCTCCTCCGTTAGTCCGACCATGGAGATTTCCGGAATCGTGTAAATGCCGTAGGGAAACAGTTCGGGCGTGTGCTCGAAGGGAAGACCGAACATGTGACTCGCTGCCAGCCGGCCCTGTTCCATGGATGTGCTTGCGAGTGCTGGAAATCCGATGACGTCGCCGGCCGCGTAGATGTGGGGAACGTCAGTTTGAAAGTACTCATTGACGTTCAGCCTGCCCCGCGAGCCGACCGCCACTCCAGCAGCTTCAAGATTAAGTTGATCACCATTCGCTTGTCGGCCTACGGCATAGATGAGGGCGTCCCCCTGAACTCTCTTGCCGCTCTCCAGTTCGGCAAAAACGCGGTCGCGCCTAGGATCGAGCGCGACGCGCGTCACTTTCTCTCCCAAGCGGAAGGTAATACCTAGCTGACGCAGGTGGTAAAGCAGTGTTTCAACGATTTCTCGATCGACGAAGTCGAGAATGACTGGCCGTTCGTCGATCAAGATGATTTCAGCGCCCAAGGCCGCCATGAACGATGCGTACTCTAAGCCCACGACTCCGGCACCCACAACGATGACCTCCTTCGGCAGGCCACCCAGATCGGAAAGGTGGTCTACGTCCACAATTCGATGGGCGTCGAATGGGATTTCCGGGCTGTGTGCTGGTCGAGTGCCGCAGGCAATGAGAACCTTCTCCGATGTGAGCTTCGTGCCTCCGTCATCGCTCTGAACTTCTACTGTGTGAGGATCGAGAAACATCGCTCGGCCCTCATAGATTGCAATGCTATTGCGCTTGAGCTGTGCTCGAATCACCTCTGTTTCTCGCGAAATAATAGCGTGCACTCGAAAAGACACATCTTGGAGTGAGATGTCGCCACGTTTTCGAGATCCATTGCCATACAGCGCCTTCACCACGAAACCGGTAAGCTGAAAGATTGCCTCACGAACGGTCTTACTGGGAATCGTGCCGGTGTGAACGCAGACACCTCCGATCATGGTTGTCCGGTCAATTACGGCGACGCGCTTGTGCGCTTTTGCCGCCGCAATGGCCCCCTTCTGTCCCGCCGGACCGCTGCCGATAACGATAAGGTCGTATTCAGATACGCTCACTTCAAAGCCTCCGAGATTCTCGGGTCCGCTGAGGTCCGAGCCGACAAAAGTTCAGTCTGCCGTGCGTTTCGTGAGTCACGAGATTGGTCTCAGACAGAATCCCCAAGTTGCTGGCAGTTCGCAGGTCGCGAGATCAAGCGAATGGCGGAAGCGACCTGGCCCAAAGCTTCTTGGGCCATGCGGAGAGAATTCAGGACTTCTCAGCGGCTAGGGTCGCGAGGGCGCGGCAGACCTCGCCAACTTGTGTCCGGCGATTCGCCTCCCGGAACAGTTGCCAGTTGGGCATTCGCAAAGAACCTCGGCCGAGCGTCGTTCCTCCTATTGAGGCTAATTCCGCTCATTACGTCAGGATCGGTTTTTGGCTGCGGTTCCAACTCCGGCTATCCGTTCATATTGCTCTTTCCATAGTTGCTAACCTCGGACTTCGCCGGAAGACCTGTCCGCTCACGTGGCCTCCCTAAAATCACGACGGACCTGCTCTTCGTTCTTAAGGGCCTTGTTCAGTTGCTGAAGGATCTTCAGTAACTCATCGGGATCTTTTGCCTCCAGTGCGGCGTTGCACAACTCTCTCCAGTTCTTGCGCTCTCCTTCAGCCATAGTGCGCTTCCTCCGAGCGTTTGACTCCTAACGAGCAAACACTTAATTTGTCACTTAACACAGATGAGGACTTCAATCCGTGCCGGCAGACCCTCGCTTGGCGGCAGCGCAACCGCAATCACCTAGCGGCAATCTCCAGACCAGGACAACGTGCTCGAGAGTGCCCTTTCCCTCTGCCGTCGAAAACGCCTGCTCGGCGAAGGCGGTCAGGAAGTGTTGCTCCGATTTGTGCATAGCGAGTTCACTTTTCTCCTGGCTCGTCTCGCACACTGGGATGCACTGCCGGGATCGCGTCGCTCGAAGTTCTCTTGCTTCTGCGTCTGAGCTCTTGGATCACGTGCTTGGTGAGCACGCCACTGCAGCGAAATTTTGCTCCTTCACCCATCAATTCCAACAGAGCGTTCTCTCCTTCTTGGCTGATGACGGTTACGTTCCCCAGATCAACCACTAAAGCGCGGTCCTCGATCTCCCCGTTGACTGCCTTCCATGCGGTCCTCAGCTCCGCGACCCAGGGGGCGATTAGCTTTCCTTCAAGAACCAACCGGCGCTCTGTGCGGCTGTCAATGACAGAAATCCTCAGCATGCCGTGCCTCTTCGCACATTGTGGCAGGGCAATTCACATACCAAAGTGCGGCCACCGTAAGTCCGTGGATTCCAAAAGATGGGCGGGAAATTGAAGTGTTGCGCTGTCGAGACTGACGAGACGGCCCTCGACAGGCAGATAATTGCAGGTCGAGTGGTCTTGGGTTCGAACGGAGCGACGGGACCCAATGAACATGCGCAATGAATGCCTTAGAGCTCGCTCACGTAAGCTAGGAATGCAAAGTTGGGCGTGATGTTCGGGGCATCGATCAGATCGGCGGGCAAGTCGCAGTCTGACTTGCGGAAGGAACGCCCGGTTTACTCGCCCGGGCGTTTTGCGGGCGGAGAGGTTTGCGAGCGCCATCGCATCGTTCGGGGAAGAGTTGGTGCATTTTCGCACCAGGCGCAGATGCAAGCGCCCGCAAATCAGGTGGGTAAGGCGCTGTCGGCGGCGAAGTCCGCGCCCTAATTCGACTCGATTACGACAAACTCCTCGCCGATCGCATGGACGAGAGTGACCTCCGGCAAATTCACGACAAACCTGGTTGGAAAGCGTGAGCGACTGCGGCCAAAATCAGCGCAATCGAGACTACTAACCATAAACCGGCTCTGCACAAGAATCTGTAAAAAAGTCCAATCTACGCGGCTTTTTGAAGAGTGATGTTTTTGCCCTTGAGGCGTGCCCGATGGCCGCTTCACACCAAAATGGGCCGAATCTGTAAGGTCGCTGTGGAAATGACGCGTAAAACGAGTATCTGGGGTTTGCATGGATTTTTACTCGTCGAGCCTCGTGCCAATTGTTGAGTCATTTCCTTCATCGGAATTTCATGACACAAATTGTCAGCGTCGAGTTCTCCGTTCGATAACAGGGATAAGCAATACGCATTCCAAAAAAACATCTCGCGATAAGTCTCTGAAATTCAGGAACCGGGGCGGCAGGGAGGCGAGCCCTGCCCTGTTGAAACTGTCGAAGTCAATCTCAACCATCGCCAGTCACTCGCGGGCGATTTTGATCTGATTCAAGTTGGGAAGATCTCAGGCTTACATTAGGTGGAACGCTGATGAAAGCAAGACGTGCCGTCCGATGTCAGAAAAACTGTTTGGGATCAATGCCAAACTTCTTAATGCGAGAGATCAGCGTAGTCCGATTGATTGCCATACGCGCCGCAGCGCCGTCTGCGCCTCCAACACGACCTTTAGTCTCGCGCAGGACGCTCATGATCGCCTGCCGCTCGTTCTCGGCCTGCTCTTTGGCTGCGCTTCTCGTGTTGCTGATTGCGCTGATCGTTTCTCTCACAATCCGGGAAATCACGTCCTGCCTGCCGCTATGGTTCGGTACGAGGGAGTCGACTCCCGATTTGCGAAATTCTGTGATCGGCACCTCCAGCGACTTGCCGCGTGTGAGGATTACAGCGCGCTCGACGAAATTCTCCAGTTCCCGAATGTTTCCCGGCCACTCCCAATTCGTGAGAGTCTTCATTGCAGCGGCCGGAATCGTTTCGATGTGTTTTTGCATTTGTCTCGCGAACCTTTGGACGAAGTGGCGAACCAGCACGGGAATATCTTCCTTCCGCTCCCGTAGTGGAGGGATGCGAATGGGAAAGACATTCAGCCGGTAATACAGATCGCTGCGAAATTCGCGCGCGTCAATCATCTTTTCCAAGTCGCGGTTGGTTGCGGCAACTAGCCGCACGCTCACTTTCCTCGTTTGGGTGCTGCCCAAGCGCTCGAATTCCCGCTCCTGCAAAGCGCGCAACAACTTTGGCTGGATTTCAATCGGGATGTCGCCAACTTCATCCAGAAATAGTGTGCCCTGATGGGCGAGTTCCAGCCGGCCGACCTTCTGGCTGATCGCCCCCGTGAACGCCCCCTTTTCATGGCCAAACAATTCGCTCTCGAGCAGACCAGTCGGAATAGCGGCGCAGTTGAGTTTGACAAAGGTGCGGCCCTTACGCCGACTGTGGTCGTGAATAGCGCGGGCGATCAACTCCTTTCCCGTCCCCGTCTCGCCCAGCAGCAGAACGGTTGAATCGCTTGATGCTACCGTCTCCACCAACGCCAGAACCTGCTTTAGGGCTGGACTGCCTCCAATGATGTGCTCAAATGTCAGCTCGCTGCGAATCTCTTCTTCGAGATACAGCTTTTCCTGTGCAAGTTTGTCTTTGAGTTCAGAGATCTCGCGGTAGGCGAGCGCATTTTCAATGGCTATTGCGACCTGGCCTGCCACTTCGGCAAGAAACTCAGCATCGTGCTCACTAAAAGAGTTATCTTCCTTCCGGCCAAGGCACAATACACCAATTGCACGTCCACGATTGACTAGAGGGGCAACACAGAGGGTCTTGAGTCCTTCACCGAGTGCGATCTGATAATTCTCGGGACCAAACTCGGCTGGGTCAAATTGGTTCACAATGACCGGCTTGAGCGTTTCAAAAACTCTCCTACTAACCCCGTCCTGAGGAGTGACCAGCTCCTCATGGATGAACCCTTTTCCGTTCGGGAAGTCAAGCGCGTAAATCCGAAATTGCCCGCTCTCCGAATCCAGCAAGCTGATCGCCACGAGATCGCACTCCATGACCTGTCGAACGCTCCCTGAGACGGTACGCAGTAGGTCGGTGAAATCTAGGTTGGAGGTAATCCGGTTCGTCAGATCAAGGAGCAGTTTGAGCCGAGTAGTTTGGCGTTCCAGTTTCAATCGCGCAGCTCGAGATTTCCTCAGATTAAGTACGTCATCAATGGCCGGGGCAATACCACGCGAAAGCAACTGCAAGAAGCAGACGTCCTCCGAACGGTAGGCATTGCGATCACGACTGGTGATACCCAGCGTTCCTAAGCGCCGGTGCGCGGTGGTCAATGGCACGCGAATGATAGAACCGATCTTGGGACCGCCATTTTCCAGAAACCGTTTCAACCGCGGGAACGTGCCATCAGTGTTCCAGTCTGCGACATGTAGCGGTTCCTGTGTACGGAAAACATGCCAACTTGATGTCTCCTCGACCGGGAGATCGGGAAAAGCGATCGGCCCCGTTCCCCACACGTGCCATTCAATTTCGTTGGAATTTTCCTTAAAGATGAGCGCGTCGAGATAGTCGAAACGGATGAGTTCGCGCAACTGGTCAGCAAGAACTCGTGCCAGCTCTTCGGGTTCTCCACAAGCGGAGAGTGCCTCGAAGATGCGAAACAGCGCGACATATCGCTGAGCATCCGTTGCCAGCGCGAGCTGCGCTTCTGGACTCATAAAACTTCCCACGTAGCGCGATTCTGGGAATTCTGTTAAGAGCTTTCTTCAACCAAAGGGATGACAAATGTCGAGGAACGGTCGCACTATTTCACCAATGCCGTAAAGTCGATTTTGTAATTTGATGTTGTGCATTGACGAGTCAAGGAATTGAGCCCTAGCTAGAGCAGGAGGCGATCCCACGTGCCGCCGTACCTAATTCCACGAACCATTTCTCTCTCGTAAATACTTTGTGGGAATCCGAGTTCGATTTGGCTTGCTCCATCGAGGACCTTCAATTGTTCGGCGGACAGCACGAGATCCAAACTGCCGAGATTGTCCTGGAGCTGAGATAGCTTCCGCGCTCCAATGATGGGGATTACCGGCACCGTTTGATGGCGCAACCATGCGAGCGCTACCTGCGCCATGCTGCGACCGACCTGTTCGGAGACCGATTTCACTGCGGAGATGATCCGCGCCGCGCGTTGTTCCTCGGGAAGGAACTCCTTCATTCCCTCATTGGTCATCCGCCCTCCGTCGGGCTTGCCTTCGCGGTGATATTTCCCGGTTAAAACGCCTTTCGCCAGCGGAGAGAAAGCCAGAACCCCCAAGTTCAAAGCTTTGGCCATGGGAATCAGTTCGCGCTCGACCGTCCGCTCAATCAGGCTGTACTCGATTTGCAGCCCGATGAAATGTGTCCAACCTCGAAGCTCCGCCAGAGTATTTGCCTGGGCGACCCACCAGGCGGGAGCGTCCGAGATGCCGACGTAAAGAACCTTGCCCTGGCGAACCACGTCGTCCAGACCGCGCAGGACTTCTTCCATGGGTGTGATCCCATCCCAGATGTGCACCCAGTACAGGTCGATGTAGTCTGATTGCAGTCGTTTCAGACTGGCTTCCACTGCTTGCATCATGTTCTTGCGATGATTGCCCGCCGCATTCGGATCAGTGCCGGGGGCGGCGATGGAGTATTTTGTGGCTAAAACGACGCTCTCGCGATGGCCATGAATGAACTCGCCCACGAATCTTTCGCTCGTGCCGTTGGTGTAGAAATTCGCCGTGTCAATGAAGTTTCCACCCGCCTCGCGGTAGGTCTCATAGACTTTCTGCGCTTCCACCTTGGGCGATCCCCATCCCCACTCGTCGCCAAAGGTCATAGCGCCTAGAGCCGCTTCGGAGACTCGCAGCCCGCTCTTGCCGAGCAATCTGTATTTCATAATTGTGCCCTTTCATGATCTGATTACTCACTCATCAATTAGATGCAATAAATTACTCCGTGCGATCCCCGCCAATAGATCTCAAATCCACCGTCGCGATACTTCTTTGCTATGGCTGGTTTCAACCCGATCAGGTCCATGGTGGCTTCCGCCACCGCCGCGAGCATCTTCGAAATCAACTCAATCGGAAGGTCCGCTCGGAGAATATGCTGCTCAATCGCGTTGCGAATCATATTCTGCATTTCGCCGAAGGGCGCGCTTCCGGCTTCGATTGACTCTTTCGAAAGCATCCCGGAGACCTGCAATTGGGCCAGGACCTTGCGCTGCTCAGGATTGGCCACCCCCCAATTCACGTAGCCGTCCCACACATGTCGCAACCTGGTACGAACACTTTTCTTACGCGGAAAACCTGACATCATCGCGTCCGCGAGGTCTAACTTGATCTCGCGGTAAAGGGCATTGATCAAATCGTCCTTAGTCTTGAAGTACGTAAACAGAGTTCCCCTCGGCAACTCCAGCCTGTTTCGATATCTCTGAGGTCGGAGCAGCAGTAGGACCCCGCTCCGCAAATACGCGCGTTGCGGCATCGAGGATCGCATTTCGCTTGTCTTCGCTTTTAGGGCGAGCCACTGGGATTCGCTATAACTGAGTCCGTACTCAATACTATATTTGGACCTAGGCTGACGGCAAGCCGAGGCTTCTGGCCGACACAGCTTAGGGAGCCGACATTGTCATGGAATCAATTACACTCAAAACCCTCAATGAGTGAAATCGCGATTTAACACCAATTGACGAGATTGTTGTACGAGTTGGAACCTCAGATAGTCGGGTCGGAGGAGGCGCGCTTTCGCGCTGGCCTCGGTCCGCCTCTCAAACTGCACGTGCGGTTTTCCCGCATGCAGCTTTCACGAAGACTTAGCGACGCCAGGATGCAAGAGAAGGTATTAAATAGAGCAACCGGACAAGCTCGTACTCGCCGTACAACTTGGTCGCGGGCAGC
>WNFO01002444.1_pt1 | contig 33792 bp, 22 predicted proteins | sample 5400251 | NCBI WGS metagenome assembly WNFO01 (sample SAMN13153354, study PRJNA577476) | soil metagenome | isolation source: 100 cm saprolite under Madrone tree | place: USA:California | collected 2016-06-14
CAACATCCGATCGAGCCGCCCCAGATCGGACAGCACCAGGGCACGCGTGAGCGCTTTCTGAAGAGGACCTTCGGCAGTGCACACCGCCTCAATGACGCGACGGGCAGCCTTCTCTTCCGCGGCGGCGAGCAGCGCAAGAGCAGCAACGATGGCCCGGCGCGGTTCACTGGCATTTTGCAGTTCCGGTTCCAGGATACGCGCGGCGACGTCGCGGCCACCCACAACCAGGCCATCAAGATGCGCCTCGATCCGCCGTTCGACTCTTGAGCCAAGCTCGGCAAGGTTGTATTTCGGCGAGCGAAGCGCGTGCTCCCATTGCTCAAAGAGCGTCTCGGCCTCGTTGAAGTGCTCCTCGACAATGTCCCACAGGATCGTAGGATGTGCGGACTGCCCGAGAGGTGGAGTCGGACTTTCCATGGAGATCAATTGGTGAGCTAGTTGATCTGAACCGAACCGCCCTTGATGCGATTGACGCCGGACGATCGGCTCAGCACGTATTTGCCTCGGATCAGCACCTTCCCCGCGCGAGTGAGCGTGATGCTGGATTCTCCGCAGCGAAGGACAATCTCACGCTCGGCGGTGAAAACGACCTTTTCCCCGTCGACTTGCACTTCGGATTCGCGATGCGTCAATGCATGCTGCAGCAGACCCATGATGATGGGTTTGCCGCGATCCCCTGCTTCAAACATCAGGACGGCTTCCCGGCCAATTTCCTTTCGGGTCAGTGGTAACGTGGATCGTGCTGCAACGGGATGGCCTGAGGTGTTTTCCGCAAAATCCACCAAAGGCTCGCCCGATTCGTTCAGCTCCGCGAATACTCCGACTGTCACGCCTCCCGTACCTAGGTCGGGCCGCACTTCGGGCTTTTCTTGTTCCGTCAGCGTCTCCTGCAAGACCAATTCGATCACTTCATTTTTCATGTGAGCTCCGCTACGAGAGATTCGAACTGTAGCGGCGGTCTATGACCGCCGGCTTTTCGCGACATGCCGGGAAAAACCGGCGGTCATAGACCGCCGCTACAGTTAGTTTTGACCAATCTTCTGGCCTTTAAGAATCATGTCGCCATCGGCCTTCGCCACAATTTTGCCGGACCCTTTGATCGTGATGTCTTTTCCCTCGATCACGACCGTTCCGTCTTTCTTCAGCAGGATGCTGGCATCTCCCGTCTTGAACAGAATCGAATCGCCGGCATTCACAACGATGTTCTTGCCTACCTGGAGGGAGTCGTCTTTGCCGATGGACGTTTTACGATCAGTACCAACGGTGACGGTCTTGGCGAGTCCAATCGTCTCCGTTTCGGCCAGGCCGACGCTTTTCGTACGGGCCAATGCAACGGTGATCGCCTGAAGTCCGCCCACGCTCACTTCCTGGGCAGCGCCAACGTTCAGCATGTCATTCACGCCGATGTTATGTGTTCGCATGAGCGCGACGGTTACGGTCTCGGTGGATCCAACCATTTCGGTTCGACTACTGCCGATGGTTGTGCTCTCGCTGGCGCCCACGGACTTCGTGGAGTTGCTTGCAATCGTGACGGTCTCGTTCGCGCCGACATGCCTGGTTCGATTGCTGCCGATCGTGATCGACTCGTTCGCGCCAACCTTCCTCGTCCGGTTGCTCCCGATCGTGATCGACTCGTCAACGCCGACTTTCTCCGTCCGGTTGTTTCCGATCGTGATCGATTCGTCGACACCCACACCCTCCGTCCGGTTGTTGCCGACATTCACCCGCTCGTCGTGTTCGATCTTCGTGTCCATGTCGTATTGACCATGGATCTGGATCAACTCCGTTCCCTTCGTGTCATTCAAGGAGATCTCGTTGTATCCCCCGCCCCCCTTCGTGCTGTTCGACTTGAATCCGCTGACGACCCCACCCGCCGGCAGTCCGAACGGAGGCATCTGCTGGGCGTTGTACACACGCCCAATGATGATCGGTTGATCCGGATCGCCTTCCAGAAAATCCACAATCACTTCCTGGCCGATTCGCGGAATATTCAGCCCGCCCCAACCCTTGCCCGCCCACGGATACGACACGCGCACCCAGCACGAACTGTTCTCGTTCATCTTGCCTTCGCGATCCCAGTGGAACTGCACCTTCACCCGGCCGTATTTATCCGTATAGATTTCTTCACCCGCCGGGCCCACCACCACCGCTGACTGGCATCCTTGAACGACCGGCTGGGGTGTGTTGCGTTGCGGACGGAACGTCGTTTTTGCAGGAATGCATTCGAAGCTGTTCCTGTATGAGGGCTCACCGTCACTGAAGCCGCCCGAACCCCCGTAACTGCTTCCAATCGACGCAGTGTGCCGGACGGCCGTCAGAACGTAGCTCTGATTCAGGTCGATGCGGTAGTGATCGATCAGGTCGAACTTGTATCCGGACGTAAACGCCCGGCAATCGCTCATCCCCTGCACGACGAACGTCGGCGTCGTTTGTTCTTCCAGACGGATGTGCGCCAGGCTGTCGCCTTCGCCGCGTTTCCGGTATTCACCCGGATAATCGTAGATCTCGTACTTGTTCTTACCCGACGCCTGGACCATCAGGCTGGTGCTCGGTGTCTCAAAGTTGTAGTCCGTATGCGCCCAGGCGCCGGTTCGAAATTCCTGCTGGGCCGAGCAGTCCAGCACGACGTCGTCGTCCTGCCATCCTCCCGCCGTCAGTTCGTAACGAACCGTGGACTGATGCGGACACGGCTTGTGTTCGCCCGGATCGTTGGCCAGCACCAGCGTGTGTTTTCCATTGGCGTGCTCGAAGAAATAGTAGATGCCCTCTTCTTCCATGAGGCGGGATACGAAATTGAAATCCGTCTCGCGATACTGGACGCAGTAGTCGCGTTCCACGAAACTGCCGTGCAGGCGCACAGAGAAGTCCGTGAACCCGAGGTCCTGGAAGATCGTCTGGATGATGTCGGGAGCCTTCTTGTTCTGAAAGATCCGGCAGTCCGCCGTCCGGGTCAGGAACCACAACCACGGAACCATCTCGGCCCGATAAGAAGTGAACCGGCCGTCGTTTGCGCCCTGGGCGAAGCGGCTGACGTAGCCGCTCCAGTAGCGTTCGGAGCCGTCGGCCAGCACGGCGTTGAGCGTGACTGGTTTGCCGACGATGCTGTCGAAGGAAATTGAGGGCTTTTCCGAAAGCAAATCCAGATCGAATCGGAAGAGCTGAGAGATCGCCTCGTATCCTGTAAACGCGCGCAACAGCAACGCATCGTTACCAAGCGGCGTCGAGATCGAAATGATTCTGTCGGTCTGTGTATAGCTCATTATTCAACTCCTTACTCCCCTCCTAAGTTAGGAGGGGTGCCGTTCGCGCGTTTTTTAGCGAACGGCGGGGTGGTTCCTCAGGAAACCACCCCGTCTGCGCCAGGCTTCGGTGGCTTCGCAGCATTTTTTTGATGGCGCAGCCACCCCTCCTAACTTAGGAGGGGAGCTTCCAAGTCCTGTTACATCGGCCTCGCTAGCTAATGTCGTACTTGAAACCGGTCTCGCCGACCGTTACGTGGACACGGTTGAGTTTCAGGCCTTCTGCCATGCGGGCCAACAGCTCCCGGGAGATCTCCGGGAGCAGGGTCCCCGTCAAAATGTGATCGACATTGCGCGCGCCGGTTTCGACTTCACGGCAGCGGCGGGCGACTTCGGAAACCAGTTCGTCCGGATACGTCAGAGGAACTCGATGGTTTTCGTCCAGCCGGCCCCGGATCTGGCCGAGCTTCAGCTCGATGATCCTCCGCATCGATGCGTCGTTGATCGGATAGTAGGGCACCACGATCAGCCGTCCGAGTAATGCAGGCTTGAAGATCTTTTGCAGGTCCGGCATCAGGGCCTCGGCCAGAGCTTCCGGCAGAGGCATTGTCTCCGGGTCGGCGCACATTTTCATCAGCTTGTCTGACGCGGCATTCGATGTCATCAGGATCACAGTGTTTTTGAAATCGATCTCACGGCCCTCGGCGTCCTCCATGAAACCTTTGTCAAAAACCTGATAGAAGAGTTCCATGACGTCCTGGTGCGCCTTTTCCATCTCGTCCAGCAGCAAAACGCAATAAGGTTTGCGGCGGACCGCCTCCGTCAGAACTCCGCCTTCCCCGTACCCGACATACCCCGGAGGAGAGCCTTTGAGGCCGGAAACCGTATGGGCTTCCTGGTACTCCGACATGTTGATCGTTACAAGATTCCGTTCGCCCCCATACAGCACGTCGGCGAGAGCGAGGGCCGTTTCTGTTTTGCCCACGCCGCTTGGACCAACCAGTAGAAAAACGCCGATCGGGCGGCGCGGGTCATCGAGTCTCGCTCGAGCGGTTTGAATTCTCTGGCCGATTGCTTCCAAAGCGTGGGATTGGCCGATAACGCGTTGCTCCAGGAGATTCTTCATATTCAAGACCGTGTTGATCTCGTCCTTCATCATTTTGCCGATCGGAATTCCAGTCCACCCGGAGATGACTTCAGCGACGGTCTGACTATCGACACATGGCTTGACCAGAGGCTTCTCGCCCTGAAGAGCTGTCAATTCGGAATTTGCGGCACGCAGTTCGCTTTGCACTGTGTCGAGATCGGTCAACACCGCCGTGGCGGGCTGTGCCGTAGCGGCTGCGGCTCCCGCAGCGGCGGCCTGCACGACGGGGGCTTCCTCGACGCTTTTTTCAATCTGCTGGCGTAGCTCGATCACCTTTGCGACGAGTGCTCTTTCCCGTTCAAGGCGCTGCTGCAGCTCGGAAAGGCGCACGCGTGTCTGTTCGAGCTGCTGCTTCAGCAAGACGAGCCGCTCGTCATAGTCAGCGCCGGCCGCGCTCTCCCGCTGGAGCGCACGAATTTCGGTTTCGAGCTGCTGGATCTCGCGGTGGCAGTCGTAGATGGCTCCGGGTGTCGCGGATGGCCCAATCGCAACGCGAGAGCATGCAGTATCGAGAACGCTCACCGACTTGTCGGGTAGCTGTCTTCCTGTAATGTACCGGCCCGACAGCCGAACAGCCGCTTCTATGGCTTCGTCGAGGATGCGAACCTTGTGGTGTTTCTCGAGAGTGGCTGCCAACCCCCGCATCATTATTGTGGCGGCACGCTCCGTGGGTTCCTCCACTTTGACGACCTGGAATCGCCGGGCGAGCGCGGCATCCTTTTCAAAGTACTTCTTGTATTCCGACCATGTCGTGGCCGCGATCGTTCTCAGCTCGCCTCGAGCCAACGCAGGCTTCAGCAGGTTTGCGGCGTCGCTCTGGCCCGCCGCTCCGCCCGCGCCGATCATGGTGTGAGCCTCGTCGATGAAAAGGATTATCGGTTGCGACGATGCCTTCACTTCGACGATTACGGACTTGAGACGATTCTCGAATTCACCCTTGATTCCGGCGCCTGCCTGGAGCAGGCCCAGATCGAGAGTACGCACCTGCACATTTCGCAGTTCGGGCGGAACGTCTCCAGAAGCTATTCTCAGCGCGAATCCTTCGACGACGGCGGTCTTGCCGACGCCGGCTTCACCGGTCAGGATCGGATTGTTCTGCCTTCTGCGTGTGAGGATGTCGACGATCTGGCGGATCTCGAAGTCACGGCCGAGAACCGGATCGATCGATCCGCGTTTCGCGGCAGCCGTCAGATCCACCGTGAACTGATCCAGACTGGGCGTTTTTGATCCGGGCCGCACCGAGGGCTCGCCGCCGGACGCCTCGCCAGGCTCATGACCTTCAGCGCCCCTGTCTTCTGTTGCCGAACTGCGCCCCACATCCTCAACCGATCCGCCGACCACCTGGAGCAAGGTCTTTCGAAGACCTTCCGGCGGAATCTTTTGCAGTTCGGCCGATCCATTCAAAACCAGCCGGGACAGGGTTTCGTCGGCCAACAGCGCGACCAGGATGGTCCCTGAGCGAATCTGCTGTTCGCCATAATCAAGCGATCCGATCGTCCACGCGTCGGTCAAGAGCTTGACCACGCGTTGCGATAGCGCCGGTGTTCGCGCATTGCCTGTTTTCATCCGCTCGATCGCACGGGTCAGGTCCCGGGAAAGCCGCGACGTCTCCACATCGTATTGCCGCCAGATGTGAGTGAGATCCGAATTGGAAACATCCGTTAACTTGATCAGCAGATGTTCGATATCGATTTCGTAGTTTGTTCGCGACAGGCAAAGACCCGCGGCTGCCTCCAGCGTATTGCGGCAGGTGGCGTTCAGTTTCGTGACGAGGGACTTCAAATTGACGCTCATGCGTGTGCGACCTCCGGTACGCACGGAAACACGGCATCTCGCGCGTCTTCCGTAGATTCATGTGACTTCAACCAGCTCATCCATCCCAGGCGCGGCGCGTCCGGGCCTTCGTCAGTCAGCTCGCACTCCGGCACCTCGGCCGCCTTCAACACGACCTGGAGCTCGAAATCGAGCGTCTGGCCAACAAAGAAGCGGACCCACTCCACTATTGATCGAAATGCCTTGCCGTCCGGCCGGAACGCAATGAACCGCGAGACGGACACCGGCCCTACGACGATTCGGAATCGCGCCTGCGGATTCCAAATCGCATCGCCGGCAACGGCGCCGATGCCGAGCTGGTTCTGCGAGCCGCTGTTTCCAAGGCGGGACAGACCCGACTCGTCCAGTTGAAACCATTTTCCACAGAACTGCTCAACAACAACTGGCACTCCAAAGTAGTCCTTCAGAATTCCGCGCAATGCGGTGGCCGAGTGAGGACGTTGAGTGATGAGGCCCGCGTAGCGCAGGAGCGCAATATCGGGCATCGCGAGCCGGCCTCGAAGTCCTGCAGTACCCATACCGATAAGATCGAACAGATACTGCGTGAAGTCGTCGCAATCGCTGCCATCCCGACGTGCAGCGGGTCTCTCATACGATATGAAGAAACGGTGTTTCTCCCACGCGCGATAGAACAGCGAAATCATGCGATGGTTGAACAGGTCGAAGAACTCTTCGAGAGCGAAGCCTTTCTCCATCCTGAGCCGGATGAGCAGCTCCGTGTAATGCCACGGCAAGACACCCAGAGGACCGGTCAGTCCCATGAAAGCGACAGTCATTCCAGCGGGGCTCGTGGGTGTGGCCGGACGTTCGGCATTCTGGATCTGGCTTGCGGGAAACTCCATCGACTGATGGGCATGGAAGCGCACAACTTCGCGTGAAGGCATTCCGTCCCCGCCGACATGCTCGTGTTCGTGATAGATCCGGGTGAGCAGACGGACCGCCTGAAAGAAGTCGAAGTCGTATGCTTTGTCGAACAGCAGCTCCTCTAAACCAGGACGTGTTCGGCGGCTCGGGGAGGCCATAGCTTTAACAGTCCTTTTCGCTGGCGCGTTTTCGCGCACAGCTGGCTGAACGAATTGATCGAACTGTACAAACCCATAAAACGTTCCAGAACGCTCGCCATCAGAAACGCGCCCGTACCGACGAACTGGTCTTCGTCGAACTCGATCTCCACACGCGTTCCCAAACATAGCGTTGAGCCCATCTCCGACGTTACGCGCGCCATGTGCGGCGCGCTGGAGACTTCGGTGATCCCTGCAATCTGGCGGCGTACGACTGGATCATCGGAAAAATCGTAGAGGTTCAGGATTTCCTGAAATGCCTCACGTCCATCCATGATCGATAAGCTGTTCAGAGAGAGGTGCGAGATCAACCGCCACTGCAGTCCCCGTCGATAAACGGGGCGCACCGCTTCGGTTGGGCGGCGCCGGCATCGGATGTGCACCATCGGTCCCGATTCCATCTCAAAATCGCCGTCTGCGCCCGTGAAGGGAAGCTTCGCGGGAAGGTCGCGGTTCGTGCAGGTCACTCGCACGGTAAGCAACTCGTCCGGCGGCGCGGCAGGACGAAAACCCAGATCGACCAGGGACAAATAGACCTCGCTGCCTTTGTCGCCTTTGTGAAACGAAGGACGCCGCGTGGCAATCCAGAATGCCGTCCTGTCCTGCTCTGGAACGTACGAATGCCTGAAGGAATAAAAGGGTTGGTATTCCAGGAGTTCCTCTGTATTGGGCCGGGAGGAAACAACGCGGTCGATGGAATAGATCTCGGTAAGAGTCTCATGATACCGATCCGCGACGACGCGGTACTCGGTTTCCGCTTCAGTAACGCGAATTGGTTCGGCCTGCCGTTGGAAAAGATTGACCGCCGGCGCGCAGCCGAGCTGAAAGGTATCGGCGTTCACACTGCGCTCGAGGACCGCCAGTCGTTCCCTTCTCCCAAACTCACCCAACAGGATGATCAGCTCCATCCGATCGGTCCAGCCGGCCCGCGAAGGGAGATCGAAGCCATGAACGTCAAAAAACAGGAACTTCTCGGGAAAGCTGAAAAACTCCTGAAGCAGCCGGTAACCGAGAAAACTGCGGTCGTCGTATGGAAGCAGGCCTTCGTCGTCGCCGAAACCGACTTCTCGCAGGCAATTCTCGGGCAACGCCACCGCACGGCTTCCTTGAGGACCGCGCACGATGACCTGTAGGGCGTTGTTCGAAATCAGCTCGTGAAGCGTATAGGTGATCTGACTGTCACCATTCAGATAGAAACGCAGGTGCGAAACTAACATTTCGGATAGCTTTGCGCCGCCCACGGTCTGGATCTCGATCCGGATGGCCGCAAAAGCATCCGGGTTCAAAGCAACTCCGGTCATTGCGGGAAGGGCTGAGGCCCGGACAAACGATGCGCTTCTAACTTCAAGTGGCCACAGCGTAACCGGGTAACACGTTCGAAACTCGACGGGAACACCTGTAACAGGTTTCGAGAGGAGTTCTGCGCCTTTCGGTATCGCGTATCCGGCAGTGATCGCGCTCTGCTCCCGATCGAGCGCGAATTGAACGATCGACATGGAAGGAATCGGCCGAAGGTAATGGGGATAGAGAATTCCCAGCAAGGCTTCCGTGATTTCCGGAAACTCATCGTCGATCTTGTGGCGGACCCGGGCAGTCAGCAGTGCAAATGCCTGGATCAGCCGGTCGACATGGGGATCCTCACACTTGTCGGGCTCGAGCTCCAGCCGCGACGCGACCGCAGGGTACTTGACGGCGAAATCCGCCGCCATTCGGCGGATAAACCGCAGTTCACGCTCATAATAAGGAAGCAGTTCGTCTTGCATGACTAGGTGTATGGTCCAAGATACGCCGCGATGGTTAGCCGCGGAGCGGCGACAGAGTGTAGCCCCGGGCGCGAGCCCGGGGTTTTCTTTCGACACGATCTCAGCCCCGTAGGGGCGAAAGAGTGCTCGGAATCTTTCGCCCCTACGGGGCTGCGTTTCAAAACGGCACCTACCCCGGGCTTGCGCCCGGGGCTACACTCTGTCGCCGCTCCGCGGCTGAATCCGGGGCTACACTCTGTCGCCGCTCCGCGGCTGAATACAGACGTCATCATCCATTCCGGCCGGTCGACTGGATCGCCACGCGTCCTGTTCCCGGCTCCAGGACCGCATCGAACACAACCGGTTCGGGATCGGGCTCGATGCGCAACAGCGCTCTTACGTGGTATCGGAGTGAATTATCGAGTCCTTTTCCCGGTTCGCTGCGTTTACCGGGACGATCCAAAGATACGGTCACGTTCGAGAGGCGCGGCTCGAACAGCCGTATAGCGGTCTCGATCGCTCGGCGAAAACGCTCCTGCTCGGAACGATCCAGGACACTGCGAGATGTAAAGTCCGGTAAGCCAAAAGTAAGAATCGAGTTAGCAGTCTCTTCAAACTCCGGCGGTATCGGCTCGTCAGCCCGGCGGACGTTGAGCAGCGACATCAAATCCCGATGCACTGTATTCTCGAGTTCCCGAACGGTAGCCGATTGCATCGCCCGGAACGTCTGTCCCTGATCCGGTCCGATGATCCGGTCCAGAACCGAAAGCTTGATACCTGTCAACTTGTCGTTTCTCATCGCGGCCAATTATTTGTTCTCGTTACAAGCCATGGCCTGCCACGGATCGAGCCGGCAAAGCCGAAGGAACAGTTTTGACGCCCGATCCGGGTCCGCTGTCCCCGCCTGGTCGTTGCTGTAACATCGGTAGAGCCGGCTCCAAACGGCGCCGACGACTTCCGATGTTTCCCATTCTTCCAGATGATGTTTGTCGATCAGCTCGGCCAGCTCTTCGAGTATCGATTTGGCCAGTTGATCACGCCTCGTAGACAGACAAATATCCGCCAGCAGGAGTTTCCGGTAAAAACGGACCCGCCCGTTAGGTTCCGTGGCCGCGAGGCGCGTCATGTCCATCAGCCCTTCGGAAACATGGCCGCTTCGGACAAGCTCTTCAGCTTTTGCCCATGAGTCTTCTGAATAGCCTCCGCTGACACCCCAGCCAAAAAATCCTTTGGACGAGGAATTGTCCGTGTTCGACTTTGCCGGGCCGGCCGCAGCAGCAGGGTTGCCGGTATCCTGGGCACATTTCTGATCCAGGAAACCGACGCATTCCTCGAAAGCTTCCTTGCTTGCTGAAAAGGACAGCAGCGTTGGACCGAACCTCTGGCTGGCCACATCTTCAAGTTGCATGAACTCTTCCCTGGCAAGCTGCAGATCTTCCAGCATGGTTTTGTAGACGCTCTGAGGTGTCGAGCGCACAGCCAGATCAAACTGATCGGCCGTAATAGCGCCGCCTGCCTTGCGCGACTCCAGGAAATATGCGTATGAGTAGTTTTCGCCTTTGTCGATGCGACCAGTTATGGGAACCTCACGGATCAGATCCGCCAGCTTATCGTTGAGCCATTCCAGCGGGCCCGAGCGAATTTCGAGGTCTCCGTCCTCGACCGTTGGAAAAAGACCGGTATCCCAAAACTGCACAAGCATTTCGCGAATGACCCGCAGGCTGTCACGCAGGCCGGCGAAACCGTGAAGGCGAGTGCTTGCCTCGGTGAGCCAGATCGCGAGTTGCAGATCTTTCGACTTGTCGCGGAGAGCCGAGCTGGTCTTCTCGAGCAGTAAAGGCCAACCGGTTTCGTTTGAATTCTTTGGAGTCCAGATTCCCTTGTCGCCGTCGTCGTAGGGATTCGGACGTGTCTCGCGGATCTTGATCCACTCAATCGTGGGCCGAAGATCGTCTCCGCCGGGTTTATCGATCCTGATAGGTTTCAGGAGATCATCTTTAAGAACTGCTGGAGTTGGCATGATCGAACTCTACTTCGCGCATTTCGAGAATGGCTCGGTCGTCGTCACCGGCCGCAAACATGCGTTGCCCGATCCCCAGCGAAAGCTCTCCACAACCTGTTTTCCACTCAGTCAGTCGTCCCAATCGAACGTTATCATCGGTATGCAGATAAGAGCCGGCATATAGGACAGGAAGATATGCTTCACCAACCACGCCCGAGTGGAGTTGCAGCCGCGCGGGTGTCCAGCACAGATCCCGAAGGTATTTCGGCGAAGCCAGCGATAGTGATCGAACGGATTCCAGCGGCACCCAGGTATAGACTCCTTCGATGATCGCCTCGAGAAAGGGGCCAACGACATGGTCACAATCGTGAAAGTCCTGAAAACTCGCGCCGTCTACCGAACCGCTGAGAGGATTCTGTAAGGCTGCAGCCTGCTCGAGCAACGCGAGAGCCGCATCCGGTTTCCCTTCATTGACTTCTTTGAGCGCCGCGATATGTAAATCGGCATACGCAGGACGGGGATCTGAAATATGCGGCAGCGATTTACCTGAAAAGACATCACGCCGCACCGCTTCGGCTGCAAGCACGTTTCTGTACCTGGCGACCGCAACTTCCGCGTCCGCCTCGCTCCCTGTAATTACATCGAGTTGCTTTTGCGCCCGGACGAGATCGCCGGAGAAACACAGCAACTCGAACAGAAAGACGCGCGACCGGAGATCGCCTGGATTCAGCTTGATATCATCGCTCAGTTTTGCGATCGCTTCGGTAAGCCGACCAACATCGAGCAGTTGATTTGCAGTCATTGGGGATTCTTTCATGAATGCTCGTCGCTGTAGCGGCGGTCTATGACTGGCGGAGGTAATTCGGGGACAGACGTATAAATCCCCTAATTACGAATCAACAACCTTTGAACGTAATTAGGGGATTTATACGTCTGTCCCCGAATTACCTCCGCCAGTCACAGACCGCCGCTACAGTAAATAGGAACTACGCAATTTTCTTGTTCGCAGTCAGATCCCAGCCGCCCGTGACGTTACCACCGCCAGATCCGTCGGCCCGCTTCTGTTGCGTGTAGGTCCACTTGATTCTGCCGTAGTTGAAACTGATCGTCTCAGTCGGGAAGTTGTCATTTCCTTTACCGTTCCCACCCGGTGATGCGGTGGAAACGATCACTTCTTCCAGTTTCACTTCCATGTATTTGAGCTTGTCGCCACCGGCGCGGCACAACTCCAAGGTAATTTCCTTGATGTGCTGGCCAGTCGAGCAATATTCGTACAACTTCGGTGAAGCTTTATCGAGATACTTCACGATTGTGTAATCCTGATGTTCGCACCGCTCCGCTCCTGCGCCACCAGCCGAACTCGACGTCCTTGAAACCGGCTGAGCCACTCCGTGACTGAAAGACAGGATTTCGATCCAGTCCTTGTGCTTATCATCGGTAGATTCACCTGGAATTCCATCGATCTTCAGAAACGCATCAAACATCGCTTTCTCCTTGTTCTAGGTTAAGACTTGACCCTTCTCATGCTTTCGGCTTAGGCAATCGAGCAACCAAACGCAGCGAAACCGATATTTCATCCAACTGGAAGTGCGGTCTTAGGTGAGCGACCGCATCGTAAACCCCGGGCTTTCCCCCAACTTCGCGAACCTGGATCTGTGCCTCGCGCAACGGAAACTTCGCTTTCGCGTCCTGACCCGCGCTGTCGTCGAGAAGAACGTAATTAGCGATCCAGTCGTTGAGGAATTTTTCACACTGTTCCCGGGACATGAACGAGCCGACTTTGTCGCGCATGATCGTCTTCAGGAAATGCGCGAAACGCGAAACTGCCATCGTGTACTGCAACTGAGACGTGAGGCGCGCGTTCGCAGTCGCATCGTCGTTCAGGTATTGTTTCGCTTTTTGGCAGGACTGAGCGCCGAAAAATACCGCATTATCCTGTCCTTTGTAGTGACAAAGAGGAATGAATCCGAGCTTGGAAAGCTCGTTTTCTCTGCGGTCGGTGATGGCGATTTCGGTGGGGCACTTCAGGGCAATGTCGCCATCATCGGTCATGAACGTGTGTGCGGGAAGCCCTTCGACCAGCCCCCCAAAGCTTCCGTCAGCCTTGTTCCAAAGGCATACGCGGCGTTGCTCCAGAGATATTTGCTGTGGTCCCTGCCGTCCACATTCTCGTTGTAATCGAACGCTTCAACCGGAACGGTGTCCTTGCCGTACGGCAGCCGCATCAAAATGCGGGGGAGGCACAACCCAACGTATTTGGAATCTTCGCTTTCACGGAAGGACTTCCATCGAACATAGGCGTCGTTATCGAATATCTTGGCCAGATCGCGAGGACCCGCCAATTCTGTATAGGTTTCCCAATTGAACATTTCCGGACTGGCGGCAGCAATAAAAGGTGCATGAGCGGCGGCCGCCACATTGGACATCTTTTCCAGAAGTTCGATGTCCTGGGGGCCGCGCCCGAATTCATAGTCGCCGATCATTGCGCCATAGGGCTTGCCGCCGAGAACGCCGAATTCCTCGTCGTGAATTTTCTTGAAGATGTTGCTCTGATCAAACTCCGAGGCCTTCTGAAGGTCCTTCAAAAGCTCGTTCTTCGTGATGTTGAAAACCTTGATCTTCAACATCGTGGAGGTTTCAGTCTTTGAAACCAGGTAGTGAAGACCACGCCAGGTGCCTTCCAGCTTCTGGAAGGGCTTGGCGTGCATCACTTCGTTCAGTTGACCTGAAATCGCTTCGTCAATGGCGGCAATTCGCTCGTTGAGCATGACCTCCGTGTCTTTTTTGAACACCATCTTCCGGTCGAGAACGTTGGACACCAATGTTTCAAGCCATAGCTTGGCCTGATTCTTTTCGTCCGCTGTCTGGCCCAACTTCCCTTCGTCGAGAATTCGATCGAGAAGACTTCCTTCGGTTGATGCGAGTGGCGCCGCTTGTGCTGACGCCTGTCCTTTTGATTCGGCCGCCATATTACTTGTCCCCCTCGGTTTCGGGGAGGCCCATTTCCGTCCGCAAACGGCTCAGGGCATCCGTGTTACTGAGAATCTCTTCGACAAACTTTTCGAGCTTTTCGTTTCCGTACAGGCTGCTGCGCAAGTTCGCCAGCCGGTTTCGCTCCTCGAGCAGCTTGCGCAGAGGTTCGACCTGATTGACAACGTTCTGCGGCTCAAAGTCTTCCAGCTTTTTGAACCGCAGCTCGACGCTCAACTTTGTGTCGTCGTCTGTTAATTTGTTGTCCACTTTGAACGCAAGCCGTGGCTCGACCCGCTCAAGAACACGATCGAAGTTATCCGGGTCGATTTCGGTGAACCTTCGATTCTTGAGTTCGGGCTGTGGCTTATCGGGCAGTCCCGCCAGGTCCCCGAGCACTCCGAGGACAAAGGGCAGTTCCCGCTTTTCGATTGCTCCGCCGGTTTCGACATCGTAGGTGATGTGAACTCTGGGCGGACGAACACGACTGATTTTCTTTTGAATGCTTTCTTTCGGCATAGAAGACATCCCTTCCTGGAACGGTGGTGAAACATGGCCGGCAGACACCGCTCCATGTTTTGGTTCTGAAATTTGTGGCACACTCTAGCACAGTGACATTGGACCTAAAAGAACAAGAAACATTAAAAAAGTGACGAGGGCGGTGGGTTCTATCCTTTCGGATAGTCGCCAGTTTTGCCGCGCTCCTTCGTTACGGTTGCAACCATGTTGCTCGCGTCCTTCGCTGCTATTTTCGGCTATGCTCGGCTGCGGCGTATTCGCTACAATGGCCCGCCACTTGCACAAGGCAGATATCCATGAAGAAGCATCAACGCGTGGTCTGGACGAAAGGGATGTTTCTCAATCCCCAACACTTTCAGACGCAAGACGCATATTTTGAAGATGTCTCGCAATTCCGGTTCACCGCTTCCAACTACGCCAACTGGGGCGTCACGGCTCTGGAAGTCGACCAGGAGGCTCTCGCCAACGGTCTGGTCCGGCTCGTCGAAGCCCGTGGAATCATGCCGGATGGTCTCGCATTCCGGATGCCGGACGCGGACGAACTTCCGCCAAGCCGGGAAATCGGCGAATTTTTCCAATCCGTAGATCGAGAACTCGACGTTTACCTGGCGATTCCCGAAGACCGGCAGGAAGCAGCCAGTGTGACGCTGCCTTCGGCTTCGACATCTTCTGTCGCCAATACGCGATTCACGGCCGAAGAACGCATGGTCGCCGACGTCAATGCCGGCGTCGAGAAAAAGGCCGTTCAAGTCGCGCGCAAAAATTTCCGCCTCCTTTTCGGATCTGAATCCCGCGACGGGTTTACCTGTATGAGGATCGCGCAGATCGTTCGCAGCGCCGCCGGTGTTTGCATCCTCAAACCTACTCACATCGCGCCATGCCTCGATATGGGTCACAACCAATATCTGATGGGCCTCTTACAAAGACTCGTCGAAATCCTGGCCACAAAGCGCGCAAGCCTCTCCGCCACGCGCCAGGAGCGCGGCAAGGGCCTGGCAGACTTCACGGCTGCCGAAACAGCGAACTTCTGGCTGCTTCACACTACAAATTTGTTCCTGCCCGAGCTAAGACACATCCGCAAGGTCCGTCACGGTCATCCCGAGATGGCCTATCTGGCGATGGCCCGCCTGGCCGGTGCCCTCTCCACCTTCTCTTTGAATGTCGGGCCCGATGACCTGCCGGATTATGACCACAACGACCTTGGACGGTGCTTCACCGCGCTGGACGATCAGATCCGGCTGCTGGTCGATACAATAATTAAAGAACCTTATCTGGTCATACCGCTCACAGCCAAGGAGCGCCGTGTCTGGACCGGTATGGTGCCTGACGATCACTTCTTTCGTGACTCACAATTCTATCTGGCCGTGAGCGCGGCAATGGATACAGGCGAACTCATCCAGAAGATTCCTTCGCGCGTCAAGGCCGCATCCCCCGACGAAATCGATCGCTTGATCAACAAGGCCCTGGACGGGATCACCCTCACACATGTCCTGGCCCCAACCGCCGTTCGTATGAAACTGGGCAGCCAGTATTTCGAATTCAGCCAAAATGGGGACATGTGGCAAAAGGTGCAGTTGTCGCGCGGCATCGCCATTTTTGCACCCTCCGACATCAAGGACCCCAAGATGGAACTCATCATCGTTAAAAACAAAACCGACTAGTGTCCTGCATCACTCGGCCCACATTGCGGGACCGTTTCCCACTGTAGCGGCGGTCTATGACCGCCGGCTTTATAGCCTGTCGCGAGGAAATCCGGCGGTCATAGACCGCCGCTACAGTAAACGAATTCTCATCGCGCGCGCCGGGTTGGGGAATTGCTCAGCGTAAATACCCAACCGGGCTCTTTCCCGACTTGTCCCAGGGCCATCCGCCCCGGATACCTGCCGAGATTATTAACATTTAGATAGTTCGCATATTCGACCTTGACCGGCATGCCGTTCGGTGGCGCGTAAACCAGTTCGGTCGGAAAGTTCTCCTTGCTGACAGTCAGAACGTAAGAATCGTTGCCTCCGGAAGTTTCCAAGCGGCCTTTGTCGCCCTGGGAAACTGCCAGGCTTCTGCCCATGAGAGCTTGAAGAACCGCTGACACCTGATAACTTTGGAACAGTACCGCCGCCTGCTCGGCAACGCTTTCGGCAACGTTTTTGAGTTTTCCCTTGCACTCTTTCCTGGAAGCCTGGCCTGTACTGGAAATCGAGGCCGAGCATTCCCCGTCACTGCCTTTGAAACTCATCGCGACTTCGTTGCCGGCCCGCCTGACAAAGTTCATCGACCATTGCTGCTTGGCCCCGTTGTTGTCCGTCCACTGCAACATGCCCGACCCTTCGACATCCGCGAGGTACGCCATGACGTTGATGCCTCCGAGCGCCGAGACCACGTCCAATAGAGCCTCTTTCCCGATCTGCTGGCGGGCGGATTTGGTGATCTGCAGAGAGAATTTTTCTTCGCCGGGCTTGTTTTCTTCCAGCCGGACCGGGCGTGTTTCGTTGTCATACCCGTCACTGATAACTTGTATCCTCGTCTCACCCGGAGCCAGTCCGGTCACGACTTTCTTGCCTTGTTCGGTCAGCCCGAAATACTTCTCACCCACGATCACAGCGCAATCCCTGGGCGCGCAAAATACCGTAAGCTGTCCGGCAACTTTCGGTGGAGGGGGCGGTGGAATACGCGGAATCAAACCTACGATCCCGTCTGTAGCGCCGAACTCCTTGAGAATCCGGATCGTGGTTTCGTCCGCCTGAAAACTAACGCCTCGCTTTTCGACCATTTGTTCGACGTCGGCCAGAGAGGTCAGACTCGGCAGACAGCTTGTCGCGACGCAGTCAATCGCCTGGATCAGTTGACCGACGGTGAGGGGCGCCTGCGGTTGGCTGACTGCAGGCTGCCTTTGGGTCTGCGGTTGAGCGCCGCGAGCCTGGGCCTTCGCTTCGACTGGACCCAGACGGGTCGCCAGGCACAGAACAGTTGCAACCAGGAGTAGGTGCTTCATGTTTCACCCTTAAGGTTTCAGCGATGGACCCAAAGCTTCCAATCTCTCAATCTTCCGGAGCAGGATCATGGCCTGCTGATTTGCAGGATCCCTGGACAGAACTTGCCTGATTGCGGCTTTAGCCTCCGGATACCTTCCGGCGACGACCTGCGCATTCGCGTCCCTCAGCAAACTCTCATTGCTCGCGACAGCCGGGGGACGCGGCTTTTCACCCCAGTACATGGCGACGGTGGCCATGGGCTTCTGGCCTGACGCAAGCGTCAGCTTCTTGCCTCCGAGAACGCCCAGCACAGCCTGATGCTGTCCTTCAGGAAGATTCAACTCCGTGGCTTCGGGGCGCAACGGCTGATCCGAATCACCCACCTTGAGCTTCGCAGTGCAGTTGCAAGCTGCGCGCACCCTGCCGGCAAGACTGCCAACGAAAAGAATCGTCTGGGTCCTGCTTGTGGGCATCGTTGTAGTGGGAATCTGCCCCGGTTGAAAATCAAAGGCGGCGGCCACCTCGCCCTGGGAACTCTGGACTTTCAGCGTGTGGGTCCCGGGCGTCACTGCAGATATGATCGTCCCGTCGGCGGCCAATTCTCCCTTGACCTCATCATCCAGCCATACGCGGCCCCCTACCTGATCCGACACCAGACGCAGTTCCAAAGGTAAAGGACGTAATTCCACATTCAAATTCATCCGCTCGGAACCTAACGTGACCGGAAGAGTCTGGGATTCATACCCAGCAAGAGCAACCTCGACGCTATGGTTGCCAGGCGGCAGGTCACTCCGGGCGTCCGACGTCCCCATCGGCTTGCCATCAATCAGAATCGCAGCGCCCTCCGGAATCGTGGCAACGTGCAGCGTCGTTGGAGACGGAGGCACAACTACCACCGGGGCGGGCGTCTGCTGGCCGGTGGCGACCCTGTATACAACCCAGGTCCCGGTAATCACGCCTACAACAAGCACGGCTGCGAGGACGGGCTTGTAGGGGAAGTTTTCCGGCAAAGCGTCTTCGGTAACAGCTCTCAATTTCGCAAAAGCCGACTGAACCGATTTCGCAGCGGCCGTGTCCGGAAGTCTCAAGCGCACCGCAATCTCGAGCCGCTTGTAGACACCGGCGCCGCGTTCCCACGTTTTGGCCCAGCCGCCGGCTAACGCCTTGCGGAAACGAGGAACGATGGGTTCGCGTTCGGGAACAGGCGGCGGCGGGGGTTCTGGAGTTATCGTGGAGCCCGGTGATGGATTGAACACGGAATTAAGACTCGAGTACGCGGGATCTTGAGATACGGTCGAACGGTCGACGAAGGCCGGCGTTTCGGAAGGAGCCGCTTCGTCAACCTGCCGCCGCAATCGGGACCACTCCTGCAAAAGGCGGCGTTCACCGGGATACGTCTTCAATGCTGTTTCGAGTTCCGCTATAGCCCCTTTCACATCCCCGGCAGAAGACAACCGTTCGGCGGTCTCAAAGGCCTGTTGAACGGCATCGGTTCGCTTCCGCTCCGAGATCTGGGCGGTCATGCTCTTCAGTTCGGGATGATCCGGAATGAGATCCTTTGCCTCCGTTAACAATTGATCCGCGGTGCGCCAGTCGTCGTTTATCGTCGCCGTCGCCTTATCCAGCAGCGCTATTCCAAGGAACTGCCGCACCTGTTGATTATTCCGGTCCAGGCCCGCGGCCCGGCGGAGGGTTTCCAATGCGGGTTCGGTTTTTCCGTCGTGCAGGTGTCTCCTGCCCTCCTGGATGAGCCGCTGGACTTCGGGCGCGCGCAGAACCTTGTCGTTCGCGTCGGAGTGTAGGGCGAGCAGCTCGGCGTCCCGCGGAAATTCCGTCAGCGCGATCCGGCACTGCTCAGCCGCGCGCTGGTACTCGCCTGCGCGCAATGAGCGGGACACATCCTGAATCAATCCTGTACGTCTCGTCGCGCGAAGCTCATCTGCGCGGAGTTGTTCGATGCGCTGAATTTCATTGTCCAGCCCGGGTTGCTGGGCATGACATTCTTTTATGGTGTACCAGCGCTCGAGCGATTCCGCATACCTGCCGCCGGATTCCGCCCTTCTCGCTTTCGCAATGAGCGAGTTGATGAGATCCCGCCTGGACTTCGCGTTTCTGAGCAACTCGGTGAGTTGAGACTCTCCCGGGCAACGCGTGATGGCTTCCTGCAATAAGCTGACCCGCATCTCGAGGTCCGGAACGTTCTCGTGCCCGGTGCAGACCTTGTGGACATACTCCAATCGCGAGTCTCTGTCGCGGTTTTCGGCTTCCAGTCTGAAGGCCTCGAACAACGGAAAACCCGGATTGGCCGCGAGCGCCTGGTCACAAACGGTGATGGCTTGCGACAATTTGCCGCTGGTGAGATGGCCCTTCACCTCGTCGCGGGCCTGCTGGATCCGCCGGTGTTCGGCAAACACGTTGTCGTAGAGGTTTTTGTAAATCGGGTCGCGATCCGAACCATTGTTCGGTCCCGCGTCGCGGATGAGCTGCATGAGCTTTTCGAGCTTCTGAAGCGCGGTCGCGAGATATCCTTCCCGATTGTCATTCTCGGCTTCCTGGTACAGCGCAGCCTTTTGTTCGGCCAGCTGCCGATCGGCTTCTTCCATCCGCGCAAGCTCGCCGAGGAGTTCCGTCGTTTGGGTATCCCTGGGACGAATGGTTCGGGCCTCTTCGATCGATCGGCGGGCATCGGCAAACCGGTGGTTCAACATGAAGGAACGGGCTTCATTCAGCGTGTTGGCAAGCCGCTCCTGTTCGATGGAATCCCGCTCCGTCTGCGCTTCGATATTCTCCGGATCGGTTCGCAACACTTCGGTCAACTTGTCGAGTGCGGCGGCGTATTGCTTTGCATCGCGGTAGAGGCGGGCGCTCTCGAGCTGCTCTCGAATCCACTTTTGCTGCAAAACCTGATCGATTTTTTCCCGCTGGTTGGTGATGTTGGGGTCAACGAGGCCGTCTTCTTCGATGCTGCGAAGCAATTCATCGGCCGACGTCGTCTGACCCTTGGCGATCGCCTCACGAACGACGCGGAGGCGGTCCTCAATCGCTTCCCGGCTGAACTCCGGCAGCGGCTCGCTTCTGAACGCACGTTCGAGTCTATCGGCAAACTCACTGGCGGTTCTGAACCTGTGATTCCTGTCCTTGGCCATCGCCTTTTGAACCACCTGGCTCAGGAGAAGACTCGCCGTCATATTCAACTCGTAAGCGGGCCGTGGAATCTCGTGCAGAATGGCATGAACCGTTTCGTCCGTGGTCGCGCGCGCAAATGGGTTTTTGCCCGTCAGTGCTTCGTAGCAAACGACGCCGAGAGAAAACAGGTCCGACTGTGGCGTGGGCTTCTCGTGTTTGCGCGGAACGAGCAGCTCGGGTGCCATGTACGGCGCCGTTCCTTTCAACGTCGTGCGCGCGCCGCTGTCGGCAAGATGAACGACACCGAAATCGATGACGACGACTGCTCCCGTATCCAGTACGAAGATGTTGCTTGGCTTGATGTCGCGGTGGATGACTCCGCGGCTGTGGGCGACGTTCAAGCTGCCGGCTGCCGCAGTGATGATCTGCACCACTCTTTCGACAGTCAGACCGGCGTTTTCGCCGTGGACCAGATCCTGCAGCGTCTTACCCCGAAGGTACGGCATCACGAAATAAGGCAATTTCATGTTGCCGTCCCAGAAATCTCCGCGGTCGCTGATTCCTATGATGTTCGGATGCTGGAGCTCGCCGAGGATCCGCCATTCCTTGTCGAAAAGGGCAATGGCCTCGGAATTCGTGCCGTCCAGCATGAGTTTAATGGCCACACGCTGGCCCGTGTTCTTGTCCAGGGCCCGATACACGGCACCCATGCCGCCACGGCCAATCTCGCGCTCGATCTCGTAACGGTCGCCCTCTCCCAGGAAAGTCGGTACTCTCATCACTTCACCTCATCGAACCGGGCACCGAAGGTTCATGAAAAAGGACGGATTGAAGATATCGATTCCAGCTGGGAATTCGACGATTTCGAGCTGAACCGGAGGATCAATCGCAGCGAATCGTCCCGTGGCTCCTCGTGCCTTTTTCCACTGCAACGCCTTCTCCAGGAGAGGCCGCATTTCCGCATCCGCAAACATTCGGAAGACCGCCCATGGACCATCGTGCGATGAAAATGGTGAGCTGAATCCTGCAGTGCCGGTCCGTCCATTGGCATCCGTATCCGTTCCCGGCCAGTTGAACTGCTGCTGAAGCTGGGAGTTCCTGCTGAACTCACGAGTACGCCCGTTGATCTGCAATTGGATGACTTGTTCCGGATTGGCCAGCTTCGGCCGGACGACAAAGGTGATCTTTGGATTCGTGCCACCTTCGGAGAAGAACGCATCCGAGACGTGTTGTGCGCGGTTCAGGAAATCGATCAGGTCGGAAGTCGTCTTCTGGTTCGGTGCCTCGGGGGTGCTCTTCCAAACCCCCTTGTCTCGAACCACGAATTTCATCAGCTCCTTGGAGAGCGTTTTCCAAATATGGCCGGACTCCGGTGCAAACGCCTGCGAGAACTCCGGCAAGGATAGGTCCTGGCCAGACTGATCGAAGGGATACTTGTTCAGCAACGTCCGCAAGGGTGTGCATAGAATCTGCAGGGCGGCTATGAAGTCGCGGCCCTGGAAGACACGGGTATCGGTGACAATGAAAGGGCGCGCCTTGACGATCGGCTCTTTCAGAAGACGTTCCACGACCTCGCTCAAAGCTCCCACCGCATCCGTTGGGAAGACGCGCGAAATTTTTCCAACGTTGTCGTACGCCTGCTGGTAAACCTGCAGCGCGGACGTGTGGATTGCGTCTAAGTTGTTTCCAGATCCACTCGCAATCGCCTGCATGGATGTACGCAATGCTGCAAGGCCGTCCATATAAGCAGTGGTCTTGTCGGTGATGACGACCTGGCTTTTGGGGGGCACCACCGCGCGCACAGGCAGAAAGGAACTATCTACACCTCCCAGAGTGAACCGAACATCCGGCGGAGGAGCCTCCACTTTCTTGATGCTGCCCTTTATCCTCTCTTTGATCTGTTCAAGAGTTCCCACGATCCCTTCCGCCTGGGTTGGCGCCTCCTGCCTTGGAAAATTCGTGTGGTCCGACACGAACTTGAACAGGAGCAGCAGCGGTGAGCGATAGCTCGATAGAAGCTCGAGCTTCTGAGCAGCGTCCTGGGCATCCGTGTAAGGGGATACGGAGAACTGCGAAAGATAAGAACGCCATGCCTCCAGGTACTGGCGGGAATACAAGTCCACAATCTGGTTCTGCACCTGCACATCGAGTTCATCCACGTTCGTGGCGCCACCCTGCAAGCTGGAAATACACGGATCGTTTTGCGAAACGGGCTTTCCGGATTCGAGGCGGGCATGAAGCTTGTTCCAGCCGGCTTCGCTGAAGATAGCTGCCGGCGCCTGGCGCGGGCCGGACAAGACCTTCGGGTAATCCGGTGAAAGATCGACAAGCTGCTCCGCCGCGGGCAGATCGCGTCCGATTTCTGCAAGAAGCGCCCTGTAAACCCGCTCGATGCTCGAAGACTTTTTCAAATAATCGAGAGCGTGCGTCCGGGCCTCGGCAGAGGCATCCAAAGAAACAGGATTTTTGAACTCCAGCTCTTTCGAATAAAAGTCGATCTGCTGGCCCGCCAGAGCAAAGCGCGGATCCGCTTCGCGCAGACCTTCGGTTTGCACTACTCCGCGCAGCTCGCGCGAGACGAGGCCCGAATCCAACTCGCAGCCGCGCGGTGAAGCAATCATGACGTAAGTTTTGAGACGATTCGTCACGGCCTCGTCCGGCGGAGCATCCGGCAGGGTCGGGTTGGGCAAAGCCGAGAGATAGGTCGCGAGCGTGCCGTGCGCCTTGTCCAGCAGCGACCGATTGAAGTGCCTGAAGTATGCCGCCCTGGCAGCATCAGTAACCTGATTGCCGGCGTACAGGCCGGCACGCATCCGAATCGGGGCGCCGTCTCTCTGGTAAGAACTCAGTTCTTCGACGCGCTGGCGAAGTTGCTCGAGTGCAGTCAGGTTTTCGGAGCTGGGCAAACCCTGTTGCAATTCGGCCCGAACGGCCGGACTGGCAGCGGCCGCTTCGACCCGCAGGAGCAGGCTGCGATTGGCGACCCATGAATACGTCAAGACAATAAGGGCAATGGCTGCGGCCGCCGTCGTTGCGACCATGGCAATGGTGCGCCGCTTTTTTTCACCCGGTTTCGGGACAATCGAGAAAACTCCCAGCACCCGATCGCGCAGCACGATCTCTTGAAACAGGCCTTGCAGAAACATCCACTGTGTACGGAACCCGCCGCTGAGAATCTTGCTCCAGGTGGCTTCCACGTCGCTCCCGCCGCTTTTTGGTTCAGGCGGACCCTGCTGGAAGATATATGTAGCGTCAGCCAGCCTTGGCGATTCCCTGGCAGGCTCCACGCTCGACGTGAAACCACTGGTGTTTGCAGGCGCCGCCTCCACTTCTCGCGTTCCGCAGAAATAGAGGCCGCGATTCACCGGACCTGGTTCCAGCGAACTTGGCCGGAACATCTGGACCAGAAAGCTGACGATGCTTTGCCGGATTCGATTGAATTCCCGGGGGAACTCGTAGATTTTTGGTTTCTTCGTGGCCTGGGGCTCATGAAACAGAAGAGAAATTCGGCGCTCCGCCAATGAGCAGTAAAGCTTGTGAAGAGCTTTTGAAAGCCGCTTCGTCTCCACCGCGCTGAACGCTCCCGGATTCAACTCCACCGCCATCTCGCTCAAGGGGAGAGTGGATCCGAACACCTGATGGGCTTCGTTCTCGGCAAACCGTCCAAAGAAATCTTTGAAATAGGGGACCTGATCGCCCTTTGTAAAAATCGTGTAGACCGGTATTCGCCTTTCGAAGACTTTGACAGCAGCGCGCAATCGTTCCTGGGCAAGCTGGCCCTTCCGCTCGATCTGCTCCGGAGCCGGCTTCGAAAGAAAGAAGCGAACATCACAGCAGTGAAGGATGCCGCGCAACTCGAATCCCGGCCGTTCGCCTTTCCAAAGCCGCATCCAGAACGGGGTCTTGGGTCTTGCGGTAAGGATATGCAGCAATTCTTCCCACCGGCGGAGATCGCCGGAAAAGTGGCGTCCGCCGATCTCCACAAAGAGAGAATCGCCGACGAGCCAGATATTCGCCAGGTTCGTGGGAGCCGGAGCGGTTTTCTCGAGGCTTGCCTGGCCCGCCAGGAGTTCCGCATCCATGCTTGAATTCACGACAACGCTGGTTTTCCCGCCCCCTTCGGAGCCGACCACAAGGAACAGAGGCATCCCTGAAAACAAGAGTTCGTCCGCACCTCGTCCGGTAAATTTGGGCGATGTGCTCAACCTGACTGCTGCTTCGCGAAGCAGGGCCTTGAGGGCAACGTCGTCTTCATTGGCGACCGGCGCTGCCGGACGGACGGCCACCGGCTTTTGACGTCGAACCGCGTTTCGCGCAGCGATCACTTGCCACATGCCGTAAATCCAGGAACAGATCGCCAGAAGCAGAAGCAGAGCGATGCCGATGGTCGTAAGGAAGAGAGCGTTCCGGACAAAGTTTTCAGGAGAGAAATAAGCAGAACCTACCCACACAAGGGCGAGGTACAAAAAGAGGATTGGTAAAGTTCCCCTGGCCGTCATACTAAGGAAGTCCCCCGCTTCTGTTAATTGGCCAGCAAAGCCTGGCCTATTCGGCTGCCCACCCAGATCAGGTGAGTTTTAAATATCAGGAATAGGACAAAGACTGCAGCGACGGCACTCACTGCCGCTATCGCGAGCGCATAGGAATCCGTCGGCTTGACGATCTCGGGCTGAACCTCATCCGGAAGTTCTCCTTCGGGGGATAGACGTTTGCCGCGTTGCTGCCGGATCCTTTCGATTCTGGAGCGCGTCCGCTCCATCACGGCGTGGAGTTCCGCTTTGAGCTCACCTGAATATTTCCCTTCGAAGCCCAAAACGAGGCAAGACAGATAGACCTCTAACACATCGGATAGCTTCGACGAGTCAACACGCGTCCTCAGCAGTCCTTCCAGCCTCTCGAAGAACACTTCACCTGCGGCCGGCTGGCCCAGGAGTTCGCTTGCAAACGGCATGCGCACCCATTCCTGGCGTGCCGGATCATCTGACGCGAGTACAACCTCATCGAGAAATGCAACTACTGCCAGGTGAGTGTCTTGTATGTCCTGAAAATCGTAGTTCAGCGTCGTCGCGCTTCGTTCAACTTCCTGAAGAGCCGCCTTCATCCGGCGGCGAAAACTGATAGTGTCCACAATGCGCTCGCGCGCAGCCTGTACGCGGAGCACCGCAATCAAAAACCCCTGGTAGAGAAGGGCGAGCCGATCCTGGCCGGCCTGTGGCTCATCCCCATTTGTTGTCTTTACAGTTGCAGTCGCTGCTCTTTCCATTCGCTTGAAACTGTCCTCCCGTTATCAGTCCACGCCAAAATCGTATCCTTTGCCCTGAATGCCCTTGCCGGGATCTGCTGAGCCAATCAGGTAAAACAGATACTCACCCTTCTGCAGCTTTGGTACCGTGATTTTATAAAGCCTGGCCCCGACTTCCTGCGGATCAAATTGCTGCAGGCTCTCCACTTTCAAACTGGCTTTGCCTTCCTTGTCGGCAGCGAATTCCAATTCGCGCGTCTTTTGCCCTCGCTCCATCAATACCAGCACGAGTTCCTCGATTTTGTTCGGCTCGGCAATACGAAGATAGAAGGTCGCCGGAGTGGCGGAAATACGCGAGCGCGCATTTGCGCCGACCAAACTGCCGATTACCTTTTTCTTGATCAATCCGGCGCTCAGTTTGCTGGACAACCCGCCTTGCTTGGAGGCAACAAGCGTTTTCAAATCGATCCGCACAGGTGGAGATTTATCCATGAGATACAAGCCGACATCCGGCGGTATCTTCAATGCAAAATCGTCTTTCGGATAGTCCTTCGAAGGAACTTTAGGCGGCGGAGGAGGCGGTGGAGCGGGCGCGGAATAAGGTAACGACGGCTCGACCAGGTATTTCATAATCGTGTCGCTGATTCCTTCCCGCTTCAGCTCGTTCCGTTCTTCGGCGCTCAGATCGAAGGGCCGGCCGTTTCGCTTGATTCTTGCAACAATGAGTTCTTCCGACTCGCCGGAACGCACGAGGCCCAACACTTCGTCCAACGTCAGCCGTGCAGCGGCGTTTTGAGATGAAATCCCGGCGAGAAGAGGCTGCGTTGGAGCGCTTCCAAGCACGATCAGGCCTGCCAGCGCTGCCAGGGCACACCAATAGCAGACAGCGGCGCATACGTTGGCGTTGAGAGGCGCGCTTCTTCCTCTTCTCTTCAACACGTTCACGGATCTCATTAGCCTTTACCGCAGCCTTTACCGCGCGCGGCCATCCAGGCCCAGCCAATTTCACCGATTACTTCAGTAGGTTAGCGTGGAAAAACTCAGGGATCTTACCACCCGGCCCCTGGTTTGCAAACAATTTGGATGAGAACTGAAAATTGATTAGTGATTAATGGAAAAATCGGGGTCAGACTGGTGAATTCCCTTTTTTCCGATTGAGGAATTCTTTGACTGGAAAAAAGGGAATTCACCAGTCTGACCCCGATTTTTCAAACTCAACCGTATAAGATGAGGCGTGCATCTTCCTGTAAAACCGACGATTCTGCCGATGCTGGCCAAGCGAGTTGGCGAACTGCCGGTCGGCGGAACATGGATCTTCGAACCGAAATGGGACGGATTTCGCGCGCTGGTTTTCCGTGAGGGGGACGAGATCCTGATTCAAAGCCGCGACGAGAAATCACTGAACCGTTACTTTCCCGAGCTTTTGGAGCCGCTGCGGTCTCAGTTGCCTGCCCGTTGCGTGCTCGACGGCGAAATCGTGGTTGCCAGGAATGATGGACTCGACTTCGAAGCCCTCCAGTTGCGCATTCATCCGGCCGCGTCGCGCGTAAACCTTCTCTCGAAAGAAATCCCGGCGTCGATCGTTTTCTTCGATCTGCTTTGCGAAGGGGACCGGGATCTGCGGGGCGTGGCGTTTCAAGATCGACGCCGGGAGCTGGAATCGCTGCTTTCATCCGCGGCGCCGCCGATCCATCTGACGCCGGCAACCCATGAATCGAGCGTCGCGGCAGATTGGTTTCGCCGGTTCGAGGGCGCGGGTCTCGACGGCGTCGTGGCCAAGCCGGTTTCGGGCACCTACGAGTCGAACAAGCGCGTGATGCTCAAGGTCAAGCACGAGCGCGATTGCGATTGCGTCGTGGCCGGCTTTCGTTGGTACAAGAAGGGTGACCGTACGGCTGTCGGCTCGCTCCTGCTTGGTCTTTTTGATCGCTCCGGTGCGCTACAGCACGTCGGCGTCTGCGCGAGCTTCACGGAAAAGAGGCGCCTGCAGCTTGCAGAATACCTCGGCCCCTACCGTAAGGACGCCCTCGCCGCTCACCCCTGGAAACACTGGGCCGATTACGGAACGGAAAACGGTGAGGCCGGACGTCGTGTGCCTGGCGCCCAAAGCCGCTGGAGCCAGGGCAAGGATCTGTCCTGGGAACCGCTGCGTCCCGAGCTGGTCGTCGAAGTCGCCTACGACCACATGCAGGGCAGCCGGTTCCGTCACACCGCGCAGTTCCGAAGATGGCGCACGGACAAGAAACCGGGCGACTGCACCTACGACCAGCTCGAGGTCGTTCCGCCGCATGAGCTGGCGTCGATCTTCGGAGGGAAAGTTTAGCCGCGGATTTCACGGATTACGCGGATGGCGCGCAATTAAAAACCGTTGATGCGCGCCATCCGCGTAATCCGTGAAATCCGCGGCTAAACTTTCCTGCTACGCCATTCCCGCGTGGGATCGTCATCGGGATCGGGAGTTTCCTGCGGCGGGCGCAATTCCTCGGGAACGTGGCGCAGGTTTACCCGGATGCGGGTCCAGGTGGATGACCTGCCGCGCATGGAGTCGACCAGGACGTCGGATCACGAGGAGCGGCATTTTCGTCCGCGGCTTCTTTGCAATGGATTTCTTCGCTCCGGATCGGGCGCGCGACGGTGCTACGCGGGGCGCTTCGCCCTCCATCTTGCGAAAGTGCGGCGGCCAGGGGGCGTCGCCGAAACCCGCGGCCTCGTCTTCTGCTGCGAGTTCGAGCAGTTTTTCGAGCGAACCTGGCGAGACGTCGATACCTGTATGAGGATCGCCGAGTTCCGCGAAACGCTTCGGCATCGTGAGCACGGTGAAGTCGGCCGGATCGCAGTCGGGAACCTCATGCCAGTGAAGCGGCGTGGACACACGCGCGTCCGGAACCGGGCGCACGGAATACGCAGAGCACGTCGTTCGATCCTTCGCGTTCTGGTTGTAGTCGAGGAACACACCGTGACGCTCCTCTTTCCACCATTTCGAACTGGCCAGCGCCGGGACCCGCCGCTCGACTGCACGCGACAGCGCGAGCGCCGCGCGACGAACTTCGAGAAAGCTCCAGCGCGGCTGGATGCGCACATTCACGTGCATGCCGCGTGAACCGCTGGTCTTCGGCCAACCGCGAAGTCCCATTTCTTCGAGGAGTAACTTCACTTCGAGCGTGACAAGGCGCACGTCGGCCCAGCTGACGCCGGGACCCGGATCGAGATCGATGCGCAATTCGTCCGGATGCTCGAGATTGCCGGAGCGAACGGGGTGGGGGTGCAACTCGATGCAACCCAGATTGACGATCCAGGCGAGACCTGCCGCATCATCGACGACCACTTCTTCCGCAGTGCGGCCTGAAGGAAATGCCAGCGTCACCGTTCGCAGCCACTCCGGCCTTTTGGCGGGCGCGCGCTTCTGATAAAACGCCTCTCCTTCGGCGCCGTCGACGAAACGTTTGAGAACGACCGGACGATCGCGAATTCCGGCGAGGGCACCCGGCGCGACCGAAAGGTAGTAGCGCACGAGATCGAGTTTCGAAAGCTTCGTCTGCTTCGAAAAATACGGCTTGTCGGGGTGAGTCACACGGACCTCACGCCCCTCGATCGACAGCACCTCCGCCGCTTCTTCCTTCGCCACGAAAACAGGCTACACCTATAGGCCTGCTACTTTGAACTCGCAGCCTTGGCCTTCGCATCTGCGAGCCTCTTCTCCGTGTCTTCCAGCCGCTGCTGGAGAAACACAGGGATCTCACCCGGATTCACGTACGGGTTGGGATCGCCGGGCTTGCGCGCCTTCAAACGCTCATACTTTTGAAAAAAGCTGACGGACCAGGGATGGCTGTGGAGCCACACATCCGCTTTGGCCAGCGTCTGAAGACGTTTGGTCGTTGCAAGGAACGCCTCGATCAGCGGGATCTCATTGCTTTGAAGTGTCGGCCCGGACCACATGAAAACCTGATACTGTTTACCGCTTTCGTAGACCGGGAACGCCAGAGAGGTAACACCGGCCGTATGCCCGGGTGTGACGTACAGGTTGATCGTCGTGTCTCCGAGTTTCAGAGTGTCGCCGTCCTTGACGATCATATCGCGCGGAATCAGCTTCTGCGCGACTTCCGCGTCCCCGGCTTTCTTGATCGTGTTCTCCATCAGAACCCAGTCCGCTTCAGCCATCATGACGCGCGCGCCGGTGAGCCCTTTCATTGTCTTCAGGCCGCCGTAGTGATCATCATGGCCGTGCGTAATGACGATGTACTTAACGTCCTTCGGGTCCAGTCCAAGCTGCTGCATCGCCTTTGCCGTGTAATCCGAATACTGGCCAAACAATGTGTCCACGAGGATCAGGCCGCCACTGGTCCTGATGACGTACGAGCAGACGAAATCCAGTCCTACATAATAAAGGTTGTCGAAGATCTTGAAGGGTGGAACCGTTTTCGCAGTTTGCTCGCTCAGGCCGGCGGGGCGGTCCGTGGCCTGGCCCCTGGCAATAGGAACTATGGCTATCATCAGAAGACACGTTGCAAGCAGCGTGACTCCGGTTTTTCTCTTCATGGGTCCTCCCGTTTGGTGAGCTGAATAATACGATCTGCTCCCCCTATTCCAAAGGAGGAAAAGAACGTTCAGGAATGCGCGTAATTAAACACAAAGACACAAAGGGCACAAAGACAACGCGGGCTTTAGCCCGCGTTGTCTTTCCTCCCTCCATTTCAAAATTTGACACCAGGCCTTTTCGGTGATTTCATAGCCCCGCTATCCGGTGGGGGAAAGCACCAAAAAAACTTCATGTCGCAACCGTAGTGTTGCTGCGCGTGTCTTTTTCCACGCCGTTTTCGATCCATCGAGTTTCACGATTCAACTTCTAAAAACGCGGAAGCGTTAGCAGTGGACGCAGGAGCGGTACGCAACAGCAGTACGACTACGTAAGAGCGGTACGAGCGTAACTAGAACTAGTTTTGGGGGTGAAGGATGAGAAAAACTCTTTTGAGTATTTGTGTGCTTTTGGTTGGAACACAGGCCGCCTACTCCTTTTCTCGAGGAGCACCGACGGATCGTAATGGACTCAACGGCCAGTACTGTACGGCTTCGGCGTGGATTCCGGGAAACGTCTACCCGCTGCGGGTCGTTATCGTCCGGGAGGGATCAATGCGTTGGGGCTTCGAGATGTCGGCGGTGGATGCCAGTGGGCAGCAGGCGGGTGAATTCATCGCTGGAAGCGACGACCGCAGCCAGATGGTGACGGCTGCGGATGTCAACGGCCGGCAGGTTCAGTTCATCACGCACACCAGTGTCGGCACCGGAACTGGACGCACAAATAGTTTTGAGTTCAGCTACCGTGCGCCATCCAACGCAAGCGTCGGCAATATTCGTTTCAATCTCGCCGGAAACGCTGCGAATGGCAACAACGCAAACACTGGAGATTTCATTTACGCGATTCAAACCGTTATACCGATTGCAATCACCAGCAGCCGCAGCTTTAACATTTCAAGTCGCGGAGGGGCATCGGTGAGAACGGATGGCCGCGGCCCTGCCGCAATTGCGGGACATGCGCGCGTGCAGGGCACCGGCGGGGATGCTCCGCCGGCAGCACTTGCCCTGTTGGCGTACCGCCCGGGCGGTATTCTTGTCAGCGAGGCCGCCGTTTCGGCAGTGGCGACTGTCCAATCGGGCCGCTTCTTTGTCGAAATCGGCGATAGCGTCAATACGGGATTGGCGATAGCGAATCCCGGCTCGCAGGCGGCGACCGTCAACTATTTCCTGAGCGGTTCGTCGGGGACGCAAATACATAGCGGGTCCGTAGTGGTTCCCGCCAATGGCCAGATCGCGGCATTTGTCGATCAGCCAGCGTTTTACACGCGCGGTCCATTCAGCCCGCCTATTACCGATGCCCGCACGATGACTTTCACTTCGTCGGTGCCTGTATCGGTGCTGGCGATTCGCGGGCGCACGAACGAACGATCGGAGTTTCTGGTCAGTCCGCTGCCTGTTTCGGATCTGTCTGCCTCTACAACAGAGATTGCCTACATACCGGATTTTGCCGACGGAGGCGGGTGGTCCACGCAGGTTGCCCTGACCAACACATCGGATGACGTCGTGACAGGGTCGGTGCAATTCTTCAGTCCAAGTGGTCAGGCACTGACGCTCACGGTAAGCGGCCAGAGCGGCGCGCGTTTCGATTATTCAATTCCTGCGCGAGCATCGCGGACACTTCAGACATCAGGTTCCGGGACGGCGACAACACTCGGTTCCATCCGTGTTTCGCCGGCATCGGGAAGCCGGACGCCTGCCGCTTTTGCAGTGTTGACGTCACGCCGTAACAACGTTGCGGTCTCCGAAATCTCTATTCCCGCGGTGAGGCCGGGTTCCGCATTCCGGATGTATGTGGAAAACTCCGGCAGTTTTTCCACTCAGGCCGCCGGCTCTCTACAAACCGCGTTCGCTGCTGTGAATCCTTCGTCGTCCGCAATGACGTTGAGCCTCGAGCTGACGAGCCTGGATGGCACGGCCACTTTTACAGGATCACTTTCCGTGCCGGCTCAGGGTCAGATTGTGGCGTTTCTCAACCAGGTCGACGGCTTCTCGTCGTTGACCAATTCCTTCGAAGGGGTTTTGAGAGCCTCGACGACGGCGTCGACGGGAGTATCGATTGTCGGCATTCGAGGCCGCTACAACGAACGCGCACCGGTCCCGGATTTCATCGTGTCGAGCCTGCCCGCAATGAATGAGGCTGCGCCCGCGTCGCCGGCCGATCTGGTGATTCCTGACATCGTGGATTCGGGGGGTTACAAGACACAATTCGTCCTGTTCGGCGGTACAACGGCCAACTCAAACGGTACGCTCCGGTTCTTCGGCCAATCGGGTAGTGCCCTCACTCTGACGTTGCGGTAGGGGTATAAAACACAAAGACACAAAGGCACAAAGAAATTCGGCAACGAGGGGTCGGACCCTCGTTGCCGAATTTCTTTGTGCCTTTGTGTCTTTGTGTTTTATACCCCTACCCGCGTCTGTAGAATGCGGAAGGAGGTTCAAGTGCAAAACCGGTTGATGGTTGGCTTCCTGATACTGTCGCTAGCGGCGGTGCCGGCCATTGGACAGAATGCAGCCCGGCCGCCCGCAGGGCCGGCGCCACATTGGCCGGACGGCAGGTTGAATCTGGGAGCGCCTCCCGGCGAAAAGGGCCTTTGGCAAGGCGACGGGCGGCTGGCGATCAATCCAAACAGTTATGAACCGCGCACGACGCTGAACGCGCTCATTCACATCAATGACATTCCCCTCCAGCCCTGGGCACGAGCGCTTGTCGATTACCGGCATGCGAACGTCTTGCGCCACGAACCGCATCCGCGCTGCAAACCCTCGGGTGGGCCGCGGCAATTGATCACACCCTACGGGATCGAGATCGTCGACATGCCCGAACTCCAGCGTGTCTACATCTTCGATATCGGAGGGCCGCATTCTTACCGGATCATATATATGGATGGCCGGGATCACCCCAGGGATCTGGTTCCCAGCTACTATGGGCACTCCATTGGTCATTGGGAACGGGACGCCCTGGTGGTGGATACCGTCGGCTTCAATGAAAAATTCTGGATGAACCGGGACGGGCTGCCGCACACCGACCAACTTCATCTGATCGAGCGCCTGTCGCGTCCCGACTACCGGACGTTGAAGTATGAAGTAACAATCGACGATCCGGGCGCGTACACAGCGCGATGGACGAGCGGATTCAACATGAGGTGGACGGATGGGCTTGAGCTGTTCGAATACATCTGTCAGGACAACAACCAGTTCCCGGAGTCTATTCTCGACGATCAAGGCCACGACGTCCGTACCAGCGCGATCGTACCGTAGGACTCGGTCATGACGCTCCAGGCACAACGCTCAACCAACGAAAAGGCTGTTGACTCGGGCCCTCCGCAGTCCCGCTACTGGATTTTCAGTCCTCTGCAGGACATGGCGTTTG
>WNFO01001303.1_pt1 | contig 33735 bp, 32 predicted proteins | sample 5400251 | NCBI WGS metagenome assembly WNFO01 (sample SAMN13153354, study PRJNA577476) | soil metagenome | isolation source: 100 cm saprolite under Madrone tree | place: USA:California | collected 2016-06-14
AGAGCCTGTGCTGCGATTGGTCCTCGCGCTCCGGGCGCGGGGGCATCGCGTGCTGCTCGGCCTGGCGCCTGGAGACCGATTCGAGGCCAAGGCTCGCGAGGCCGGAGTCGAGCCCGTCGCGCGGCTTCATCTCGATGTCAAATCGCGACCGGCGGCCATCGTGGGGAATGCGCGCAGGCTCAGGACTCTCGTGAGCCGCGAAGGCGTGGACGTGGTCCACGCCCATCACGGCCACGACCACTGGCTGGGCTGGTGGGCGCACGGCAGCGCAGCGCTCGTGAGGACTTTCCACAACGAGCGCGCGGTCCGAACGGCATGGCCGGATTCCGCGCTCTACCGCCGCACCGACGCGCTGGTCGCCGTGAGCCGCCCCATGGTCGAGCGCCTTCGCGGAGCCGGCCTCCCGAGTGAACGCGTCTACCGCGCGGACGGGGTGGTGGACGCTGCGCGATTCGCCACGGACGCGCCGGGCGCGGCGAAGATCCGCGAGGAGTTCGGGGTGGCCCAGGCGCCCCTCGTCGGCTGCGTCGCGCGACTGGCTGCCGACCGGGGGCACGAGGCTCTCATCGAGGGCTTCCGGTTGCTCTCGGCCGGGCGCGGCGACGCGCGGCTGCTCCTGGTCGGGAAGGGCGAGCGGCGCGATGCGCTCGAGGGCCTCGTCAAGCGTCTCGGTCTCGAGCGCAGGGTGCTCTTCGCCGGCTATCGCGACTCGGATCTGCCCGGGGTGCTCGGAGCTCTCGACGTGTTCGTTCTCATGGGAGCGGGCTCGGACGAGTCCTGCCGCGCCGCTCTCGAGGCCATGGCGGCGGGGCGTCCCGTCCTGGCCGCACGCGTGGGTGCGCTCCCCGATGCAGTGGTCCACGGTGAGACGGGTCTCTTGCTCGATGAGCCGAGTCCGGTGGCGGTGGCGGCCGCTCTGGCGCGCCTCCTGTCCAGCCCCGAGGAGGCGCGCGCCATGGGCGAAGCCGGGCGGCGGCGCGCCCTGGACCTCTTCACGCCGGAGCGCCACGCGGCCGCCATGGAGGCGATCTACCTCGAGTCCATCCGGAGACTGCGCGCGGCACAGTGAAGATCATGCACCTCGTCTCGTGTGGTGGCTGGTCCTCCGACGCCTACTGGGCCGCGCGGGTGTGTCGCGAGCTGACGCGCGCCGGTCACGAGGCCACACTCGTCTGTCGGCGCGGCACCGAGGAGCGTGTCATGTCGCGCGCGCGTGAGGAAGGCGTGCAGCGGATCGAGACCTTGAGCCTCCGCTCGGGCCTCCGGCCCGCCGCCGACGTGCGCGATGTGAAAGCGGTGCGCGCGTGGCTCTCCGGCGCCGACGTCGTCCATGTCCATCGCGGCAAGGAACACTGGCTGGCCGCCATCGCGAACCGCGTGGCCCGGACGAGACGGCCCCTCGTCCGCACCCGCCACATCGTCCAGCCGATACGACCGCATGTCTTGAACCGCTGGCTCTACAGCCAGGCAACGGACCTCGTCGTCACCGTCAGCGAGGCCATCCGCCGCCAGTGCATCGCGGCCGGGCTCCTGCCTCCTGATCGCGTGGTGGCGCTGCCAGGGGGCGCGGACGGGGAGCGCTTCCGGCCCGGGCAGGACGGCGCCGACCTTCGCCGGGAGCTGGGCCTGCCCGTCGGGCTGCCCCCAGTCGAGTTGCCAATTGTCGGGCTCCTGTCCGGCTTCCGGGTCATGAAGGGCCATGCAGTGGTGGTCGAGGCGGCTCGTCGCCTTGCCGCCTCGGGACGGGCCTTTCACCTCCTTTTCGTCGGGAGCGGCCCCTTCGAAGCCGCGACTCGCGAAAGCATCGCGCGCGCCGGACTCGGCGCCAGCACCTCCTTCCTGGGCTTCGTCGGAAACCCGGCTCGCGTGGTGGGAGCTCTCGACATTGCCCTCTATCCGCCCCTCGAATCGGACGGGATGTCGCGGGTGCTCTTCGAGTACCTGGCGGCCGGACGCGCGGTCATCGCCAGCCGCGTCGGCGTTGCGGCCGAGGTGCTGACGGATGGTGAGTCGGCACTGCTCGTGCCCGGCGGCGACGCGCCCGAGCTGGCTCGCGCCCTGGATCGCCTGCTGGATGACGGCGCGCTTCGGCGGCGGCTGGGCAATGGGGCGGCCGCCCTCGCCCAGGAGCGGCTGACAGGCGCCCGCCTGACGGCGCGCCTGATCGATCACTACCGGAGGCTCGCGGCCCGATCATGAAGGTCTCGGTGTTGTGCCCCGACGTCAGCAGCAATGCCGCCGGCCGCGCCGATCTCCTCGCGAGACTGCTCGAGCCCCTCGGCTCCGTCGAGGTGATCGGACCGCGGTCTCTGCCCGGAGTCTGGATGCCCGTGGCGGCCGGCCCCGTTCGCTACACGAGCGTCCCCACCCGGCGCATGCCGGGGTTCATGGCCACCATGGCCGATCTCGCGCGCCGCGCCGATGGCGACCTCATCTACGCGTCCAAGACGAGGATCGGGAGCGCGGGCGTCGGCTATCTCAAGCGAGTCGCCGGACAGCGGCCGCTGCTGCTCGACATAGACGACTGGGAGCTGGGCTTCTACATCCGGTCGGGCTTCTGGGGCACCGTCGGGCGCGCGCTCAACCTCGGCAACCCGGATGGCCTGCCGTGGACCTGGCTCTGCGAGCGCCTGACCGCGCTCGCCGACGGGGTGACGGTAGCCTCCCGGTTCCTCCAGGAGCGCTTCGGTGGCACCCTGATCCCGCATGTCCGGGACACGGACGCGTGGAAACCAGGCTGCGCGGATGCTGCTGAAGGTCGCCGTCGCCTCGGGCTGGAGGGCAAGCGCGTCGTGATGTTCCTCGGGACACCGCGCGGTTACAAGGGCCTGGACGACCTCGCAGCGGCGGTGACTTCCCTCGCGCGGGCGGACGTGTCGCTGGTCGTGGTGGGGGCGAGCCCCGACAGCGCCGCGGGCCGGCGGATTCTCGGGCGGTGCCCCGCCGCCACCCTCCTGCCATGGGTGCCGTTCGAGGAGATTCCGTCGCTCCTCGCGGCGGCCGACGTGGTGGCCGTTCCCCAGCGGGCAACGTCCGACACCCTCGGCCAGGTCCCGGCCAAGATCTTCGACGCCATGGCTCTCGGACGTCCCGTGGTGTCCACGCGCGTATCCATGATCCCGGAGATTCTCGAGGACTGCGGTCTCCTCGTCGAGCCGGGGGACGTGTCGGGGCTGGCCGCCGCCATGGCCAGACTGCTCGACCGTCCCGCCGAAGCGGAGGCGCTGGGATCCCGGGCCCGCGAGCGCTGCGTGGAGCGCTACAGCTTCCAGTCGGCGCGGCGCGATCTCTTCCCGCTGATCGAGCGCGTGATGGCGAAGCACAGGGCCAACGCATGAGGCTCGCCGTCATCTGCCGCCCCTTTTCCTTCCACGGCGGTGTCGAGACGTCCACGGCTGGCCTCCTCAACGCCCTCGTCGCGCGCGGCGGCTACGACGTCGACCTCGTCACGACGGCCGGGCAATTCCCGGTGCCGGGGGCTCGCCTTCGCCGACTGGCCGTGCCCGGCCAGCCCTCGGCGCTCCGCCAGCTCTGCTTCGCCCTGGCGGCAAGAAGAGCGATTCGCGCGGGAGGCTACGACCTCGTCCAGAGCCACGAACGATGCCTGACGCAGGACATCTACCGCGCGGGCGAAGGCTGTCACAGGGCATATCTCGAGGCCACGGGAAGGGGCGGACTTCAAGTAAATCCTCAGCATCGGCTTCTCTTGTGGCTGGAACGTCGGATCTTCACTCTCGAAGCCGCGCGCCACATCGTGGCGATCTCCGAGAGGGGCAAGGCCGAGATCGAGCGTCTCTACCGTACGCCCGCGGAGAGAGTCACCACGGTCTACAACGGAGTGGACCTTGCCCGCTTCCATCCCGACAATCGCCTGCGCTGGCGAGGAGAAATGCGCGAGGCGTTCGGCATCCCGAGGGAATCGTGGCTGGTCGCGTTCGTCGGATCGGGCTTCGAGCGCAAGGGGCTCGGACCCCTGATGGAGGCCGTGGCCGCGCTCCGAGACCGGGGCGTACGCCTGCTCGTGGCGGGCAAGGGCCGAAGCGAGATGTACCGTCAACTGGCTGAGCGGCTCGGCCTGGACGGCGTCGTGACGTGGATAGCGCCCCGTCCGGACGTCGAGCGGATCTATGCTGCCGCCGACGTCGTGGCGCTGCCCGCCCGCTACGAGCCGTTCGGGAACGTGCATCTCGAAGCGCTGGCGTCAGGCATACCGGTTCTCACCAGTTTCGCGACCGGCGGGGCGGAAGTCGTGCGCGACGGCGTGAGCGGCGCGGTGACTGCCTCGCTCGAGCCTGAAGTCATCGCCCGAGGCCTGCGCGCCATCCGCGATCTGGACGCGGGGAGGGCGGCGCAGGAGGCGCGGGCGGCCGCTGAGCCGTATACGTATGCCGCACAGGTCGAGGGGCTCGAGCGAATTTACCGGCTCCTCAAGGCCCGACCGGGGTGACTCGACCCAGTAAACCGGGATTTTCATTGATCAATCCTGACGGGCACATTACACTGCCTTCATGTCCGCAGCGTTTTCGGGACGTCCTGCCCTGTTCATGGATCGTGACGGGTGTCTCATCGAGGAGATGGGGTATATCAACCATCCCAGCCGGGTACGCGTGTTGCCGAGGACGCCCGAGGCGATTGCGCGCCTCAATGCCGCAGGCATAGCGGCGGTGATGGCGACCAACCAGGCCGGCATAGCGCGAGGCTATTTCTCCAACGAGACTCTCGCGGCCGTCAACGCCGAGCTCGAACGTCAGCTGGGCGCCCTCGGGGCGCGGCTCGACGCGCTCTACGTGTGCACCCACCATCCGACAGCCGGTGAGCCGCCGTACCGAGAGACGTGCGAGTGCCGAAAGCCCAAGCCGGGTCTCCTGCTTCGCGCGGCGGCGGAGCTGGGCCTGGACCTGTCCCGATCGATCATGGTCGGCGACAAGCCTTCGGACGTCGAAGCGGGCCAGGCGGCCGGCGCCGCAACCGTGCTCGTGCTCACCGGCTACGGCCGCGGTGAATGGGAATATCGGCGTCACGAGTGGACGGTCAAGCCCGACCATGTCGCCGAGGATCTCTTCGACGCCGTCGAGTGGGCGATGGCCAGGATAGGCGCCGGGAAATCCGCCAGGCTACCGGAATGACGGGACGACAATGTTCCCGGTGAAGCGGCTCCGCGGGCTGGTCGCGGGGTTCACCGGCACGAGGATCGTCGTCGTCGGCGATCTCATCGCCGACGAATACCTCTACGGCAAGCCCGCACGGATCTCCCGCGAGGCGCCCGTTCTCATCCTCCGCTTCACCGACCGCGAGGTGCGGTTGGGCGGAGCGGCGAATGCCGCCCACAATGTCCGCGCTCTGGGGGCGACGGTTCTGCCCGTGGGCGTCCTGGGCTCCGATCCGGCTGGAGACGAAGTCCTGCGGCTCTTCGCGGGGGCCGGGATCGCCTGCGACGGCGTCAGCAGGAGCGCGGAGCGCCTGACCCCAGTCAAGACACGCATCATGGCGGGCGGCTACGAATCCACGCGCCAGCAGGTCGTCAGGCTTGACCGCGAGCCCGACCCCGTGCTCCCCGGCGATGTCGAGGAGCGGATGATCGCCGCCGTGAGAGCGACCGGAACCGGGGTCGACGCTTTCCTCGTCTCCGACTACGGCTATGGCTCCGTCACGGCCCGGGTCTACGACGCCATTATCGAGACGGCCGGCCGGCGGGGAGCCGTGGTGGCCGTGGACAGCCGCTATGAGCTGCCGCGCTTCAGGGGCGCCACCGCGGCCACACCGAACGAGCCCGAGGTCGAGGCCTTGGCGGGGGCCGAGCTCGGAGACGAGCGCGCCCTCGAGAAAGCCGGTCGCGTCGTGCTCGAGCGGCTCGAATCGCGCTATCTCCTCATCACGCGGGGCAGCCGCGGCATGGCGCTGCTCGAGCGCGAGGGGCCCGTGACCTTCATGCCCATCCACGGCAGCGACCAGATCGCCGACGTGACCGGCGCGGGAGACACGGTGATCAGCGCCTTCACGGTCGCGCTCGCCGCCGGTGCAGGGGCGGTGGAGGCCGCGTGGCTCGCCAACGTCGCCGGTGGCGCCGTGGTGATGAAGCGGGGCACGGCGACGGTCTCCCAGCGGGAGCTCTCCGAATCGATTGGCGACGATGGCGCCGCTGCTCGGTCTTGACGAGGCGGCACGGCTGGCCGAGAACTGGCGGCGCGAGGGCAAACGGCTGGTCCTCGCCAACGGCTGCTTCGATCTCCTCCACGTCGGCCACGTGCGCTATCTCTGCGAGGCCCGGGCGCTGGGTGACGCCCTCCTGGTCGGCGTCAACGGGGACGCCTCCGTGACCCGCCTCAAGGGTCCGGGGCGGCCCGTCATGACGGCCGCCGAGCGCGCGGAGATCGTCGGGGCGCTGGCGCCGGTGGACGGCGTGGTGATCTTCGAGGACGACACCGCCGAGGCCCTCGTCGCGAGACTCCGGCCCGACGTGCACGCCAAGGGGACAGACTACACGGCGGAATCCGTGCCCGAGCGTCACGCGGTCTGCGCGGCGGGCGGGCGTGTCGCCATCGCGGGGGATCCGAAGAGCCACGCCACTCGTGACCTCATCCGGATCATCGTTGAAAGGTTTGGGGACCGGTCCGGCCCCGCGTCGGAGGCACCCCGATGACGTCGCCCGCTCCGCGCATCGCGATCATCAAGCTGTCTTCGCTGGGTGACGTGATCCACGCCCTCCCGGTGGCCCGGGCGCTCAGGCGCGCGCTGCCGGGCGCGCATCTGACCTGGGTGGTCGAGGCGCGCGAGTATGCCATCCTGCGCGACCACCCGGATCTCGATGCGGTGGTACCCGTGGACACACGCCTGTGGCGGAGGCTCATCTGGCGCCCATCGGGAGCCCGCCAGGTACTGGGCAAGGTCGGACGGCTTCGCGAGCGCATCCGACGCGCCTCCTTCGACGCGGCCATTGACCTCCAGGGGCTCCTCAAGAGCGGGTTGCTCACCGCGTACACCGGCGCGCCCCTGCGCATCGGGTTCAGCGTGGGGACGTGTCGCGAGCGCTGGAACGCGCTCTTCACCAATCGTCACGTGACGCCGCCCGCCTCGGCCCGCCACGTCGTCGAGCAGTACCTCGCGCTCCTCGCGCCGCTCGGCATCGAGCCGGGACCCGCCGAGTTCCACGTACCCGTGCCCGCGGCGGCCGAGCGTCGGATCGAGGAGCTTCTGGTCAAGGAGGGCGTCAAGCGTGGCGACCGGCTGGTCGCGATCAATCCTGGCGCGGGCCGCGCGAACAAGCGATGGGCCGTGGCCAGATTCAGCGCGCTGGCCGAACGGCTCGCCACAGAAGCGGGCGCCCGTCTCCTGCTGCTCTGGGGTCCCGACGAGGCGTTCATGGCGCGCGACATCGCCCTGGCATTGCCGGGGCACAGCGCGCTCCTCGCGCCACCGACGGACCTCGGCGAATTGACGGCGCTCCTGAAACGCTGCCGCCTCATGATCGCCAACGACACGGGACCTCTCCACCTGGCGGCAGCGCTCGGCACGCCCGCCCTCGGGCTCTTCGGTCCGACGAGCGCCGAGCGCAACGGCCCCTACGGGCGCAACTGCCAAGGCTTGCAGAGCCCGGACGGGACCATGGGCGGGCTCGAGGTCTCGACGGTCTTCGAAACCGCGCGCGGCATGCTCGAGGGCGGGGCATGAACCGGCTGAGCGTCACCATCATCGCCTGGAACGAGGAGGAGCGGCTGCGCGCCTGCCTCGAGAGCGTCGCGTGGGCAGACGAGATCCTCGTGATCGACGCCGAGTCCACGGACAAGACGGTCGAGGTCGCCCGCGAGTTCACGGACAGGATCTGGGTGCGGACGTGGCCCGGCTTCGCCGCGCAGAAGAACTTCGCTCTCGACCAGGCCACGGGTGAGTGGGTGCTGTCGCTGGACGCCGACGAGCGCGTCACCCCCGAGCTCCGGGCGCGCATCGGCCGCATCGTGCGCGCGAATGGCCCGGCCGATGGTTACTCGATCCCGCGCAAGAACATCTTCTGGGGTGCCTGGGTTCGTCATGGCGGCCTCTACCCGGACTACCAGCTTCGTCTCTTCCGCCGGGCTTCCGGGCGCTTCGTGGACAGCGCGGTGCACGAATCGGTGGTGGTCGAGGGACGCGTCGAGACGCTCGCCGAGCCGCTCCTGCACCACTCCTACCGCGGGCTGGAGGACTTCGTCACCCGCTCGAACCGATACTCCACGCTTGCGGCCCACGAGATCGTTGGCCGGGGCGGGCGCGCCGGGCTCGGCGACCTGGCGCTCCGGCCCCTCGGGCGGTTTCTCTCCATGTACGTGCTGCGCCGCGGCTTCCTCGACGGGTGGCGCGGCTTCGTGCTCGCCGTGCTCTACGCCGACTACGTGTTCCTCCGCATGGCCAAGACCTGGGAAGCCCGCCGCGCCGTCGGAGCGGGAGACCAGGGGACGTCATGACCGACCGACAGCGGGTACTCTCCGGCATGCGCCCGACGGGGAACCTCCATCTCGGCAACTATCTGGGGGCGCTGGACAACTGGGTGCGCCTCCAGGACGAGTACGACTGCTTCTATTTCGTCGCGAACTGGCACGCCCTCACGACGGACCCCGAGAACAGCGGCCGGGCCCCGGAGAGCACGATCGAGATGGCGGCGGATTGGCTCGGGGCGGGGCTCGATCCCGAGCGGAGCACGCTGTTCATCCAGTCACTCGTGCCCGAGCACGCCGAGCTCCACCTGATCTTCTCCATGGTGACGCCGCTCGGCTGGCTGGAGCGCGTGCCGACCTTCAAGGAGATGGTCGAGCAGCTCGGGCTCGAGTCGCCCTCCTACGGGCTCCTGGGATATCCGCTGCTGCAGGCGGCGGACATCCTCATGTACAAGGCGCGGTGGGTCCCGGTCGGGATCGACCAGGTGCCCCACGTAGAGCTCACGCGCGAAGTCGCGCGCCGCTTCAACAACACGTGGAAACCGATCTTCCCCGAGCCCGGAGCCAAGCTGACCGAGATTCCCAAGGTGCCGGGCACGGACGGGCGGAAGATGTCGAAGTCGCTGAACAACGCGATCCTACTCTCCGACACCGCAGAGGAGATCACCGCGAAGATCAAGCCGATGGTGACCGATCCCGCCCGCAAGCGGCGGACCGATCCCGGCAACCCGGAGATATGCCCTGTGTTCGACCTGCACAAGATCTTCACTCCGGACGCCGAGCGGGAAGAGGCCGCCACGGGCTGCCGGACGGCCGGCATCGGCTGCCTGGACTGCAAGGCCATCCTGCTCAAGCACATGATCCCGCCGCTGGCGAAGATCCGGGAAGGTCGCGAGCGCTTCGCCGCCAAGCCGCGCCAGATCGTCGAGATCCTCCACGAGGGCTCGCGCCGGGCACGGGTCTTTGCTCAACGGACCATGGACGAGGTCCGCTCCGTCATCAACCTGGAGCCGAAGTGACGACCCTCAGTCCCGAGACGGAGCCGCAGGGCCTCACCGTCCGGGTCGAATCCTTCGTCGGCCCGCTCGACCTGCTCCTCCACCTCTGCCGGACCAGCGAGGTCGACCTCGCCAATCTGCCCATCCGCGCCATCACCGAGCAGTACCTCGCGCACCTCGAAGCGGTGCAGTTCCAGGATCTCGACACCGCGGGCGCCTTCATGGTCATGGCCGCCACCCTGATCTACCTCAAGTCCAAGCTCCTGCTGCCGGTGGATCCCGAGGCGCCGCCCGACACCCTCGACGAGGAGGGCGAGCTCCTGCGCCAGGAGCTGGCGGAGCGGCTGCGCGAGTACGCGCGCGTGAAAGCGCTCGGCGCCTGGCTCGGCGGCCGCGAAGCGGAGCAGGCGCTCCTGTACGGCCGCACGGTGGGCGAGCTCCCGCCCCCAGAGGACGTCCCGCTGGAGGACCTCTCGGTCCACCTCCTGCACCGGGCGATCACGCGACTCATCGAGGAGCAGAAGCGGCAGGCGCCGCGACAGGTCGAGCCGAACCCGCTCTCGGTCCTCGAGCGCATGGGCGAAGTCATCGAGCTGCTGCGGCACACGTGGTCCATCCTCTTCTCGTCCGTCGCGGGTGCCGAGCGCATCCGCGCCGAGTGGGTGGTGACGCTGCTCGCCCTGCTGGAGCTGGTGAGGCTCGGGCAGGCGCGCGCCCACCAGGGCGAGCTCTTCGGCGAGATCGTCATTGAATCGGTTCCCGCGAACGAGGCCGCCACGGGCGCCCCGCGCAGCGACGTCCCCATCCCTGGAGAAAGCGCATGACGGAGGTCGTCCGTGAATGAACCCGACCGTGCCTGAGCCGATCGACGTCGTCGAAGCGCTGCTCTTCGCGTCCGAGGCTCCGGTGGAAGCCGAGCGCATCCAGGAGGTGCTCGACCTGCCGTCCGCGGGCCAGGCGCGCGAGCTGGTGCAGATGCTCGTCGAGCGCCTCGACGGGCAGGGCAGGGCGCTCCAGATCATCGAGGTGGGTGGCGGCTATCGCCTCGTGACGCGGCCCGAGGTGGCGCCCTGGCTCGTGAAGCTGGCCCGAAGCCGGACGCGCTCCCGCTTGTCGCGCTCCGCGCTCGAGACCCTCGCCATCATCGCCTACCGCCAGCCGGCATCGCGCCCCGACATCGACGCCGTCAGGGGCGTCAACTCGGAGGCCGTCCTCGACAATCTCCTCGACCGCCGCATGGTCCGCATCGCCGGACGGAAGGACTCGCCCGGCAGACCGTTCCTCTACGAGACGACCCGAGACTTCCTGGTCGCTTTCGGCTTGAGAGACCTCGCCGACCTGCCGAAGGTCGAGGGCGAGCTCGTGATTCCGGAGAGTCCGACCGAGGCTGCCGCGGCTCCGAGCCAGCACGAAGGCGGAGAGCATCCCCCTGGCACCGCCACCGATGCGGGTCAGCAAGATCCTGGCTCAGGCGGGACTGGCGTCACGCCGCGGGGCTGAGGCGCTCCTCGAGGCCGGCCGCGTCACCATCAACGGCGTGGTGCGGCGCGAGCCCGGCGCCCAGGCGGATCCCGCGACCGATCTCATCACCCTCGACGGCCGGCCCGTCGGCGCGCGCGAGGCACACGCCTACGTCCTCCTCAACAAGCCGGCCGGCTACGTCACGAGTCTTCACGATCCCGAAGGCCGCCGGGTGGTGACCGACCTCCTGCCCGAGGGAGCGCCGCGGCTCTTCCCGGTGGGACGGCTCGACTACGACGCGGAGGGCCTCCTGCTCCTCACCAACGACGGCCTGCTCGCCAACCGGCTCCTGCATCCCCGCTACGAAATTCCCCGCGTCTACGAGGTCGAGGTGGAGGGCCACGTCGACACGCGCGACCTCGAACGCTGGCGGCGCGGGGTGCTGTTGCCGGACGGTCCCGCGCTGCCCTCGGCGGTGCGCATCCTCAAGCACGGAAAGTCGAGCACGTGGCTCAGCGTGACCTTCAGGGAAGGGCGCTACCGCGAGGTGAAGCGCTACTGCAAGGCCCTCGGCCATCCCGTGACGCGGCTGCGCCGGGTCCAGTTCGGCCCGCTCCGTCTGGGCGCGCTCCCGTCGGGACGCACGCGCTCGCTCACGGCCACGGAGCTCGAACGGTTGCAGAACTTGCTTGACCAGGGCGCTTCGCCTATACTACCTGAGATTCGCTGATAGATCCGCATCAGGAGCCCTTCATGGACCTGGACGACTGGCGATCCAGGATCAACGACCTCGACGAACAAATCCTCAGCCTCCTCAACCAGCGCGGACACGCCGCCCTCCAGATCGGCGGACTCAAGCGGCAGCAGGACAGGCCGTACTTTGTCCCGGAACGCGAGGCCCAGGTCTTCGAGCGTCTCGCCGCGATGAACCGGGGCCCCCTGAGCGCGGAGGCGGTGCGCGCCGTCTGGCGGGAGATCCTCTCGGCCTCGCTCGCCCTCGAGAATCCGCTGCCCGTCGGGTACCTCGGGCCCGCGGGCACCTTCACTCACGCCGCCGCGATGCGCGGATTTGGCACCTCCGCCCACCTGATCCCGCTCAAGAACATCGCCGACATCTTCGAGGAGGTCGAGCGAGGGCGCGCGGAATACGGCGTGGTGCCGGTCGAGAACTCGACCGAGGGACCGGTCAACATCACTCTCGACCGCCTCATCGATTCGGACGCCCTCATCACGGGCGAGCTGACCCTCGAGATCAGCCAGCACCTGCTGTCGAGGGCCGGCGAGCTCGGCGAGGTGAAGGTCGTCTGCTCCCATCCCCAGGCACTCGCGCAGTGCCGGCAGTGGCTGCAGGCGCACCTGCCCGACGCGCGAATGGAGGAGATGCCCTCGACCACCGCGGCGGCCGAGCGGGCGAAAGACGACCCCACGGTGGCGGCGATCGCCTCGGAGCTGGCCGCCCGGACCTACGACGTGCCCGTGCTGCAGAAGCGCATCGAAGACAATCCGTACAACACCACGCGCTTCCTCGTGATCGGACGCCGCCCGGTCGGCGCCACGGGACGGGACAAGACCTCCATCCTCTTCTCGATGAAGAACGAACCGGGCGTGCTCTACAGCATTCTCCAGCCTTTCGCCGCGCGCCGGCTCAACATGACCAAGATCGAATCGCGACCGACCAAGCGGCGTCCCTGGGAGTACGTGAACTTCGTCGACTTCGAGGGACACCGCGATACCGATGACGTCCGGGCCGTGCTCGACGAGGTGAAGGAGCGCTGCCAGTTCCTGAAGATCCTCGGGTCCTACCCGGCCGCCTAAGGAGCCGCTCATGACCGTGTCCTGGGAATCGCTCGCCAACGACCACATCCTCGGGATCGCCCCCTACGAGCCGGGGAAGCCGATCGAGGAGCTCGAACGCGAGTTCGGTCTCACCGACGTCATCAAGCTCGCCTCGAACGAGAATCCGCTGCCGCCCTCGGAGCGCGTCCTCAAGGCGATCTCGGAGGCGCTCGCCCACCTGAACCGCTATCCGGACGGCAGCGCTCACTACCTGCGCGTCGCGCTCGCCCGCCGTCTCGGGATCACGCCCGAGCACATCATCATGGGCAACGGCTCCAACGAGCTGATCGAGCTCCTCGTGCGGGCCTTCCTGCGGCCCGGCGAGGAAGCGATCATCCCGCATCCGTCCTTCGTCGTGTACCCCATGATCGTGCAGGCCTGCGGCGGCATCCGGGTGGTGGTCACCCTGAAGGACCACCGGCTGGACCTCGAAGCCATGGCGCGGGCGATCACGCCCATGACGAAGGTGGTCTTCGTCGCCAATCCGAACAACCCGACGGCGACCCTGGTGACGACGGAAGAGGTCGCGGCCTTCATGGCGCGCGTGCCCGACAAGGTCATCGTGGTCTTCGACGAGGCCTATTTCGAGTTCGCCCAGGGGCCGGACTTCCCCGACTCGGTCCAGTACATGAAGCAGGGCCGCAAGGTCGCGGTGCTGCGCACCTTCTCCAAGGCCGCGAGCCTGGCCGGGCTGCGGGTGGGCTACGCGATCGCGGACCCCGACTGCATCGCCCTGTTGAACCGGATCCGGGCGCCCTTCAACGTCAACTCGCTGGCCCAGGTGGCCGCGCTGGCCGCCCTCGAGGACGACTCGCACATTCTGGAGTGCCTGCGGATGAACGAGGCCGGACGGCACTTCCTGTGCGACGAGTTCACCTCCATGGGACTCAAGTACGTGCCCTCTCGGGCCAATTTTATTCTTCTGGATGTCGCCCGGAGCGGGAGCGACGTCTTCCAGCGCCTCCTGAAGGAGGGCGTGATCGTGCGGCCCATGTCGAGCTTCGGCATGGAGACGGCGCTCCGCGTGACCATCGGTACGCCGGAGGAGAACCGGCGCCTCATCAAGGCGCTGAAGAAGGTCCTGGCGGAGGGCAAGGTCGGGTGATCCGTCGCCTCGCCATTGTCGGGCTGGGGCTCCTCGGCGGCTCCGTGGCCAAGGCGGCCCGCGCAGAATCGCTCGCGCTGGAGATCGTCGGTATCGGGCGCGACCTCGCGAGGCTCGAGCCGGCGCTCGGCGTGGGGGCCGTCGACAGGATCACTACCGACCTTCGAGAGGGACTGGCCGGCGCCGACATGGTCGTCCTCGCCACGCCCGTCGCGACCCTCGAGCGCCAGATGGCCGCCGTCTGGGAGGCCGCCCCGCCGCAGGCGCTCATTACCGACGTGGGCAGCACCAAGGCCGCCATCGTGCGCGTCGCCGAGTCGCTGTCCGCCAGGAAGCCGCTCGACTTCGTGGGCAGCCACCCCATGGCGGGCTCGAACCTCTCGGGCTTCGCGGTCTCGCGCGCGGACCTCTTCCGCGGGGCGACCATCATCCTGACGCCCACCGACCGCACCGCGCGGGACGCCGTGAAGCGCGTCACGGAATTCTGGGAAGCCGCGGGCGGGCGCGTCGTGACGATGGATCCCGCCACCCACGATCGGGCGGTGGCCGCCGTCAGCCACCTGCCACACCTCGTGGCGGATGCGCTGGTGGATGCGGTGGTCCGAATGGATCCGCAATTCCTCGAGGTGGCCGGCCGCGGCTTCAAGGACACCACTCGCATCGCGGCCTCGAGCCCGGAAGTCTGGCGGGAGATCTTCGAAGAGAACCGCGAGGCGCTCGCGGAGGCCGTGGCGGCCTTTCGGGCGGCGCTGGGTGATCTCGAGAGCGTGCTGCGCTCCGGCAACCGGGATCGCATCGAGAGCGAACTGGAGCGCATCCGCAAGATCCGGGCGGCTCTAGGATGACGACGGCGACGAGAATCCGCGTGCGTGCTCCGAAGCGGTTGGCCGGCGCGGTCGAGGTGCCGGGTGACAAGTCCATCTCTCACCGGGCCGCCCTCCTGGGCGCCATTGCCTCTGGACGCACGGAGATCACGGGCTTCCTCGAGGGCGAGGACTGCCTGCACACCCTCAAGGCTCTCGCGAAGCTGGGTGCGGTGGTCACGCGCAAGGGCCCCGGTCACTATCTCGTGGACGGCGCGGGACTCGGGGGCATGCACGAGGCCGACGACGTCATCGACTGCGGCAACTCGGGGACGATGGCCCGCCTCCTGCTCGGCGTGCTCGCCGGGCAGCCCTTCTGGACCTTCCTCACCGGGGATGCCTCGATGCGGAGCCGGCCCATGAAGCGCGTGACCGAGCCGCTCGCGTCCATGGGCGCGACCTTCATCGGGCGGCAGGATGCCGGGCGGCTTCCCCTCGGCGTGCGCGGCGCGCGACCGCTTCGGGCGCTGTCCTACGTCTCGCCGGTGGCTTCCGCCCAGGTCAAGACCGCGCTGCTCCTGGCCGGGCTCTGGGCCGACGGGCCCGTGAGCGTGACGGAGCCCACACGCTCCCGCGACCATACGGAGCGCATGCTGGCGGGCTTCGGGGCGCGGCTGTCCGTCGATGACAGGACCGTCACGCTGACGCCTGGAGCCGAGCTTCGAGGGCAGGGGATCGCCGTCCCCGCGGATATATCCTCCGCGGCCTTTCTGCTGGTCGCGGGCACGATCGCGCCCGGGGCGGAGATCACCGTGTCCGGCGTGGGCGTCAACGAGACGCGGGCGGGGCTTCTCGACGCGCTCGAGTCGATGGGCGCGCCCGTCGGCCGGAGCGGCGCCCTCCTGGCGGCAGGCGAGCCGGTCGCCGACCTCACCGCCCGGAGCGCGACGCTCCGCGGCGCGGTCATCGGAGGCGCGATGATCCCGCGGCTCATCGACGAGGTGCCCGTCCTCGCAGTCGCGGCCTGCGTGGCAGAGGGGCGCACCCGGATCACCGACGCGGCCGAGCTCCGGGTGAAGGAATCGGACCGCATCCGCTCCATCGCGACCGAGCTCGCCAAGCTGGGGGCGCGCGTGACGGAGAGGCCGGACGGCCTCGATATCGAGGGCGGCGCCCGGCTCCACGGCGCCCGCGTCCGGAGCGGCGGGGACCACCGGATGGCCATGGCGCTGATCGTGGCCGGACTGGTCGCGGACGGAGAGACCGTGGTCGAGGACACCGAGTGCATCGGCACCTCGTATCCCGGCTTTCTCGAGACGGTCAATACGCTGGCCGGCGGCCGGTGTCTGGCAGAGGAGCTCGCATGACCTGCGGCCGCGAGCCCGTCATCACCATCGACGGTCCAGCCGGGGCGGGCAAGTCCACCACGGCGCGGGAAGTCGCGCGCCGACTCGGCTTCAAGCTCGTGGACACGGGCGCACTGTACCGGGCACTGGCGTGGGCGCTCGTCCAGGCGGGCGTGTCGCCGGAGGACGAGGCGGGCGTCGGGACGCTGCTGGCCCGGACGACTGTCGAGCTAACCGGCGGGGGCGAGCTAACCGGCGGGGGCAAGCTAACCAGCGGGGGCGAGCTCAACGGCAGCCGCGTGCTGGTCAACGGCCGCGACGTCACCGCCGAGATCAGAAGTCCAGAGATCGCGATGCTCACGTCGAAGCTCACGGCCCTGAAAACGGTGCGCGACAAGCTGACGCCGCTCCAGCGGCGCCTGGCGGCCGCCGGTGGAGTCGTCCTCGAGGGCCGCGACACGGGCAGCGTGGTCTGTCCAGACGCGGAGGTCAAGGTCTACCTGGACGCCGCCCTCGCCGAGCGGGCCCGGCGCCGGCGGGACGAGCTGGCGGCGCGCGGCCTGCCCGCAGACTACGAGAGCGTGAAGGCTGAGATCGCGCAGCGGGACCGCCAGGACATGGAGCGGGAGATCGCGCCGCTCCGCAAGCCGGAGGGCGCCGTATCGGTCGACTCGACATCGCTGTCTCCCGAGGCCGTCGTGCAGCGGATTCTCGAAGTGGTGGAGCAGGCGCGATGCTGTACGGGATCCTGAAGCCGGTGGCCGTGGCCTTGATGCGGGCGTGGTTCGGGCTTCGCGTGAGAGGGGCGGAGCACATACCCGCCTCGGGACCGGCGCTCATCGTCTCCAACCACCAGAGCATCCTGGATCCGCCGCTGATCGGCGGGGCGGCGCGGCGCCCGATCTACTTCCTGGCGAAGGCGGAGCTGTTCCGGATCCCGGTGTTCGGCTGGCTGATCCGGGCTCTTCACGCGCGGCCGGTGCGGCGCGAGGGCTCGGACCCGCGCGCGCTCAGGACAGCTGCGCAGCTGCTCGACGAGGGCAAGGCGCTCCTGGTCTTCCCTGAGGGCACGCGCAGCCTGAACGGCCGTCTCGGGGAGGGGAAGCCGGGTGTCGGGATGCTGGCGGTCACGAGCGGGGCGCCGGTGGTGCCCGCGTACGTCTCGGGCACCCTCGAGGCCCTGCCCAAGGGCTCGTCCTGGCCCCGCCGCAGCCAGGTGAGCGTGAGCTTCGGACCCGCGCTACACTTCAAGCCCCAGAGCGGGGCCGATCGCAAGGAGCGCTACCGGGAGGCCGCGCTGGAGATGATGCGCGGGATCGCGCAGCTGAAGGAGCAACAGCACCAGTAGCATCGACGTCAGGGGCGGCCGCGAAGTCCGACGCCCCGGCGATATCCACCAAGGGAGGAAGCACCGGAATATGGAGACGGAGAACCGGAAGGCGAAGGTCCTCGAAGGGGCGCAGAAGGAGGTGGCAGACGCCCCCGAAGAGAGCATGGAGGATTGGTTCAACCGCGGCGTGGGCGACATCGAGGAAGGGGAGGTCGTCCGCGGCAGGGTGGTCGAGGTCCGCGACAGCGAAGTGCTCGTGGACATCGGCTACAAGAGCGAGGGAACCATCGCCATGGAGGAGTTCCGCCACGCCGGCACCCTCCCGAAGGTCGGCGACGAGATCGAGGTCTACCTCGAGTCCAAGGAGGACAGCGAGGGGCTGATCGTCCTCAGCAAGGACAAGGCGGACAAGATCAAGGTCTGGGACGCCATCTCCAAGTCCCACGACAGCGGCACCCCCGTGGAAGGCAAGGTGGTCGAGGTGGTCAAGGGCGGGCTCTCGGTCGACGTGGGCGTCCGCGCCTTCCTGCCCGGTTCCCAGGTCGACCTGCGGCCCGTCAAGAACCTCGCCTCGATGCTCGGGCAGATGATCCGCGCGAAGGTCATCAAGCTCAACAGACGCCGCGGCAACGTCGTCCTGTCCCGGCGCGCCGTGCTCGAGGAAGAGCGCGAGGAGAAGCGGAAGCACACGCTCTCGGTGCTCTCCGAGGGCATGGTGCTGACGGGCGCGGTCAAGAACATCACCGACTACGGCGCCTTCATCGACCTGGGCGGGATCGACGGTCTCCTCCACGTGACCGACATGTCCTGGGGCAGGGTCGGGCATCCGTCGGAGATCTTCCAGATCGGCGACCAGGTCGAGGTGGTCGTGCTGCACTTCGACCGCGAGACAGGCCGGGTGTCGCTCGGCTACAAGCAGAAGTCCTCCGACCCCTGGGCCGTGGTCGACGAGCGCTACCCCGTGGGCGCCAAGGCGCAGGGCCGCGTGGTGAGCCTGACCAATTACGGCGCCTTCGTCGAGCTCGAGCCCGGGGTGGAGGGGCTCGTGCACGTGTCCGAGATGTCGTGGACGCGCCGCGTGCGGCACCCTTCGAAGCTCGTCAACGTCGGCGACATGGTGGACGTCATGGTGCTCGACGTGAACAAGGCAACCAAGCGCATCTCACTCGGCATGAAGCAGGTCGAGGCAGACCCGTGGGCGACCATCGACGAGCGCTACAAGCCGGGCGAGCGGGTGGAGGGCAAGGTGCGCAACCTGACCGACTTCGGCGCCTTCGTCGAGCTCGAGCCGGGGGTGGACGGACTCCTGCACATCTCCGACATGTCCTGGACCCGCAATATCGGCCATCCATCGGAGATCCTGAAGAAGGGGCAGTCGATCGAGACGCAGATCCTCAACGTGGACAGGGACAACAAGCGGATCTCCCTGGGCCTCAAGCAGATCCAGCCCGACCCGTGGGAGTCGGTCTCCCAGCGCTATCCGATGGGCTCGCGCGTGACCGGCAAGATCGTGCGGCTGACCGACTTCGGCGCCTTCGTCGAGCTCGAGCCGGGGGTGGACGGGCTCCTCCACGTCTCGCAGATGTCGACCCGCCCCATCGCCTCTCCCTCGGACCTCGTCAACGTGGGGGATGAGCTCACGCTGATGGTGATACGCGTCGATCCCAACGAGCGCCGCATCGGGCTGAGCCTCAAGGACCTGGCGGCGGCCATCCTCGAGGAGCCATCGCAGGCCGACACGCGCGGCCGCGGCAAGGGGCGGAAGCGGCGGGGCGGCGAGGACTTCGACGAGGACGAGGAGTAGGTCGGCGATGGCGGGCGGCCGGTGACATCCCGCGGTCGTGTCGCACTCATCACCGTCGGTGTCGGGGTGGGGATCGTCGTGCTCTTCATCGGCACGGTCTGGATCTTCATGGCCACCCTCGGTGAGGAAGGGCTGCCCACGGGCGGACCGAAGGTGGCCGTGGTGGAGATAGAGGGCATCATCGTGGACGGTGCCGCGGCTGTCCGAGAGCTCCGCGAGCACGCGGACAACCCGTCGATCAAGGCGGTGGTTCTCCGGGTCAACAGTCCGGGCGGGGTGGTGGCGCCGACGCAGGAGATCTTTGCGGCCATCCAACGCGCGAGGAAAGCCGGCAAGCCGGTGGTCGCCTCCCATCGGCGTGGTCATGCAGCTCGCCAATCTCGAGGGGCTGCTGAAGAAAGTCGGCGTCGACTACGTCGTGGTCAAGGCGGGCGCGTACAAGGACGTTGGCAACTTTGCCCGCACCATGAGCCCCGAGGAACGCAAGATGCTCCAGGCGCTCCTCGACGACGTGTACTCGCAGTTCGTCGAGGCCGTCTCCGAAGGGCGCGGCCTCGAGAAGAAGGATGTCCTGGCATTCGCGGAAGGTCGCATCTACTCAGGCCAGCAGGCCCTGGCTCTCAAGATGGTCGACGAGCTGGGCGGGTTCGAAGAGGCCGTCGAGGCGGCGGGCAAGCTGGCCAATATTTCCGGTCGGCCCAAGCTCGTCTACCCGCGGAAGAAGTTTTCCTTCAGAGATCTCATGGAAAGCCGGCTGGGACTGGCTGGCGTAGGCCCCCTCCTGCCCGCGCTCTCTGGCATCCGCACCCCTCTCTACCTCATGCAGTAGAGCCGTAAACCCTTGCTCTGCTTGACAATCTTTCGCGCAGCGTGCTACGTTTCAGAAGTGCAAGCCACCCGCTCGACGTGTCCGAAACCGAAACATGGCGGGGTCCTCGTGGAGGGAGCAGGCTGATGACCAAAGCGGATCTCATCGAGGAAGTCTCCAAGCTCTCGAGCCTGACGAAGAAAGAGACGGAGCTGATCGTCAACACCGTCTTCGACAACATCACCGATGCTCTCGCCAAGGGAGACAAGGTGGAGTTGCGCGGGTTCGGCAGCTTCCGGATCCGTCACCGCAACTCCCGAAAGGGCCGCAACCCAAAGACCGGGGACAGCGTCAGTGTCCCCGAGAAGCGGGTGCCGTTCTTCAAGGTGGGGAAGAGGCTCCGCGAGCTGGTCAACACCTAGAGGCCGCCCCGTAGCCGCGTGGAGCGACTCTGGGCGCCGTGGCGGATGGCCTACGTGACGTCCGCCGGCGTGCCTGCCCCGGCCCAAGCGGGGTGCATCTTCTGTGAGGCCCTCGGGGGCCGCGACGACCGCCAGAGCCTCATCCTCCGCAGGGGCCCGCAAGCCTTCCTGATCCTGAACAAATTCCCGTACGCGTCCGGCCACGTCATGGCCGCGCTCAACCGCCACGTCGGCTCACTCGAGGAGGCATCTCCCGAGGAGCTCGGGCAGCTGATGGAACTGGTGCAGGCGGCGGTGCGCGCGCTCGGGAGCGGCTACAAGCCCGACGGCTACAACGTCGGCTTCAACCAGGGGCGCGCGGCCGGGGCGGGCGTGCCCGGGCATCTCCACATCCACATCGTGCCGCGCTGGAGCGGCGACACCAATTTCATGCCGGTCGTGGGCGACACGCGGGTGCTGCCCGAGAGTCTCGACACGACGTATGACCGCCTCCTGGCGACGCTCGGCTCGTGAGGGACTCCTCGGCCGAGCTGTTCCCCGAATCCGTGCCTTCCGAGCTTTCCCCGATGATGAAGCAGTATCGGGAGCTCAAGCAGCGCTATCCCGACTACCTCCTGCTCTTCCGTCTCGGCGACTTCTACGAGCTGTTCTTCGAGGACGCCCACGAGGGCGCGCGCCTTCTCCAGATCACGCTCACCTCGCGTCAGAAAGGCGAGGGCGCCATTCCCATGGCGGGCATCCCGCACCATGCCGCCGACGGCTATATCACGCGATTGATTCGGGCCGGTCGCAAGGTGGCGGTGTGCGAGCAGATGGAGGCGCCCGTCAAGGGCAAGAAGCTCGTCCGCCGAGAGGTCGTCCGGGTCATCACGCCGGGCACGCTGACCGATGCCCAGTATCTCGACGGAGCGGCCAACAACTACCTCCTGGCCGTGCACCGGACCGGCGCCGGAGCCGCCCGGACACTCGGCGCGGCCCTGGTGGACGTATCCACGGGCGACTTCTGGGTCGGCGAGGCCAGGGGCGAGGCCGCGGGCGGGCCCCAGGCCGACGAGGCGGCACTCCTCGAGACGGCCCTCCTGCGGCGGCCCGCCGAGTGCCTGGTGGCGCGCGAAGGCGACACGGGCCTCGCGGCGCGGCTGGGCTCGTCAGGAATGATGATGACGAGCGGGGAGCCCTCGTGGTTCGCCCCGCGCCAGGCCCGCGAGACGCTGGCGGCGCACTTCCGCGTCCACTCGCTCGACAGTCTGGGCGTGGGAGACATGAGCGCAGGCGTGCAGGCCGCGGGCGCCGCGCTCGCGTATCTGCGGGACACCCAGGGCGAGGCGCTCGGCCATCTCACCCGACTCCAGCGCCTTCTCCCGGGCGACGCCATGGCGCTCGATGCCACCGCCGTCACCACGCTCGAGCTATTCCAGAACGCCCAGGACCGGAGCCCGCGCGGCTCGCTCCTGGCTCTCCTCGACAGGACCTCGACGCCGATGGGAGCGCGAACGCTCCGCCAGTGGCTTCTCCGACCGCTTCTCGACACGGGCGCGATCTCGCGACGCCAGGATGCGGTGGAGGTCCTGGTCGCCGAGCCCGCGCTGCGGGCGGCGGTGCGAAGACACATCCACGGCATCGGAGACCTCGAGCGGCTCGCGAGCCGCGCCGCGCTCGGCGTCGCGCACGCGCGGGACCTGACGGGGCTGCGGGGTTTTCTCGGCCGTCTCCCCGCCCTCCGCGAGGCGCTCGGCGTGCCCTCGGCGCCGATGCTCGTGGAGGTGGGCGAGGAGATCAGTGCCCTGCCCGCGCTCCACAAGCTTCTCGCGGACGCGCTCGAGGACGAGCCGCCGCCGACGCTCAGGGAGGGCGGCCTCATCCGGGAGAGCTGGAGCGCCGAGCTCGGCCTCATCAGGCGCGGAGCGCGCGAGGCGCGGGAGTGGATCGCGACTCTCGAAGGGCGGGAGCGGGAGCGCACGGGCGTCCCCACGCTTCGTGTGCGCTTCAACCGGGTCTTCGGCTACGGCATCGAGGTGAGCAATGCGCACGCGGCCAAGGTGCCCGGCGACTACATCCGGCGCCAGACCCTGGTCGGCGCCGAGCGCTACGTCACGGTCGAGCTCAAGGAGTACGAAGGCCGGGTGCTCGGGGCGGAGGAGCGGATGGCCAAGCTCGAGCTCGAGCTCTTCCAGGAGGTCAGGGCGGCGGTGGCGGCCGAGGCGCCGGCCCTCCTGAGCACGGCGCGGGCGGTGGGGACCCTCGACGCGCTCGCCTCGCTCGGGGAGCTGGCCCACGACCGCGGATACGTGAGACCGCAGGTCGACGACGGGCGCGTCATCGACATCGTCGAAGGGCGCCATCCCGTGCTCGAGGCCAGCGGCGAGCGGCCCTTCACGCCCAACGATCTCCAGCTCGATCCCGAGCACGAGCAGGTGATCATCCTGACCGGGCCCAATATGAGCGGCAAGAGCGTCTTCATGCGCCAGGCGGCGCTGCTGGTCATCCTGGCCCAGATGGGCAGCTTCGTGCCGGCGCGCTCGGCCCGGATCGGCGTGGTGGACCGGATCCTGACCCGCGTGGGCGCCCAGGACAACCTGGCCCGGGGCCAGAGCACCTTTCTCGTGGAGATGGTCGAGACCGCCAGCATCCTGCGTCACGCGACCGAACGCGCTCTCGTCCTGCTCGATGAAGTGGGCCGCGGCACGTCGACCTTCGACGGGCTCGCGATCGCCTGGGCGGTGACCGAGGAGCTCCACGACCGCGGCCGCGGCGCGAAGGTTCTCTTCGCCACCCACTACCACGAGCTCACCGCGCTCGCCGATCGCCTCGCGCGCGTCCGCAACTTCCACGTGGCGGTCAAAGAATGGAACGACGAGATCATCTTCCTCCACAAGGTGGGACCCGGCGGCACGGACAGATCCTACGGCATCCAGGTCGCCCGCCTCGCCGGCCTGCCGAAGGCCGTGATCGCCCGCGCCCGGGAGATCCTCGCCGAGCTCAGTCAGAACCCGGGCGCGCGCGTGCCCGGCCAACCCGAGCCGGCTCCGCAGCTCGGCCTATTCCCGCACGCGCCGGATCCCGTGCTCAAGGAGCTGGACGCGCTGGACGTGTCGTCCCTCACGCCGCTGGCCGCGCTGAATCTCCTCGCGGAGTGGCAACAGCGCCTGAGGGGCCAGCCGTGAATCCCATTCGCCTCCTGCCCGACCACCTCATCAACAAGATCGCCGCGGGCGAGGTCGTGGAGCGGCCGGCGTCCGTCGTCAAGGAGCTCGTGGAAAACTCGATCGACGCGGGCGCGCGTGTCATCACGGTGGAGCTGAAGGATGCGGGGCGCCAGCTCATCCGCGTCACGGACAATGGGGCGGGCATGCGGCGCGGCGACGTGGACATGGCGCTCCAGCGGCACGCCACGTCGAAGATCGCGGAGGAAGGCGACCTAGCCGCCATCGCAACCCTGGGCTTTCGCGGCGAGGCGCTGCCGGCCATCTGCGCGGTCAGCCGCTTCGAGATCCTCTCGTGCCCGCGCGGCGAGGCCGTGGGCACGCTGGTCCGCGGGGCGGGCGGGACGGTCGCCGACCGTCTCGAAGTCGAAGCCGCTCCCGGCACCTCGGTCGAGGTCCAGGATCTCTTCTTCAACACGCCGGCCCGGCTCAAGTTCCTCAGGAGCGCGCCGGCAGAACTGGCGTTCATGCTGCGGCTCCTGCAGGGCATCGCGCTCTCGCGGCCGAATCTGCACGTTCGCGTGCTCCACCACGGCAAGCCGGTGCTGTCGGCTCCGCCTGCGGCAACGCTGCGGGACAGGATCGGCGCCCTCCTGGACTTCGAGACGGCGGGGGCGATGCTCGACGTCGAGCACATCCAAGGTCCCGTGCGCGTCACCGGCCTCGCCGCGCCGCCCCAGCGGGCGCGCGGCAATCGCGACGAGATCACGCTCATCGTCAACGGCCGTCCGGTCAGGGACACGGCACTGGCGCAGGGCCTGATCGAAGCCTACCGCCCCATGCTCCCGCGCCACCAGTTCCCGGTGGCGGCGCTCCTGATCGAGCTGCCGCTGCCGGAGGTGGACGTCAATGTCCATCCGACCAAGGCCTGGGTCCGTTTCCGCTCGCCACGCCTGGTGCAGGAAGCAGTGTTCCGCGCCGTCCAGGACGCGCTTCGCTCCCAGCGGGTCGTCCAGCCCCAGCAGGGTCTGGTGGCGGGGAACGCGGGCCTCGACATGGCCCCCGTGCTCGGGCCGGCCGAACATGCCTCGGGCGATGCGTCTTCGATGGACCAGCAGGGCGCGCTTTTCCGCGAAGCCGCGGCCCCGTTCGGGCCCGGGCGGTTCGGGACCGTCGTCGGCCAGCTCCAGGAGACCTTCATCGTCGCGGGCAGCGACGAGGAGGTCTTCTTCATCGACCAGCACGTCGCCCACGAGCGCGTGCTCTTCGAGGAGCTCCGCCGCGACCTCGCCTCGGGCCCGCTGGCCTCCCAGGTCCTGCTCTTCCCTCAGACGCTCGAGCTCGGACCAGGCAAGGCGACACTGCTCTCGGAATGGTCCGGCGACCTCGAGGGCCTGGGATTCGCCCTCGAAGGCTTCGGCGGCCAGAGCGTGCTCCTGCGCGCCGTGCCCGCGCTCCTCAAGGCCGAGGAGCCGCGGCGCCTCATCGAAGGGCTGCTCGACGAGGTCGGTTCCCCGGCCGGGGCGCGCGCCGCGCCCCTCGTGGACCGGGCGCTCGCCTTCGTCGCGTGCCGCGCGGCGATCAAGGCCCATGCTCCCTTACCACCTCCGCTCCTCTTGATCGTCGGCCCTACCGGGGTGGGGAAGACCGCCGTCGCCGTGTGCCTCGCGCGCCGGGTGCCGATGGAGGTCGTGAGCGCCGACTCGCGCCAGGTCTACCGGGGCATGGACACGGCGACCGGCAAGCCGACCGCCTCGGAGCGCCAGGCCGTGACGCATCATCTCCTGGATCTCATCGAGCCGGGCGAGCGGTACAATGCGGCGCGTTTCAGACTCGACGCGGCGAGAGCGATAGAGGGAATCCGCGCGGCCGGCCGCCTTCCCGTGGTCGTGGGAGGCACCGGCCTCTACGTGCGCGCGCTTCTGAGAGGGCTCGATCCGGGTCCGCCCGCCGACATGACACTGCGGGCGCGGCTGGAGGAGACCGCGAGGCTCGAGGGACCTAGGGCCCTCCACGAGCGCTTGGAAGCCCTCGATCCAGCGCGCGCGGCCCGGCTTCACCCCAACGACAGGGTCCGGGTCATCAGGGCGATCGAGAAGCACGAGCAAGGGTCCACGCCGGGCGGAAGCTGGACGCGGGCTGTCGCGCCATGGAACGTGCTCATGTTCGGGCTCAAGCGCGAGCGAGGGGCGCTCAACGGCAGCCTCGAGGAACGCGCGCGCGGCATGCTGGCCGGTGGGATGATGCAGGAGGTCCGGCGCCTCCTCGCTGCCGGCCATGACGAGTCGGCGCCGGGCATGGCGGGCATAGGCTACCGGCAGCTGGCCTCGGTGGCCAGCGGCCGCCTCTCGGAGGCCGAGGCGCTCACGCTCATGATCCGCGACACCCGGCGCTACGCCAAGCGCCAGATGACGTGGTTCGCGCGGGAGCCGGAGATCCAGTGGCTGGACGTGGACGAGGTCGGCGGCGTCGAGGGCGCCGCCGAATGCATCTACAAGAGTATCTTGCGGGAGGGATGGGTCGAGTGAGGAAGAGGGAACGGGCGCTCCTGGCGGCCTTGCGGCTGCCCAGGCAGCGCCGCTACGAAGTGGAAGAGTCGCTGGACGAGCTGGGCCGCCTCGCCGTGTCGGCCGGCGCCGAGGTGGTGGGCCGCGTCACCCAGGAGCGGCACGCGCCCACGCCCAAGCTCTACTTCGGCAAGGGCAAGGTGGACGAGCTCAAGGTCTCCTCGGAGCGCGAGGGCGCCAACCTGATGATCTCCGACGACGCGCTCTCGCCGGCCCAGGAGCGCAACCTCGGCGGCTCGCTCGGGCTCAAGGTCATCGACCGCACCGCGCTCATCCTCGACATCTTCGCCCAGCGGGCGCGGACCATGGAGGGCAAGCTCCAGGTCGAGCTGGCGCAGCTGTCCTATCTCCTGCCGCGGCTCGTGGGGCAGTGGAAGCATCTGGAAAGGCTCGGGGGCGGCATCGGCACCCGGGGGCCCGGCGAGACCCAGCTCGAGTCCGATCGTCGCATGGTCCGGCACAGGATCGAGAAGATCCGCGGCGAGCTGGGGCGCGTGCGGGTGCACCGGCGGCTCCAGCGCGACCGTCGGAAGTCCGCGGGCGTGCCCGTGGTCGCCCTCGTGGGCTACACCAATGCGGGCAAGACCACCCTCCTCAATCGCCTCACCGGCGCGGAGCACGCCGCCGCGGACCAGCTCTTCGTCACCCTCGACCCTACCGCGCGACTGGTTTCCCGGACCGGCCACGCGCCGTTCATCCTCACGGACACGGTCGGGTTCATCCGCAAGCTGCCCCACCAGCTGGTCGCGGCATTCAAGGCGACACTCGAGGAGCTCGAGGAGGCGGACGTCCTCGTCCACGTGGTGGACGCCAGTCACCCCGGTCTCGACGAGCAGATGCAGGCGGTGGACTCGCTCCTCGCTGAGCTCGACCTCGGCCGCCGCCCGACCATCGTGGCCCTCAACAAGGTGGACCGCCTCGAGGAAGGCGCGGCCCTCGGCGCGCTCGTGGACCGATTCGAGGGCGCGGCGCTCTCGGCCCGCACGGGGGAGGGCGTGGATGCGCTGCTCGACCGCATCGCGCGCGCGCTGCGCCCGGGGGTGGAGCGCGTCCGGCTTCGCATTCCGTACCGCGACGGCACGGCGATCGCCCACTGCTATGAGCGCGGCCGCGTCCTCGCGCGCTCGGACGACGCCGACGGAATCCACCTCGAGGTCGAGCTCTCGCCCCGCCTGCTCGCCTTCGTCGAGCCCTACCGGCTGACGGGCTGACGCAGGGGCTGACGGGCTGAACGGACGGGTCGGGCGCGCCGCGCTTTCGCGCCGGCGGAACTGCCCGGAATGGTAAACTTGGTGCTCGTCCGCAGCGGATGATCCCATGGGACTCGCAAACTGGCTGACGACGCTCCGCATCCTGCTCATCCCGGTCTTCGTGACCCTGCTGGTCTACCGGCAGGCGGGATGGGCCGTCCTCGTCTTCTGCGCGGCAAGCCTGACCGACATGCTCGACGGCTATATCGCGAGGAGCCGGGGAACGCAGACTCGACTCGGCGCCTTCCTGGATCCCGTGGCGGACAAGCTCCTCATCACCTCCGCCTTCATCACGCTGACCTACCTCAAGGTCATCCCGTTCTGGATCGCGGCCGTCGTGGTCAGCCGTGACCTCATCCTGAGCGTCGGCGTGCTCGTCATCCACGTCGCGGGGGGAACCGTGCATCCGTCTCCCAGCTGGATGGGGAAGGCCTCGACCCTCTGCCAGATGACGACGGTCCTCCTGGCCATGCTCGCGTTCTACTTCAAGATGCTCATGTCGCTGCCGAAGGCGGCGGCCTGGGTGACGGCGTTCTTCACGGTCGCGTCCGGACTCCAGTACCTCGTCCAGGGGCTCAAGCAGCTGAACCCGCCCGCTGATGACGCCCTGATGGCAGAGCGGACGCGCGTGGGACATGACCAGCTGCGCTGAACCGGGGCCCGGCGGGGTCGTCGTCGCCGCAGTTCGGGAGCGGTCGCCGGCCGCGCGGGCGGGGCTCCGATCGGGCGACCGCATCGTGGCCATCAACGGAGCGCGGCTCAGGGACGTCATCGACTTCCACTTCCATGCCGGCCTCGCGCGGCTCCGCCTGTCCGTCGAGCGAGGGGAACGGACCCGTCGTGCGGTCCTGCGGCGAACGGGGCCCGACCTGGGCCTCGAGCTCGAGGCGCCCCGTCCGGGCGACATCGACACGTGCAGCAACAAATGCGTGTTCTGCTTCATCCACCAGCTGCCGCGCGGGATGCGGAAAAGCCTCTACGTCAAGGACGACGACTTCAGGCTCTCGTTCCTTCACGGCAACTACATCACCCTGACCGATCTGGACGACGCCGAGCTCGCCCGAATCGAAGAGCAGCGCCTCTCGCCGCTCTACGTGTCCGTCCACGCGACGGATCCCGATCTCCGCCACCGCCTCCTCGGCCAGCCGCGCGTGCGCCGCGAGATCCTGCCCGTCATGGAGCGGCTGGCCAAGGCCGGCATCATGATGCACGCGCAGATCGTGCTCGTACCCGACTGGAACGACGGGGTTCAGCTCGAGCGCTCGGTGCGCGAGCTGTCCCGCCTCCACCCCCAGGTCGCCACCACCGCCGTGGTGCCCGTGGGACTGACGAGGCACCGCGAGAGACTGCCGGAACTCCGCACGCTCACGGTCGTGGAGGCACGCCACCTGGCCCGCACCGTCGAAAGCTGGCAGCGCGAATTTCTCCGCTCACTCGGCACGCGCTTCGTCTGGGCCTCGGACGAGGTCTACCTCCAGGCGGGACGGCCGCTGCCCGCCGCCGCCGCGTACGAGGGCTTCCCGGTGATCGAAGACGGAATCGGCCTGGTCCGCCGCTTCAGCGACGGCTTCGGGCGTGCGGTCCGCCGGCTGCCCGCGCGCGCGGCCGCGCCTCGCACCGTCACCGTGGTGACCGGCACGATGTTCGCCCCCCGCATGCGCCGCCTCCTGAAGGCGTTCACCGTCGCGGGCCTTCGCGTGCAGCTGGCACCGGTCGCCAATGACTGGTTCGGGCGCGGCATCGGCGTCGCCGGGCTCCTGACCGGGCAGGACATCGCGGCGCAGCTCGCCGGGCGTCGGCTTGGAGACGAGGTTCTCGTGCCCGCGGTGGCGATCCGCGACGGGGCAGGCGTCTTCCTGGACGACCTCTCGCCCGCCGAACTCACCGCGTCACTCGGCGTGCCCGTGCGGCCTGTCGAATCCTCGCCGAGCGCGCTCGCCGCCGCCCTGCTCGGCCGCTGAGCGGTCCGCCACGCCGTGATCCGTCCGATCATCGCCCTCGTGGGCCGGCCCAACGTGGGCAAATCCACGCTCTTCAACCGCCTCGTCGGGCGCCGTCGCTCCCTCGTCCACGACGTGCCGGGGGTCACGCGCGACCGGCTCTACGGCACCACCGTCTTCGAGCGCTGGCAGGCGACGGTGGTGGACACGGGCGGCTTCGACCCCAGCACCGAGTCCGATCTGATCGCGGCCGTGCGCGACCAGGTGTTGACGGCCATCGCGGAAGCCGACCTCGTCATCTTCGTCGTGGACGGCCGCGCGGGCCTGACCGCGCTCGACGAGGAGATCGCCCGCATCCTCCGTCGCAGCCAGCACCCCGTGCTGCTCGCGGTGAACAAGATCGACGCCGCCGGCAAGGAGGCGGCGCTCGCGGATTTCTACCGTCTCGGCTTCCCGGCCATCCAGTCCGTTTCGGCCGAGCACGGCCGCGGGGTCGCCGAGCTGCTCGAAGCCGCCCGCGGTCAGGTGCCCGATCCGGTGGTCGAGAGCCGGCCCGAGGGCACACGCGTGGCGATCATCGGCAGACCGAATGTCGGCAAGTCCTCCCTCGTCAACGCGGTGCTCGGCGAGGAGCGGGTGCTCGTCCACGAGGCTCCGGGCACGACGCGCGACGCGGTGGACACGCCGTTGACCTTCCGTGATCGCCCGTACCTCCTCATCGACACCGCCGGCATCCGGCGCAAGGGGCGGGTCACCGAAGTCCTCGAGAAGCTCGCCGTGGTCATGGCGCTCAAGAGCCTCGAGCGATGCGACGTCGCGGTCCTCGTGATGGACGCCTCCGAAGGCGTGACGTCGCAGGACGCGCACATCGCGGGCTACGCCCACGATGCGGGCCGCGCCATCGTGCTGGCCGTCAACAAGTGGGATCTGGTGCCGCCGGGCCTCGTCGGCAAGGCCGAGGTCACGGCGCAGATCCACGAGCGGTTGCCCTTTCTCGACTACGCGCCCATCTGCTTCACGTCGGCGGTGACCAAGCTCGGGCTGCGGGATCTCTTCGACACCGTGGACCAGGTCGCCGCGGAGGCGCGCAAGCGGCTCCAGCCCGGTGAGCTCCTCACGATCTTCCGCCAGGCTCTGGAGCGGCGGCCGATGTCCTCGGGCGGCGCGCCGATCCGTGTCCACAGCGTCCAGCAGGTCGCCGTGTCACCACCGACATTCGCCGTCAAGGTCAACTCGACGGGCAAGCTGCATTTCTCCTACGAACGCTACCTCATCAATTCGATCCGCCACGCGGCCGGCTTCATCGGCTCGCCGATACGTCTGCTGCTGAGACGGAGCGCGGGGAAGCGGAAGGGAGCAGCCGGGTCCGAGCCCCGTCGCGCGGCCGGCAAGCGCCGCTCCTGAGCCGAACCCTCCTAAGTAGGCAGAACCCCTAGCAAAACCGTTGGTTGACCCTGGGGTCTGTGCTAACATGACGCGGCGTTAGATCCCGCAGCCGAGTGGGGGCCCATGGCAACAGATCCGGACCGCGACGAGTTCCACGAGGACGACGAGCAGGACGAGCTGGCACGGCGGAGCATCTTCTCGGCTGGATGGTTCCGAGCTCTGCTCGTCCTGACGGTGCTGGCCATCGTCGTCGTGGTATCGCTGCCCTATCTTCTCAATTGGCTCGAGCCCACGCCTGCTCCACCGGTAAAACCCCAGGCCAAGAGCGGCGCGCCCGCGTCGTCGCCAGGTCCTGCTCCAGCGCCTCCCATCACGAGCCCCTCGCCCCCGACTCTGATTCCCGCGCCCGCGGCTCCCCCGTCACCCGCTCCCGCACCGCCTGTGCCCTCGGTGGCGGAGGCGCCAAAGCCGGCCCCCGCTCCAGCACCCACGGCGCCGAGTCCAGCGGACCGCCCGGTGGGGACGGCACCGCTGCCCGTGGCTCCGGCTCCCGCCGTCACGCCAGGGCCGGCAGCGAAGCCGGCACCGGGAGCGCAGACAGAATCTCCAAAGGCGTCGACGGCGCCGAAGCAAGGCGCACCGGTGGCGGGTGGTTCGCCAGGCGGCTACTGGGTCCAGGTCGGAGCCTTCCTCGAGGAAAAGAACGCCCAGGCCCTGGCCAAGCAACTCCGCGGCGAGAGCTTCCCCGTGCAGATCTCGCAGGTCACGCGTGGCGGCGGCCCAGCCGCCGCTCAGCCTGCCAGGCCGGCGGGCGCACAGAACCAGCTCTTCATCACGGGCTCGACGCCGGACGCGGTCAACGCGGCGCTCAAGGGCAGGGGCACCGCCCAGGCGGTCAAGGGAGGCGTGGTGGTCAGCCCGCCTTTCGATCTCGAGACGGCCATGTCGCTGTCGTCCTCGCTCAAGAAAGACGGGTTCAAGGTCGTCATCCGGCGCGCCAAGGCCGCGCCGGCGAAAGCCGGTAGCGGGCCGACCCTGCACGTCGTGCGCGTCGGCGGCTTCGCGGACCGGGCAAAAGCCCAGCAGGCCCGCGGTGACCTCGAGGCCAAGGGGCATCCCGGCTTCCTGACACAAGGCGCGGCGCGCTGATGCACAGCCGACAACCGCTGGTCGTGCTCGTCACCGCGCCCTCCGAAGGGCTGGCGCTCGAGATCGGTCGCACGCTCGTGGACGAGCGCCTCGCGGCCTGCGTGAGCGTGGTGCCCGGTCTCACGTCTATCTACCAGTGGGAAGGCCGGCGCGAGGAAACGGCCGAAGCCCTGCTCCTCATCAAGACGCGGCCCGAGGGCTATGCCGCCCTCCAGCGCCGCGTGCTCGAGCTCCATCCGTATTCGGTGCCCGAAGTGCTCGGGCTGCCCGTGGCCGAGGGCGCGCCCGCCTATGCGCAGTGGGTCCGGGAGTCCATTGCGATCGAGGGGGGGTGACCGCTCTGACGAAAAACGATCTCATCAACGCGGTGGCCGCCCACGGACTATCGAAGCGGCAATCCGCCTCGGTGGTGGAATCGCTGTTCGACATCATCTTCCGCTGCTTCGAGAAGAGCGAGGACGTCAAGATCGTGGGCTTCGGCCACTTCCGCATCCGCCGCAAGGCCTCGCGGCGGGGGCGCAACCCGCAGACGGGGGACAGCATCGAGATCACCGCGCGCAAGGTGCTGACCTTCAAGCCGAGCAAGGGCCTCAAGCTCCGCATCAACCATCATCAGGGTTGAGACAGCGACCGTGAGCGGTGGCGGTATGGTGCGAGGCGGAGAGGATCAGCGGGGAGAGGATCCAAAACGGGTGGTGATCCCGGACAAGCTCTACTACCGGATCGGCGAGGTCGAGGCCATCACGGAGGTGCCCGCCTACGTCCTTCGCTACTGGGAATCGGAGTTCCGACTGCTGCGCCCCAAGAAGAATCCGGCGGGCCAGCGACTCTACCGAAGGCGCGACCTCGATCTCGTTCTCCGCATCAAGACTCTGCTCTACGACGAACGGCTCACCCTCGAGGGCGCCAAGAAGCGCCTGGTGGCGGAGAGCCGCGGGCCCGCTCAGATGGACCTTGGCGTGCGCAGCGCGGCGCTCGAGGCGGCCCTCCGGCGGATGCGCGACCAGCTCCGCGCACTGCGCGACCGCCTGGCGCCTCCCAAGAGCTAGGGCGTCCTTGTCTTTGCCGGGGCCTCTCCGTACAATGAGCGCTTGGGTCGGGGCGTGGCGCAGCCCGGTAGCGCACTTGACTGGGGGTCAAGGGGTCGCAGGTTCAAATCCTGTCGCCCCGACCAATTTAACGACAGCGATCGTGGCAAGAGCGACGAGGGCGGATCCCGGGATCTGCCCTCCTTTTTGCCCGCGGATCGGTGAGCCACGATGGCCGTGGTGATCCTGGTCACCAACGACGACGGGGTGCACGCCGCGGGCCTCCAGGCGTTGGCGGCCGCGCTCGACGAGCTGGGCGAGGTGTACGTGGTGGCGCCGGATCGCGAGCAGAGCGCGGTCGGCCATGCGCTCACGCTGCATCGTCCGCTGCGGGTCACGCAAACGGGCGAGCGGCGCTTCGCCGTCAACGGCACACCGTCCGACTGCGTCAACCTCGCGGTGCTGGGACTCCTGCCCGAGCGCCCGGTGCTCGTGGCGGCGGGCGTCAATCACGGCTCGAACCTCGGAGACGACGTCACCTACTCCGGCACCGTCTCGGCGGCGATGGAAGGCACCCTGCTGGGCGTGCCGTCCATGGCCGTGTCGCAGGCCGACGCCGGGACGGCGGGGTTCGAGAGCGCGGCCGCGGTGGCGCGGCTCCTGGCAAGCCGGGTGCTGGTGGAAGGGCTTCCCGCGAAGACGCTCCTCAACGTCAACATTCCGGGCGGAGCTGCGGTCGGCATACGGATGACGCGCCTCGGTCACCGGGTCTACCGGGAGAAGATCGTGCGGGAAGTCGACCCGCGCGGGCAGCCCTACTACTGGATCGGCGCCGGCCCCCCCGAGTGGGCCGAGGACGAGGGATCCGACATCGCCGCCGTGGAGCGCGGGCTCGCGAGCGTGACGCCCCTGCACCTGGATCTGACTCACTACGGCGCTCTCGGGCGGATG
>WNFO01000331.1_pt1 | contig 33726 bp, 20 predicted proteins | sample 5400251 | NCBI WGS metagenome assembly WNFO01 (sample SAMN13153354, study PRJNA577476) | soil metagenome | isolation source: 100 cm saprolite under Madrone tree | place: USA:California | collected 2016-06-14
CGGGATATGTCGCGCGAAAACGTTCGATGAAACGCTCGACCCTTACGCTGTGCTTCGAGGACACCCTCAGGATCCTTCCGCAATCGGATTGCGTCAGGATAAGACCGCGATCTCCTTGGCGCAAATAAAAGCTGCCTAGGAGTTGCAAGTGAGCGAGGTTGGAAGTTTCGCGGAACTTGCGCAAATAAAATGGGACAAAACAAATGCCCCGCTGGCACGGCGTACCAGCGGGGCAAGGTGCAATCCTCCAGCGTTGTTTCTAGAAGACGATCTTCATCCCGAGCTGGAAGATCCGAGGTTCGAAGGCAGAAGTGACCTGGCCAAATTTACTGTCGCCGAGGTTGGTGCTGACGTCATGGAATTGGGTGTGGTTCCACGTGTTAAAGCTTTCCGCGCGGAACTCCAGCCGACTGCCGCGTGTTTCGCTGAAGAGGAAGCTCTTGAAGAGCGACATGTTCCAGTTATCGCGGCCCGGTCCCCGCAGGGCGTTGTGGCCCAGCGTGCCGAAGGCACCGACTGCCGGAGCAGTAAACGCGGTGGTATCGAACCACTGGCCGACGGTGTGTGGATAAGCGACGCTGCCGGTCAGGTTTGGCCGGTTCGTGGCAGCAGGGAGGCCGTTGCCGCTCTGGTTGCCGCTGAGTCCGATGTTGATCGGCAGACCGGACGACATAGTCACGATTCCCGACACTTGCCATCCGCCTAGAGCGGTCTTTACGAGCCGGCTCTGGTTGCTCCGGAAAACCGGAATGTCGTAGATGAAGTTGACTGCTGCGCTGTGCGTGCGGTCATACCCACTCGGCCCGACGTCGTATCGCCACCCCAAGTAGGGATTCGAGACGTTACCCAGATCACCGCCGCCATTGCCCGCAGTGGTCGGGTCAATCGTGCGCGAAAGCGTGTAGTAGGCCCGCAGCTGAAGGTCATGGCCCACCTGGGAGTTGAGGTCAACCTGGAGTGCGTTGTAATGCGAGTTAGCCTCGTTGGCGGTCAGCCGAATGGCATGGAAACCGGGATAAGTGAGGCCCGGCGCCAAGGTGTATTGGCCACCGCCGATGAGAGCTGGCAACGCGGTGGGATCCGGGAGATTGTATTGGCTACGGTCGTTCTGATGGCGGTTCTGGTTTCCCACGTAGGAAACGGAAAGAACAGACTTAGCATTCAGCGAGCGCTGTACGCCAACGCTGTACTGGTAGCTCGCGGGAAGCTTGTAATTGTCCACGGCAAGCCCAGTTAGGTCCGCGGGGTTAATCGGTCGGCTCGCTGCCGCACCGGTCGCCAGCAAGATGCCCGGGTCAGCCAATGTGACGCTGTTGTTAGTGACGCCCAAGCTAAACGGGATATTGGGGCCGGCGTCGTACATGTCGTTGCCCTGGATGCGCTCATACATGATGCCGAATCCGCCACGGACGACAGTCTTGGCGTTGCCGCTCACATCGTAGGCAAATCCAAGTCGTGGGCCGAAGGCCGCCCAATGATTGTTCACCAGACCTTTGGGCACGCCGTTCTGGCCGGGGATGCCGATCCCGTTCAAGTACAGCTGAACGCCTGCCAGAATCGGATTTGGGCTGGTCCCTAAGCCCGGGCTGAGGGGGCTAACCGTGCCATCCGGGAGCATGATGGCCCTTTTGGCTGGGTCGTAGAGCGAGGGATAAAAATTACCCATGCGGTTGTTCGCTTCGTACGTGTGTGGCACGCCGTCCCAGCGCAAGCCGAGGTTGAGGGTAAGCCGACGGTTCACGCGCCAGTTGTCCTGGACGTAGGCAGCCCAAGATACGTTGTTCCAGAAGCCTTTGTCTTGCACGGCGAGTTCTGAATAGCTCTTGGCAGTGCCGAGCAGAAAATCGGCAAGGTCATTTCCGGGCTTGGACTTGAGACCGGCAGGGGTGGTAAACGTCCCGTCAAAGTTAAAGGAACCCTGGGTGGTACCGAACAGGTCCTGGACTTTTTTGTAGATCGCCCAGCTCGCCCCGAACTTAAGCTGGTGCGCTCCCTTGGTCAGCGAAATGTCGTCGCGGATTTGGTAATCGTCCGCCTTGTTGCGCCACGGCCAACTGGAGATTTCGAAATGCGAGTTAATCCCTCCGTTCAAATCAATATTCGGGATGCGGCTCAGGTTGTTTGGCCCGGTGAATAGTCTTGAATTCGCGCTGACGTAGCCGGTGGGGAGCGCCAAGCTGGCCAAGCCAGAACCTGCAAAAGGAAGAATGTTGATGCGGTTGCCGTTGTAGTTGAACGCGGTCTCGTTGAGGAGTGTTGGACTGATGGTGTACGTCGCGTGGATTACGCCGCTAAAGGAGGGATTGCCAAATGTGTCGCCGACGGTCGGAACGTTGGCGCCGCTCCATTGGCTGATCCCGTAGTTCTGCGTGACCTGTTCCGCAACATAGTGGCCGAAAACGGAGAACTTGCTAGTGAAGTTGTGGTCAATTCGAGCGATCTCTTCCTTCAGATTCGTGGGAGAGTTGTTGCCACCGATAAAAGTGGGATGTCCGTTAGCATCAACGGCATTACTCTTCGGGAAAATTCCTGCGCTGAGCAAAGCCGTCGCGTTCGGAGCGATCATGCAGGACGGAATCTTGTTGCCGGGGAACGGCGATCCTTGCGCGACTCCCGCGGGAGCAGCGCCACCCGGGCAATTGGCAAAGAGAACGCTCGATGTAACTTGTGCGCTCGTCGGAACATTGATCACCGTGGAGTTGGTGCTGAAATCACCGCCATATGAGGCAGGATCTGGAACCGTCTGGTTGGTGAGGCCACCATTGACATACCTGCGCCACTCCATGTTGTAGAAAAAGAAGGTTTTTGTCCTATTTGGATTGTACAGCTTGCCGAATGTGACCGGGCCGGCAACGTTGAAGCCGAACACATTCTGTCTCAGCTCAGCGACTTTTCGTGGAGGCGGGTTGAAGAAGTTGCGGGCGTCCAAGGCGTCGTTACGCACGAACTCCCATGCCGAACCATGGAGCTGGGTCGTCCCGGACTTGAGGACCATGGTCATGGTTCCCCCGGAGGACAGGCCATAATCGGCGCTGTAGTTGGAAGTAAGCGCACGGAACTCTGCGATGGCGTCCAAGGATGGCGCAATGCTCATTCCGCCGGCACCGCCGCGATCGTCATCTTCGCCACCATCGAGCAAATAGATGTTGTGGTTTTGACGCATGCCGTTAAACTCCACGCCCGCATCTCCACCGACTGGTACGTTGGGAGCGGAGGCATTGATCTGACTCGACCCTCCCGGCGTCAGAGCAGCAAGCTGGTAAATGCCGCGGCCGTTCACAGAAAGCTGCGACAGTTGCTGGCCGGTGATGAGGTTGCTGGCCTCGCCAGAATCCGCTTGCACGTGGACGACGTTGGCTTCGACGGTCACCGTTTCCTGTGCTGCGCCCAGCGCCATCTGGAAATCCACGCGCCTACGGTCGCCAACGTTCAGCACCAGGCCCTTCTCCTCGGCAACTTTGAATCCCGCAGCCTCGGCCTTAACGCTGTAGTGGCCAATGCGCAGATCGACCGCGACATACTGGCCCGAGTCGTTAGTGGTAATCGTGCGTGCCAGACTAGTCTCCGCATTTGTAATGGTAATCTTAACGTTGGCCATAACCGATCCCGATTGGTCGGTGACGGTCCCCACGACGGTGGCATCCTGGGCAGATGCGCGGAATGGCAAACCAGCCAGAAGCACAACAAGAATCAGCAGATAGCGCGGATTGGACGTCTTTCCTAAGGCAACCATAGACCTCCCCACACACTTCGACGTGAGAGATTGCATCCTTCACTCCTCTTGCATCATGACAAGGTTTCTCACACACCCGACTACAAACCGACCGTTAACGTTAACGGTTAGACTGCTTGTATTCTTTTCATCGATACTTGTCAAGCAGATTTTTGATCGTTGCTCGGGAAACGCCGCGGATTTCGCCCTGCGTGAAAGAAAAGCGAGGAATCGGGCACCGAGAGTTCTCCAAGGTAACGATGCTATACTTCGTGCGCTGCGCTCCTGACCAAAATATGATCACATGATCTCACCCCATCGAAAGCCGGGAAGCGCCTGGTATTTGGCGCTGGGTTTTGCCGGCACCCAGATCCTCTTGCTACTTGCGATTTTGCTCTCCGCGATTGGCGTACCCGGTCAACAGGCTTCCCATCCGAAGACCAAACAGGCGCCTCCCAGCATGGGTGTGGCCACCGGCGCTGCGCATGCCGCGATCAAGGATTCCCATTCCCGGCCAATCACGGCAGGCGGATTCGTGGACGATGCCCCGGTCGTCTTCAGCGACATAACCAAACAAGCCGGTCTCGAAAAGTTTTTGCATCGCTCTGGAAGTCCAGACAAGAAGACCATCTTAGAAACGGTTGGTTCGGGTGTGGCGCTGCTCGACTATGACAACGACGGATGGCTCGACATTTATCTCCTGAACGGCTCCACGATAGCGGCATTAAAAGAGAAGGAGACTGCGCCTCGTGCCATGCTATTCCACAACAACCATGACGGCACTTTTAGCGAGGTCACCGAAAAGGCCGGTGTTGCAAACCAACGTTGGGGATTTGGTGTGGCCGTGGGGGACTACGATAATGATGGTTGGCCGGACATCTACGTCGCCAACTACGGCAAGAACCGCCTATATCACAACAACCACGACGGCACTTTCACCGACGTCGCCGAGAAGGCCGGGGTAGCACTGGGGGGATGGTCGACCGGACCTACCTGGGGTGATTATGACCACGACGGGCTGCTCGATTTGTTTGTTCCCGGTTACCTGAAGTTTGATCTTGAACATCCACCGATCGCAGGACGGGGTCTGATTCCTGCGAATTTTTGCCAATTTCGAGGCATTGCCGTGATGTGTGGGCCGCGAGGTCTGCCGGGCGAGCCCGACCATCTATTCCATAACAATGGCGATGGTACTTTTACGGATGTGAGCGTCAAAGCGGGGGTGTCTGATCCCAGCGGCTACTACGGCTTGGCCGCTGTTTTTGTGGATGTGGATGATGACGGATGGGTGGACTTGGCAGTGGCCAACGATTCCGTACCCAATTATCTTTACCGCAATCGGCGCAACGGCGCATTTGAAGATATAAGTTATGCCTCCGGATTTGCCCTAAGCGAGGACGGGCGCGAGCAAGCGTCCATGGGTATCGCCGTCGGTGACTACAATCGCGACGGAAGAGTCGATCTTTTCACGACGACCTTTTCCGATGACTACAAGACCCTCTACCGGAATGACGGCGCGAACAATTTTACCGATGTTACCTATCGGGTCGGTCTGGCTGGCCCAACCATCCCTTTTTTGGCTTGGGGAACTGGTTTCCTCGATTTTGACAATGACAGCTTGCTGGACATTTTCATCGTCAACGGTCACGTGTACCCGGAAGTAGACCGGCAAGATTGGGGAACAACCTGGGCGGAACGGCCACAGCTCTTCCGGAATCTTGACGGTTCCAGATTTGAAGAAGTGCCGCCAGCAACCGGCAGCGGTTTGGCCGATGTCATCAGCGGCCGCGGAGCAGCATTCGGAGATCTTTTCAATACTGGACAAATCGACGTGGTCATCAACAATATTGATTCAACGCCGACGCTCCTCGGCAATGTTGTCAAGAACGGTAATCATTGGCTGACCCTGAAACTTATCGGTGGTCCAAAGAGCCCGCGGGACGCAATCGGAGCGAAGGTCTTCCTTACTGCCGGGGGAGTCCGGCAGCGAGCAGAGGTAGTGAGTGGTGGAAGTTACAGTTCGAGTTCCGACCCTCGTGTGCACTTCGGATTGGGTTCGGCTACCAAGGTAGACAAAATAGAGATTCATTGGCCGAGCGGGACACGGCAGAAAGCGACCGTCCCCGGTGTCGATCGCATTGTGATTATTGAAGAAGGAAAAATTACGGCGGAAAGAATTTATGGTGACCGGCCTCCAAATCGTCGGGATTCGAGCAGCGCCCCTTCGACACAAGCCGTCTAGCCCCGGCGGTTCCTATTTTGCCGACGCCCTAAGACTGATGAGTCGAACATCTTGCGGTCCTGTTACTTTCGTTTTGCCAGCATTTCTCCTTTAGCTGATACCGTTCACGGCGCGCGCACCACCGGCGCTGCAGTTATCCAGAAGCAGGCATCGAGGCTATGCAACAAATATTGAAATCTCTTGACAACATGCAACATTCGTTGTATTCGCTTAGCCGATACTAGCGGTGATTATCCCTTCCATCAGATTACTCTCAGGGGGTTTGCTCCTGACTAGAGCAGATCGAATTCGTCTCGCCAGTACGGTGCGGCCGTCCACCGAGCGCCGCCAAGGCCAGACTACGCTAGAAAGGCGCTTTGCAGCCGCAGGAGAAAATCTAAATGCCAGTCGGCGAAAACTCCTTCGATTGATCCTCGAAAATACGGGGGATACCTTTTTCCTGTCCTCGCGAGAATTGGCCAAACGCTACGAAGTAGACGCAGCAACCATCGTGCGAACCATCCAGGCTCTGGGGTACAAGAAATATGCGGAATTCACTGCCGATTTACGCGCGCATTTTGTAACCCAGATTACTCCCTACGCCGTCTTGAAAGCGGCATCGAAGGAGAAGCGCACGGTTGCAGACCGGATTCGCCACGCCATGGATATGGACTTGCGAAATCTACAAGCCCTACAGTCGTCGCTCAATGCGGAAAAAATTATCGCCCTGTCCAAGCAAGTGAAGCGTGCCCGCCGGATTCTAATTGTAGGAATCGACCTGGCCGCGGCGTTGAGCTGGCACTTGGCTTACGGCCTGATGACCCTGGGATTTGCCGCCGAGGCACCCGTCGGCAGCACCGGAAATGTCCAGAGAAGAGTAAGAACCCTGACGCGGGAGGACCTGCTCATTGCCATCAGCTTTGGCCAGTGCTTGCGCGACACGGTGGAGGCAGCGCTGCGCGCCAAGAAACTCGGGGTGCCAACGTTTGGCGTCACCGACAGCGAAACGACTCCCATTGCTCGCATTTGCGATGACAGCTGTATGGCGTCAGTCGCCAGCCCCTCCTTTGGCGGCTCCTACGTCGCTCCATTGAGTTTGCTGGGAACAATTCTGATCGCCTGCGCACATACACAGACCGCGCGTTCTCTGGAATTGTTGCGGCGGAGCGAATTGGAGGACCTCGCCGACCACCGCTGGTATCACGCATGAGGAAAGCGCAAGGTACTTGATCGCCTAGAGCGTGTGGTTTTTCGTGGTTCGGGCCAAGGATTGACGTAGGAACAGTGACTATATATCTGGCAGAGACCGCCGTTGCCCGCGTACGTTGCAAAGGGTCGCTTCAAGTCTCGGTCAAATAATATTGACGGCGAATTTGGAATCCTGGCCAGAAGCGATGCGTTCATCTCCGTCATCGAACGCCCTATCTCGGTCTGCCAACACCTCCGGTACAGTTTGCCAAGACATTTTGCAAAGGTCTTGGAGCCCCACATGGCCAGCAACAGAATGCCGCGATGATATTTCTGTGAGGGCGAAACAGGCGAACCGCCAACTATCCAGCCGGCTCCAAGATGATGGGCGCGCTCCTCACCCACATCGAAAGCGACCTCACGGGAGGCCCTTGGCATGCGGCGCGCGGTAAGGATTTGTCATGGCGTCCAGAGCACTGGCTGGCGGATAGGAAAATTGCGGATGATTTCTTCTGTCCCAGGGTCAGCATTGAGACGGAGCCAGAGCTTGAGGTACTCCTCTTTTGAGAAAGCCAGACCAGCAAAGAGCAGGCTCGGTTGCCGCACGGGCCATTGATCGAAATACTGCACATCGGGAGCCAGGGGCCAACCCCTCTTGTCGGCGATGAAAGGAAACATATACTCGACCGCCTCTCTAACACCACGGCCGTCGGAGGTTTCAAACGCCCAAAGATTTTCAGCACGTGTGGAAACAATCTGACACACGGTGGTCATCGCATCAAGATTGAACAGGCTGTACGCGTACGGTTTGGTGCGCGCCAACTCCAGGGGAAAACTGCCATTCGGGGCGATCTGACTTGGCACCAGCGTAGCCATGAAGCGCTGCCGACAGAAGCTTGCTAGATCGGCATTCCCCGTATAACGCGAAAACTCGGCTACCTGCAAGACCCAGCAGGTAGCGTGATTGTTCTTCGCTTCGCGCTCTTCAATACCGTGCGATGAGGTTGTCATCCAATTCAGATACGCAGCGAACCAAGCTTTCACGTCATCACGCACATCATTCGCCAAAGATCGCGATCCCTCGAGTACCGCCGCAGCACGAGCGACCTCGACCAAATGGAGGGTATCGATGATTCCGATTCCCCGCCCGGTGGTCCGTCCGTGAATTGCTTGGGCAAACTCGAGATGTGGATTTATTCGGGTTAATTCATCAACGAACCAGGCACGCAGATGCCTTACAGCGTGAGCGGCGTAGTGTTCTGATCTGGTGATGAGCCACGCCGCGGAAAGTGCCGGCATCTGGACGCTCAGCCGGAGCAACGCGTGGCGATGCTGGATAAAATTGTCCGGATTTGAGAGGCCATCGCGCTGGATGTACGGGCCAGATGGATTTGCCGGGTCCGGCCACCAATAGTCACCCTCGGAAAAATAGTCGTGCTTGCCGCCGGCACTGCGAACAGCCGGGAAAGCCGTGATCGTGACCGGTGCTTCGCGCAGATAGCGCTTCGCGGCGCGAAGAATGCGCGTTCGATCAACCGCGGCTACATCGATCTCCGGGAGATGCAGGTCTTCCCTGGCTGGCAAGAGGAGCCTGCGCTTTGCCAGTAACGGCACAAACGCGCCGACCGCGGCCGCACAAAAGGTCCGGCGAGAAGGTCTTGGCCCGACGATGGCTTCTCCATCTCCATCATTCTCTATAGTCATGTGAAAAGAATCGATCATTCGCTCCAAGAATCTTGTCGCTCTCATTCACAGAGTTTCGAAGTCAGGCCAGACCTGCTGATTCTTGTCAAGTCCAGTAGGCCAACCCGGAATTGGTCTTGCCAGAACACCCGTGCAGCGGTCCTGGCCAACAACCTTGTTCTCACTAAGAAAACGCGGCGCGTCTGATGGTGATAGAAAAAGGTGCCCAGAGATTACTCGATCGCGATCACCCTGGCAAAATCCCTTTGCGGAACGACTCGCGGTCCCCAATTGATGCCTAACGCGCAACATCCAACTGTTTGGTTGCTTCCTGCCCTCCCCTCCATTTTTGGGGGCATGGAACCGCGTTCCATTTCAACGGGAAATACTGTTCAATGTTTCCAGGCAGGGATAGGGTTTTTTCCGGTCTGGGCTATTTTTTCGACTTCATCCCGCCCTTAGATAAGTGTCGTAGCGTAAACCGGCCCGTTGGACACTGTTGCGCCTTCATCCCACCCGAGGGCGCGGTTAGTCCAAAAAAAACAATCGAAGATTCGACCGCCGAGGGGAAAGGTCATGAAAGTATCATCCGTGTGCCTGTTGCTTGCCGTAGTTGCACTATTGGGAGGATGCGGCGTCAAACCAGATCCCGTGAATCCACCTTCTGGAGTCATTGTGACGCCGGGCAGCGCTCAGGCCATCGACTTCGCGCAGAGCCTGAATCTTGATGCGTCGACTAGCAGCGGCAACTCGAGTAAAGGTGTCGCTTGGACGCTAAGTGGTGCAGGCTCCCTTTCGGGAGAGACGCCAACTGCCGCTATTTATAACGCACCCACGTCCGGCAATGCGGGAACCGCAACCGTCACTGCTACCTCCGCCTCCGATTCCACAAAGTCCGCGTCGGTAACCATCAACGTCACACCCCCTCCGTCGGTGACCACAACTTCGCTTCCTGCAGGGACACAAGGCACGGCGTACAGCCAGACGGTGGCAACTTCGGGAGGGGCCGGGACGGTGACGCTCACGGTCAGCAGCGGAAGCCTGGCCGCGGGGTTGAGCATGGATTCTTCGGGGCACATCACGGGCACGCCAACGGGACCGAGCGGCACTAGCGCTTTCGCGGTAATGGCCCGGGACTCCAGCAGCGCGGGCGCTCAGTCCTCCCAGTGGAATCTGAGCATCACCATCAACAGCTCCGTGCCAGCCATGACTTGTGGATCTGGTCGCGAGTCGCTCTTGAACGGCCAATACGCATTCACCATGCAAGGTTTCGATGCAAACGGGGCGGTGACGCTCGGCGGCATGTTCGATGCCGACGGCGCGGGACACATCGCCCGGGTCGTGGGCGTAGAAGACGTTAACAGCAACAGTGGGGTTCAAACAAATGTTCCCATAAACAGTGCCAGCAGCTCGTATTCCGTAGGAGGAGACAACCGCGGGTGTATGGCCATCACGACTGCCGCCGGGACATCGATCTATCGTTTTGCCCTCGGGGTGATCAACTCCGGTGTGGCCAGCAAGGGTCGCTTCATCGAGTTTGATAATACGGGAACGCTGGGGTCGGGGGTCTTAGAGAAGCAGGATCCCAGCGCCTTCTCGACGTCCCAATTTAACCGCGCCTACGCGTTTGGCGCAGATTCGACAAGCACTCTTATCACCAGCATGCGAAACAGGTTTGCCATGGTAGGCGCGTTTGCCGCGAGCGGAAGCGGGAGCATCACCAACGGCGAGCTGGACGCCAACGATAACGGCGACATTAACAAGAGTGGTGGCCTGAATTATCCGACAAGCGGTCTGCCTTTTACGGGGAGCTATACGGTGTCATCGAATGGCCGAGGCACGATGATTTTCACGGTCGGATCGCAAACCGTCAACATGAGCTTGTACATGATTTCCGCAAGCGAAGCACTGTTTATCAGCGTCGACCCGCAGTCCAGCGTCGCTCCGTTCACGGGTTCGGCGCTAGAGCAATCCGGAGGGCCATTTTCGAATTCGTCGATGAGCGGCCCAAGCGTTCTCTACGTGAGTGGACTCTGTGTAAACTGCGGGCCGGGTTCGACGATAGCTTCGGACCTGATCGCAGGTATTCTCACGGTCTCGAATTCCGGCAGCTACTCTTTTAATGGAGACGAAAGCAAAGCCGGGAGCATTTCATCGGTTAATGATACGGCAACCGTCAACGTGGCTCCTAATGGCCGGATAATTGCACAGGGGGGAGCGCGACCTCCGCTCTTTTATCTGGTGGGCCCGTCTAGGGCGTTTGTGATGCTGGTGGACGGAGGGGTCTACGCGGGCTTCGCGGAGCCGCAAACCGGAGGCCCGTTCACGAATCATTCCGCGAACGGGACGTACGTCTTCGGCTCAAGCGGCGTGACGCACCAGAACATAACTCACGAGTCTGGCGTGGCCACCTACGACGGCATGGGAACAGTTGTTGGAATCAGTGACACGGCGTTAGTGGGCTCAACCACCTCGAATCCCAGTTTAAAACCTGACCAGACCTTCTCCTATACGTATGTGGTTAGCCCCAATGGGAAGTTAATGCTGACACAGGGCCCCACGATATACATCATTTCACCTACCAAGCAGGTGGTCTTGAATGTAGACCCATCCGATTTGTACGCGAGAATTGAACCCGTCGAGCAGTAGGGAGGCAATCAGAGGCCAAGCTCATTCTACTGAACGTCCCGTGGTGTGTGATCCGTGGCCGAATCAGTGGGCTTTTGTTTTGGCTGGTTTGCGGTAAGCGTCCCGTTGGTTTTGTTGCCGCTTCCTACCCAGGTTAGGCAGGATTCCAGGTGTTCTTCGCGGTACGTGCGACACCTAGAAGGCGGTCGATTTTTCGACTCCCCGGCTCAGGGACCAGGAGGTCGATGGTTCAAAATCCATTCGCCCCGACCAAATTCTGCTGCAAGCCTTTTTGTATACCACGTACCATTTTTTTTAAATTCCTTCGGACGCAACAAATCTTTCTCGTTTAGACTCATTGCGTTATGGTGTGGGATGCAGTTTTGGTGCGAGTCCTTTGAGAGGGGAAAATTAGGTGCAGGTTCGCGCGTTTTTGAAGAAAAATCAGAAGTCGAAGAGCAAGTCCCTTGGCTTAGAAACATGGTCATCTCAGGCCACGCCGGTTATGACCGCCAACTCGTCCCGAGCAAGACATTCCATTGCTCTGGTGTGGGCCAGGGAGCTTCAAAAAACGGCGCGTAATGCTTTCAATTCACCCGAGCCTTTCAAACAAGGCCGTCATTTATCTGAAAACCTTTTCTAAACGTGGCCACCAGTGAGAATCTATGTGACACCGCCAGCACGGGTAGAATGCTGCAAGTTAGAAGCAGGAGTCGAACTGATTCGGGAGGTTCTATGAAGAAGATGTTTGTTGCTTGGCTTGTCTCGCTGCTCCCGGCTTTGGTCCTTGCCCAGGAGAGCGTGCAGAAGCCGGAAGTCCCAGTGGAGAAATGGACCGCCAAGACGATCATGCTGATCGGCGCCCATGCGGACGATGACGCAATGTCGCATGGCACGCTGGCGATGCTTCAGGCGCACGGAAACCAGATTTACATTGTGACTCTTACGACGGGAAATGTGGGCACGCAGGACCCGAATTTGTCGCGAACACAACTTGCCCAGATTCGACGGGAAGAGGAATTGGCCGCGCTAGCCGAGCTGGGTATCCCGGGAGGGCACTACATCAATCTTGGATATGACGACGGGCTTCTCGAATTTGAAGATCGCAAGGCGGTGGTGGAAAATCTGGTGCGCTCGATTCGGAAGATACGACCGGATGTATTGTTCGCGTTTGATCCGGGCAAGCGCTATCAACGCTGGCACAAGTCGGATCACCGGACGGCCGCCTACCTGGCAGCGGATGCGGCGCGCGCCGCCATGTGGCGACTCCTATTTGAAGGGCAGATCATCCAGGAGGGTTTGCGGGAACATATGATTCCCGAGTATCTGTTCTACGACGGTGCCAAAGAGGATGAGAACACTTGGGTGGACATCAGCGAGTTTGTGGAGAAGAGGATAAATGCGGGGGCAAAATATGTCAGCCAGTTCGGACCGGGCTGGAAGAGCTATAAACCGAACCTCTCGGAAACCGAGCTGAAGCAATTGAAGGAATCGGTACGCGAGTCGGTGAGAATGAAAAACGGGAAACCCGTCGAAGGGTTCCGTTACTATAAAGGACTGCCAGATTCCATAGGAAAATAGGCCGACGATTCAGAGGGCGGCTATAAACTGTTGCGGCGGGCGCCGCATGGCATGAAATCGGTTTTTCTGGTGCCCGGTTTGTGATAACTTTTTTCCCGGCGAATGCTGTAATTCCTTACGGGGAGGACATGGAGGTATGGCCACGAAAGGTATTGTGGCAGTTCTGTTACTGCTGGGGTTGGGTGCAGCAGCTCAAGCCCCGCCGCAGGGTGCATGGGTGTCGCTATTCAATGGAAAGGATTTGACGGGCTGGAAAAACAACGGAGCGGAGAAGTGGGTCGTTGAGCAGGGCACCATTCTGTGCGAAAGTGCGGCTAACAAGTATGGCTATCTGACGACCGATAAGACCTATCGCGACTTCACCTTGCGCCTGAAGTTCAAGGGTGAAGCGGTGGGCAACAGCGGCGTGTTTATCCACGCGCGAATTACCGGCATTGACCCGGAACACGGACCGGACATTGAAGGGATGCAAGTGGAGGTGGACCCCAGCGTGGGCAAGCACACGGGCGGCCTGTATGAAAGCGGAGGGCGCGGCTGGGTAAAGATGCCCATGGCGGAAGGTGAGCAAGCCTTGAAAGCCGGCCAGTGGAATGACCTCGAAGTGGCCGTCGCGGGCAATCACATTGTGACGCAGCTGAATGGCGTGAAGATTGTGGATTATACCGATACCGCGCCAAAATTCACCGATGGCGTGATTGGCTTGCAGATTCACACGGGCGGAGGCGTGAAGATGAGGTGGAAAGATATTTTCATCCAAGAGAAATAGAGGGCGGAAGGCACACTTTCCTGGTGCGACCGCAAAGTTCCTTTTCTGAGCCAGCATCATGAACAAACAGAACCGTAGAGCCTTTCTTCAAGCTTCCACCGTCGCTCTGGTATCCGGGCTGGGCCCAGTTGCCGCCCTGGGGGGTGGAGTTACTGCCGACGATTTGGAGTCGAATCTCAGCGTCGCGCAAGTTGCTCCAACTGTACCCGCCAACGAGGGGAGGCAGCCGCTGCGCCTCGGGCTGATTTTGGGAATCGGCAGGGACCCCCAGGATGCTATAGCCAAGGTTCACGATCTGGGCTTTCCGACATGCCAAGCTTTCGTGGACGAGATCGATTCCGTGCTGGCGGGCCGCTTGCGCGAGGCGCTTAACAAATATCAGATTGAGGCGACTTCCCTGGTTGTTGGCGGCCCGGGACGGGAAGTGTGGGACTTCTACGGGGGGCCGCTGACGATTGGATTGGTTCCCCGGGAGACGCGAGAAGCGCGCATCGCACACATCAAAAAGGCGTCGGACTTTGCCAAACAATGCGGCATCGCCGCCGTGCAGACGCACTGCGGATTCATTCCCGAGAATCCCAATGACCCGGTGTACAAGGAAACGGTTACCGCCATGCGCGACGTAGCGGGATATTGCAAACGCAACGGCCAGAATTTCCGGTACGAGACCGGGCAAGAGACACCCATCGCGCTCGTGCGCGCCATTCAGGACGTCGGCCTGGACAATCAGGGCGTTAATTTCGACCTCGCCAACCTGATTCTTTATGGCAAAGCGAATCCCGTGGACGCGATCGAACTCCTTGGCCCCTACGTCCAGGGAATTCACGCCAAGGACGGTCTGTGGCCGACGAACCCGAAGGAGCTGGGGCAGGAAGTTCCCATCGGGAAAGGCAAGGTGGATTTTCCGCGGATCATCGGGCGGCTGAAAGAACTGAACTACCGAGGCGCCGTCACGATCGAACGGGAAATTTCGGGCCCACAACAGGCGGAAGACGTACGAGCGGCGAAGGCCTATCTCGAGAAGCTGATCGGATAAGTTGCCGCGTCAAGGGGGATGTGCGCACCACGAGGAGGACGGAGGATATATGTCAGACGACACGAAGCACGGATTGAGTTGTTCGGAGAAAGTGGACCGCCGGAAATTCCTTGGCGTTGCGGCGGCCACCGCCGGGATGCTGTTCATCAAACCGGAGCTGGTGCGCGGAACAGCCGCAAACTCCGCGGTTCGCGTTGGACTGCTCGGGTGTGGGGGACGCGGCACCGAAGACGCTACCAATTTGATCGATACGGGCGGCGCCCGCGTGGTGGCGCTGGCCGATCTGTTTCAAGACCAACTGGACAAAGCGCGAGAGAACTTCAACAAAATGCAACAAGCCAAAGGCTACGCAGCGCTGGACGCCGCACAACTTTTCGTGGGACCGAACGCTTTCCAGCAGATTGCCGCTTCAAAGGAAGTGGACGCCATCGTAATCGCCACGCCGCCCTATTATCATCGATGGCATTTAGAGCCAATAGTCGCCGCCGGCAAACACGTTTATCTCGAAAAACCGGTGGCCGTGGATGTGCCCGGCGCGCTGAAGGTAATCGAAATCGGGAAGCGCGCCGCAGGGAAGCTGAGTCTTGACGTGGGATTCCAGATCCGCGACTGCCCTCCCTTCGTTGAAATGGTGAAGCGGATTCACGGCGGGGCGCTGGGTAAAATCATTTGTGGGGAATCGCACTATTTCGCGGGGTACCTGGACCGACCGGCTTGGACCGACGCCACACCCGTGGAGCGCCGCCTGCGTAACTGGGTGTATGACCGAGTTCTTTCCGGGGACATCCTCGTCGAGCAGAACATTCACGTGGTTGATATTTGCAACTGGGTGTTAAAGGCGCATCCGCTCAGAGCTTCGGCGAGCGGTGGGCGCGCAGGGCGTCCCACGGACGGGGACGTCTATGGAAACTACGACGTGCTGTTCCATTATCCGGAGGGAGTTGACGTCACGTTTAGTTCGACGCAGTTTGCCAAAGGCTGGTGGGAAGTGACGGAACGATTCTTCGGCACCAAAGGGACTTCGCAGTCTCCCTATACCGGACCGCTGGGGATTTGGGGCGATGAGCCGTGGCAGGCTGAAGGCACTCCTGCGAAAGACGCTGAGCAGACCGGGTTTTCCGCGACCGGGAAGTTCACCTCGAACCTGGAATTTGCGGACCGCGAGAAGAAGAAGGCATTCGTTGAGAGCATCACCAGCGGCAATTTCCACAATCAAGCCGACAAGGGCGCCGAATCCGCCCTTTCATGCATGATGGCCCGCACTGCGGCGTACACCGGGCGCGAGGTCAGCTGGGAGGAGACGCTCAAGTCCACGGAGACGTGGGACCCGAAGATTGACCTGAACAAGTTGCGGTGAGGTCGCGGTTCTGGATTTCTCTCAACCGATTCCGGCCGCCGGTCGGTCGGAAAGGAATCCGCGTGGAATGTCGACATTTGAAACCCTTCGAGGTGTATATGTGCAATTCTTCGCGCCGTGAATTTCTGAAAACCAGTGTGACCACAGCTTGTTCAGCGGGACTCGGCGTGTGCGGCATTGGCGAACTTGTTGCCGACGCGCGCCCGTCGCGCAGCACGTTCGCTACGCCGCCTTCCGCACCGTTGCCGATCAAAAAGGGTGTGCTTCTTGAAATGCTGCCCGCCAAGCTGAGCTACGCGGAGCGCATGAAAATGGCGCGCGACGTGGGGTTCGAGGTAATCCAAGCGCCCACGACACCCGACCAGCACCAGGCCGAGGAGATCAAGAAAGCCGCTGACGGCGCGAACGTGCGCATCGATTCGGTGATGAACATGGATCACTGGAAAGATCCGCTGTCTTCGAGCGATCCGGCAGTGGTGGAAAAGAGCCTGGCGGGGATGCGCACGTCACTGCACAACGCCAAGCTCTGGGGATCAGACGCCGTGTTGCTGGTTCCCGCGGTGGTGAATCCACAGACTTCCTACCGCGAGGCCTGGAGCCGTTCGCAGAAGGAGATCCGCAAGCTCCTGCCTCTTGCTGAGGAACTGAAAATTGTGATCGCTATCGAAGAGGTGTGGAACAAGTTTCTGCTTAGCCCGCTGGAGATGGCCGCATACATCAAGGAGTTTCAAAGTCCGTGGATCCAGGCGTGGTTCGACGTTGGGAATGTGGTGCTTTACGGCTATCCGCAGGACTGGATTCGCACCCTGGGCAAGAGCATCGTCAAGGTCCACCTGAAAGACTTCAAACGCAAGGAAAGCGGGTATGAATGGGTGAACCTAGGTGATGGGGACGTGAACTGGGAGGCGGTGCGCGAGGCGTTTCGTGAAATTGGCTACGCGGGGAGCGCCATTACGGAACTCGAAGCGGGTGACGAGGCTTACCTCCGCGACGTGAGCCGGCGCGTGGACCGGCTGATCATAGGGCGTGCCTGAGCGCAGCCGCCGGACAGCATATCTTCATTCCGCGCGGAGGTAAGAAAATAGCCGGAGCCGCGTGGAACCTTCAAAAAAGCGGAAAATTCTGGACACTTCCTCATGGTCCAGTGACAATCTGAGACATGGGCCGTCCGCTGCTGGTGGGATCCCGACGAGATTTTCTAATTGGAGCGTGCGCTTTTCTGCTCCCGCAGTCCCGCAGAAAGAGCCTCCCGCCCGCGCCGCCATCCCTAGTGAGTCCCATTCGTTTTCACGAGATTGCCGGCCAAGCCGGGTTGGATTTTGTGCTTCAGAACAATCCCACGCCGCGCAAACACATGATCGAAACCATGCCCGGTGGGGTTGCCGCGTTCGATTACAACGGCGATGGGCGGACTGATATTTTCTTCACCAACGGTGCGTCGATTCCTTCTCTGGAAAAGGATTCACCCAAGTTTTTCAACCGGCTTTACCGCAACGACGGCGGAATGAAGTTCACCGACGTTACCTCGGAAACCGGAGTGGCGGGGACGGGCTATTCCATGGGCGCCGCAGCGGCGGACTATGACAATGACGGCTACACGGATTTGTTTGTCGCCGGTGTGTACCGAAACACTCTGTATCGCAATCTAGGTAACGGCAGATTTGAGGACGTAACCAAAGCCGCTGGCATCAAGAGCGACAAGTGGTCCGTTGCCGCCGGCTGGTTCGACTATGACAACGATGGTTGGCTGGATTTGTTTGTTGTCAATTATGCCCACTGGACGCCCGACTTTGATCGCTTTTGTGGCGATCGCGATCGCAACTTGCGCGTTTATTGCCATCCTAAATATTTCGAGGGGTTATCCAACACCCTTTACCGGAACCGGCGCGATGGGACTTTCGAGGACGTCACCGTCAAGGCGGGCATCGGCGCGCACATCGGTCGCGGTATGAGCGTCGCTTTTGCCGATTATGATAACGACGGCTTGATGGATGTGTTTGTCTCCAACGACAACCTGCCGAACTTCTTGTTCCACAATCGCGGTGACGGGACATTCGAGGAGGTGGGGCTCCAGGCCGGAGTGGCTCTTACGAACAATGGACTGCCGGTGGCCAGCATGGGGGCAGATTTTCGCGATTACGACAACGACGGTTTGCCGGATCTCACCGTCACTGCCTTGGCAGGTGAAACGTTTCCTTTGTTTAAGAATCTGGGAAAGGGTCTGTTCCAAGACGCCACTCACCAAACCCGGCTGGGCGTTCTCACGGCGACGCGTAGTGGCTGGAGTAACGGCTTCTTTGACTTCAATAACAATGGGTGGAAAGATCTGTTTACTGCCAATTCCGATGTCAATGATTTGATCGACCTGTTCCAATCCACACACTACAAGCAACCCAACAGCCTCTTCGCTAATCTTGGGAACGGCACGTTTGAGGACGTTTCGGTGGAAGCTGGGTTTACTCTCTCACGCGCTCACCGCGGCAGCGCCTTCGCTGATTTAAATAATGATGGAAAAATCGACGTTGCTGTTAGTGCGCTCGGAGAACCCGCAGAGCTTTGGCAGAACGTCAGCCCCGACGTCAACCATTGGCTCATCCTGAAGCTGATAGGCACGAGAAGCAATCGTGACGGGATCGGCGCGAAGATCCAGTTAGGCAATCAGTTCAACCATATGACCACGGCCGTGGGCTACGCTTCCTCCAGTTCGGCAGGCGTCCACTTCGGATGTAGCAAGCTCGACAAGATCGAGCGCATTGAGATTCGCTGGCCAAGTGGCGTGGTCCAGGTGTTGCGCACCATTCGGACCAACCAAGTTCTCGAAGTCCACGAGCCTTCGAAATAGCCGGGACATTGATGGCTGTTTAAGGAGCTGTGATCTCCACCTCTTGTTTTGCTGCCTCTCTGGCGGCCACGGCAGAGCCCTGGATCTTCTGGTACTTCAGGAGTGCTTGTTTGGAGAGGCTGGGCTGGCCACTGGCCTGGTATGCGCTTGCCAGTTGGTAGTGCAAGCTGCCGTCTACATCGGTGGCCAGCGCTGCCTGGAGATGCGGTATGGCCTGGGCCGCTCTTCCTGCAGCCAGGTAGGCGCGCGCCAAGGCCTTATGCGCGGCCAGTAATTTGGGATCACGGGCCAGGGCGCGGTTGAGCAAGGGAATCGCCTCTTCCACTCGTTGCAGGTCGACCAGCGTCTCACCCACCAGAAAACTCAATTCCGCCGAGGCCGGTTGCCCCTCTAGCAGCCTTTGGAGTATGGGTAAGGCCTCGCCGTAGTCTTGGCTGAATTTCAGGCTGATGGCCAGTTGCTTCTGAATTTGCTTGTCCGTGGGCGAGAGTTTAATAGCTTCCCGCCATTCTTCAACGGCGTCCGCGTACTTTTTTTTGCCGTTATAGATATTGGCTTTCAGTTCGTGCTGCTCCAAAGAGGGCGGCAATTGACCGAGGCGAGTGAAGGCCTGGAGAGCCAGCTCATTGTAGGTACGCGAACGCCAATAATGCGACTCGGGAGTATGCGCTCCTTTTGTGGCCGCCAGAAGCTGGCTGAACTGTCCCTCCCTGAACTGGCACTCGAATGTGGGGGTACGGCAATCCGGTTGTGGAAGACTGACTTCCTTCTCCTCTTCAATGTTTGCCCAGTCGGGATGCTCAGTTTGACGATAGACCTCCGCCACCTCGCGGTGCAGTCCTCGCATCGCAGGTGTTTTTTCTAGTGCACGACGGTACAAATAAAAAGCGCTTGAGAACTGCTGCTCGCGGAGTCGGGCTTCTGCTACCAGTGCCAGCCAGTACTCCGATTCCGGTGCCGTCTTCTGCAGTTCATCGAAAGCACGAACGGAGAGCGATTCGTAGCTGCGCCCCAGTCCATACCAGGCCGCTGAACTTCCGGGATCCAATTCAGCGAGCTTCTGGTACTGATTGGCTGCTTCTGTGGGGCGGTCGAGCGAAAGCAAAGCACCAGCGAGCAACCCAAGCGCGTCCCGATGATCCGGCTGCAAGTGCAGGACAATTCTGAGGGCCTCCAGACCGGCCGGCGTGTCGCCAAGCCCCAGACGAGCAGCCCCAAGGAACAGCCATGCCGGCGTCAGTTTGGGATCGAGCCGGACCGCCACTTCCAGTGGCTCGACGGATTCCCTGTCGTCTCCCGCCATATGAAGCGCCATGCCCAGGTTCAGCAGTAGACCGGGGTTGCGGGGCACCGCTTGATTCAATTCACGGTAGAGGGGAATGGCCTCCGCAAACTTACCCTGTGCCATGAATTCCTTGGCACGCTGCGATTTCAGGGCTAAGTCGTCTGACTCATTGGAGCTGCCTGATTGCGTCAGGATCGAAACCAGGCAAAAGAGGAGCGCGCCCGCCGCTTTCATCCGTGTCCCCATGTTCCAACTAAGCTCAATTATAGGATTATAGGCAGATGCGTTCTCGGGCGTCAGTATGCAATTCAATTGCAGACAGAAGTAAAAACAAGGGCGCAGGCAGTTATGCCTGCGCCCGAAGAGAAAAACGGGGTACGCGCCGTCGCGTGCCCCGACTGTAGATTCCGCAGGTCAGAACGCCAGGCGGACGCCCAAGCGGAACTGCCGCTCGTCGAACTTGGCGCTGTTGATTTCCAGGAAGCTCCCGCTGGTAATATCGCCATTGGGGTTGTTGAAGTGTGGTGAATTGAAAAGATTTGAAGCGTCAACACGGAGTTGCACGCTCAAGCGTTCGGTGATGCTGACGGTGCGGAACAGGCTAAAGTCCAGGTTCACGGCGCTAGGCCCCAACAGAGGATTGCGTCCTACGTTGCCATAACCAACGCGAGTCACGGGCGCAAATGCCGCGGGGTCATAGTAGGGATTGCCGGGACCGACTCCACCAAGTTTCTTGGCGGGCCCGACCTGGTCGGGCGTTTGGGTCTGATCTACTGCGTTCAGTGAAGCACCGGAGGCCGTAAGACCAAAGGGTTGGCCGGAAACGGCGCTGAAGGTACTGCTGGTTTGCCAACCGCTGAGGATCTTCGTGGCCGCTCCGCCACCACTCACCCACGGCTTGCCCTTCCCGACCGGCAGTTCATAAACGTATGCCAATTGGAAGATTTGCGGGGTGTTGAAACCCGCCTGGGCGCGGTTGCGCCGCAGGATGTTGGGATCGTTCCAGCTAAGGCCGGCCCATCCGTCATCATCCGTCCAATTGATGGCCTTCGAGTACGTGTAGGCGCCCTTAACCATGAGCCCCTTCGAGAACTGCCGCGTGATAGCAGCCTGGAGGGAGTGGTAGTTGGAGCTTAGGAAGCCCTGCCAAAGCAAGGTGCTGGCGGTGCGGTTGCTGAACTTTGCAATGTTGAAAGGCTGCCCCGCCTGACCCGTGCCGGGTAGAGACGCGTTGACGTCGATGTCACCGAACTGGTGGACTGTCTGCGTACCCACATAACCCACGGAGAAAAAGAAGTTTGCTGGAAGTTTCCGCTCCACGACGAGGTTCCAGGACTCGATGTAGCCCCTCTTCAGTTGGCCAGGGCCAACGCTCCGCTCCAATGCCTGGGGCGGAAGAGGAATGGTCCCGCTGCTGATGTCGGGACAGCAGATGGGCGGAATGCCGACTGGGAGAGATCCGCCCGGAAGCGGCGCAGCTAGCGTCGAGAATGATCCTGCCGGAACAAAGCCGTTTACTCCGGCAAAGTTCGAGCCCACCGTGAGCGGATAGAAGCCGCGGAGTGGCCTTGCGAGAGGCAGCGGATCGACTGATATGCCAAAGCCAGCTCGCACCACAGTGCCGTTGTTAACCTGGTACGCAAATCCAACTCGAGGGGCGAATAGCTTTTTGCTGGTGGTGACTCCCAGATGTGCGGGGTTGCCACCGATCCCGCCAAGCAACACATTGCCCGTCGTGAAGTCATAACGATCGAATTTGAAAGCACCGTCGCGCGTCATGAGCGGATAGTATTCATACCGGAGACCCAGTGTGACAGTGAGCTTGTTGGTGATGCGATAACGGTCCCCAACAAACCATCCAAACTGCCATTCCTTGGCCGTCGCTTTGATAAATTGGTCGCTCTTGCCTGTTCCGTCGAAGAGTCCGAGCTCAAACTGCGCGAAGGCGTTAAACAGGTTGGGAGTGGCTCCCCCATTGAGAGCCGTCGTGCTGCCGCCGAAGTCAAACTCTCCGCGTGGGCCGGAGCCGAGTTCCGGCTGCCAGTGGTTCAGGTGGTGATGGACGATGTCCGTCCCGGCGCTAATCTGGTGTTTGCCATGCGACCACCGAACGTTGTGCGAACTGGTGAAGCTCCAGTCATTGCGATAAGCGGGGTTCCATCCCTCGGGGTTGCCAAGGTCCGCAAAGCCAGTAACAGAGAAGAACGGAATTCCGCTGCTGCGCAGGTCCGAGCCGTTGTTGGTACCGGGAATCCCCAGTACGTCCGACCCAATGTTCTTGCCAAAGTCCGGAGTTTGGCCGTACTCGCTCATGCGTGTAAAGCCTACGTTACCGTCGACGACCAAAGTGGGCGAAAGCGTCCAGGTGTGGCCCACGGTAACTAGTTGCACCAAATCATGGAAGTCACCAAGTCCGCCGTCACAGGCACAGTCTCCAATGGCCTGGCCCAGGCTTGCCTCACCGTGAAACACGGACTTCATGGCGCTGTACTTGGCAAAGATGCTGTGCCTGGACGTCCGGTTCCAATCTACCTTGGCGTCAAAGTTGTTGCGATTCAGTTTCTGTGTAGCCGACTTGGAATAGTTGTCGGTGTTGCCGGCCCCAGAGACGTTCGGCGCAGGAATCAGAGCCAAGATCTTCGCCGCGATAGGATCTATCGGGATGGCGGCCTGGTTGGGAAAGGGTGTGCGTCCGGTGCCGTCGGGGTTTCCTGTGTGTGGGTCATAGATGATAGTCCCCGTGCCGGTAAAATCTCCGGCGCGAATGGCGGCAGTCGGCAATGTGACCAGCCCGGTATTGCGATTGTCGCGTTCGTAGGTGCCGTCGTAGCTTCCGAAGAAGAACAGCGTGTCCTTCTTGATGGGGCCGCCGAAAGTGCCGCCAAAATCATTAAGTTTACTGTCCCCTTTTGGGCCAGTCTCAAAGAATTGCTTTGCCCGCAGAGCCTGGTTCTGAAAGTACTCAAAAGCAACTCCATGGTACTGATTGGTGCCTGACTTTGTAATGACGGTGATGGCTGCGCCCCCGGTCATCCCCTGCTCGGGATCGAAATTATTGGTGGAAATGTTGACTTCCTGAACGGTCTCCGCCGGCGGGATATAAACGGCATGGTGCGGCAGCCAGACGAACACGTCCGCGGCGCCATCCACGCGGGTATTATTATTGTTACGATTGGTGCCATTGATGTTCGTGCTCAAGGCGCGTTCCGGTGTGTCGGCGATAGCGTTCTGGAATTTCCCAGGAGTCGCGCCGGGCACGAGATTGATCAGCGTCTGGAAATTCCGGTACTGGTTGAGCGGCAGGTTCAGGATTGCTTTTTCGCTCAATTCCGTGTGGACATCAGTCTTTTCGGTCTGCAAATTCACGACGGATGCCTCGACGGTGACCTGCTCGGACATCGCGCCCACCTGTAATCTCGCATCGCCGTTGGTAACCGTGTTGGCGGCCACCACCAGATTCGTCTGGGTAAGGGGCTTGAACCCGCTAGCTGTAACTCTGAGGTCGTACTCACCAGGCGGTACGTCTGTAATTGTGTAATGACCGCTGTCGTCAGCGTCCCCTTCACGCACAACCGCCGTTGCCCGGTTGGTGACTACTGCGTGTGCCTTGGGAACGCCCGCGCCGCTCTGATCCGCCACTGTGCCTGTTACCGACCCATACAAAACTTGAGCCCAGGCGCTGTGCGTGTATACCAACGCCAAGAAGCTGAGAGCCACCAAACACAATATGGAAATGCGCAATCTAGTCTTGACCATCCTCTTGTCTCCTTCCGTTCGACCTTGACGGCAGCCTTTCGCCAACTCAAGCGTGCCTAGACAGTATTCCCAGTCAGCCTACTACTCGCGAGCGAATATGGTTTGGAAATGCTTCGAAAAGCAATCACGCTCTAGCTACACTCCCACGCTAGCGGTGATTTCGGTGACGCGATCGCGGTTCCGTCGCACCTCTAGGACACCCCGTCGTAAAAGAAGCATTCCTTGCTCCCCGACTTTTAACGGAAGCTATCAACCCTAGGAATGCTTTGTCAAGTATTTTTTTGTGATTTTAGAACTAAGTTGGTGCAAAATGAGCCCAACAACGTGGACTTAGTTCTGCAATCAGATTTATTTTTGTGGTTTGCCTCATTGGGAAAAACGATCTCACACACGCGACAGGTCCAATGTACCGAATAAAGCATTGCAGGACCCAGCGCGAACGCGACCTGCACGTCATCGAGGGCCTGGTGCGGAGGTTTGGTTCTCTGTCTCAGGTAGAGATTCACGAGCTCACTCATCTGCAGCGGAGCGCCATCTCTGGGCTCGTGCGCGACTTACTGAAGCAGGGAAGGCTGGTTGAAGCTGGACGCTCAGACAACTCGCTGGGAAGGAAACGGATTCTGCTTCGTCTCAACGAGGAGCATGGCTTCTTCCTGGGAGTTGGGTTTGACGATGAAGCTGTGCTCGCAGCGGTCATGGATCTTCGTCCGCGAATCCACTCGATCGCCCGAGAGGCCACGCAATTGGAAGGCGGCATGAACGGGTTGGCGCATCAGCTTCTCTCCTGCGCGCACGAAGCCATGCGGCAGGCTGGCCCTAAAGCAGAATCGCTTCTGGGCATCGGCATCGCCGGGTCGGGCCTGGTCAATAGTCAGGAAGGCACCATGGTGATGTCTTCAACAATCGAATCTATCAAGCACGTGCCACTTCGCCGCATTTTCGAGAAAGAATTTGCAGTTCCCGTCCAGGTAACGAACTTCGCCAGCGCCAAGGCAGTGGCGGAAAGGACGCTCGGGGCAGGCGCCATGGCTGAGGATATGATTTACGTAGAATACGGCAAGACCGGAATCGGTGCGGGGATCATTAGCGGCGGGAAACTGTTACATGGCGCAGGGTATGCGGCAGGAGAACTTGGCCATACGCACATGACCGAGGAAGGTCCGGCCTGTAAGTGTGGCAGTTTTGGCTGCCTCGAAGCACTTGCGGGAGCGGCCGCCATCGAGGCCAGGATCCGAAAAGCCATCGCCGAAGGGAGCGGCTCGGAAGTGATTCGACTAGCCGGCGGCGAGCCCGCGGCAGTTTCAGGGTGGATGGTCCTGAAGGCTGCCGAGATGGGCGACAAGACCTGCAGCGCCATTGTTGACCAGGCGGCGAAATACCTAGGATTGGGTCTGGCTAACCTAGTGAATCTCTTCAATCCTTCCGTGCTGGTCCTCGACCAGCGGCTTAAGCTCGCGGGACAGGGTCTGCTCGAGCAGGTGATAAAAGTAGTCAAAAGGCAGGCGCTGCGATACTCCACCGAGAATGTGAGCATCCGCTTTGGTAGCTTGGGCGACGAAGCCAGCGTTCTGGGGGCCGGCTCAATCGCACTGGAGAAGCACTTTGAGATTCCCGCCCTCAAGCCTCCGCGATTTCTGATCGAATCCCTGTCTGGCCCACCCTATCGCGGCCCGCGTCCCGAAACGCCCCCTGCCCCTGTGGAGGTTTCCGACGCGCTTGTGGCCGAGCGCCCGGCTCCGCAATCCTAGCCTGGGCCCCTGAGGCTGCGGCCGGTTCCTTGGCGAATGGTGACCACGCGATCCGCGTCCACTCGATCCCATTCTTCACCCCGGCCGTCCGGCCAGAACACCGTCAGGCGTTCGATCTTGGCACTCTCCCCCAGTCCAAAATGAACCCGGACGTCATTGGCGCTGAGGTAGCTTCCGTCGGTGTGGGCGCGCCGCAAGAGTTTTCGCCCGCGTAGGCGAACTTCGACCTTGGCGCCGATCGCGAAGCGGTTGCCATTGGCCGCTTCGAGGCGAACCGCTAGCCAGTGATTATGGTTCAAGGAGCGGGTTTGGTTCAGCAGCAGCCGCGCGGGGCCGTTGTTGTTGGCAACCACAACGTCAATTGCGCCATCGTTGTTAACATCGCCGAAGGCCGCTCCACGGCTTACTTCCGAGAGGGCCAAAGCCGGCCCGGCGACTCCAGTTATTTCTCGAAATTTCTTTCCGTCACCTTCATTGCGAAATAGCTGGTTATTCTGATGAAATGGATAGGGGCTTCCGCGCAACGACTCAATGCGGTTCACAGCCCCGTTGGCGATAAACAGATCCAGGTATCCGTCGTTATCGTAATCAAACCATTCGGTGCCAAACCCTGTGTAGGGAACGGTCGGCTGCAGCAGGCCAAATTCCGCCGACGCATCATAGAAGTTTGCACGACCATCGTTGACGTACAGGTTGCCGCCCTCATTGGTCAAATTGGTTTTAAAGATGTCTTCGTCTCCATCATTGTCGAAATCGCCGGCAGCCACACCCATGCCCGCTTGTGGAGCGCCCTCAGCGTTGTATGCGGTTCCTGACAACAAGCCCTGCTCTTTGAACGTGCCGTTTCGCTGGTTGATCCACAGATGAGCGGCCGCGCCGTCATTGGCGACGTAAATGTCTGGCCAGCCATCGCTGTTGAAGTCGGCACAAACGACTCCGAGGCCCGGCCCGATGGCCGCTCCGATTCCTGCCGATTCGGTCACATCTTCGAATGTTCCGTCACCGCGATTATGGAAGAGACGCGCCGGGACAGGCTGGTACATTTTCGGCGTGCAATAATCTCGCTCGCCTGTCGACGCATAACACTGCTTATTTCCTTTCACTGTGAAGTCCAGATAGTTCGCTACGAAAAGATCAAGGCGCCCATCGCGGTCATAATCAACCCACGCGGCGCTGGTGCTCCAACGCGGGTCATCGACCCCGGCTTGGACGGTGACATCGGTGAACGTCCCGTCGCCGTTGTTGTGATAGAGAACATTATGTCCGAAGTTTGTGACGTACAGGTCTTGGAAGCCATCGTTATCGTAGTCACCGACAGCCACTCCCATTCCGTAACCCACGTGCCCGACTCCGGCTTTTTCAGTGACGTCCACGAACTCGAGCTTTCCCGTCTCGCTGAGCAGATTGCGGAAGAGCCGGTTCCCAGGCTTCCACCCCGGCGGAGGAGGAAACTTCGCTTTGCGAGGATCCTCGCTAGGGTCGAGCATGGTCCCCTGCACCAGATACACATCTAGATCGCCGTCATTGTCGTAGTCGAATAACGCGACGCCAGCGCCCATGATTTCCGGCATAAAGTACTGTCCCATGGTGCCGGTGAAATGGTGGAACTTCAGCCCGACTTCCTCGGCCGCCTCGCGGAAAAGTGGAATGGACGAAGGGTTGGCAAAAGCAGCGGTTCCCGGGATCCCTATCTGTCGAGCAAGGCCCAGGGATAGTAGCTGCAGGAAGCTACGCCGCCCCAGAATGCGGTTGTGTTCTTCTCTTTGTAAGTGACGGACGCGCTTCTTCTCCTTCACTGCGGGGCTCTCGGCGCTTCGAGAGTGTGAAGATCGCGCTCCATGCTGGCAACCAATCCGGACTGACCGAGGGCCACCGCACCATCACGGGCTTGGCGGATGTAACGCAAGGCATTCTGTCGGTCGCCCGAGCGGGCGAAAGCCGCGCCCAGCGCGTACTTGTATCGAGGAGTGTCTTCATCTTGCGGCTCGATGGTTTTTTGCAGCTCTTGAATTCCTTGCTCGTACTTCTCAAGGTTCACCAATACGCGCCCCAGGTTGAAGTGTGCTTGGCGGTTGTTAGGTTTGTTCTCCACAGCTCTCTGGTACTCGGCCACGGCTTCCAACAATCTGCCCTGCCGCTCCAAGAGGAACCCAAGGTTGTTGTGCGCGCCCGCATGAAAGGGGTCGATCTCGATGGTTTTTTGAAAAGCGTTCTCGGCCTGCTGATATTTTTCAGCGCTCAGGAGAAGCACGCCGTAATTGTAATAGCCCTCGGAGGAACCGGGATCCAGACGGGAGGCAGAGCGAAAGTGCTCCTCGGCCTTCTCGAATTGACCCAGCCGCCCGTAAAGCTCGACCAGATTCACATGCGCCTGAACCAATTGCGAATCGATTTCGACAGCCTTCTCGTGTGCGGCAACGGATTCCTCAAGCCTCCCTTGTCGCTCGAGCTCAATGCCAATTTGTATCTGTTGCGTTGCGCTTCGGTTGAGTGCCCGAACCTCATCGAATAGCGGGTCACCGGACGGGGGAGCACGGTCCTTGTCTCTTTCGTAGAGGTGAAGTTGTTCTTCGGCTTGGCCAACCTGGCCGAGCGCACGATAGACCAGAGCCAAAGCGTAATGCGCCGCTCCGAAATTCGGATACAGCGCACAGGCCTGGCGGTAAGCTTCGGCTGCGCCCGCCAAGTCGTGGCCGGCAGCGCGTACCCGTCCCAGTCCGTAGTAGGCGTCAGCATTATCAGGGTGATGTTTTGTTATCGCGGCATAGAGCTCACCGCTTCGGATCCAATCGGCGGAAGCCAGCAGGCAGCTCGCTAGCCGTAATTGTGCGGGGACATAGTTGGGATCGAGACGCAGGCTCACGCGAAGGGTGGACGTCGCCGCGTCGCATTGTCCTTCCCCAGCCTCGACCACGCCCAGGTAATAAGCCCACCGGAAAGTTGAAGGGGCAAGTTGGGCGGCACGCCGGTAGCACAGTGCCGCGTCTTTGAGCAGGCCATATGTCTCGAGGACCATGCCCAACCGTCCGCATACGGCGTCGTCGCCCAGGTGGGCCCGGGCCTCACTGTAAGCTTCTTGAATCTGCTCCCGGATACCGGGAGACATGTTGTCTAGACCGAGAGAGCGTAATTCCGGAAGCGCCCGGGACTCTTGAGCTCCCACAGCGCACCCCGCGAGAATCAACGTTTGGCCAAAGATCGAGCATAACGCCTTCCGCATGCGTCTCTCTCCATCAAACCGGGATGCTAGCACCGCTTGAAAACCCCGGTCAACGTTGCCGGCCCACCAAGGAGTCGGACGGAGAATAACTGTTGATCATAGACATCCCGCACGGAAGCCCGACACCGCCTGTGAACCGCGCATTCAGACCTATGTCGCTGCCGACCTGATTGGCGAAGAGCCAGCCGGATGTGCGTCCACCGACGAATGTTTGACGTGTCGAACGCATGCCAGGCGAGTGGGCCGAAGGGTTATCGCCAATCCTCGAACACGAGACCAGGCACGCGCTGAAACTCTTTGCTGTTGCTGGTTACCAAAGTGGCCCCAAGGCTAAGAGCCTGGGCCGCGATGAAGGTATGGAGCACTCCAATCGGCGACTTCGCGACGGCGAGCCGCACCTTCCCGTAAGTATCCACGACACGGTAATCGAGCGGGAATACGTCGAATGGAGCCACCATCTCGGAGAGCAAATGCTCGTGCCGAGCCCGAAGTTGTGGTTGACGCGCCGCATGATGCTCGATCCCGTACTGCAGCTCGCACAACGTTATGATAGAGAGTCCGATCTTGCTTTTGCTATGAGTGATTAGCTTGTTGCGTATGGCGGGTGAATTGGTGCGCAGGAGATCGACCCATACCGTCGTATCGAGAAGGTACACGCCAGTTGTTCCTTATTTCTCATCGAAAAGGGTTTCGAGGCTGGCGCGCTTCTTCAGGCGGTGATCGCGAGGAAAGATGAAGTCGCGGGGAAACTGATCGAGCGCTGCGAAGAGTCCCGCCCAGCGGTCCCGAGTCTTGGGCAGAAGGAGAATGCCGTTGCCCAGGCGCTTCACATAAACGCTGTCGCCGGGCACACGATACTCTTTCGGGAGTCTTACCGCTTGGCTCCGCCCGGTCATGAAGACCTTGGCTTCCGCGACCTCCGTAGAGCCCGTGCCGCGCTTCTTTGCTTGACGTGCCATGCGCCTCCCTTCGCACCGACCCTAGGATACATACCACATGATCCATATCCTTGCGCCGTCCGTCAAACGACTCTGGGGATAGGGGGATAGGGAGCAGCGCAAAGTTGACCCCTTTTCGTCTGGCAGATGAACTGATGAATGCCTCGGCACTACTAACAAACCCAGCAAGCGTTTCAATCGATCTGCAACACCACTAAATCCGTCGAAATTGACCAACGGGAATTGACAAGGTGGACCTGGATTACCAGCGCCTCCAGCGTGCTTGCACCTGACGGCGAGTCGGGAGCCGAAGAGGCTCGAGCAGAGCCGCTATCAGCACTTTGAGAACACGGTCCTCGGGGGCTATTGACTCAGCTGGCAACTTCCCGATAGCGTAAAGACAGGGCGCGGCTGCGGGGAAAAGCGCAGGCCAATAGGTGATTATTGCAACTGCACAAGCCGAAGACTGTGGGCGGGCTGGGAGACGCCCAAGGTAAGGCGCTTCACGTGAACTTCCGGCGGATTGAGCGCCGGGAGTGGTGGCTGTGGACCGCCGCGGCCATCATCACTCTTCTGCTGACCATCGGGCTGGCTTCTTTTCTTCTTCCGAACGCGCACCAACATCAAGATTTCTATTCGCTCAACGTGCTCCCGCAGGCCATTCGCGGGCTAGTGGGTCTGGTTTTCCTCTTCGATCTTTACACCATCTATCAGCATGTCCTGATCCATCGGATCCGCAGGCAGCTGGTGGAACGGGAAGGACTCTTTGACCTCATCAGTGAGAACGCCGCCGACATGATCGCGGTTGTAGATATGGAAGGGAGGCAGCTCTACAACAGTCTCTCCTTTCAGAAGGCCCTGGGATACTCGCCAGAGGAATTGCAGGCCTCCTCGTCTTTCGAGCAGATTCACCCCGATGATCGTGACCGCGTCAAGCAAGCCGCCGAGGATGCGCGGCGCTCCGGAATAGGAAAAACGCTGGAGTACCGTCTGCGCCACAAGAACGGCACGTGGCTGGTGCTGGAATCAACATCAAGCGTCATTAGGAATGCCAATGGCCATCCTGAAAAGCTTGTAATTGTGAATCGCGACATCACCGAGCGCAAAAGGGCGGAAGAGGCTCTGCGGCAGTCGGAGGCCGGGTTTCGGTCGGTGGTGGAAGACGCACCGTATGGGATTTATCGCTCGAGCCCGTCGGGTCGATTTCTACAAGTTAATCCGGCGTTCCAGAAGATGCTCGGCTATGACTTAGAGGAGGAGCTTCTCCGGAAAGACCTGGCAAGTGACATCTTCCGGCACACCGGCGAATATCAGCGTTTGGCTGAGCTCCTCACTGGCACCGAAGAAGCTAAGGACGTCGAGCTGGAGTGGAAGCGGCAGGACGGCACCCCCATCACCGTGCGATGCTCGGGCCGCAGCATCAACGATGAAAACGGCGCCCCGGCGTACTTTGAGGTGTTTGCGGAGGACGTGACCGAGAAACGCGTGCTCGAACGACAACTGAGAATGGCGCAGAAGATGGAGGCCATCGGGCGGTTGTCGGGAGGAATCGCGCACGACTTCAACAATATTCTCGGAGTCATCATCGGTTACAGCAGAGTGCTGGGCAAGGCCCTAAGCACAAACACTGCACTGCGTGAACATGCCCTCGAAATCGAGAAGGCCGGCCAGCGAGCCGCTTCATTGACCAAACAGTTGCTAGCGTTCAGCCGACAACAGGTCTTGACGCCCGCGGTCCTCAACCTCAACACGCTCGCTTCCGATATGGAAAAAATGCTTCCGCGGCTGCTGGGAGAAGACATCGAAGTGTCGCTGGCGCTGGATCCTGAGCTGGGCAACGTGAAAGCGGACCAGAGCCAGATCGAGCAGGTCATCATGAACCTGGCAGTTAACGCGCGCGACGCCATGCCCATGGGCGGCAAACTCAAAATCCAGACCGGCAATGTGGAGCTGGACCAAGCCTACACCTGGAATCATCCGGGTTCCAAGGTGGGAAGCTACGTGATGCTGACGGTGACCGACACGGGGACGGGCATGGACGCTGGAACGCTCACGCACATCTTTGAACCCTTTTTCACCACCAAGGAGCGGGGCAAAGGTACAGGGCTCGGGCTTGCCACGGTGTACGGTGTCGTTAAACAGAGCAACGGCTATATTTGGGTGGACAGTGCGCCGGGGAAGGGTACGTCCTTTCAAATTTATCTCCCCCAACATGTCGGTCAGCTGGTAGTAGATGCGCCGATAACCGACTCGAGAGAAAAACTGCGCGGCTCGGAAACCATTCTTCTGGTGGAGGATGCCGATCCCTTGAGAAAGCTGGCGCAGACCTTTCTTGAAGGCGGCGGATTCCGTGTGTTGTCGGCCGAGAACGGTGAAAAGGCCCTGGAATTGGCCACACGCTTCGGAGGAAAATTTGATCTCCTGCTTACCGATGTCGTCATGCCTGGCATGAACGGCCGCGTGCTGGCAGAACAGTTGTTCTCGCGCCAGCCGGGAATGAAAGTGCTCTACATGTCGGGTTATACCGACAGCTTTATTGCCGGGCACGGAGTTCTGGATCCGAAAACGCACCTGCTGCACAAGCCATTCACAGAAGAGGTTCTTATCCGCAAGGTTCGCGAGGTGCTCGATGGTGGGAAGGCACCCGCTTCGAGCAGTGCCATCGATCTTAAGCCAAGCAAAATCGGTTCCAGCCAATAGGAGGTACTGTCCCATGGAAAAGCTATTGGTTGTGGACGATGATGAGGCGCTGCGGCGTCTGATGCGCCTGGAGCTAAGCGACACCTATGAAGTCATCGACTCGGGCGAGCCGGAGCAGGGTCTGGCTCTCGCCCTCGAACATAGGCCCGACGCCATTTTGCTCGATCTGCGAATGCCCAAATATTCCGGCTATGAACTGCTACAAACATTCACTTCCTTCAGCCGCACGCAGATGATCCCGGTGATTATCGTCAGCGGGGAGGCCGGCGGACAGACCAAGGAACATTGCAAACAGCTCGGTGCCGCGGACTATTTCGAGAAGCCGATTGACTTCGATGCACTACGGGCGTGCCTCCGCCAAAATGCTAAGACGAGTCGTACTCCTGCTCGAACCGAGGTGCGCGTACGGTTGCGTGTTCACCTAAAGCTGGGAGGCATGGACAGTCAAGGAAAGAAATTCAGCGAGATCGCAACCACCGAGAATGTGAGTATGAACGGCTTTCTGTGCGGCTGCACCTTCGATCTGCCCGCTGATTCCATTGTGGACGTCTATTTAACAAGCGGCGGTGAAGACTGCGTCGTGGGCCAGGCCAAAATTGTCCACGTGGACTCGAAAGGTGCGCCGCTGCGGCGCTATGGATGCCGCTTCATCAAGAGGACCGGGCCTTGGGTGTTGCAGTAAGGATCCTCGCCACTGCGCTTCACTTCGGCATGCGGGCGACACCATGAATGGCGAGTTGGGCCTCGTGCCCGGTAAACTGGACATTTCGAATGGCCAATCCAGACCAGGAGCCACCTCCCGAGAGCGAACGCATCGTCGACAGAATTGCGCCACGTCGGCACCCTCTCACCCGCGTGCTCGCGGTTGACGACGAACTCGCTGCCTCGAAGCTTTCTCCCCATCATCCTGGGACCGCCTGATTACTATTGCGCCATGAGCAATGGCGAAGTTGAGACTGATCCCATACAGTGGGATTCCGTCCGATCAACGGTGGTTGCTCGAGCGTCACCTGCAAGCAGTATGCGACGCGAAATAAAGCGTTTGGGTTTTTTGGTACACTGGTT
>WNFO01000334.1_pt1 | contig 33686 bp, 33 predicted proteins | sample 5400251 | NCBI WGS metagenome assembly WNFO01 (sample SAMN13153354, study PRJNA577476) | soil metagenome | isolation source: 100 cm saprolite under Madrone tree | place: USA:California | collected 2016-06-14
AGAGCCGTTCCGGGTCGAGATATCGCAAGCCGCACTCGATGCCGAGAGGAGACAAGCCATGCCATACAGCATATCGACCTTGCTGATCCGCAATCTTCGTGATGTCTTCGGTGAAAACGACCCCACTCGCCGGCGCGCGGCCATCGACGAGATTTACACTGAAGATTGCGTTTTCTTCGACCCCAGCAAGGGAGTGTATCGTGGCCGTGACGAAATCGACCGCATCGCGGGCGCGATCAAAGCTACTCACCCTGAATTCCGATACCAGCCAATTACCGAGCCTGCGGAATCGGGCAATGGCGGGCTGGTCCGCTGGGTATCGGGCCGCCCGGGTGAGGCGCCAGCTTACGCCGGGACCGATTTCATCATTGCCCGGGACGGCCGGATTGCCGCCGTTTATCTCTTTTTCGACAAGCTACCCTGAGCTGAACTCTGCGATCCTTAGGCACACGGACAACGAGCGGTTTTGTCGGCAAACGGGAAGCTATGGAGTTGTGGCGGCGCTGAATGAATCCAAATCAAGATTTGCGCGAGGCCGTCGAGAGCTACTTCACTGGCCTGAGCATCGGCTCCTGGGGAACCGTCCAGACCACGCCGCCTTTGTCATCGAAGAACTGCAGCGCCGGCTGGCCTGGGACCGCAAGCGAGTCATTCGGGACTAGGTAGGTGCGGCCATTCGACTGCAGTATTCGCCGGGTCGACGGGTTCAGGCTCAATCGCGCATAAACGTGACCGGTTTCATCCTTCAAGATGAACTCTTGCGCTTCGACAGAGCCGGCACGAATGACGGGAGGCTCAAGGCGATCAGCGGGCTTTGCTCCCATCAAAGCGACGGATGCGCCGGAGAGCAGGAGCACGGCATTCAGCAGCCTCCAGCGGCGATTCGAAGCTTCGAGTTTTTGCACTCGCGCGGCCAAAAAGTCGAGGTTAGCTTGCGAGGAATTCATTGCGCGCCTCCTGAAAATTCGATGGGAGAATCCTGTTGCTGTTAGACGGTCGGCCAGTTCTCCCCGTGAGCACAGGCCCCCACCGTTTGACTGGCAAACTTCCCTTGCAAGTTCTATCCTGAGCGTACCGCCCTAAGTACCCCAAGCCCCGAACGGAGGAACCATGCTTTCGAACTTTTGGAAATATGGCGCGATGGCATTGATCGCGAGCGCGCTAGTCATCACGCCCGCGTTTTCACAAGGGAACAGCCAGGGTCACGGTAAAGGAAAAGGGCACAACAAGCACGATGAAGGCGACGAAGGAAAACACAAGTACGAGTTTGGAGAGCACGACCGCGAAGTAATCACGCACTACTATTCGAATCGCGGATCAAACCTGCCACCGGGCCTGGCCAAACGCGGAGGAAATCTGCCGCCAGGTCTGGAGAAACAACTGGAAAGAAACGGCACGCTTCCGCCGGGACTGCAAAAGCGCATTGAGCCATGCCCCGTGGAACTCGAACGCCAACTGCCACCGCTTCCCGCGGAATACCGCCGCGGCGTGATCGGGGCGCACGTCGTCATCTTCAATAGGAATACCAACGTGATCGTCGATGTTCTGAAGGATGTGGCGCACTAAGTGTACTGCTGAGAACCGGCACGTTCAGAGGACAAGAAAGACGGAAAGACCTGGAAAACCCTCACCCCTCCCGACCCGGTCGGGATAAATTCCGAGGTGAGCTACAGATTCCCCGCTATAGATTGAGAGAGCCGGAGTAGGTAACGCGGGCTTTGCCAGATTCACCGCGCTCGATGCGGCCGATGAGGAAGAATTTCTCACGGCGCTTCTTGAGATCGGCTTCCACGGAGCGGACATTTTTCGGCGCCACGACGAGTATCATGCCGACACCCATGTTGAAGGATCGCAGCAACTCGTCGGTGTCGATTTTGCCGAGCTTGGCGAGATACTTGAAAATCGGCGGCACGGGCCAAGAGGCCAAGTCAATTTCCGCTTTCAGGCCGCTGGGCAGAACGCGCGGAAGGTTGCCAGGGATGCCGCCGCCGGTGATGTGGGCGAGAGCGGAAACCCAGCCACGGGCGACGATATTTTTCAGCGCAGGGGCGTAGCACAGATGAGGCTTGAGCAATTCCGCGCCGATTTTGTTTCCGACTTCCGCGACGTAGGAATCTGACCTGAGTTTCGCAACTTCAAAGATGAGTTTGCGCGCGAGCGAATAGCCGTTGGTGTGCAAACCGGCGGAAGGCAGCGCGATCAACGTGTCTCCCGGCTGGACGCTCTTGCCGGTCAAAAGCTTTTTGCGGTCGACAGCGCCGACGATGAAGCCGGCGAGATCGTACTCGCCGGGTGGATAAAAGCCGGGCATCTCCGCGGTTTCGCCGCCAATGAGGGCGCAGCCGGCTTTGCGGCAGGAGCGGCTCATGCCTTCGACAAGCTGCTCGACGACGTGCGGATCGAGCTTGCCCATGGCGAGGTAGTCGAGAAAAAAGAGCGGCTCCGCGCCCTGGACGAGAATGTCGTTGATACAGTGATTGACGAGGTCGCCGCCGACAGTGGAGTGGACGCCCATGGCCATGGCGACTTTGAGTTTTGTGCCAACGCCGTCCGCGCTGGAGACGAGCACGGGTTCCTTCCATTTCTTACGGTCGAGCGCGAAGAGCGCGCCGAAGCTGCCGATGCCGCCGAGCACGCCGGGAGTAAACGTGCGGCTGGCGTGGTGGCGGATCCTTTGCTTGGCGTCATCCGCCACGGCGATGTTCACTCCCGCATCGGAATATTTCATGAGAGCCTGTTCGCCTTCGTTTCCAAACTATTGTAATCGAGGCGCACCCGCGGCGTGCACCGGCCACTGACAGGAATTTATTCGAGCGCCGTGGAGGGTCGCGGCGGCTGTTTTAAAAAATGACTGTTTAGCAAGACTAAAACGTCCGGAAAATCCGGTTCCAGCGCACGACGCTGGGATGCAACAAGGCATTCGCGTAGGCAAAAAACCGCTCGCGAATCTGCCCGGGCTCCCAAGCTTCCGGCGAAACATTCAATGACATATAAATGAGCACGGGCGTTCCGATGATGTCCTTTCGCGGGACGCAGCCCCAGAAACGGCTGTCGTAAGAGTTTCCGCGATTGTCTCCCATCACGAAATAACAATCGGCGGGAACCTTGAACGGCATGTGCTGATCATAAGGCTCGCTTACGCCAGTAGTGTATTTTTCCGTGAGCCTCTGGCCGTTGACCCAGACGGCGCCGTCATGAATGTCTACGGTGTCTCCGGGCAAACCAATGACGCGCTTCACGTAGTCCGGAGTGTCCGGCGCAAACGGCGGCTTGAAAATGACGACTTGCTGGCGCTTGGGGTTGCGCCAGAGCGGCACGTGCCAATTGGTGAAAGGCACGCCGGCATCGTAACCGATGCGACTCATGATGAGGTGATCGCCGATGAGCAGCGTGTTTTCCATGGAGCCGGAGGGAATGACGCGCGCCTGGCCGATCGTGCCGTTGATAAGGAGAAACACCAGGCCGACCCAAAACCAGGCGATGACCTCGCGCTGAATTTTGGTTTTCACCGGTAGGTTTGCTTCTTCTTTTTTCTTTTTTTCAGCTTTCATGTTCCACCACAACCGGCCGCTCTGCGGGCGCGGATTCATTTCCATTGCCATGGGTAGGTTCGTCGGATTTGGCGTTGGGCGCGGATTTGCGCACCTCGAGCTGCACCAGGTCCGTCGGATAGACACCCGTATAACAAGACGTACAAAACTTGCCTTCGGTATCACTGACCGCGCGGCGCAGCGCGGGCAGAGAAACGTAGCCCAGCGAATCGGCGCCAAGGAATTTGCAGATTTCTTCGGGCGAGTTCGAGGAGGCGATCAATTCCTCGCGCGTCGGCGTGTCCACGCCATAGTAGCAGGGAGAAATCGTCGGGGGGCAACTGATGCGCACGTGGATTTCTTTTGCGCCGACTTCGCGGAGCATGCGGACGATCTTGCGGCTGGTGGTTCCGCGCACGATGGAATCATCAACGAGCACGACGCGCTGGCCTTCAATCAGGCCGCGGATGGGATTGAGCTTGAGCTTCACACCGAAATTGCGAATGGCTTGCGACGGCTCGATAAAGGTGCGGCCGATGTAGTGATTGCGAATCAGGCCCATGCGGAAGGGGATTTTCGATTCGAGGGCGTAGCCGACAGCCGCGGGCACGCCGGAATCGGGCACGGGGACGACGATGTCCGCATCGACGGGATGTTCTTGCGCGAGGAGGCGGCCGAGCATTTCGCGGCTTTTGTTCACGGAGCGGCCGAAAATAATGCTGTCGGGCCGGGAGAAATAGACGTGCTCGAAAATGCACTGCTGGAGCGGCTTTTCGGGCGCGAAATGGATGGACTCTATGCCGGATTTGGAGATGCGCACCATTTCGCCGGGCTCGATCTCGCGGATGTATTGCGCGTTGAGAAGATCGAAGGCGCAGGTCTCGGAAGCGACCAGCCAGGAATCGAAGCCACCTGGAGTAGTGAGTTTGCCGAGAACGAGCGGACGGAAGCCGCGTGGATCGCGCACGGCGTAGAGTTCATCTTCTGTGAGAACGAGAAGCGAGTATGCGCCTTCGACTTGATTGAGCGCATCGCCGATAGCGCCCGAAAGATTGCGCGCTTGCGAGCGGGCGATCAGGTGGACGATCACTTCGGTGTCGCTGTTGGTCTGAAAAATCGAGCCGCGATGCTCGAGCTTGCGGCGCCACTCGGCGGCGTTGGTGAGATTGCCGTTGTGGCCGAGGGCGACTTTGCCCTTGTTGCAATCGATCATGATGGGCTGAGCGTTGAGCAGAGCTTTGTCGCCGGCGGTGGAGTAGCGCGTGTGCCCGATGGCTAGGCTGCCTGGGAGTTGCGCGAGCACGCTGGGCTGGAAAATTTCTTCGACTTCTCCCATGGCGCGATGGACGTACAGCTCTTTACCGTCGCTGGAAACGATGCCGGCGGATTCCTGGCCGCGATGTTGCAGGGCGTAGAGGCCGAGATAGGCGAGGTTCGCAGCTTCCGGGTGGCCGAAGACGCCGAAGACACCACACTCGTCGTGGAAGTGATCGTCGGCGAAGGCGAGTTTTTGACTCATCTTGAAGTCAGAATGCGTTCGAGCGAATGGGCCCAGGCGTCGCGAAGGGTTTGAACGGAACTGTCGATCACCGCGCGCCGCTTATGTTCGATGCGGAATGAACCGTCGCGGGTGACCTGGCCTAGTTCGCGCGCCGCCACTTGGTATTGTCTCGCAGTATTGAGAACGGCGGCAAGTTTTGATGGATTGACGGAGACGACGGCGCGAGCGCCGCGTTCGTTGAAGAGGGCGTGTTCGGCGGATAATGATTCGTCGCCCACATTTGCGATAGCGCCAAGGGCGGAAAAAGCAGATTCCTCGCTCCGCTCGGAATGGCAACCGTTGGGTGTATTGCTGGTGGAAGCGAAGCAGGATTCGGCGAGGGTGACGGCTAGGCCGCCGTCGGAGATGTCGTGGGCGGATTGGACAGCGCTTTCGGCGGCGAGTGCAACGAGGCAATCCTGGAGGCGTTTTTCGGCGCCGAGGTCGATGGCGGGAGGTTCGCCGGCGACGATGCTGCTGATGGTCTTGGAGTATTCGGAGGATGAGAATTCGCGGGCGAATACAGCAGAGGAAGAGAGATTTCTCGCTTCGCTCGAAATGACGGAATTGGGAGAGCCGTCGAGGAGAACGATGATGTCACCTTCATTGCGGAAGGCGATCTTAAGGACGCGGGAAGCGTCGTCAAGAATGCCGAGGACGCCGATGACCGGCGTGGGGTAGATGGATTTGCCGAGAGTCTCGTTGTAGAAGCTGACGTTGCCGCCGGTGATGGGTGTGCCGAGGGCGGTGCAGGCTTCAGCGAGGCCGTCGATGGTTTCGCTGAATTGCCACATCACCTCGGGCTTTTCCGGGCTGCCGAAGTTGAGGCAATTCGTTGCCGCGATGGGGCGCGCGCCGCTCGCGGCCACGTTGCGGGCGGCTTCGGCGACGGCATGCATGGCGCCTACGCGCGGATTGAGCTGGCACCAGCGTCCGTTGCCGTCAGTGGAGAGCGCGAGGGCGCGCTTCACGGCGCCGGTCCTGGGATCCTTGATGCGCACAACGGCGGCGTCGCTCGCGCCGGGGCCGGCTAGAGTGTTCGTGCGCACGCTAGTGTCGTACTGCTCGGTGATCCAGCGCTTGGAAGCAATCGCGGGCGAGGCCAGCAGCTTTAGGAAATTCGCGGTGAGATTCGTGCCTTCGGGAGCGAATGCGAACCAATCTTTTTTTGTTTCGGCACGTGGGGCAGGAGTAGCGATGGGGCGATTGTAGACGGGCCCTTCTTCGGCGAGCGGATGCGCGGGGATTTCCGCGGCGACGCGTCCGTTGTTGTCGATGCGGGCGATGCCACCTTCGGTGACGTGGCCGACAACGACGGCGTCAAGGCCCCACTTCTTAAAAACAGCGAGGACTTCGTGCTCGCGGCCTTTTCCCGCCACCAGCAGCATGCGTTCCTGCGATTCGCTGAGCATGATTTCGTACGGCGTCATGCCGGTTTCGCGCTGAGGAACTTTGGCGAGATCGATCTCGATGCCGGTGCCGCCGCGCGAAGCCATTTCCATGGTGGAGCAGGTGAGGCCGGCGGCGCCCATGTCCTGAATCGCGACGACTGCGCCGGTTTGCATGGCTTCGAGGCAGGCTTCGAGGAGAAGCTTCTCCATGAACGGATCACCGACTTGCACGTTGGGGCGCTTCTGCTTCGATTCTTCGGTGAATTCGGCGGAGGCGAGCAGAGATGCGCCGTGAATTCCGTCGCGGCCTGTTTTTGCGCCGACATAGATGACGGGATTGCCGATGCCTTTGGCTTTGGCGAGAAAGATTTCTTCTTTTTTGGCGATGCCAAGCGCGAGCGCGTTGACGAGGGGATTTTGCGAGTAGCAAGGCTCGAACCCGACTTCGCCACCGACGGTAGGAACGCCGAAACAGTTTCCGTAGCTGCCGATGCCGCGGATGACGCCATCGAGAATGCGGCGATTGGAGGAAAGTCGTGAGTGGCGAGTGACGAGTGACGAGTCAGAGGACCGCAGATCAACGTCGCTGTCGGCTGTGATCGGGCCGAAGCGAAGGGAATCCAGAACGGCGATGGGACGCGCCCCCATGGTGAAAATGTCGCGCAGGATACCGCCGACGCCGGTCGTCGCACCCTGGAAGGGCTCAACGTAACTTGGATGATTGTGCGATTCGATTTTGAATGCAGCGACCAGGCCGTCGCCGATGTCCACAACGCCGGCGTTTTCTCCGGGGCCTTGCACGACGAGCTCGCCGCGCGTGGGTAGGCGCTTCAGGTGAACCTTGCTGGATTTGTAGGAGCAATGCTCGCTCCACATCACGCTGAAGATGCCGAGTTCGGTGATGTTCGGGTCGCGGCCGAGGATTTGCTGCATGCGCGCGTATTCTTTGGCAGTGAGGCCGTGTTCGGCTGCAACCTCACGAGTGACTGTGGCCATTCCCACCATCTCGTGATCAGGTCCTCTCCTGGCCTTCAAAGCTCGAGACCGCCTCATTCTCAGCTGTGTAGATTTCGAAAATCTGGTTTAACTTGAAGGCCTGAAGAATGTCACATACCGGCTTGCTCGGCTTCACTAGCTTTAGCTGGCCCCCTTGCTTGCGATTCAGAGCGAGAACTTCAACTATGGAGGCAATCCCAAAATCACTGATCAGGGTTACTCCTGACATATCCAGAAGAAACTTTCTCTTGCCCTCCGCGAACATCTTCTTCACTTCTTGCTTCAAAGTGGTTTCCCCCACAGGCATTTCGCCATTAATGTCGAAAATGGTGACACCCCGCGTTTCTCGTATTTCAATCTTCACGACGGCAACTCTTCACTTAGAAATACCCGAGGCGGAGACGCTCGCCTTAGGCGCGACGCTCTCGACGAGCGCTTCGACCATGGAATGGAAAATGACCAAGCCGTCGGCGGAGCCAAGGGCTGATTCGACGGCGCGCTCGGGATGGGGCATAAGGCCGGCGACGTTGCGCTCGCGGCTGCAGACCCCGGCGATATTGCGGACCGCGCCGTTCGGATTGCCGGCGTTGTCGTTTGTTCCTTCTGAGTTCGTGTAGCGAAAGACGATCTGATGATTTTTTTCCAGCGCGGCGAGCATAGCATCGTCACAAGTGTAATTTCCGTCGTTGTGCGCGATGGGAATTTTGAGAATCTGGCCCTTTTGCGCAGCAGACGTGAATGGCGTGTCCGTCTGCTCGACGCGAATGTGAACGTGGCGGCAGATATAGCGCAGGCCGCTATTGCGCATCATGGCGCCGGGGAGCAGGCCGGCTTCGCAGAGAATCTGGAAGCCGTTGCAAATGCCCAGGACCATGCCGCCGCTCTTGGCGAATTTCTCGACGGACTTCATCACCGGGGAAAAACGAGCGATGGCACCGGTGCGCAGATAATCACCGTAAGAAAACCCGCCAGGCAAAATGACGGCATCACAATTCGCGAGATCCTCGGATTGGTGCCAGATGAATTCGACGGGCTTGTGCAGGACGTTGCTGATGGCGTAAAAGGCGTCGTGATCGCAATTGGACCCGGGGAAAACGACGACTCCAAATTTCATGTAGTTGCAGCCCCCTGTAGCGTAGCGGGAACTCCTATTTTAGCACATCCGAACCGTCCGGCCATCTATCCGCAGCCCGCAGCAACTTTTCACAAAAATCGAGAAGCTCTTCGTAGGACAAATCACTCTTAACATCGTTGGTCAGCATGGCGCAAATCTTGAATTCTGGCTCTCCGCTTCCATCCCCGACATGGTCCACGGTTGGCAACAAATAGAATTCTCTTTTGTGCAGCCTACCCCTGTTTTTCGCTTCTTCGTTACTCCATTTGCTGAGGAGGTTCCAGTGGAGCTTCCCTTTTGTGTAGGCGTCTAATCCCTCCGACCCTGTAACAGCTTTATGGATTGCGACCTTATAGCCTGCGATTTTCGCGCCTCGATTCCCGCGCTGCCTATCCCGTCTGACGTGTGCGACTGCTTTTCTCTGAAGCCAGCGGTCATACTTGGCCTGTGTCACAACTCCGACTAGAAACCCAGGTTAGCTGATACTTTCTCATCTTGAAAACCCTACTTACCTCCGCTTCTTCGCCCTTCGCTGAGATTTTTTCGCTGCGCGGCGCCGGGCTGATTTCTTCGGTTTTTCGGCGACGGCTAGCTCGCGGCGTTTCATCGCGGCCCAGCCGGGTTTGTTGACCTGGCGGCCACGTGCAATTCCCAATCCGTCCGATGGCACGTTTTCCGTGATCGTCGAACCTGCGGCGATGTACGCGCCATCTCCGACGCGCACGGGCGCGACCAGAGCCGTATCGCTGCCGATAAAAACTTTGTTCCCGATCGAAGTCGGATACTTGTGGAAGCCATCGTAATTGCAAGTAATCGTGCCCGCGCCAATGTTGCTCTTCGATCCTATCTTCGCGTCACCCAAATACGAGAGGTGCATGGCCTTGGTGCCCTCGCCGATCGTGCTCTTTTTGAGCTCGACGAAATTCCCGATACGCGCCCCGGCTTTCAGGTGATTGTCCGGACGCAATCGAGCGAACGGGCCAATGATGACGCGGTCATCGAGGCGGCTCTGCGCCACGACGCAATGCGGCTCGACGGTGACCTCATCGCCGAGAATGGCGTCGGCCAGGACGCTGCCCGTTCGAATGATGCAACGCGCTCCCATTTTCGTTTTGCCCAGCAACTGGACGCCAGGTTCGATGATGGTGTCTTCGCCAGCGCTGACGTCCGGATCAATCAGCACGGTTTCCGGTAACTGGATGGTGACGCCGTCCTCCATCAGCGCGTTACGTTTCCGCTCGCGGAATATGCGGTCCACTTCGGCAAGATCCGCGCGGGTATTGCATCCAAGGACTTCGCGCGAATCGGCGGCCACTTGCACCAGGACGATCTCGCCCTTGGCGCTGAGCATGGCGATCGCATCGGTCAGGTACAACTCGCGATGCTTGTTGTTCGGTTTCACGTGCGCAAGCGCGGGCCAGAGTTTCTCCAGAGTGAAGCAATAAATCGCCGAATTGATTTCGTTGATGTCGCGCTGCTCCTCGGTGAGCTGCGACTCCTCGACGATTGCGGAGACCGCCGTTTCCGTTTTGCGCACCACGCGGCCATAACCGGAAGGATCGGCGAGCACTGCGGAGAGAATCGTTGCCGCCGCGTTTCCGTTGCGATGAGCGGCAATCAGCGCTTTCAGCGTTTCGGTGCGGACGAGGGGGGCGTCGCCCGGGAGCACGACCGCAAACTTCGCGCGGCCTAAGGCACGTCTCGCGACTTGCATAGCGTGGCCGGTACCGTTCTGTGGCTGCTGAAGAACGGTGACGGCATCGAGAGGCTCGACAATGGCGGCGACTTGTTCGGCCTGATGTCCCACGACGACGACGGCGTCGCGCGGCTTGAGCGGTTGGCATGCGCGCACAATATGTTCTACGAGCGTGCGCCCACCGGCACGGTGCAGCACTTTCGCCAGGCTGGATTTCAGCCGGGTGCCTTTGCCGGCTGCAAGAACGACGATGGCTAAATCATTGTTTGACATGGCTCCTCATTCTCACTCGCCCATTGCTCTTTGACAATCATTGGGCTTTAGAGACGCGCCCGATTGTGCTCTGGACGTAATCCGTTTCCTATCTTATAGTCAGGGCGCTTGGGGTTATTCCATGCCGGTAACCCCACCAGTAGGAGGTCACCCGTGCGCCCATGTCCTTCTTGTGCCAAACCAATCGAAGATTATGCGCAAGTTTGCCCCTTCTGCCGCACGAACCTGACGGGGCCCTATGCCGAGCCAGGCCAGGGCGGGACGAGCGGCAAGGCCATCGGCAGCCTGGTCTGCGGCCTGCTCTTTTTCTTCCTGCCAGCGGCGATTGTTGCCGTAGTCATGGGCCACTTGTCTCTCTCGGATATCCGGAAGAGCGCAGGACGCCTGGGCGGGCGAGGCATGGCCATCGCCGGCCTGGTGTTGGGATACCTCGGCTTGTCGTTTATCCCCATCCTGATCATCGCGGCGATCGCCATCCCGAATCTTTTGCGCGCGAAGATGGCAGCGAACGAGGCGTCGGCTGTGAGTTCGGTCCGCAAAATCAGCATCGCCTGCGTAGCGTATGCAACAGAGCACAAATCATTCCCTTCAACCCTGGCAAACCTGGTGCCTGGAGCACATCCGAGCGCGAATGCATCCGACTCAATCAGCGGGGATCTCGCCACCGGGCAAAAATCGGGCTATCTCTTCACGTACGAGCCGGGGCCAATGCAAGACGGGGCGATCATCTCGTATGAGGTGCATGCGGACCCGGTGACCCCTGATGTGTCAGGGAGGTGGCATTACTTCACAGATCAAACGGGGATCATTCGATCCAGCCTGCAAGCGCCCGCAAACTCCGAAAGTCCGCCCTTGCGGGGTGAAAGTCCGCCCTTGCGGGGTGAAAGTCCGCCCTTGCAGTGAAGCCTTCCGACAACTTAGAGATGGAATGAAGGTCTAATCAGCGGCGGGAGCAGGAGAAAGAGCGGTCAGGTAGGCGTCAGCTTCGGGGCGGACGGCTTCGCCGGTGGTGATGGTCCAAAGCGAGGGATCAGCCAAAAGGCGGCTAACGAGTTGCGTATGCAGCGCGTGACCGGCCTTATGTGCCTCGACGCGTGCCAAGAGCGGCAGGCCCGCCAACGCAAGATCTCCGATCAAATCCAGAGCCTTGTGCCGGCCAAACTCATCCGGGAAGCGCAACGGCCCGTTCAGGACACCATCGTCGGTGAGAACGATGGCGTTCTCAAGCGAGCCACCGCGAATAAGGCCCATGGCCTTGAGCGGCTCGATGTCGCGCTCAAAACAAAAAGTACGCGCGCGCGCCAGAAGGTGCCGGAAGGTATCCGGCCCAACCAGCATCTCCACTTCCTGCTGGCCCACCAGCGGGTGCGGAAAATCCACGTAGCAGCGCACACGAAACTCGTCGGCGGGAAATATACCGATCCGGCGGTCCCCCTCGACGACCTTCAGCGGCTTCAGAATTTTCAGGTAGCGCCGCCTTCTACGCAATCTGCGAACACCGGAGTGCTCCAGCATCTGCATAAAGGGTTCCGCCGACCCATCGAGAATGGGAACTTCGATGGAGTTAATGTCGATGTAAATGTTGTCGATGCCGCAGGAATAGATGGCGGCAAGCAAATGCTCGGTGGTGGACAGCAAAACGCCTTGTTTCATGAGGCTCGTGGCGTAGCTGACGCGAGCGACGTTGTGCCCCTGTGCTTCGATAGGGAAATTGTCCAAGTCAACGCGGCGAAACACGATGCCTGTATCGGCCGGAGCAGGTACCAAGCGGACATGACCGTGCACGCCAGTGTGGAGGCCCACACCCTCAGCAAACGACTCGTTGGCAATGGTTGTTTGGAACATTATCCCCAAATCTACTATAGCATGTTGTCGGCCAACACTTTGTTTCTTTGTGCTTTATTATCAATAGCTTATAGGCATAGAAGCAAGTGGAGTCATTCTGGTGTGGTATTTACACAACATAATAGCCACTTCAACGTGTCTCGACATGGAACATGTCCTCCAGCGTTGCATGCTTCTGAGGCTACCTTTGCAATTGGAGGCGCGTCCTACTTGGTTTAGAATGGTATAATTGATATTCGTGGTTTTTGTCGGAAGGGTGGGGCATGAGTCGAGCATCTCGCATTGGAATTCTTTGCCTATCAGTAGCTATCTTCGGTTACGCCGGCCTGGGATACCACCTCTTTGGCCGTACGCAGGATGAAAAAGCCTACAAGTCGCTCGGCGTGTACGCGGAAGTGCTGCAGAAAGTCCAGCAGGATTACGTCGACGATCCCAACATGCGCATGGTAACCGCTGGTTCCTTGCACGGGATGCTGGAATCGCTCGACCCGCAATCCAGCTATCTGACGCCGCGCGAGTACGACGAGTACAAGAAAAAGATTACGAATACCGGCACGGCGGAAACCGGCCTGACGCTGAGCAAGCGCTATGGCTACATCATCGTGCTCTCTGTGCTTCCGGATAGTCCCGGCATTAAGGCAGGAATTCGCAGCGGCGACATTTTTGAATCCATCAGCGGATTCACGACGCGCGATATGTCCGTGGGCCAGGCAATCAATCTCCTCAACGGCCAGACGGGCACGGGCGTCAAGGTCGGCGTGATCCGGCGCGGCAAAGCTACGCCGGAAGAAGTCGATCTGGTTCGCGAGAAGCTGGCCGCGCCGAAGATCGTCACTCAGAAAGTGGATCCTGACATTCTGGTTCTGCGCATCCCTTCGCTCGACGGCGGCCGCGCGGATGAAATCCGCAACCGTCTCTTGGACGCGGAAAGACAGGGCATTCGCAAGGTGATCCTGGATGTGCGGGAATGCGGCCGAGGACAGGTTTCCGAAGCGATTTCGACCGCCCGGCTTTTCGTTCCCTCGGGCATTTTGACGACGCTGCGCGGACAAACAGTCTCAGCGCAAGTTTTTTCGGCCGAATCCAAGCAAGTGATTTGGAGGAATCCCGTCTCCGTGCTGATTGACGCTACAACCTCTGGAGCCGCGGAAGTTCTGGCTTCCGCCATCGTCGCGAATCATCGTGGGGATGTGGTTGGGGAGCGCACCTTTGGTCTGGCGTCGGAACAGAAACTTATAACCCTGGATGACGGCTCTGCGCTCATTCTCACGGTCGCGAACTACTATAATCCCGGCGGCAAAGCGATCCTGGAAGAAGGCGTGACCCCCACGGAAGTGGTGCGCGCGGTCCCGGAAGACGATTCGGATACGGCGGATGAAGAGGTCGCGCCTGCTCCGCAAACCCAGAAGGAACCCGGGCTCGGACCGCGTCCGCTCTCTCCGGAAGACCCAATTTTTCACCGAGCGCTCGATCTATTAAAGGCCCCGGCCGCCACGAAAAAGGCTGCCTAGTTTTCCGTGTCCGGGCAGCCTGACTCGGTTCAATCAAACCTGCTTTGCCATCAAGTCAAGAAAAACGGTTCCAGAAGTCTCGCGCTTCTGACAATTTGCTTTCTTTTCACGATTTTCTCCGGTGGCTGCAAGAAGAAGGAAGAAAACCGTCTCACTCCCGCCCAAGTTCATCAAATCACACGTGATCTGGCAGCGGCTGCATCTTCTGCGGCGCCTCCCGGGACTCCCATTAAACTTCGGCAAGGCGCACCCAGCGGGCCATCCGGAGGCATGGATTACCTTCGCATCGGATTAAAGAATGATTTGCCGGCAGAAGCGAACCATGCCGCTGTTGCGAAGCTCATTCAAAGTCTGAATGCCGAGGCAACTCGCAATCATCTGACACAGGATCCTCCGATTCAAACTGGAGATCTCCTTCAATTTAAGCTTCGACACGGGGGCGTGCCGGCAGTCGAAATCGAAATCGTAATGCGTGCACCAACCGGGTCCGGTCCGGGAGCCATGAATCCTAGCGAAAATATTGCTAACCCGCGCCTGGCCATCATTATCGACGATCTCGGCAGCGACCGCGCCGCCGCCGAAGCGGTCTTCGCTCTAGGTTATCCGCTCACCATTTCCGTTTTGCCCAATCACGAGCACTCCGCGGAGATCGCCACGGAAGCACATCGCCGCGGTTTCCAAGTCATGCTCCATTTGCCGATGCAATCGGTCGCGAACGAAACACCTGAAGCGCAAGAACTGCATCCCCGTATGCCGGCGTCTGAAGTAGCGGCTTTAGTCGATCAGTTTCTGAAGAATGTTCCAGATGCCGCCGGCGTTAACAATCATCAAGGATCACAGGCCACCGCTGACGCCGCATTGATGGATGAACTGATGCCCGTGCTGCGCGACCGGCGCCTCTTCTACGTGGACAGCCGCACCACCGCGGCTACGGTGGCTTACGATACAGCGCAGGACTTTGGAGTCCGCTCGGCCTTCCGGAACGTCCCATTCCTCGACGACGTCACTGAAGTGCTCGCGGTCCGCAAACAACTCGAAGTGGCTCTGCGCGGTGCGCGCGAGAAGGGCGAGGCCGTTGCGATCGGCCATCCACACCCGGCAACACTCCAGGCTCTGCGCGAAGTCTTACCACAAGCAAAAGCGCAAGGCGTCCGCCTGGTGCCGGCCTCCGAACTCGCCCACTAATTGTTCCTATTAAATCTGTGTGGGCTCCGCCTTCTTTGCTGGAAAAAGAAAATGAACCGCGACGGCCATAATCCCCATGGTCACAAAGCTGAAAACGCTGCCCTCCGGCCCCACCGTTCCGCCGGTTAGCCACGTCTTTCCGCGCAGCGTCGCGCTCGAAAGGTGATGCGCAAGAAGCAGGCCGCTGTCCGGAACGGAATAGAGAAACGTCTCGCCAAAATCAAAGCTGGCATGCCAACCCACAGCGAGCCAGAGATTGCCGGTCCTTCGCAGAGTGAAAGCGAAAAGCAGCCCGGTCGCGACGATGCCCGCGGCTCCCATAAAACCCTCGCCAGGGTTCCGAAGATGCACGGCGCCGAACAGAACGGAAAGAAATATAGCTGCGGGCCAGAATCCGATCCCCTGTGCCAACGTATATTGCGGATAGCCTCGGAACAGGAATTCTTCCGAGAGTCCAACAGAGACGAATGCCACGAACCAGACCGCGGCCCAGCGGACCACTTCCATGCCGTGCAGAGATAACGAACCAAACGAATATCCGCCGAATGCCGCGATCAAGCTGATGAGCAATGTCACTTCAACCAGTCCGAGGAGCCAACCCTGCCAAAATAGGTTTCCAAGAGTCCGCGCCGCGCGGGGTAAGCCATAAGTGTCCACCGGGCGCCGCTCGAGCCGCGCCATCAGGAGCGCGGCGCCGAATGCGGCCACGAAGCTCATTAGCTCTTCCCGCAGAATGCCTTGCGGGGAGAGTGTGTCGGAGGTAAAACCGAAAAATCCAACGGTCACGAATTGCAGCACAAAGGAAAGCGTGATCCAAAACAGGCCGTAGAGCAGCAAGCGCCAGCCCACGCGCAGGCCAGCGTCATTGAGAAAAATCTTTTCAAGGAGGTCGTTGCGGGGGCCAACAGGAACTGGCGGGGTTGAAGACGAATCGCTTGCCGTCTCAAAATCCAACAATCACCTCAAAGCATAACGACCGCACTCGCTTTTCTGTCAGACGACCTGATTGGCGCGTAGTGAGGGGATCACGCTTTCACATGACTATTGTGTCATGCGGATCTCCGCAGCGCCAAGAATCCGGCGGCTCTTTTTTTCCTGGACGAAGACCACGGCCCTCAGGTTCTCGCGCTTCCATTCTTTCTGCACGGACACGCTCGCGTCTCCGGCGAAGGAGGTTTCCTCATCCGCCTTGGCTTCGCCGATCTTGCGCATGGAGCGCACAATCGCGGCGTGGTGAAGGTCCTCGCCGGCATTCTCGCCGCGTGTCACTGCGGAATGCAATCCAGTTTCCGTGATGGCCAGCCAGACTTGTGTGGAGTCACTTTTTGTGTCTCCTTCAAGTTTGCCAACTTTCACGGAAAAACTCTCTTTGCCCGGCCCTTTTGGATTACCCAGCGCCAGCGTCACGGGAATCTTGGGCTTGCTCGCAGCTTGCAGAATGGCTTCACGGGCTTTCAGAGATTGGCTGCCCACAAACTCCGCGGTCCCGTCCACTATCATTTGCGGGGTGTAAGGGTTCCTGTTTCTGAGGACCCCCGCATAATCATATTGCCGCAGCGTCCAGTCTTTCGAGGAAAAAGGGTCGGTCCAGCCTCCATCGTTCCAATAGTCGACGTGCTCCTCTAGGGCAATCAACTGAATGTTCGCCGCTGGCTGCGCATCGGCCAGCCGCGCCAGCAACGTATCCGCAGGCGGACAGCTGGAGCAGCCTTCGGAGGTAAAAAGCTCAATTACCACCGGCGTGCGTTGCGTCTCCTGCGGCATCGCAGAAGCGTGTACTTCGTGGACTCGTGGTCGAATCAAGGCCGCAGCCGCTACCAGAGTGAGAGAAATAAGGGTCAAGCCGGCCAACAGCTGTTTCATAGAGAACATTTTAAACCTGCCACCACAATCTGATTTCGTAGCCCGAAAAAGGTTACCACGAGGGCGGAACTCTGGGGGGCTTTCCTCCGATAACCGCCATGACAACTTTCACTGGTTAATCTCGTCAAGATGGTTTAGATTTGGTGCCGACGATGTCCAATGCTACCTCATCGCTTCCGCTGCTGGGAGGGCGCCTCTCGGTTGATTTTGTGAATGCTACCCCGCCGAGCGCAGAACTATCCTGGGAACGTCTCATCCACTTCCTGAACTCCACGGACATTATCTCCCCCGAGCGCGGTGCGCAGCTTCTGAGCTTGCCGCAATCCGATCCCCAGGCTGCTGAAGCTCTTCTCTTGAAGGCCCGGCGGCTGAGCTCCGCCCTGCGTAAGGTTTTCACAGCGATGCTACGAAAGCAACGCATGGCCGGGGAATGGATCGAGCCCGTAAATGAAATCCTTCGTATCACCGAAGGGCACGATGAACTTGTCGGTCAGGACGGCCTCTGGAAAATTGAATTCGTGGCGCGTGAAGGAGGCCTTGATTGGCTGCTCGCCGCGGTGGCTCGATCCGGGGCCGAAATTATCGCCGAGGGTGTCCGCGCCCGCCTCCGGCTTTGCTCTAATGTGCACTGCGGCCTCTTCTTCTACGACAATTCGCGTACTCGCCGCCGCCGGTGGTGTTCGATGGCGGTCTGCGGTAATCGCAGCAAAGTAGCAGCCTTTGCCCGCAAGCAAGCATCGGGGCGCACCGCGCTCTAGAGAATCGGGACTTCGTCATCCATTCCTACTTCACGTACTTCGGCGATTCTCCTTTTGACCATGGATCGTAGTTATGCGCGAATACCAAGCGGTCCGCCAGCGGGGGGTGTGAATAGAGCCAAAAAGTGATAAAGGCCGGTGGATTTGGATCCGATAGGTCCGACTCGCCTAGAACCTGAAACGCATGCGCGGCGACATCCTCGGAATTCGGAAGCAATCCGTGGATGACTTCCAGCCCGTAAACATCGGCGGCATGTTCCTGCATCCGGCTGTAGCCGCTGATGACCGGCGATGAAACAAACAACAACGCCTGCAAAAGCAAGAGCAGCACAGCGAGCGAAGCCCAATCTTCCTGTCCGTACAGCTTCCATTCTCTCGACCAGCGATCCATGGCCCAGTGCAACCCTCGAAAAAGAAGGTAAAGCGCTAACAATAGCCCGGCCGCCCCCAGCAAAAAGCCCCGCCAAACGTGGCCCAGGATATAATGCCCGAGCTCGTGTGCCACAATGAAAAGACATTCATCGCTCGAGGTTTTCTGAATCGTGGTATCCCAGATCACCGGGCGTTTGGAGGCTCCCAGCCCGGTCACGTAAGCGTTGATCGCGTTCGTTTTCCGGCTCGCCTCCATCAGGAAGATGCGCTCCGGTGGAATCGCAACACCCGCATGTTTCGTAAGTTTTTCGATGGAAGCAACCAGGTCCGGGTGCTCCTTGCTCAGAGGCTCGAATTTGTTGAACAGCGGATCGATCACCAAGGGAGTGATCACGATCACCCCAAACAGAATCAGGACCGCAGGAAACCAGAAATACAACCACCAGCGCCGCGGACTGCGCCGCATCACGGCGAATAGGATCAGGACCAGAACGATTCCAAACGCCATGTCGAGAAGCTCCGCCTTGGTCCAATCCCAGAACCACGAACTCCAGCCCTGAACCGATTGCTGATAGTGCAACGAAAGCGAGTGCCAATACAGGTGCAATGGGAGTTTCAATACTCCGATGGTCAGGAAGAGCAGCGGGACGAACACCAATCCTTGAATCCATTTCTTGTCGCTGGCCTTTTCGGCAAGGTCGCGAAACTTTGCCGCCCAGCCCAGCCGGAGAATCAGGAAAAGCAAAAGTCCGCCAAGGAAATAGGAAAGGAAATAAAGGGTGTAGCCCGCCCTTGAGTATGCCATCGCCTTGGCCTGGCGATCGTGCGAAAGCGTATATTGTTCGGTCCTGGCCTGCTCCGCTGCGTTCGAAGTTGAAGCCAAACTTTGCGGAGTACTTGCCTGCGGTGGCAGCGTAGCTTGCGCCACGCGTATTTCCGGATGCGCGACTGCCTCGGGGCTCGCAGCGCCGCGCGACGCCGCAGCGAAAAACAAACTGGCGCAGAGAATCAGCACCAAACGGTGAACACGGATTCGCCGTTCCATCAGACCGACTCGCCGATCTCGTAGCCACATTTCTTCCGCGGTGCCAGCCAAGGTTGCCACTGGCCGCGAGTATGTCGCACGTCCGTTTGAACTGCAAGATTTCATCGCCTTGATTTAGACGGAAGGAACGGGCCGGCGTTTCCGCGACGTCAAGCTACGGTGTAGTTCTGGGATGCGCTGTTTTCAGAGAGTAATTGCGCACAGCGCCCGTCGTGGCTAAGCCGAAGTGCACAATCGAGGTCCAGCGTTCCAGCTTGTGATGGCCGTAGCGATGGAATAAGTACGACGCCCCAATGGAAACACCGGTTCCCGCCGCCTCGATCGCCGCAAACGCCGCGTGATTATCCACGACTTCATTGGTAAGCAAGATTTCCTGGTCGCCGCGCCGCCTCAAGTTCAAGGTTGAGAAATAATCCAGCGTGCGCGCGGCCCCAACACCCGCAAACAACCAGTCATTCTTCCTGTCCCAGAAGCGGTGTCCCTGAAATTGCTCCTTGATCTGCTTCTTGCCGGTGGACGGTACGGCAACTGGCGACGGCGTCTGCGTTTCAGTCGCCGGCGCCTGAGCGTAAACTTTGCTTGGCGCTACGAACATCGCCAGAGCAAGCAACAAAATCATCTTAAAGTTCCGCAACTTTCCCGCTCCCCGGCGTCTCCCTGGATTTTATTTCTCGATTGAGTATAATCGCACAGGCGCTACTCTGGGCCATACTCTCCAAGCAGGAGCCCTATCATGACCCGCTTCCGTCTCATGCTTTCATCTATTCTTGTTGTCGCCCTTGTTGTTGTGGTTGCCGCCAGTGCGAGTCACGGGGCTGTCTCCGAAACAAGTGCGCCGCCGTCACGCTCGTTCGAATTCACGTATCAAGTGCATGTCCCCCCCAACGCGGATTCCAAGGGTCCCACCCATCTCTGGATTCCCTTGCCGCAGGCCGACGGCTACCAGGACATTCGAAGCTTGCGCATTGACAGCCCGGTGAGTTACTCCCAAGGCCGTGATCCCGAATATGGGAATGCGTTTGCCGCCTTCACACCGACACCGCAACAATCCGCAACCGGCTTCGATGTCCTGGTGCGATTCACGGCCGTTCGCCGCGAGCATCGCGTTGCCCTGGATGCGGCGGAACTCCAGAATGTCTCTGCGTCGACATCCCGCGACCCGAACCTGCAACGCTACCTCGAACCCGACAAACTCGTTCCGCTTAACGGCATCATCGCCGAACTTGCCAAAGAGCACACCGCCGGGGATGTCACCCCCATTCAGAAGGCCCGCCACATCTACGATTATGTGCTTGCGACAATGCGGTATGACAAAACCGGCGAGGGCTGGGGCCACGGGGACGCCATCTGGGCGTGCACCGCAAAGCGGGGCAATTGCACCGATTTCCATTCCCTCTTCATCGGCATGATGCGTTCGGCCGGCATTCCCGCTCGATTCGAAATCGGTTTCCCTCTCCCCGAAGGCAAATCAGAGGGTGACATCTCAGGCTACCATTGCTGGGCAGAGTTCTATCTCGACGGAGTCGGTTGGGTTCCCGTGGACGCTTCCGAAGCTTGGAAGAATCCCGCCAAGCGCGACTTCTTCTTCGGCGCGCACTGCGTCAACCGCGTTTTCTTCACCTATGGCCGCGATATTCGGCTCTCGCCCGACCAGAAGGGCGATCCCTTGAACTATTTTATCTATCCCTACGCGGAGACGAATGGCCAGCCGGTGAAAAATCTGCAGACGCACTTTTCGTTCCGCGATGTTTCGGCAGCGCAAGCCGCTGAACCAGGCCGCTGACGCACGTCTGGCTTCATCCTCTTCGCGGTTTGAAGACTCACACTTGAATCGCACTCGTTCCGGCATGCTCCGTTGGCTCATTCGCACCCGTCGAATATTTGGGATTGTCATTCCAGTTTGGCCGGCGTATCTTGAGATTTGACCCAGCTCCAGATTATTCGCGAGGAGTAGCACCTGTGTTGCGCGGCATCACATTGCGCCTTGCCCTGCCGGCCGTTCTGGCATTCACACTGCTTCCTGCTGCTGCGCCTGCCCAATCCCAGGATTCTGAATCCGTTGCGGAAGCCGCACGGAAAGCTCGCGCGCAGAAAAAGAACCCCGAGAAACCGGCGAAGGTCATCACCAACGAAACTCTGAATGTAAAGAAGGGGGACGTGCAGAGCGCTGTCGCTGAGCAACCCAGAATGCCGGGGTCGCCAGAAACGCCGGCACGGCCCGCTGCCGGCACAGCAAACACGCCCGCGCAAGATTCAAAGAATGCCTCAGAAGAGGATAAGGCGCGGGCTGCTCTAAAGGAGCGTGTTGCTTTAAAGGAAAAGATCAAGGCAGCGCAGAGTGATCTCGATCTTCTCCAGCGTGAATATCAGCTGGATCAGGACTCATACTACTCGAGTCCCGACTATGCGAAGAACACCGCGGGGAAAGACAAGCTGGATGCGCTGAAGCAGCAGATTAGCGATAAACAGCAAGAAGTCGAGCAACTGAAAGCCAAGCTGGCGGCCCTGCCAGCGCCTCAGGAAAGCACAGAAACCACGCCCAAATCTTAGCCTTACGCTTCACCGGCTCGACGACGGCACGATTTCCGCGGTCCACTTCTTTTGTTCTCGCTCGTACTTCCAAATGGAAGGAAGCTCAATCAATCCCATGAATCCGCAGGCTGACAAGCTGGTCTATGCTCAAGTTCTTCATCCCGCGCGATTGCAGTTCGGTAATGAAGTCGGGCGTCACTCCATGGATTCGCATGGCAATCAGTTGGTCCGGTTCCGGATGCGAGTAGCCCAGTTTCTGAAGTTGCCCGATAAAATCCGGCGACACGCCATGAATCCGGAACGCAATCAACTTGTCGAGATCCAAGTGTTCGTAACCCTGTTTTTTCAAGGCTTCTACCCACTCCGGCGTCGCACCGTGGATTCTCATGGCGATCAGCTTGTCGGCGTCAGGCTCGTAGCCAGCCTGTTTGAGGCTGCGAACCATTTCCGGCGATACCCCGTGAATGCGGAAGGCGATGAGCTTATCGCTGTCCACAACATTCAGCCCTGCCGAACGGATCCCCGAAATGAATTCGGGAGAAACTCCGTGAATGCGAAATGCAATCAGTTTGTCGCTTTCCGATTCGTTCACGCCCGCCGCGCGAATAGCATCGATGAATTCTTGTGTCACGCCATGAATCTTGAAAGCAATCAGCTTGTCCGTGTCCAGTCCCTGCAGATTCTTCGCTTTGATTTCCCTGCCGAATTTCAAGCTGACATCGTGGATGGCCATCGCCCACTGCTTCTCTTCGTCGATCCCTCCGAAGCCGAGAGCCTTCATCTCCTGCGCATACTTCGCGTCAGCTACAAAATGAAACAGTCCCGCGCCCTCGCCGTCCCGCAGAAATCCTTCGCATTCGAATTTCCCCGCGTCCCGCGCGATCGTAAAATGTACTTCCTGCCTCCCGGGCTTGGAAAAATCCACGCCCGAAAAATCGCTAGCCGGCCAATCCGAGCTGGAATGAAAGTGATGCCCAGCGCGCGAATCCATTAACGAAAATTCTACCTTCCCTGGTATCTCGGAGCCGCCGGATGGTCCAGTCGCCGCTCTGCATATCGCTGCCTACAGCCTTCGCGACACCCAGGATGACGCCGGCGATGACGAGGATCAGACCGATAGTTCGTTTCAGATTCATGGGACTTGCTCCTCTCCATCTTCCCGTGAAACTCAGAAAATATCCGCGTGCTTCAGCGCAATCAACTTGTCCAGCGTCAGATTCTGAAACCCGTGCTTGCGCGCCTTTTCGATGAACTCCGGCGTTACTCCTTGTACTTTCGCGCCGATCAGCTCGTCGCAATCCAGGTCCTTGAAGCCCGCCGCCTGCATCGATTTCACATACTCCGGCGTAATGCCCTGCACTTTCATTCCAATCAGTTCGTCGGTATTGGGCTTAAGTCCGATGGCCCGCATTTCCTTTACGTAATTCGGCGTTACCCCTTGCACTTTCATCCCAATAAGATCCTCGGCGCTCGGCTGCAGCCCTAGGTCGTGGAATTCGCGGATATATTCCGGCGTAACTCCTTGCACTTTCATTCCAATCGTGTCCTCGACATTTAGGTTGGAGTAGTACTTCCGCATCTCGTTAATGTATTCCGGGGTGATGCCCTGCACTTTCATCCCGATAAGCTCATCAATGCTGACGTTGGTGTCAAACTTTCGCATCTCGCGAACGTATTCCGGGGTGATACCCTGCACTTTCATCCCGATAAGTTCTTCCGCGTTGAGTTGTAATCCAAGGTCGTGCATCCCCTTGATGTATTCCGGGGTCACTCCCTGAATCTTCAGGCCAATGAGCTCGTCCACATCCGTGATCTTGATGCCCGCCGCGGCTATCGCATCCATGTACGATTGCTTCTTGCCGTCGCTCGATGTCTGCGGTTCGCTGGGCGGATTCGTTTGCGGCTTTGGCGCGGCTTGGGCCGTTGGGGCGGACGCGGGGTTTGCGGCTTGCGCGGTTCGTTCCTTCGACGAAGCAGGTTCCGGTCTTACGACAATCACGCTGCTACTCTCTTGTTCCTGTTTCGGAGTTGCGCTTGCTCCCAGCGCGGCGTGCGCCACTCCCAAAAATGCGTTGCCCGCCAGCAAAGCTCCCGCCAGGCAAACGAAACTACCCGCCAGCCCCGCCACGCGAATTCTGTTCGCAGCTCCATTCCATCCGAGCAGCCGCAGTACGCGTCCTGCCAGCGGGCTGCAGTTGGCGGCCATCATCAGCACAGGAGCCGTCCGCCATTCTTCCATCAGCGTCAGCGCCCGCGCGTAATTCACAGCGTCGCCACAAATGGCGATCGCTTCGTCGTCGCAGCAGTTCTCGCGCTCGGCGCGGATCCGCTGGCTCACCCACCATACCGCCGGGTGGTAGAACAACAGCGTTTCCATGGCAATCTGGAAAAGATTCACGAAGCAGTCGAGTCGTCGAATGTGCGCCAGCTCGTGCGCAATGACCGCTTCAATTTGCTCCTCATTCAAACCCGTCAGCGCCCTCACCGGCAGCAACACCACGGGACGGAACCATCCCAGCACCGCTGGAGCATCGAGCCGATGGCACTCGCAATACCGGATCACACGATCGAAGCCCATTCTCTGTTGCAGCGCCAGACATCTTGCGTATAGCTCCGCCCCCACCGCTTTGATCTCTTTGCGCCTCATTCTTTCAATCAGAAGCAGTCCGCCCGCAGTTCTCAGGCTCAGCAAAAGCACTCCCAGGAACCACGCTTCGACCAGCCACAACATCCCCATCGATTGTTCGCTTCGAGTTACAGGAAGAGGGGCTCGGGAGCCTGACAGTGCGGTGGCCCTTGGGGTGGACGTTTCCGCCCAAGTCAGTGCTCCTTCCGCCCCAATCCTAACGGCCGGATTCGTCTGGGCCCACAACCACGTGAATGTGATGACTGGCGATACCAGCATCAATACGAGCGTGCCTACCGCCAGCGCGTAACGCGCCGTGGCGCTTCGGCAAACCGCTGCCCCCACGGCAAATACCGCCGCCAACCCCGCGCCTTGCCAGAGGAAGTGCAATAACGTCCAGCCGAGCGTTCGCAAAACCTCCGGTGAAATCCAGCCCGCTAAGTTGCTCATCGGCTTCTCCTCTCGTACTCGTCCAGCAGGCGGCGCAGCTCATCCAGCTCTTCCTTGGACGTTCGCCGGGTTTCCAGCGCATGGATCATCAATTCGCTTGCCGAACCCTCAAACACCCGTTGCAGCACGTCCCCAACGAGCTGCCGCTTCGTTTCTGTCGCCGGCTGGCATGCCTCATAAACGTGCGCCCGTTGCTCTTCGTTTCTGCGGACAGTGCCCTTGGCGGTCATAATTTGCAGCAGCTTCAGCACTGTGGTGTAGCCCAGGTCCTTCTTTTCGCGCAACGCTTCGTGCACCTCGCGCACCGTGGAAGGCCCGCGCTCCCACAGCACTCGCAGTATTTCCAGCTCGGAAGCGGTTGGCTTTTGTGGAGGTTGTTTCGTCATGCGCGGAGCATAATACGAAGGTTTTCGTATTGTCAACGAAAATCTTCGTACTTCTTGGCTGGCCTAGTAGCTGGCCCCAGGCCTTTTCAGTTGCGGAAGGAACGCACTTGGTTGGTTTACTTTGGTTCCAGCACGAGTGGCAAGCCATTCTTCGGATTGCCGATAATCACGACTTTGGCATTTGCGCTCAGCGCCAGTTTCTCCGTCGCTTCTATCCCTTTCCACTCGAGCAACTGCGCGCTGATGCCCGTCGCTACGATCTTCTGGAAGTCCGCAATGCCCTGGGCCTCGATTCGTTTGCGCTCGGCTTCCTGCTTTTCCTTCTGCAATATGAAGCTCATCCGCAGCGCGTCCTGCTCGGCCTGCTGCTTGGCTTCGATCGAGCCTTTAAGCATCGCCGGCAATTGCACATCGCGCAGCAGCACGTTTTCCACGATTACGCCGCGCGGCGCGAGCTGCGCCGTCAGTTCGTCCTGAATCTGCTGCTGCACTAATTCGCGGGCGTTGGTATAGAGGGCATTCGCTGTGTGAGCCGACGTTGACGCGCGAATCGCCGCACGCAGAGTCGGCTCCACGATCTTTTCTGCGTAATCAGCGCCCACGGTCTGGTACACATACGCCGCCTTGTTCTTGTCCAGCCGGAACAGCAGCGAGGTGTCCAGCGCCAAGATCAATCCTTCATTTGAGGGAACATTGGCGCTCTCTTTGACCGATTGTGTCTGCACCGAAAGCTTTTGCACCGATTTTAGTGGATTGACCAGATGAATTCCTTCCGGAAGCGTTTCACCGGTCACGCGTCCAAACAGCGTCAGGACACCCACGTTCCCGGTCGGGATGGAAGTTGTGCTCGCCATCACCACGATGATCACCGCCACCAATATCGCGAGCTGCAATATTCTTTTCCCAGCCCCACTCAGGTTCGGCATCGACGGCAGTCCGCCGCCGCCCAGTTCGAATCTTGTTGTCGTTGGCATTTTCTCTCCGTCTGCGACTCATCCGCGAAGTAACCGAGCCGCGCAACTATCACTACCCCTTATACGTAGGAAGTGTACACTCGATTTCCTTGCGGGCGTGCGCCCGCCGCCTGGTTCGATGGGTCTGTTCTCCCTTAAGTCACCAGTCGCGATTCGCCGGTCGTCACTTCTCCGCAACCTCACCGCAATATGTTGTAGTATTTTCTCTTGACACCACAGGGCACTCGCGGCACAATCTCCGCCATCGCATTCATCCAATCGCAACATTTTCTTAAGAAGTTACCCCGGGGCTTTTTTCGTGAGTGGTTTTGGCCGATAAGGGGCGCTCAGGAGTCTATTCGGTGCCGATGCCATGTGCTCGCACCCGAACAATTCTGAGCTTTGCGGCTACTGAAGGAGAACACATGCAATACTTGCCCGGGTTCACCGTGCAGTGCATTAATCCGCAATGCGAAGCTCGCGGTCACTGGCTCCGTGCCGATTTTACCGTTCCCCTTGGCAGTGACGGCCATTGCCCCTGCTGCGGCGATTTCCTCCGCAACGTTCCCCCGCCACTGGCCCCACGCTTCCGCATGCGCCCCCGCTCCCTCACCGCCCGCCCGCCCCTCCGCCCCCGTCCCCGATAGCAGATCTTTTCGGCATCCGCATTGCGCGATCTTCTTAAAAACAAAAAAGCCGGAAGCAATCGCCTCCGGCCTTTCTGTTCAATTGTAATTGGTCCCTAGCCCTCGACGAGGCCCTTCTCGAGCATCTCCTCGTCGCTGAGCCACAGATCGGGGATATTGGCTGAGCCGAGCCGAAGAATATCCTCCAGCGCCCCGCGCACTTCAGCGAGGCGGAAGTCCACTCCAATGCGCTCCAGCAATTCGATAAGCTGCTGCGCGCCCTCCGCCAGCGCCGGCTTCGGGTGCGCGCCGGCGCCTAGCGCAGGCGATGGTCCTTCGCGGTCCAGCCGATGATACGTCACAATGTAAATGGCGCTGGGTCCCCCGCCATGCCTCACGATGTGGAGAAACCCGCGGGTCTTTGGCTTTTCCTGGGGCTTTTCCGGGGCCAGCCGTGCTGCTGTTCCTGAGCCGGAGGGGAGGGCGCTCATCGCTCTTGTTCTCTCATCGCTCCCTTTGCGGCTTAGCTGCAGCCGCTGGTGCTGCCGCAATTTTCGCATTTGTAGCACGCGCCGTTCGGCACCATCAGCATGCCGCACTCGCTGCACGTCGGCGCGCCCTCCCACGCGTAGAGGCGTCCATCCTTAAGTCTCGCTACCGCGTTGAGGATCATTTCATCCGTGGTCCGATCGTAGTTTATTTCTCCTGGATTCGGTTTCGGCAGTACTCCCTTTGGAGAAAGAGCGGACGCCTCCGCCGCGACCGCTCCGCTTTCCACCCCAGTTCCGCTATTCAGCTTCAGATAATCCGCGGAGATAAATTTCCCGCCAAGCCACCGGGCGATGTAGTCCAGCACCGACGAAACAAACCGGATATTCGGGTTCGCGGTAATCCCCAACGGTTCGAAGCGCGTGTTCAGCAGCTTGTCCACGAACACTTTCAGCGGCACGCCGTACTGCAATCCCACCGAGACGGTCAGCGCGAGTCCATCCATCACTCCGGAAAGCGTCGAGCCTTCCTTGGACATTTTGATGAAGATTTCAGCGGGCCGCCCGTCTTCGTACATGCCCACGGTGATGTAACCCTCGTGGCCGCTCACGCTGAACTTGTGTGTCACCGAAGCGCGTTCATACGGCAGTTTCTCGCGCACGGCTCGCGCGAAGAGTTCGCGCTGCATTGGCTCTGTCGCAGCAGCGGCGGCTTCCGGTTTCTTTTCTTCCGCCTTGCCGCCTGCATTCAGAGGCTGCGAACGCTTCGAATTGTCGCGGTAGATAGCCACGGCCTTCAGCCCCACCTTCCACGATTCAATATACGCGTTCGAAATGTCTTCGACCGTCGATTCCTCTGGCATGTTGATGGTCTTGGAAATCGCGCCCGAAAGGAACGGCTGCGCCGCCGCCATCATCTTCACGTGCCCGGTCCAGGTGATCGACCGCCCGCCGCCCTGCGGCGCCAGCGAGCAATCAAACACCGGATAATCATCCATCTTTAGATAGGGCGCGCCTTCGATCTTCCCATTCTTGTCGATGTAGGAAACGATTTCGCTGGTCTGCTCCGGCGTATAGCCCAGCTTCATCAACGCCTGCGGCACCGTGTTGTTCACGATCTTGATTAACCCGCCGCCCACCAGCTTCTTGTACTTCACTAGCGCCAGGTCCGGCTCGATTCCAGTGGTATCGCAATCCATCATGAAACCGATGGTCCCCGTTGGCGCCAGCACCGTCACCTGCGAATTTTTGAAGCCGTGCTTTTCGCCGTGCGCCAGCGAGGTGTCCCATGATTCCTGCGCGGCCATGAACAATTCCGTCTGTACGTGCTCCGGCTTGATCCCGCGCATCGCCTCGCGGTGCATGCGAATCACGTCCAGCATCGGCTCGCGGTTGACTTCATAACCCGGGAACGGCCCCATGCGCTCGGCAATGCGCGAAGACTGCGCATACGCTTCGCCGCACATCAGCGCGGTGATTGCACCGGCCATGTCGCGCCCTTCATCGGAATCGTACGGCAGAGCCATGGACATCAGCAGCGCGCCAAGATTCGCGTAGCCCAGCCCCAGCGGCCGGAACTCGTGCGAGTTCTTCGCGATCTTGTCGGTAGGATAACTCGCGTTGTCCACCAGGATTTCCTGCGCCGTGATGGTCACGTCCACCGCATGCTTGAACGCCGCCACGTCAAACTGCCCGCTGGCGTTGACATACTTCATCAAATTCAGCGAAGCCAGGTTGCACGCCGTATCATCCAGGAACATATATTCGCTGCACGGATTCGAAGCATTGATCCGCGCCGTGCTCTTGCACGTATGCCAGCGGTTCACCGTCGTGTCGTACTGCATCCCCGGATCGCCGCAGTGCCACGTCGAATCCGCAATCTTCATCATCAGGTCGCACGCCCGCAGCTTCTCCGCTGGCTGCCCGTCGGTGACGTTCTTCGTCCACCAATCCTTATCCTCGACCACCGCCCGCATGAAGTCGTCCGTCACGCGCACCGAGTGGTTCGCGTTCTGGAAGAAGATCGAAGCGTACGCGGCGCCGTCAATCGAGCTGTCGTAGCCTTGCTCGATCAGCACGTGCGCCTTGCGCTCTTCCTTCATCTTGCATTCGATGAATTCGCCGATGTCCGGGTGATCGATGTTCAGGATCACCATCTTCGCCGCGCGCCGCGTTTTCCCGCCGCTCTTGATTACCCCCGCGAACGCGTCGAAGCCCTTCATAAAGCTCACCGGCCCGGACGCGATTCCTCCACCGCTCAGCGTTTCCTTGCTTCCGCGCAGCGTCGAGAAGTTCGTCCCTGTCCCCGAGCCCCACTTGAAAAGCATTCCCTCGGTCCGCGTCAGCTTCATAATCGATTCCATGTCGTCGCTGACCGAATTAATGAAGCATGCCGAGCACTGCGGCTTCGGCTGCACGCCCACGTTGAACCACACCGGCGAATTGAAGGCCATCTTCTGCTCGACGAGCAGGTGCGTCAGCTCGTCGCGGAAAGCATCCCGTGACTCCGCATCCGCAAAATATCCGCCCTCTTGGCCCCAGCGCACGATGGTATTCACCACGCGCCCGATCAGTTGCCGCACCGATCCTTCGCGCTGCGGCGTCCCCGGCTTCCCGTGGAAATATTTGCTGGTGACGATGTTGGTGGCCGTTTGCGACCAGCTCTTGGGCACTTCCACGTCTTCCTGGCGGAAGATCGTCACGCCCTTCTCGTTCCCGATCAGCGCGGTGCGCTTCTCCCATTCGACCGCGTCGAAAGGAGATTTCTTCCCGTCCGTAAAAAATCGCTGGAAGGTCAGACCTTTTCCCGTGCCCGCCGCTGTTTGCTCTGCAGCAGCCGCATCCGTGGCAAGGGATTTCCCGTTCAATGCATGTTTCACTGTCGCCATCCGTCCCTCCGCGCTCTTGGGGCCCCACTCGCGCGGGGATACCCTCTTATTTTACTCCTCTGCGTCCCGCAAAGGTGCCGCTCATCGCTTCAGGGTCTGGGCTGAAGTTCGCGCAACTTTGATTCGTTTGGACCGTGAAAGCGGGCAGCGAAAAAATCGGCCTACATGCGGCCGCACCTTATTTCCAGCGCAAAACGCCAATGCCCTGCCGATGGCCGGTGCTTCGCACTCAGCCTAACAGCAGGTGCTCCGCCTCAATTACGGGCGCCAAGCAGGTATTTCACGCTCGATTTTTCGCTTAGAAACTGGGCTGCTTCATGGCTGCGCACGGACCTTGGTCCATCCCCGACTCGGTCCGCCTGGCGCTTCCACGTCCCCCGAATCTGGATTCGCAGTATCAACGGAAGAATATTTTCTGTCAAGAGAAAAACGCAAAATGTGGTTGACATTCTCGTACTGCGTCTATTTGTAGTGGTGCTATTCCCGCTCAACCGCTTCTGCTTCAACACTTTCGCGTCGTTGCCTCTCACGCTACACTCTTTGCATCCTATTCCATATGAAACGCTCTCTCGCCGCGCTTGCTTTCCTTTTTGCTCTTTCTTCTCCCCTTTTCGCGCAAACACGTACGCCACCCTCTGCTTCAACCTCCGCTCCCGCCTTCTCGCAGCCTGTTCACGGCGAAAAACTTCGCATCGCCGGAATTCACAACGCCGGAAAAATCACGGATATCTTGTACCGCGGCGCCCAACCCAGGGAAGTGGGTCTGTCTGAATTGAAATTATTGGGCATCACCACCATCGTTGATCTGCGCGGCGAGGACCCCGAAAAAATCGCGTGGGAGCGCAAACACGCGGAATCCTTGGGCATGCGCTTTATCAACATTCCCGTCAGCGGATGGGCTCCGCCAACGGATGAGCAGGTCGTCCAATTTCTCTCGCTCTTCCGTGACAATCCCGGGCAAAAAATCTTTTTGCACTGCCGCTTCGGTGACGACCGCACCGGCGTGTTCACCGCCGTCTATCGCATGGCTATCGACAAATGGCCTGCCGATCAGGCGATGAAAGAAATGTATTTCTTCGGCTTTAACGGCTTCTGGCACCCCTCGATGAAATCCTTTGTCCGCGATTTCCCATCGCGCTTGCATTCTGCTCCCGCTCTCGCGCCCCTCCGGACTCCTCCCTTTCATCCCTAACCCGCCATTGTGGGGCGTCGTGTTGTCCGCCATGGTCGCCCGCGAAACGCGTCAGGAAGCTGTCTGCCAGCGGTTGCGCGCGTCGACGTCGGCCTTGCGGCGGATGAGCCATTCAGCAACCACAAGGTTCAGAATCCAGCTCCAAAACGTGCAGGTAATGGCGACGACCGGGTCACGCGTAAGAACGAGGATCGGAGGGTCAGCCAAGCGCACCGTGGCCACAGCGAAAGTCAGAGAATAACTCCGCATCATCCACGCGTGGGCCAACAATCATGTCTTTTGAAATCAATTCATTGCAAAATGCAAATTCCGTAAGCCCTTTCTTTTGATATCGATGCAAATTGGTGGGGGGGGTAGGAGGTGCCCGGGAAACTCGATCATCAGCAACTTAGCCCTATTTGCTACTCCCTATCCTCTTTCCTTTCAGATTCTTGCGCACTCTCTTGCGCTTTTTTGCAGACGCGAAAATGACAACTATCTTGTTTTCAATCAGTTGTGCACTCTTCACCCAAAAAAGCGAACGGCGGGGAACTAGAAACTTCGTCTTTCCTTCGCTGTCCTAGTACCGCTGTACCCTCAGAAACGAAACGCCCGCTCCATTCCACCACGCAGACACAATTCGCTATCCTTACCTCGCCAACAAAACCATCTGACTGAGGGTGATCACGTGCAAGTTGGACGCTACGAAATTCTTGAAATCATCGGCACCGGTGCCCACGGTCGCGTGGCCCGTGCCCACGATCCCATGATCGGCCGCCTCGTGGCCATCAAGCTATTCCCCAAGGAATTGGCCAGCGGCGAAGCTCGCCAGCGTTTCCTTCAGGAAGCCCGGGTCGTCGGCCAACTGTCCCATCCTTCCATCATCACGCTGCACGACATGGGCATCGAGGAAGCCACTCAAACGCCCTACCTGGTCATGGAATTCCTGGAAGGTCAGCCACTCGACCGGATTCTGGAAAAGGGCAGTGTGCCCTTTCCCAAGGCTTGCGCTTGGGTCGGGGAAGTGGCTTGCGCCCTCGGTACCGCGCACCGCAAAGGCGTTATTCATGGCGACGTCAAGCCCGCCAACATGCTCATCACCGATGACGGCCACGTGAAATTGATGGACTTCGGCATGGCCCGGCTCGCGAGCCGGGACACCGGCGCGACTCCGCTGCTTGGCACGCCGGCGTACTGGTGCCCCGAGCAAATCATGGGCAAGCCCCAGGACGCGCGCTCCGATCTTTTTTCCCTCGGTGTCGTGCTCTATGAGATGGTTACCGGCAAGCGTCCATTCGACGCCGATTCGCTCCAGGGCATTTGCAGCCGTGTCCTCTCTTCGACGCCGCTGCCGCCGTCGCACGCCAATCCGTCCGTATCGTCAGGATTTGACGCCATCGTCGCTCGCTGCATCGCGAAGGATCCCGCGGCCCGTTATGCGCCGGCCGAAGCCCTCGCGGAAGAACTCTTTCCGCTCGCGCGCCGCCGCGCGACTCCCGACCCCGTGTCTCCTACCAATGGCACCAATGGCAACGGCAATGGCCTGCGCGACCGCGCTGCGCGTCTCCTGCGCTCTGCCTGATGATTACCACGCAAACAGGCCGGTACCAGGCTCTGGAATTGATCGGCACCGGAACCACGAGCCGGGTCGATAAAGCTCGTGACAATGTCATTGGCCGCATCGTGGCCCTCAAGACTTTCATTTATGCCTTCGGCGAGGATCTTGAACAGCAATTCCTGCGTGAAGCGCAGATTGTCGGCCAGATCTCTCATCCCGCTGTCGTACAGCTTTATGATGTCGGCATCGACGAGCGCGGCGCGCCCTACCTCGTCATGGAATACGTCGCCGGCGAGACTCTCCAGCGCCACCTCGAATCTTCCACGCTGACCGTTCAGCGCGCCTGTGCCTGGGCAGCGGATTTAGCCCGCGCGCTCGCCACCGCCCATCGCGCAGGAATTGTTCACGGCGACGTCAAACCCGGAAACATTTTCATCAGTCCCGAGAACAAAGTCAGGCTTGGCGACTTTGGCATCGCTCGCCTGACCACGCAACTTTCGCTTACCGGCCGCCTCGCGGGTACGCCCGCGTATATGGCTCCCGAACAAATCGAGAGCGAGCTTCAGGATCACCGTTCGGACCAGTTCTCGTTCGGCGTTGTTTTTTATCAAATGCTGACCGGCGTCCGTCCCTTTGACGGAAAGTCCGTTGGCGCGGTCTGTGCCCAGATTCTGAATGCTACCCCCGTGCCCCCTTCGCGCCATAATCCGGCCGTGCCGCCCGAGCTTGACCGCGTCGTGGCGCGCTGCCTCGCAAAAAATCCCCAAGACCGTTTTGCTTCCTGCGACGAGCTTGTGAAGTCTCTCTATCCCTACACCCGCTCGCGGCCGCGCATTCCCGCTTCGGCCATAAAAAAGCACTCCTGGTGGTCCGCCCCGGCAGGACATCG
>WNFO01000335.1_pt1 | contig 33627 bp, 33 predicted proteins | sample 5400251 | NCBI WGS metagenome assembly WNFO01 (sample SAMN13153354, study PRJNA577476) | soil metagenome | isolation source: 100 cm saprolite under Madrone tree | place: USA:California | collected 2016-06-14
GTGTGTGCTCGAGCGCTCGGCGAGGATGCCGATCCGCGATCGGCCCGCCAAGGATATCACAAGTTTATGACGCGTCCGGCGCCGTGGTATTCTTCCCATCCGTGGATGCCGCCGAGGGCATATGCTTCGAAGATCTCCAGCTCGGCCAGGAGTTCACCTCGCCCGGCCGGACCGTCACCGAGGCGGACATCGTCATCTTCGCCGGGCTCAGCGGCGACTACAACGTGCTGCACACCGACGCCGAGCACATGAAGGCCTCGATCTTCGGCGAGCGGATCGCGCACGGGCTCCTCGGCCTCAGCATGCAGCACGGCCTGGCCGCTCGCGGTGAGCCGGCGGCCGCCCACGGACTCCTGAGCGGCCTCAAGTGGAAGTTCAAAGGGCCGATCAAGATCGGCGACACCGTGCACGTCCTCTCGCGCATCGCCTCCAAGAAGGATGGACCGGACGCGGGCCGAGGCCTCGTCACGGTAGAGCGCCGCCTGCTCAATCAACGGGGCGAAGTGGTCCAGGAAGGCGAGACCGAGCACCTGGTGGAGCGCCGGAAGCCGTGAGCGGAACCGCTCTTGCGCCGGTCCGCTGCTACTTCGAAGACGTGGAGGTGAACGTCCCGCTCGAGACACCCGGCGTCACGCTCACGCGCGCGCACGTAGCCCTCTTCGTGGGTGTGACCGGTGACGCCACGCTGCGAGATCCCGACTCGGTGCCCGATCTTCTCCCGCTCTGCCTCTCCTCGGGCCTGGGCTGGCGCGTGCCGCGACCGCCGCTGGCCGTGCTGGCCTTCATGGGCTTCGAGTGGCGCTTTCTCTCTGCGCTCTCGGTGGGCGATACCATCCACAGCGTCTCGCTGACCGTGGCCAAGCGGAACATGCGCGAGGGCGGTGTGGTCATCGAGGAGCGCCGCATCGTCAACCAGCGCGGGGAGACGGCGCAGGCGGGCAAGCTGACCCTCCTTGTCGCGCGGCGCCCGGCCCCATGACGGGCGAGCAGCCCCGGGTCCTCATCCTCACGGCCTCCTACGGCTCGGGACACGCCCGCGCCGCCAGCGTCCTCGCCGACGAGTTCAGCCGTGCCGGTGCGCTCCCGACGGTCGTGGACCACTTCCGTGACCTCGTCCACCCGAAGTTCGAACAGTGGACCCGCGCGCTCTACTACGGCATCCTCCGTCGGACTCCCGCTCTCTGGGGCGGAGCCTACTGGGTGGGGGATCAGATCAGCGTCTCGTCACCGTTCATGCTGGGCTTCAACCGCGTAGGCGCGCGGAAGCTCAGCCGGCTCCTCCGCGCCGGCCGGTTCGACCAGGCGGTCTCGGTGCAGCCGACGCCGGCGGCCGCCCTCTCGTACCTTCGCTCGCGGGGCGAGCCGACCCCGCCGCACACGACGGTGTTCACCGACTTTGTCGCGCACACGCAGTGGATCCATCCGCACCTGGACCGCTACTGCGTGCCGGCGGAGGAGATCGCACACGAGCTGACGGCCAAGGGCTTGCCGAGGGAGAGCGTGGTCGTGACCGGCATCCCCGTGGGGCCCGAGTTCCTCCAGCAGCCCGACCGCCCCGCCGCGCGCCTCGCGGTCGGGCTTTCCCCGCGGCTGCCCGTCCTGCTCTTCATGGACGGCTCGGGCGGTGGCTTCGGGCGTCTCGAGGAGGCGGCGCGCGCCGTCCTCGGCATGGAACAGCCCTTCCAGGCCGTGTTCGTGGCCGGTCACGAGCGGGCCCTCGAGGCGCGCCTGAGAAGGCTGGCCGGCGGACGGGAGAACCGGGTCAAGGTCTTCGGCTTCGTGGATCACGTCCGCGAGCTGATGGCCGCCGCCGACTTCCTCGTCACGAAGGCGGGCGGGCTCACCCTCGCCGAAGCGCTCGCCGCCGAGCTGCCGATCATCTGCTTCGGCTCGCTCCCCGGGCAGGAAGCGAGGAACGAGCGCTTCGCGGCCATGGCCGGCGTCGGGCTCGTGGCGGGGTCGGGAGACCAGCTGCAGCGGGTCATCGCCGCCGCCTTGCGCGACCCGGTGCTGTTGCGGGACATCCGCGAACGCATCAAGCTCTACCGCCGGCCAGGCGCTGCCTCGGATATCGTCGACCTCGTCCTCGGCGACGAGCGGCTGGCGCGGGAGCGGGCGTCGTGAACCCCGCAGTCAGGCTCCTGGCAGCCCCCGCGATCTGGGCGGGCTATACCTGGGGCTCTCATCTGCTGACGCTGGGGAGCGTCTGGCGCGGGCCGCGGGCGGATCGCAGTGTCGCCCTGACCTTCGACGACGGGCCGGACCCCGAGCAGACCCCGCGCGTGCTCGACATCCTGGCCGAGCACGGCGCCAAGGCCACCTTTTTCCTGATCGGCGAACGGGCGGCCCGGGCTGGCGCGCTCGTGCGGCGCATCGCGGCGGCGGGCCACGATCTCGGCAACCACACGTGGAGCCACCGGAGCCTGTGGCTCTCGGGGCCCGGGGAGACCGGGCGCCAGGTGAGGCAGGGGCACGACGCCATCGCCCAGGCAGCCGGGGCGCCACCGCGGTTCTTTCGGCCGCCCTGGGGCATGACCAATCTCGCGCTCTTTGCGGCGCTCCGCGGGCTCGGGACTCCGTGCGTGTTCTGGACGGCGCAGACGGAGGGGCGCCGCCCCGCGAGCCCGGCCGTGCAGGTGGAGCGTGCGCGGCGCCGGGTGGGGCCGGGGACTATTCTCGATCTCCACGACGCCGACGGCGTGCGCGGCGCGGGCGCACGCCTGGTCGAAGCTCTGCCGGCGATGATCGTCATGCTCGCGACGCAGGGCTATTCGCTGGCTCCGCTCCGCGACCTCCTGTAGAATCGCCCGCACCTCGTTCATTCGCCAAAGGAGTCCCGAAATGGCCAACGATCCGCGCCACAAGAGCCGCGTCCTCCTCGAGGGCACCGACCGCGCCCCCGCCCGCGCCATGATGAAGGCCGTGGGCTTCTCCGACCGGGACCTCGCGCAGCCGCAGATCGGGGTCGCCCATTCCTGGATCGGCACCATGCCGTGCAACTGGAACCACCGGAAGCTCGCCGAAAAGGTAATGCAGGGGATCCGCGCCGCCGGAGGCACGCCCATCGAGGTCAACACCATCTCCATCACCGACGGCATCACCATGGGCACCGAGGGGATGAAGGGCTCCCTCATCAGCCGCGAGGTGATCGCCGATTCGGTGGAGCTGGTCGCGCGCAGCCACATGTTCGACGGTCTCGTGACGATCTCCGGCTGCGACAAGACCATCCCCGCCATGACCATGGTCCTGGGGCGGCTGAACATCCCGGGCCTCATGCTCTACTGCGGCTCGATCATGTTCGGGCGCTGCGCGGGAACGACCGGTCCTTTCGCGAACCGGAACCTGACCATCCAGGACGTGTTCGAGGCGATCGGCGCCTACAACGCCGGCAAGATCTCGGCGGCCGAGCTGAAGGACGTCGAGGATCACGCCTGCCCGGGCGCCGGCGCCTGCGGCGGGCAGTTCACAGCCAACACCATGGCGACGGCCTACGAGATGCTCGGCATGTCGCCCATGGGCTGGAACGGCATCCCGGCTATCGACCCGCGCAAGGAAGAGGTCGCCTTCGAGTGCGGCAGGCGCGTCATGGAGCTGGTGAACGCGGGCATCACGCCGCGCTCGCTCGTCACGCGCAAGAGCTTCGAGAACGCCATCGCCGGCGTGATGGCCACGGGCGGATCGACCAACGCCGTGCTTCACCTGCCGGCGACGGCAAAGGACTTCGGCATCAAGCTATCCATCGGCGATTTCGACCGGATCTCGCGCAAGACGCCTGTGCTCGCCGACCTCAAGCCGTGGGGCACCTATACCGCGCCCGAGATGTACGAGGCGGGCGGCATGCCGCTGGTGGCCAAGCGCCTCATGGAGGCGGGTCTCCTCCACGTCAAGGAGAAGACGGTCACCGGCCGCACCATCGGCGAGGAGGCGCAGGCGGCTCCCGAGCCGCCCGGGCAGGACGTGATCAAGCCGCTCAAGCATGCGATCAAGTCCACGGGCGGGATCGCCATCCTGCGCGGCAACCTGGCGCCCGGCGGCTGCGTCATCAAGCTCTCGGGGCAGACCAAGTACGATCACCGCGGCCCTGCCCGCGTTTTCGAGCGCGAGGAGGATGCCTTCGAGGCGGTGAAGAAGGGCAAGATCAAGCCCAACGACGTCATCGTCATCAGGTACGAAGGGCCGAAGGGCGGCCCCGGCATGCGCGAGATGCTGCACGTCACCGGCGCCCTCCAGGGCGCGGGGCTCGGGGACACGGTCGCCCTCATGACCGACGGGCGCTTCTCCGGCGCCACCCACGGCTTCTGCATCGCGCACATCGTGCCGGAGGCTTTCGACCGCGGACCGATCGCCGCCATCCGCACCGGCGACATCATCCATATCGACGTCAAGAAGCGACGGCTCGACCTCGAGATATCCGCGGGCGAGATGAAGAAGCGCCTGGCCAAATGGAAGGCGCCCAAGCCGCGCTACACGTCAGGCGTCTTCCACAAGTACGCCATCACGGTGTCGAACGCCTCCGAGGGCGCGATCACGGGCTGAGCGCGCCCGGATCGCGTCGGCCTTACTGGCCGCCAGGCGTCACGACCTTCCTGACCGACGCGTCCTCGAGGACGAGGGTGCCGCTGACCTGAACCGGCCGCTCGACCGCCTTCTCGCCCGACCGGGCCCCGGGTACCTTCAAGAGCTCGGCGACACGGTCGGCGCCTCCGACGAGAATCAGCGCCGTCAAGACCACATCGAAGTACCACGTCGTTTCGATCCCCACGGCATTGAGGACCCGCAGCTTCCCGAAGCCGGTCAGCACCAGTCCGAGCGCGAAGGCCAGGACAAAATACGTCAAGGTGCGCTTTCGCTCGGCGGCGGCGCGCGCGATGGGCTCGGCCGGCAACGCGGGATCCTCACTCAAGCGCCGCCACCACGTGAAGTTGAGCAGGTCCAGAAGGAACAGGATGCCGTGCGTGATGCGTTCGATGGCAAAGGCTCCGATCACGATGACGGCGAGGAGCGTCACCCCGTCCATTTTCATGGTGTCCCTCCGTTTGAGGTGGCCTGGCTCGACAAGGTACCCATTCACCACACGAACGTCGTGCCCGCGATGCGTCCGCTCAGGACGGCGGAGGCGGAGATCGTATCCCTCACGCCGGGCCTCGCGCGGGGGATCGCGAAGGACACGCTGCCCGATACATCGGTTTGGAGTGTCTTGCTGTCGTAGTACGTGTCGGTGCCGCTCACCGTGTAGAGGATGGAGACTCCGGCCACCGGGGGCGAGATCACGGCGACGGTGGCGCCGCCGACCCGATTGAAGTGAATAGACACGATGTGAGCCGCGGCGGCGACATCGGCCCCGCTGGCGCCCTTGAGCGCGCGGGCCTTGTCGATCCCTTCCTTCAGGATGAAGACGCCGTGCGCGTTGGTGCGCTCGGCCAGCTGCACGGCCTGCTTCGCCTGCAGGAGGCTCACGCCCGTGTGATCGACGACTGCTACCGCCTTGTGAATCTGATCGCTGTACACGATGGCCACGATGGCCACGGTCGAGACCACGAGGCGCGTCGAGGCGCGGAGGGTCCGGTCGGGACGATGCTCGGCGACCTGCCGCTCCGTCAACCCCCGCAGGTGAAAGGCCAGCTCACTCATCGCTGGCGACCTCCTTCATCGAGCCTCTTGCCCCGGCTGCGGCCGAGGTCCCGAGGAACAGCGGTCGGTTGGGAGGCATATACCGCCGGGGCGCTATGTCGCGCCGGCGGTCGCCCGGATGCTCCCCAGGTGCTCCTGGACGTGGTTGATCAGGATGCCCTCGATGGCCTGCTGCACCGTCATGGCCGGGATGTCGGTGAGCACCGTGCCGCTCCGGTCGAGCTCGGCGTCATTCAGCCCGCGGACGACGGCGGAGGCCTTGGCGCCGTTCGTCCGAAACAGCTCGAGCGTCTCCGCCTTGTCGGGATTGGCGTGCTCCGCGGCGTGCTTGGCGTTGTTCTCGTTGACGATGTCCCGTGTCAGCTTCGGCAAGGGCTGACCCTTGGCGACCAGGTGGATGAGCCCAGAGATCCGCGCGTGCGCGCCGGCGACATGATGGGCTACGCACCCGATGGGCCACTTCTCCGCCGACGTCACCTTCTTCCAGTCGGCATCGCTCAACCCTTGGACAACCTTGGTGAACTCACCGCACGACTCGTCGAACTTCCTGGCCAGCTGCTCGGCTCGCGCTCCCATGGGTCCCTCCTCGTGGCGTGATGGAGACAGCATCCCGATGCCGCACCCTATCATGGCTTAGATGGATCCCCGGCGGCCCTGGATTCGGCGGAACGGCGACCATTCGGCCCTAGGCCGCGAGATCCAGGACCGCGCGCTCGACGACACCGGGGTCGTCGACGTCGGCGAACGCGGCAATCGACAGCGGCGGGTCGAGATCCGGAAAGTGATAGGCCGCCGCCACGCTGCCCGGGCCTTCGCCGGTGTGGCCGAGACAGCGGCCGCGGAGGGACTCTGGATCGATGAAAAGGCCGAGTCCATACCCCAACGTCTTCCAGGGACGGCCCGGCATGGGGCCCCCGACGGCATGACGCCGGCTCATCGCATCGCGGAGCGCGGGGGCGGCTCCGCCCAGCAGCCGGTCCAGGAACAGCGCGGCTTCCGCCGGCGTACCAAGCAGAAGCCCGTGATAGACCCAGCCCGGATGATAGCGCCGGGCGTTACCCCATGCGGTGGCCGCGAGGTCATTCGGCTGCCGCGCGAGACGAACGCCCGGAACCCCGAGTGGCGCCAGTACGAGGTGCCGCAGCGAGTCTTCCAGGTCTTCGCCGGTGGTCTCTTCGATCAAGCGGCGGACATAGAGATAGCCGACGTTCGAGTACGACCAGCTCTGATCCGGAGCAAAGAGCAGCTGGTGCGCGTCGACGCGCCGTAACAGCTCCTGCTCGCTCCACGGCGGGTCGTTGCGCGCGACGGCATCCTGGTAGTCGGCAAGCGCGCCGTACTCGGGCACTCCCGCGGTGTGTCGCAGAAGCTGACGAAGGCTGAAGGGGCCGAAGCGACAGGGCGCATCGAGCGCGAGCCGACCTTCCGCGACGAGCGTGAGGCTTGACGCGGCCAGGACGGTCTTGGTGAGGCTCCACCACGGCACCGGCAGCGCGTGGGGATGGTCGTCGCGCAAGCGTCCGCCTTCAACGATCGCGGTCAGGAGGCCCAATGATGCGCATGCTAGTGGGTGGTCTCCCCTGGGTCAAGCCTCCGCGACGATCCCGGGTTGCTTGACAAGGATGCCGGGCGCGGTTAAAAGGGGCCAGCGGAAAGGAGAAAGCAGATGGAGCACCCCACCACCCGTTTCGGTTCTCTCCGGAACTACGAGAAGGGCGGCGTCGAGGTCATCCACGACGATGCCCGGAACTATGTCTTCTCGAACGTCTTCGAGGTGGCCTCGAAGGCCCGCCCGTACGAGAAGGTTGCCGTCGGCAAGAACATCGAATACGTGATCGAGGCCATCCGCGCGGAAGGCACCTCGGGCTGGCGCGCGCCCGCGCAGGACGAGTTCGCGCTCGTCATGGACGGGGAGATCGAGATCCGGCTCCTGAAGCTCGACAACCCGGGAGTGGTGCCTCCAGGAACGCGGGGGTCCATCGCGCTTGCCGGCACCCCCGCCGGCCGCCGGATGGGCGTCGTGCGGGCGCGGCGCGGTCACATGACGCTCCTGCCGGTGGGGGCCGCCTACCAGCTTCACGCCGAGCAGCCCGGTGTGGTGCTTCTCCAGACGCTGGCGGGGGCGGACACGATCGAGCGCTGGGCGGAGATCTGCCAGACGGCCCCGCGGCCGACGGCCTGAAAAACGAGGAGGAAGAAGATGAGTGCGACGACGAGCGCCGTTCCCGAGATCGGCTCCATCGAGCCCAATCGGCACGGCTACCGGACCTTCACGCTGGGCGGCTTCACCTTCAGCCGTGACGAGTACTTCGCGGATGTGAGGTGGCCGAAGGGCCACCACTGGCTTCCCGTCGACGCCTTCCTGCGCGCGCTCCAGCGCGACATCGCATGGGGCTTCTTTTATGGAATCGTGAATTTCGACGCGGTGGTCGGAACCGTGAACCACTACGGATCGGTGGATCTCTTCGCCGGCCGATTCAACGATCACTACCGGAAGGCGGGGCTCGATCACACCGAGCGATTCACCACGCCGCTCATCCAGCGCGTCTTCGAGGCCATGCTGGAGGACTGGACGAACGCCACCTTCGACCCGTTCGCCAGCCCTCAGGAGACGGGGAGCGCGTTCGGGCCGAAGAACGGCAGCAACAAGGAGGCGATCACCCGTCACCGGGTAACCGCGCGGCGAATGGTGGGGGCGCCGGGAGACGAGCCGGTACGCACGGACGAAAACGGCTTCCCGGTGAACCGACACTTCCGTGACGTTCCCCAGGACAAGCCGGAGGTCCTCGCCGAGCCCGGCTTCGAGGACGAGGTCGTCGCGTTCAACCTCTTTGCCTACCTGTCCCGCTCCGACGTGACCTGGAACCCGTCGATCGTATCCGTCTGCAAGGCGAGCCTCTACTGTCCGACCACGGAGGAGTACATCCTGCCCGTCATTCACGGCAATGACCGCGTGGAATGGTTCGTCCAGCTGAGCGACGAGATCCAGTGGGAGGTCGAGGACCGTGATACGGGCGCGGTGCGTGCCCGGGTGACGATGAAGGCGGGTGACGTCGCCGCCATGCCCGCCGACATCCGCCATCGCGGGTTCTCGCCGAAGCGCTCGATGCTGCTCGTGTGGGAGAACGCGACGGCCGAGCTGCCGCAGCTCTATGCCAGCGGCAAGATGCCGCCCACCCCGGTCACCTTCTAGCGAAGGTCATACCTTCTTCAGCCGGTATCGCGGTCCGAGGCGCTCGACCTCGTAGCGATCGCCGTCCGCGGGCTGCACGGTCGTGGACTGCCGCTCGCCAGGCAGGCGCATGGTCAACCTCGCGACGCGGCATTCCTCGTGCGTGCGCGTCGAGCGCGGAGGCAGCGAGTACGCTTTGCCGTTGAGCTCGTAGTCGACGGCGACCGGCGATGCATTGGCGACGCGGAATTCGATCCGCTTGCTGTGCGGCCGGCCGAACAGCTGGACGACGTAGTAGGTCCGCGACTTCTCGCTTTGCGCGACCCCGACCCCGATGTCCGCCACGTCGGGGTCGAGCATGTTCTCGCGGTGCCCCTGCGATTGCTTCCAGCCTTGCATCACGCGGTCGGCCAACTCTTGCGTGCCGAAGCCCTCGGAGCTGTACAGCGAGGCGATGTTTTCGAGGACGATGCAGTAGGCGTAGCCCTGCTCCTGCGCGCGCTGCGCCGGCGTCTTGCCATCCGCTTCGTGGCCGTAGCGATCGGCGCGGGCCATGAAGCGGGCGAAGTCCCGGGCGGCGGCGCCCAGCTTCGCATCGGGCCCGGTCGGTCTCCGGCCCTCGGCGCGGCGAAAGTCGTTCGTGCGGTCGATGATGAAGCGCGGGACATCGGCGAGATCCGGGGAGCGGCGGGCGGCGACCTGCGCCGCCGCGGGGGAGACGGACGCCGCCAATGCCAATAGCCCAGCCAGGATGGGCCCGGCCGTGGTGTTCAGGCGACCGCCCTCGGCTGCCGGCCGTGGCGTCGCAGGCGTCCCAGCTCCTGGCTGACGAGCTGGAAGGCATTCGTCGACGTCCAGTACAGGACCATGCCGGCCGGAAACGTGTAGAAGAGAAAGAAGAACAGCAGGGTCATGCCGAGGAGGTTTCGGCGCTGCCTGCGAACGAGCGGCGCCGTGAGGACAGGCGAGTGGAAGCGCAGGAGTGCCGCGGCCGAAATGCCACTCATCAGAAAGGGCAGGACGTTGAGGTAGCAGCCGAAGAAGGGCAGGCAGACGGGTAGCCGCGCCAGATCGTCGGGGCGCGACAGATCCCGGATCCAGAGGAAGGGCACGCGGTAGAGATCAAAATCCTCCGCGAGCATGTCGAAGACGGCGATGAAGACGGGGAACTGGATGAGGAAGCCCAGCAGGCTCTTCAGCGTGTACAGCGGATGGACACCCTCCTCGCGATACAGGGCGACGGTGCGGCGCACGCGCTCCTCGCCTTTGTGGGCCGCCTTGATAGCGTCGATGGAGGGCTGGAGCCGTGCCTGCGTGGCGTTGACCTGCTCCTGCAGCCGCTCGGCCACGGTGGCCAGGGGCAGGAGCAGGATCTTCACCGAGACAGCGAGAGCGATGATCCCGACGCCGGGATGACCGAAAAGAGTGGTCAAGCCGCGGAGGAGGAAGAGGAGCCCGAAAGAGAGCGCGCGCAGCCAGGACCAGAGCCCGTCGAAGAGCAGCTGTCCGAGCGCCGGATCCGCACGGGTCAACGGGCGATTGTCCAGCGGCCCCGAGTAGAGCGTGTAGCGCCAGGAGAGGCGCTCAGGCTCGCCCGCGGGGACCAGCGCGATGCGCGCGCCCGATCTCGATTCGACGGTGACGGCGCCGTCCGGGCGCGCGACGAGGGCCCAGAAGCGGTTGCGGAAGCCCGCCCACTCGCCCGCTCGGAGCGGTGTCGGGCTGGGGCCGTCGCTGTCGAGGACCTGGACGCCGTTGCCTCCAACCATCACTCGCTTCACGCGGTCGAGAACAGCGGTGAAGCCGGCGGCCGGCGCCGGGTACAGGTCGCGGCCCGCACCGAGCTCGAGCTCGAGCCGGCGCCCCGCCATGAAGGCGGCGGCATTGGGCCCGAGCAGTCGCGCCGCCATCACGACCTCGTAGCCCTCCCTGGACACCTCGACGGACTTCACCAGGCGAACTCCCTCCACCGGCAGGTTGGCCTCGAACGTCACGACGCGGACGGCCGCGCTCTCGCTGACGGCCGCGGTGAAGCGCAGGCGCTGGAGATCCACGGAAGGCCCGTGGGAAGACGCGACGTCGCGAAGGACGAGCCGGGGCGGCGGCGGGTCGTCGGAGCCCGTGAATCGGATCGATGTCCCCGACGCCGCGTCGGCCTGCGCACAAGACGGATGGCAGGCCCGCCACGCCACCGGGTTCGCGCCGTCGAGGGCGAAGTCCAGATCGAGGCGGCTCGTCGCGAGGTGAACGCGGTCGGAGGCTGCCTCGCCCGCGGCGGCGGGCGGCGCGACCGCGCCCACGAGGAGCAGACATCCGAGGACCCAGGCCGCTATGGCAAGAACCGGCTCATCTCCTGACTACCGGTAGAACCGCCGCATTTCCCGCAGCGCGGCCCGAAGGCCATCGTGAGGAATCCTCGGGTTCTGGACGAGGCGGTAGTCCCGGTCACGGATCTCGTAATCGGCGGGGTAGGCGATGGTCACGCGGTCCGGCTCGATCAGAGCAAAGTCGTTGTGGCTGGCGGCAATGAGCCAGTCCCATTGCGAGCCGGCGAAGAGGCTCTGGCCGCTCGCGTAGTCGGACGGCGGGTTCGTGCAGCCGAAGACGCCGGTGAGCAAGGTGGGCACCAGGTCGTTGTGGGACGTCCGGCGGGTGACGCGCCCCGGGGGGCGGCCGGGCCAGCGCACGAGGAGCGGCGAGTGCAGCTGGAGCTTGCTGTAGGCGGTACCGTGACCCGTGAAGCCCAGCCCGTTCTCGTCGAACTCCATGCCGTGATCGGAGGTGACGATGACCACGGTGCGCTCGAGCAGCCGGCGGCGCTTGAGATCGTCGAGAACATTCCCGATCAGGGAATCGATGTAGTGCACCGCGTTCAGATAGCGGACGTGGCGGCGTTTCCACTCCGTCCCGCCCGGCCGGACCGGGACCACGGGCTCGTAGTGCTCCGGGGGCTCGAAAGCCACCGCGGCGTTGTAGAACAGGAAGCCGAAGAAGGGACGCGTCGCGTCGCGCTGGTCGAGCCACGCGTACCATTCGTCGGTCAGGATACGATCCCGGCTGCTGGACCCTGGAGACGGCGAGACCGTCCCCAGGCGCAGATTCGGGATGCGGGCCAGGGCCGTCCGGTCGAGCTCCACCACCCAGCTGTCGAGCGGCGAGCTCGAGAACAGCCCGAGCTGGTAGCCGTATTCGCGGAACAGGTCCATGAGCACCGGGGGCCGGGCGACGTCGGCGAAGGCGTCCCAGTAGGTCGCGGGCAGACTGTAGAAGATGGAGAACATGCCGGCCCGCGAGGCATTGCCGCCGCTGTAGTGCGCGTCGAAGCGGATGGTCTCCGGGGCGAACCCGGCCAGCCTCGGCGCGACGGCAGGGGTGAGCGTGTCGGCGCGCATGCCATCGATCACGACGAGCAACACGTTGAGGGGCGAAGACGGCGGCTGGCACCGCAGCGGCGCCAGCGGGTAGTTGAGGTCGCCGCCGCTCGGCCGACCGAAGGAGGAGACGAGGCGATGCTCGCGAGCCCGAGCCTCGTCAACGAGGCCGAGCCGCGCCATCCGCCGGGAGTCCTTGAGCGGGAAATAGAGTGGCAGGTATCGGGTGAAGGCGGTCACCGGCACGTAGTAGTGCGCGTCGGCCCACGCGTGGATGAGGTGGCTCGACACGAAGCAGATGGCGAGACCCGCCGCGAGATATCGTCCGATCTGGCGCACCGGGGGATGCGCGGTGCGCTTCCAGAGCCAGCCCGCCAGCATCGCCTCGATGGCGACGCCGAGGAGGACGTAGAGCGCGAGGAAGGCCCAGGTCTGGGGCGCGAGGAGGGCGAACCGCAGCGGGCTCAGGTGATACCGGTTCTCGGCGAAGACCAGGCTGTCGAGCAGGAGGACGCCGAGCGCGATGCTGGCGAGGACGACGGCGAGGGGCAGGATCACGTGTGGCCGCGGAAGCAGCACGATCGCGGGCACCAGCAGCAGGAGGAACGGAAGGTAGGCGAGCGCGGACATCTGGCCCACGTAGGCGAGGATGGCGTAGACCCAGGCGGGCGAGAGACCGAGCGCGGAGTAGTACCAGAGATAGCGCACACCGACGACGCCCAGGACCGCCGCGTTGGCTACGGCGAACCAGCTTCCCCAGCGGAGCAGACGTCGACGCGCGCTCACGACCCTCCACCCTGCCGTCGCCCTGTCCTCACGGGAGCGCCGGACACGCCCGCGCCTGCCCGCTCGTTCGCGATGCGCGAGATCTCCCGCGCCCCCACCTCGACACTCCGGCCGAAGTTGAACGCCCATGCTTCCCGCAGCGCCGCCGTGCGCTGGCGGAACTCTCCGGCGCCGCGGAGCAGCTCCGCCACGCGCCGGGGCGCGTCCGCCAGGCGGTCGAGCGGCAAGACCGCCCCGAGCTCCCGCCGGATGCGCATCTCCATCGGCTCCAGCCCCAGCTCCGCGTAGTTCGGGTTCCGCACGCGGGGCGGGACGTCGACGAAGAGCACCGGCTTGCCGAGTCCGAGCGCGTACTCGATGGCCATGGCGGACCAGTCGCAGACGAGGAGGTCGGACTCCAGGAGCGAGGCGCTCTCCTCCATCCGGTCCACGTGCCGGAACCGCGGGTCCGCCCCGAACCGGGCCACCAGGCGCTCCACGACACGCGGCGCCTGCCGCGCCGTCTGGTAGTGCGGGCGCATGATCACGCGCATGCCGGCGCCGAGCAGGGCGGCGATCAAGGGCTCACCGCACACGTGGAGTATTGACTGCTCGCCCCACGTCGGCGCGAGCAGGACGGTGGTCGGGTTGGACGCCTCCCGCGCGGGCGGAGCGGCGGCCGCGACCTCGACGAGCCGCTCGAGGCGGGGATAGCCGTAGGCGAAAAGGTGCTTGGGCGGCAGTCCCTTCAGCTGCTCCCGCCGGTGAATTTCCGCGACGTGGTGGGGCCCGGCGCACAGGAGGCTGTCGTAGTGGTCGTACGAGTTTTCGTGGTCCACCATGTGCGTGCTGCCCATGCTGTGGAAGACGTAGAGATAGTGCACGGGGTGGATCGATCGCTTGAGCTGGAAGTTCTGGAGGTCGAGCATGGTCAGAACCATGACGTCGGCCTTGAGCATCTGGAAGAACCAGGTGCACACGGCGCCCGAGCGGATGCGGAAGCCGTGCAGGCCGGGGCGGGAGACGGACGGCAGCGGGACGGTGCGCTCGGAGGTGACGTGGCAGAGCGTCCGGCCCAGCCGCTCGACGAGAAAATCGATGAGCGGCTGGAGATGGTGCCAGTCCTGATGCGTCTCGGAGTAGAAGACGATGTTGCGGTCGCGCGGGGGCAGCTTCCGGAAGCGCCGGTAGTCCTGCCAGTCCTCCCAGATCTTCATGGAAGGCCGCGCGGCCCGGGCCGCCGTCCCTCGCTGCGGCCCGCGCGGAAGGCGCGCCGGTCCATCAGTTCGGAGGTGTTACTCGTCAGCCCCAGGTGATCCTTTCGCTTCTTCCCGCCGGTCTCCACGCCCTCTGCCGCGAAACAGGCCGATCAGCCGATACCAGAACATCTTGACCGCGAGCGCGACGGCCGCCGCCACCCCGATCACTGCCGAGAGGAGCATGCTGCCTGTTCCTGGATCGAGATAGGCCTGCGCGGGGGACGCGATCAACAGGCAGGCCGAGAGAAGGAACGCGACCCGAAGCGCTCGATGAGGCCTCATCCTCTGGTGTCCATGCTGGTCTTGGTAACAGAATCGGCCGCGGAAATCAAGATGCGCACGAAGGCCAGCGCTCCGTCCTCGCGCCCGCTCAGACCCGAAAGACGTAGCTGCGGCCCGGGTCGCGCTCGATGTCGGGCGGGAAGCTCTTGCGCTTGTCGGCATAGTAGCGCGCGCGGTGATCCCCGACCGACCGGCGGTTGTAAGTGATGTAGAGCACGCGCCGGGGCTCGGCGGTGAGATTCGGACCCGAGGCGTGCGGCGTGTACGAATCGAACAAGACGGCATCGCCGGCACGGGTCGGCACCGAACGGGCCCCCAGGCGGCGCATGTCGTCGTCTGTGAGGGGTGTCCACTCGTCCCCGAGGAGTCCCCGCGTATGGTGTCCGGCGCACAGCTCCAGGCAGCCGTTCTCGGCGGCGGTGGAGTCGATGCTGACCATCGCGGTAATGAAGAGGTCGGCGTAGGCGCTCCAGCCGGCCTGCTGGTCCTGGTGGGGCTTGAAGCCATCGCCGCCCGGCAGCTTGAAGTTGATCTTGTCCTTGAAGAGCACGGCCGGCTCGCCGAAGAGGCGGGACACCGAGCCGCGGAGCTTGTCGCCGTCGCACAAGGCGGCGAAGGCTTCATGAAAGGGGCAGAAGTTTTCGATTCGTTGGAGCACGCGCTCTCCGGGACGCAGCAGGCTCGGCTCGAAGTACATCATCTGCCGCCCCGGCACTTCTGGCAGACCCTGCAGCTCGTCGGTCCACGCCGAGATCCGCCGCGTCTCTTCCGCGTCGAAGAGCCCAGGGACCACCACGAAGCCGTCGCGCCGGAACGCTTCGACCTGCGATGCCGCGTCGGGAGCGGCCGACGGCTCCATCCTGGACCGCTGGGATGACGTCTTGCTCATTCGGCCTCACCCTCCCTCTTCGACTGCGGGCGTCTTCGACTGCTGGGCACGATCCGGCGCGCACCGATCCTCCCAGAGTGTATAGGAGAGATCGCACTGGAGCAAAATACTGTGGACACCACGGCCTCTCCAATGCGAACCTTGCTCATGCCCGAAACCGGCGTGACTGCGGTCATCCTGGCCGCGGGCGTGGCCCGCCGCCTGGCGCCCCTCACCGACCACACGCAGAAGGCGCTCCTTCCCGTCGGAGGCCGGCCAATCCTCGCCTGGATGCTGGAGGCGCTCCATGCGGTGGGCGTGCGGCGCGTCGTGATCGTCGTCGGGCACTGCGCGGACCAGGTGGCGGCCCTGACGGCATCCGCTCCGCCCGGCGTGACCGTCCGGCACATTCACAACCCTGCCTATCAGAAGGGCTCCTCGCTGTCCCTGTACAGCGCGCGCGAGGTGATTGCCGAGGGGCCGACCCTCATCATGGACGCGGACGTCGTGTTTCCGCGGGAGTTCCTGCGCCGGCTCCTGGGATCGCCCGCACCCAACGCGTTCCTGATCGATCAGGGTTTTGCCGACACGGGCGAGGAGGTCAAGTTCTATCTGCAGGCCGGCCGGGTCATCGCCCTCGGCAAGAAAGTCGTTCCCAAGGCCTGGGATCGCGTCGGAGAAGGCATCGGCTTCTTCAAGTGCGGGGCGGAGGCGGGCCTGGACCTGGGCCGGCTGCTCGAGCAGGTCATCGAGGCCAGCGGCGGCCTCTGCGAGTACGAGGACGCGCTGCACCTGCTCGTGAGCCGCCAGCATGTCGAGGCGGTGGACGTGACGGGGTTGCCCTGGACGGAGGTCGACTTCGTCGAAGATCTGCACCGGGCGCAGGCGGAGGTCTTCCCGCAGATAGCCCGGCTCGACGGCGCCTCGTGCCGAACCAACTAACTTCGCCAGATCAACTCGGCCCTCGCCTCGCGGCGCGGCCGCGACAATACTCGCTGGAGTCGCACTAGCAGGCCGCGGGTTTCAGCGCCCGTGCGCTAGAATAGGCGCATGAGCGACGCCGGGCCCAAGCTCACCAAAGCCTTCGAGAGCCGTATCCTGCTCATGGACGGCGCGATGGGCACGATGATCCAGGCGCGGGACCTCTCCGCTGCCGACTTCGGCGGCCTGAGCCTCGAGGGATGCAACGAGCACCTCAGTCTGACCCGCCCCGATGTCATTCGGGCCATACATGAGGCGTATCTCGACGCAGGCGCCGATCTCATCTCGCCTAATTCCTTCGGTTGCGCGCCATATGTACTCGCCGAATATGGCCTGGCGGAGCGTTGCCACGAGATCACGCTGGCCGGTGCCAGGCTCGCCCGCGCGGCCGCCGACAGCCGGAGCACCCCGGAGCGCCCCCGCTTCGTCCTGGGCGCCATGGGCCCCGGCACGCGGACGATCACCGTGACCGGAGGCGTGACCTTCGCCGAGGTGCTCGACGCCTACTACCGCCAGGCCCGGGCGCTGATCGAGGGCGGAGTCGACGCGCTCCTCCTCGAGACCTGCCAGGACACGCTGAACGTCAAGGCCGCCGCCATCGGGGTCAAGCGGGCCATGGCGGAGGCGGGATGCACCCTGCCGCTCATGGTCAGCGGCACCATCGAGCCCATGGGCAGCATGCTGGCAGGGCAGGGGGTGGACGCGCTCTACACCTCGCTCGAGCACCTCGGCCTCTTCTCGATAGGCCTCAACTGCGCCACGGGTCCGGAATTCATGACGGACCACCTGCGCTCGCTCAGCGAGATGGCGACCTGCTTCGTCACCACGTATCCCAACGCGGGACTGCCGGACGAGCGCGGGCACTACGAGGAGACGCCCGAGAGCCTCGCGCTCAAGATGCGACGCTTCGTCGAGGAGGGCTGGGTCAATGCGATAGGCGGCTGCTGCGGGACGACGCCCGCCCATATCGCGGCCCTTGCCCGCATCGCCGAAGGCCACGTGCCGCGGCGGCCCGCCGCCTCGCGCGCCGCCGCGGTCAGCGGCATCGAGTCGTTCTACCCGGCCGACGACAACCGCCCGTTGCTCGTGGGCGAGCGAACCAATGTCATCGGCTCCCGGAAGTTCAAGGACCTGATCGTCGCGGACAAGTTCGAGGAGGCGGCCGAAGTCGGCCGGGCCCAGGTCAAGGGCGGGGCGCAGGTGGTGGACGTCTGCCTGGCCAACCCCGACCGCGACGAGCTCCGCGACATGGACCGCTTCATGGCCCACGTGACCCGCATGGTCAAGGTCCCGCTCATGATCGACTCGACCGACGCGACCGTCATCGAGAGCGCGCTGAAGGCCTGCCAGGGCAAGGCCATCGTCAACTCGATCAACCTCGAGGACGGAGAGGAGCGCTTCGAGAAGGTCGTGCCGCTGCTGAAGATGTACGGTGGGGCGGTGGTGGTCGGGTGCATCGACGAGGACAAGCAGCAGGGCATGGCCGTGACGCGGGCGCGGAAGCTCGCCGTCGCCGAACGCTCGCACGCGCTGCTGACCGAGAAATATGGCCTGCCCGCGCGCGATCTCATCTTCGACGCCCTCGTCTTCCCGGTCGGCACCGGGGACAAGAACTACATCGGCTCGGCGGTCGAGACCATCGAAGGCATCCGCGCCATCAAGGCCCGCTTCCCCGAATGCAAGACCATCCTCGGCATCTCGAACGTGTCCTTCGGGCTGCCGGCGGCGGGGCGGGAGGTCCTCAACGCGGTCTTTCTCTACCAGAGCACCAAGGCGGGGCTCGACTATGCCATCGTGAACACGGAGAGGCTCGAGCGCTATCCCTCCATCCCCGAGGAAGAGCGGCGGCTGGCCGAGGACCTGATCTACTGGCGGGGCGCGGATCCGGTGGCCGCGTTCGCCGCGCATTTCCGCGGCAGGAAGCAAGAGGCCAAGACGGCGGTGGCCCTGCCTCTGGACGAGCGGCTGGCCAGGTATATCGTCGAGGGCACGAAGGACGGCCTGCTCGACGATCTCGCGCTCAAGCTCGAGGAGGCAGGCGCGCTCGAGATCATCAACGGCCCGCTCATGAAGGGGATGGAAGAGGTCGGCCGGCTCTTCAACGACAACCAGCTCATCGTGGCCGAAGTGCTCCAGTCGGCCGAGGCCATGAAGGCGGCGGTCGCCTACCTCGAGCCCCTCATGGAGAAGGACGAGAGCGCGACGCGGGCCACCATGGTGCTGGCGACGGTCAAGGGCGACGTCCACGACATCGGCAAGAACCTCGTCGAGATCGTGCTGAAGAACAACGGCTACCGGATCATCAACCTGGGCATCAAGGTGCCGCCCGAGGACCTCATCGCCGCCTACCACCAGCACAAGCCCGACGCCTTCGGCCTGTCGGGGCTGCTCGTCAAGTCGGCCCAGCAGATGGTGACGACGGCCGAGGACCTGCGCGCGGCGGGCATAGACATCCCGCTGTTCGTGGGTGGTGCGGCGCTCACGCGCCGGTTCACCGCCACGCGCATCGCGGTCGAGTACGGTGGGCCGACGCTCTACGCCAAGGACGCCATGGACGGCCTCGACCTCGCCAACCGGGTCTTCGGCGCGACCACCCGCGAGGCCGCGCTCGAGCGGCTGCGCGTGGAGCAGGAGGCGCTGCGCGCGGGCGCGGCGGCGGTGGAGCAGGCGGGGCCCTCGCCGGCGGCACCCGTGGCGGCCCGCTCGGCCGTATCCCGGACGGTGCCGGTGCCGGCGCCGCCCGACCTCGATCTCCACGTGCTGCGGCGCGCGCCGCTCGCCCACATCTACCCCTACCTCAACCTCCAGATGCTGCTGGGCAAGCACCTGGGCGTGAAAGGATCGGTGGCGCGCCTGCTGGCGGAGGGCGATCCCAAGACTCTCGAGCTTCACGGGGTGATCGAGCGGCTCGAGCGCGAGGCCGCGGAGCGCGGGTGGCTCGAGGCCAATGCGCTCTACCGGTTCTTCGAGGCCCGCTCGTTCGGCGACGATCTCGTGCTCTACCGCGAGGGGCACGAGGCCGCGCGCTTTCAGTTTCCGCGCCAGAAAGGTGGCGAGCGGCTGTGCCTGGCGGACTACGTGCGCGACGTCGCCTCGGGGGAGCCCGACTACGTCGCGCTCTTCGCGGTGACGTGCGGGGCGGGCGTGCGGCAGCTTGCGGAGCGCTGGAAGGAGGCGGGCGAGTACCTCCGCTCTCATGCCATCCAGGCCCTCGCCATCGAGCTCGCCGAGGCGCTGGCGGAGATGCTCCACGCGCGCCTGCGCACGCAGTGGGGCTTCCCCGATCCGCCGGGCCTCCCGCTCGAGGACAAGCTCAAGGCGCACTACCGAGGTCTCCGCGTCTCCTTCGGGTATCCGGCGTGCCCAAATCTCGCCGACCAGCGCATCCTCTTCGACCTGCTGGAGCCGGGGCAGATCGGCCTCGGCCTGACCGAGGGCTTCATGATGGATCCGGAGGCGTCCGTCTCCGCGCTCGTCTTCCACCACCCGGAAGCCAAGTACTTCAAGGCGGAGTAGCGTGTCCGTCTCGCCGCGGTTCCTTGCCCTGCTCACCGCCGAGGGGCTCGAGGGCAAGCGCGCCCTCGACGTGGGCTGCGGACAGGGACGGGTCACGCGGTGGCTCGCGCCGCGCGTGAAGCACGCGGTCGGGCTCGACCGGGACGCGGCCGCGCTCGAGACGGCGCGGCGTCTCGCCGAAGGCGCCGGCATCGCCAATGTGGAGTTCCACGCGGCCGACGTCGAGCGCGAGGAGTACGAGCGCTGGCGCCCCGAGCTGGTGACAGCGCACCTGTGCGCTTCCGACGCCATCATCGAGCGCTCGGCGCGGGCGCTGGCGCCGGGGCAGTGCCTGTCCATGGTCGCCTTCCACGTGGAGCAGTGGAAGGAGACCGGTAGGGTGTCCCGCTTCGCCTACGACGAGGCCCGCATGGAGCGCGCGCTCCGCTTCCACGGCTTCGCGCCCGAGGTGCTCGAGGTCGAGCGCGAGACGACCCGCTTTGCGTCGGTCGCCGAAGGGCTCGCGGCCGCGGTCGGGCTCGAAGACAAGTGGCGGGCAGACGGCCGCTGGTTTCGCTTCCTCGCCTTCCTCGAAGAGGGAGGCCGCACACTGACGCGCGCGCACGTGATCGTCAAGGCCCGCCGGTCGTGACGCTCGCGTCGGTCACCTTGACGGAGTCGGTCAAGGCGCGCGCCGTCGCCTTGGGCTTCGATCGCGTCGCCATCGGGCCGGCTTCGCCGCCGGAGCATGGCGACGCGTTCCGGCGCTGGCTCGAAGCGGGCTACGCCGGCACCATGGGCTATCTCGAGCGGCGCTTGGGCGAGCGCCTGGAGCCCGCGCGGGTTCTCCACGGCGCCCGCTCGGTCGTCTGCGTGGCCCTCAACTACTACCAGGGCGAGACCGCGACCGATCCGTCATGGGCACCCGTGGCGCGCTACGCGTGGGGGCGCGACTATCACGACGTGATGACGCCCCGGCTGGACGTGCTCGCCACGCATCTCGCGGAGGCCTGCGGGGCCGTCAGCAAGGGATACGTCGATACGGGTCCCGTCCTCGAGCGCGATCTCGCCGCGCGGGCGGGGCTGGGCTGGATCGGCAAGAACACCATGCTGCTCCACCCGGACCTGGGCTCCTGGTTCCTGATCGGCGTGCTCCTGACCTCGGCCGAGCTCGACTTCGACGAGCCCCTCCCGGACCGCTGCGGTTCCTGCCGCGCCTGTCTCGACGCCTGCCCGACCGGAGCGTTCGCCGCCCCGTATGTCCTCGACGCGCGCCGCTGCATCTCCTACCTGACCATCGAGCACCGCGGCGCGATCGACGCCGCGCTCGAGGGCGAGCTCGGCCCGTGGCAGTTCGGCTGCGACATCTGCCAGGACGTCTGCCCGTGGAACCGGAAGTCGCCCGTGACGGGCGAGAGCGCCTTTCTGCCTTCGGCGCCGTATCCAGGAGCCGAGGGGATCGGCGCCATGAGCGATGAGGAGATCCGCGCGCGCTTTACCGGCACCGCGCTCCTGAGACCCAAGCCGGCGGGACTCCGGCGCAATGCCACGATAGCCCGCGACAATGCCGCGCGGGCCGGCCGCGCTTCCGGGTGAGCGGCCCGAGACCGCTCGGGGACCTGGTCCGCCTCTTCCTGCGCCTGGGCTTCGCCGGCTTCGGCGGCCCGCTCGTCCACATCGCCATGATGGAAACCGAGGTCGTCGAGCGCCGGCGCTGGCTCACCAAACAGGAGTTTCTCGACGGTCTGGCGCTCTGCCAGATGCTGCCGGGCCCCGCCTCGACGCAGCTGGGCGTGCTCATCTGCCACACGCGCGGCGGGCTGCCCGGCGCGCTCCTCGGCGGCGCGGCCTTCATCCTGCCCGGCTTCTGCGTGATGCTCCTCTTCACGCTCCTCTACGAGCGCTGGGGCTCGCTGCCGGCCCTGGGCCCTGTCTTCACCGGCATCGCGCCCGCCGTGGTCGCGGTGATCCTCTTCTCGGCGTGGCGACTTGGGCGCTCCGCAGTGACACGCCTCGATCTGGCGCTGCTCTGCGCCGTGGGCTTCATCCTGACGGCAACGCTCCATCTCGACACGGCGCTCACGCTCATCCTCTGCGGTGCAACGGCCGCCGCCCTGAGAAGGCTCGCGGCCCGAACCTCCACCGCGCGGGCGTGGACGCTGCCGGCGTTCATGACGGCCGCGCCCGAGGTCTACGCGCGCCTGGCCTGGCTCTGGATCAAGATGGGCGCGCTCGTCTACGGCGGCGGCTACGTCATCATCCCGGTGGTGCGCGGTGAAGCCGTCGGGCGCTTCGGCTGGATGTCGGATCGCGTCTTCCTCGACGGGCTGGCGCTCGGCCAGATGACGCCGGGCCCCATCGTCAATCTCTCGGTGTTCGTCGGCTACCAGGCGGGCGGCCTGCTGGGCTCCATCGTGGCCGCGCTCAGCGTCTTCGCCCCGGCCTTCGCCGTGGTCCTGATCGCCGCGCCACTCATGAGTCGGCTCAAGCGCCTGACGTGGATCAGGGACTTCCTGGCGGGGGTGAACGCGGCGGTGGTCGGTGCCATCGTGGCGGCGACCATCCCGCTCGCTCGCGGAGCGGTGGTCTCGCCGTTCACGGCCATCGTTGCGCTCGCGTCGGTCGGCATCCTGTGGCGCCTCAAGGTCGAGACGGTGTGGTTGGTGCTGGGCGCGGGAGCGGTGGGCTGGCTGTGGAGCCTGCGCGGGTGATCGGCTCGATCACGGTCTTTTGCGGCTCGAGTGACGCGGTCGATCCGAAATACTTCGCCGCTGCGGTGGAGCTGGGCGAAAGGATCGCGCGGCGCGGCTGGAGACTCATCTACGGGGGCGGGAGCGTCGGGCTCATGGGCGCCCTCGCCCGCGCGGTGCTCGATGGCGGCGGCCTCGTGACCGGCGTGATCCCGCGCGCCCTCCTCGACCTGGGCGTGGGGGAGACGAAGGTCAGTGAGCTGGTGGTCACGGACGGGCTCCGGGACCGGAAGGCGATCATGGACGAGCGGGGCGATGCCTTCGTGGCGCTGCCGGGCGGGCTCGGCACGATGGAGGAGGTGCTGGAGGCGCTGACCTTGAAGCAGCTCGGCTACCATCGGAAAGCCGTGGCCGTCCTGGACCTCGACGGCTTCTTCGATCCGTTGTGGACACAGTTTCAACGCGGAATCGACGAGGGCTTCATCAAGCCGGAATTTCTCGACCTCTGGTATCCTGCTCCCGACGTCGACGCCCTGGTCCGGTACCTCGAAGGGTACGAGCCGCACCGCTACGGGCTCAAGTGGACGAACCGCACCCGGTAGGCTTGGCAACGAGGAGATCGCCATGAGGAGTTCCGCTCGCCGCCCGGCCTGCGTCGTCGGGCTCGGCGTCATCGTCTGTCTGCTGTCGGCGGCGCCCGCGCCGGCAGCGTCCATCAAGGGCGCCGTGATCTACGCCGGCCCCGCGCCCGAGAAGAAGATGATTCCCATCAACATCGACCAATACGTGTGCGGCAAGAGCAGGGAAGCCGAGGATCTGGTCCTTGGGGCCAATCGGGGTATCCGCTGGGCGGTCGTGTCAGTCCAGCCGCCGCCGGGGAACAAGTGGGAGCCGTCGACGAAGCCCGTGCAGGTGGACCAGCAGGGGTGCGTGTATGCCCCGAGAGTCGTCATCGTCCCGGTGGGCGGCACCGTCGAGTTCCTCAACAGCGACCCCCTCCTCCACAACCTCCACAGCGTCAGCACTGAGAACCCGACGTTCAACCGGACCCAGCCGAAGGGGCGGACGATCCCGGTGATATTCAAGAAGGCCGAGACGGTGCGGGTGGACTGCGATCTCCACACCTGGATGCGGGCATGGGTGGTGGCGACGGATCACCCCTTCATTGCCGTGACGGGTCCCGCCGGCGAGTTCGCGATCGACAACGTGCCTCCGGGCAAGTACACGCTCAAGATCTGGCAGGAGACCCTGGGCACCGTCAGCCGTGAAGTCACCGTCGGCGACAAGGACACCACTGGCGTCACCGTGGAGATGGGCAAGAAGTAGCCCGCCGAGGCCCCGGCCCCGTCTCAGGGCGTCACGGTGATGGGCTTCGAGGCTTCCCAGGCTGCGGAGTGGGTCGGCTCCTCGAGGGCCTTGAGCACCCCGCCCTCGTCGAGGGCGATGGTGAAGGTGACCTTGGGGAAGGAGAAGACCGGGTGCAGGTATACCCGGGAGATTTCCGCGCTGTTGATGTAGAGCGCGATATAGCGCACGTAGTGCTCCGAGAGCGACGGATGGTCGCCGCCCGAGCCCACGCTGACCGTCACGTCGAACCACTGACCGCGCTTGACGGTGTCCGGCGCCACGATCTTCGGCGTGTGCTTGGGATCGGGCGCGCTCCGCACCGCCTTGAACTCCGGGGTGAACTGCTCCTCCTGCCCGGCCCACGTGGGCGCGCCGGCGAGGGTGGTGGCCGCGAAGGCGATGGTCCACGCGGCTATCCATCGGCTGGTCGTGCTCATGGCTCCTGCCTCCTTGTCTCAGCGCTCACGCGTCGCCCAACCACTTCTTGATGGCTTCCAGCAGCTGCCGCGGGCTGTACGGCTTGGCGAGGTAGGCCGAGGCGCCCGCGTCCATGGCCTTCTTGTCGTCGCCGCTCAGCGCGAACGACGTGACGACGATGATGGGGATCTTGGCGATCTCGGGCTCGGCCCGGATCTGCCGGGTCGCGTCCAGGCCCGACATCTTGGGCAGCTGGACGTCCATGATGATCAGGTTGGGCTTCTCCCGACGCGCCGCTTCGACGCCCGTCTCGCCGTCGTGGGCCTCCATCAGGTCGTACGGATGGCGGGCGAGCAGATCGTGGACGATCTTGCGGTTGAACTCGTTGTCCTCGACGAGCAAAATCTTCTTCTGGCTCATACTGCCTCCGTGGCTTGCGCGACCCGCAGGGGAATCGCGAAGCGGAACGTCGAGCCGCGCCCCGGCTCGCTCTCGACCCAGATGCGGCCTCCGTGGAGCTCGACGAAGGTCTTCGTGATGCTCAACCCAAGACCGGTGCCGCCGAACTCGCGGCTGATGCTCGAGTCCACCTGGCGGAACTCGCCGAAGATGTGATCGAGCTGGTCGCCCGGGATCCCGATGCCGGTGTCCGTGACGCTGTAGACGACCATGTCACCCTCGAGACGGGCGCCGATCTCCACGCCGCCCTGCTTGGTGAACTTCAGGGCGTTGCCCACGAGATTGGTCAGGCACTGCGTGATGCGCTTGCCGTCGCCGAAGGCGAGGGGAATGTCGGGCTGTACATTCGACGTGAACTTGAGCCCTTTCTCCTCGGCGAGCGAGCGGAGGGAGGTCCGCGCCGTCTCCACTACCTCCTGGACGGAGTAGTCGGTGAGGGAGAGCTCCATCCGGCCCGCCTCGATCTTGGAGAGGTCGAGGACGTCGTTGATCAGCCGGAGCAGCTGCTGCCCGCACGTGCGGACGTCCTGAATGGGCCCACGAACCTCCGGGGGCACCTCGCCGTAGATGTCGTCCAGGATCATCTCGGTGAAGCCGAGAATGGCGTTCATCGGCGTGCGCAGCTCGTGGCTCATGTTCGCGAGGAATTCCGACTTGGCCTGGCTGGCCCGCGCGAGCTGGCTGTTGAGCGCCTCGAGCTGGCGGGCGGCCTCGCGCTCTTCCTCGTAGAGGCGCCGGAGCTCGGCGCTCATGCTGTTCATCCGGGCGGCGAGCGCGCCGAACTCGTCGCGGTTGTCCACGGTGACGGTCGTGCTGAAGTCGCCCTTGGCGATCCGGCCGAGGACGCGTTCGGCTTGGCGCACCGGCAGGATGAACGACCACGAGGTGACGAAGCCGAGGAGAAGCGCGAGCAGGAGCGAGGCGAGGACGAAGCCGCCCATCAAGTAGAAGGCGCGGCGGTTCGCGCGGATGGTGGCGACGCGCTCGCCGGCCATGCCTTCCTCCTCGATCCGCACCACCTGCTCGACGAGGCCCTCGACCTGCTGGAAGAGCGGGTAGCCGTTCTTGAGCTGGAGCTGCATGGCCTCGTCGATCTTGCCGTCGCGGACGAGGTTCGCGACGTCGGCCACGGTCGCCATCACCTCGCCCTGGGCGGTGCGGATGCGCTGGATGACGTCGCGCTCCTCCCGCGGCGCGGCGTCATCGATCTGGGCCAGCGCGCTGTTCAGCCGATTGTTCTCCCGAAGGATGCTCCCGATGGTCGCCTCGTCACGCAGGATGAGCGCCATGGCCGTGTAGTTCATCTGCATGGCGAGGGCGTGCTGGGCCTGGCGGGCCGAGGTGACGCGCTGGTGGGCGTGGTGCATTGCTTCGCTCTGCTTTGACATGGTGCTGATGGTCTCCAGGCTCATTGCCCCCATGGCGGCGACGAGGAGGGCGACCAGCAGGAAGGCCGCCAGGAGCTTGAAATGCACGGACAGCCGCAGGCGCGCGACTGCGCGCACGAGGGGGCCCAGGGGAGTGTAGCTGAGGAGGAGGCGTGCCGCGCGCTCGCTCAGCCCCGGAGCGGCCGCCGGGGCAGATGCGGCGTGATCACCGGCCAATCCGACCTCGTGGAGGGGCATAGACAGCGCACCGGCATGCTAGCAACCGCGCGCGGGGTAGTCAAGGAGGGCCGGGCGGGCGGCGCGGAGCTTGACACGTGGGCCACCCGGGTATTAGCGTCGGTTCGATGCCCCCGAAGATATTGATCGTGGACGACACGGTCCACAACGTGAAGATGCTCGCGGACCTCCTCGCCGCCAAGGGCTACGCGATCGTGACCGCCGCCTCCGGCCAGGAGGGTCTCGAGAAGGTGGAGGCGGAGCAGCCGGACCTCGTGCTGCTTGACGTCATGATGCCCGGCATGGACGGCTACGAGGTCTGCCGGCGGATCCGCGCCAACCCCGAGTACGGCATCCTGCCCGTGGTGATGGTGACGGCGCTGGACCCGGCGCGCGAGCGCATCAAGGGCCTCGACGCCGGGGCCGACGACTTCCTCACCAAGCCGGTCAACATGGCCGAGCTGATTGCACGGGTACGATCCCTGCTCAGGATCAAGGACCTGTACACGACCGTCCAGACCCAGGCGGCGGAGCTCGCCGATCTCAACGCCAACCTCGAGCAGCGAGTCCAGGCGCAGGTGACCCAACTCGAGCGCCTGGGACGGCTCAAGCGCTTCTTCTCGCCGCAGCTGGCGGAGCTGATCATCTCGGGAGGCGCGGAGGACCCGCTCACGAGCCACCGGCGCGAGATCACCGTGGTCTTCGTGGACCTGCGCGGTTTCACGGCCTTCGCGGAGACGGCGCCTCCCGAGGAGGTCATGGATGTGCTCCACGAGTACCACGGCGAGCTGGGACGGGTGATCGTGGAAAGCGAAGGCACGCTCGAGCACTTCGCCGGTGACGGCCTGATGGTGTTCTTCAACGATCCGGTCGAGGTGCGGGACCACCGGGAGCGGGCCGTGCGACTGGCGCTCGCCATGCGGGGCCGGGTCCAGGCCCTCGTGCCCCAGTGGCGGGAGCGCGGCTACGACCTTCACTTCGGCGTGGGCCTTGCTCAGGGAGCCGCGACGCTGGGCGCCATCGGCTTCGAGGGGCGCTGGGACTACGGCGCGATCGGGCCCGTCTCGAACCTTGCCGCACGGCTCTCCTCGGAAGCCAAGGCCGGGCAAATTCTCGTCTCCCGGACCCTGCTGTCGGCCGTGGATCGGATAGTGACGGCCGAGCCCGTAGGGGAGCTCGTGCTCAAGGGCTTCGCCAAGCCCGTCTCCGCCTTCAACGTCCTGGGTCTCCGGGACGGCTAGCGGGCTCGTGCTACACTTCTGTGGCAGAGGATCCATGACATGGCCATCCTGAAGGTCGCGCGCCTGGGGCATCCCGTGTTGAGGCAGAAAGCGCTGCCGGTGCCCGTGGGTGACATCCGGTCGGCCGAGACCCAGCGGCTCATCGACGATATGGTGGAGACCATGCGCGAGTACAATGGCGCCGGCCTTGCCGCCCCCCAGGTGCACGTGCTCAAGCAGATCTGCGTCATCGAGGTCAACGAGAACCCGCGCTATCCCGAGGCCCCCGCCATCCCGCTGACCGTCCTCGTCAACCCGGTGCTGACACCGATGACGGAGGAGATGGAGGACGGCTGGGAGGGCTGCCTCTCCGTGCCCGACATGCGCGGGATGGTGCCGCGGTTCACCTCGGTGAGGCTCGATGCCTATGACCGCGAGGGGAATCCGATCGAAGGCGAGACCAAGGAGTTCTTCGCCCGCGTCATCCAGCACGAGACCGACCACCTCCAGGGGATGGTCTACCTCGACCGAATGCGCGACTTCTCGACGCTGACCCATCTCGCGGAGTGGAACAGGTACTGGCTGGGGACCCACGAACAAGATGACTGAGCTGGCGGGTCGCGCCGACCGTCTCGCCCACGGTCAACATGCCGCAGGCATGTTGAGGATGAATGTATGACTGAGCTGGCGGGTCGCGCCGACCGTCTCGCCCCCGGTCAGAACGAATGTCGATAAGGGTAGTCGCCGTGGTCAAGGATCTGTTTTTCGTCGCGCGGATCAGGGAGACGGCGCGGATGGTCGGCACCGCGCTTGTCTTCGCCCGGACTCCCGAAGAGCTCACGACGTCGCTCGCGGAAGCTCCGGATCTCGTCATCCTTGACCTCACCACCGATGGCTGGAGCTACGAGACATTCTTCGCCGCGCTCGAGAGCGTGACACCCCGCCCACCGGTGCTCGGGTTTACGACCCACGCGCTGGCGAAGGCCACCCAACCGCTGCACAGCCGGTGCACCCGCGTGGTCACGAAGGAAACGCTGACCCAGGAGCTGCCGGAGCTTCTCAGATCCGGGGTGGCGGCATGACGGCTGACGAATTCGTCGACGATCTGGATGCGCGCAACCAGAGGATCCTGAAGCGGCTGGATCCGGAATCCACGCTCAAGCCCGAAGTCGCGGGCGACCTCACGGTCCTGAACCTCCTCAAGGTCGCCCTCAAGAACGAGATCGAGGCGACCGAGATCGCGTCTCGCTGGCTCGTGACCACCGACGACGTGGAGGTGAAGATGGCCTTCGCCCGCCAGGCGGGCGACGAGGCCAAGCACTATCGCATGATCGCCGACCGTCTGCGCGAGCTGGGCTTCGACGGGCGAGGCTTCAACCCCATCGCCAAGGGCTATGGCCCGCTCTTCCAGTACCTCGACGGGCTCGCCACCACCGTCGAGCGCGTGGCGGCCGGTCAGTTCACGCGCGAGGCCATCGCGGTGGTGAAGAACCGCCAGTTCATCGAGTTCTGCGAACAGGCGGGGGACAAGGTGACGGCCACGCTCTACCGTGACGTCATCGAGCCCGACGAGTACTTTCACCACCAGCTGGGCCGCTCGCTCCTGCTCCGGCTTGCCGGGACGCCCGAGGCGCAGGAGCTGGCCCGCCGGGCGGCCGCGCGGACGCTGTCCTTGGCGGAAGAGCTCCAGCAGGCGGCGCTGAAGACCGCCGGCATCCACCACGCTCCCGGCTGCTGATGATCGCCGACCCGCCGCTTCGCGAGTTCGCCGAGCTCACCGGGAGACCCGACGGCCGCATCGATCTGGCGAGAGCGGCGCTGGCCATCGCCCGCTGGGAGTACCCCGAGCTCGACGTGGATGCGTATCTCGAGCGACTTGACGCCCTCGCTCGCGGCGTGGACGGCTCGCGGCGCTCGGCCGATCCCGTCGGCCGCCTCCACCGCCTGCGCGAGTACCTCTTCGTGGAACAGGGCTTCACGGGTAGCCGCGAGGACTACTATGACCCGCGCAACAGCTTTCTCAACGAGGTCCTCGACCGGCGACAGGGCATCCCGATCACACTGAGCCTCGTGCTGATCGAAGTGGGTAAGCGTCTCGGGCTCGCCGTGGAAGGCATAGGGCTGCCGGGTCATTTCATCGCGGGAGCGCGACTCGGCGATTCGCAGATCCTGCTCGACCCCTTCAATGCGGGGGCGCTGCTGACGCCCGAGGCGTGCGAGGAGCTGGTCGGGCGCGTCCTGGGGCGCAAGGGGCTGCTCAAGGCTGAGCACTTCGCTCCCGTGTCGCATCGGCAGCTGCTCGCGCGGATGCTCGCCAACCTCAAGGGCATCTACTGGCAGCGGGAGGCGTGGGACCGCGTCGTCGGCGTGATCGACAGGCTTCTCGTGCTCGACCCCAAGGCGGGGGAGGAGTGGCGAGATCGCGGCCTCGCGTGGACCAACATGGGCGAGCTCCAGCGCGGCCTCGGGGACTGGGAGCGCTACCTGACGGAATTCCCCAACGCCACCGACCACGAGGCCGTGAAGGGGCAGTTACGGAAGACGCGGCAAAAGCTCGCTCAGCTCAACTAGCCACGGGAGTAGAGCATCGACATGAGAGTCAAGGGCGGGCAGAACATCTTCGGCTTCTCGGTCGGGATCCTCATGCTGGACACGCGGTTCCCGAGGATTCCGGGCGACATGGGCAACGCCTCGACCTTTCCGTTTCCCGTCCTGTATCACCGCGTGCGGGGCGCCTCGCCCGACCGCGTGGTGCGCCAGGGCCAGCAGGAACTGCTCCCGGCTTTCATCGAGGGCGCGCGCGCGCTCGAGCGCGAGGGCGTTCGCGCCGTCACCACGAATTGCGGCTTTCTCGCCAAGTTCCAGTCCGAGGTCGCGGCGTCGGTCTCGATCCCTGTCTTCACGTCGAGCCTCATGCTGGTGCCGCTGGTCCACCGCATGCTGCCGCCGAAGAAAGCTGTCGGCATCATGACGGTCGACGCCTCCTCGCTTCGTCCCGAGCACTACACGGGCGCAGGCATCACCAAGGACATTCCTACCGTGGTCGCCGGGATGGAGACGGAGAAGGAGTTCACGCGGGTGATGCTCGACAACGAGCTCGAGCTCGACGTCGAGGCGGCCCGCCAGGAGCACCTGACGGTGGCGCGGTGCCTGGTGGAGGCGCACCCGGAGATCGGGGCCATCGTCCTCGAGTGCACGAACATGCCGCCGTATCGCGCGGACATCCAGGCGGCGACCGGCTTGCCTGTGTTCGACATCACGACGCTGGTCCGCATGGTCCACGACGCCGTGAGCCAGGGGCTGCCCCCCAGACCCGCTTGAGACCGTAGCCCACCTGAGAGGCTCGGTCAGCCCACGCGCGGGTCGAGGGCGTCCCGGAGGCGGTCGCCCACGAGATTGATGGCAAGCACTGTGAGGAGAATGGCGAGCCCGGGGAACGTGGGCAGCCACCACGCGACGGTGACGAAGTCCCGTCCGAGCGCGATCATCTGGCCCCACGTCGGATAGGCGTTTCCCGTCCCCACCCCCAGGAATGACAGAGCGGCCTCCTGCAGGATGGCCTGGGCGACCTGGAGCGTGGACATCACGATGATGGACGAGAACGTGTTCGGCAGCAGGTGTCGCAGCACCATCCGCATCGGGCTCGCTCCCATCGCCCGTGCGGCCTCGACGAAGTCCTTTTCCCGGAGCGCGAGCACCTCCGCCCGCACCACGCGCGTGTAGCGCTCCCAGCCGGTGAGCCCCAGCACCACGATGATGGTGAGAAGGCTCGGCCCGAGCGCGGCCACGAAGGCGAGCGCGAGCAGGAGCTGCGGGAAGGACAGGGTCACGTCCACCACCGTCATGATCACCGCGTCCACCCGGCCGCGGAGAAACCCGCTGAGGAGCCCGAGGGTGACTCCGACCAGGAGACTGACCACGACGGCGGCGATGCCGACGACGAGGGAGATGCGCGCTCCGTACACGATGCGGCTCAGGATGTCGCGGCCGACCTGGTCCGTGCCGAGCGGATACGCGGCATTGCCCCCCTGCGCCCACACCGGAGGCGTGAACCGGCGGATCAGGCTCTGGCGGGCGGGATCGTGGGGCGCCACGTAAGGGGCGAAGATGGCCGCGCCGATGACCATGAGCAGAATGAAAGCTCCCGCCATGGCGGCGGGATTGCGCGCGAGCTTCCGCCAGATTCGGGACTGCTCGGCGCCCCCGAGGGTCGAATCCGGGATCGTGACGCTGGGCGGAGCGAGGGTGCCGATGGACACGACCCGACTCAGCGCACGCGGATCTGCGGGTTCAAGTAGAAGTACAACATGTCCACGGCGAAGTTGACCATCACGACGATGAGCGCGAGGAGGAAGACGCCAGCCTGGACGATGGGAAAGTCGAGCTGGCGGATGGCCCCGACGATGAGCCGTCCCACCCCCGGCACGGCGAACACCGTCTCGGTGATGACGGCGCCGCCGAGGAGCAGGCCGAACTGGAGCCCCGCCACGGTGACCAGCGGCAGGGCCGCGTTGACGAGGGCGTGGTGCCAGATCACGATCCACTCGGAGACGCCCTTGGCGCGGGCGGTGCGGACGTAGTCGAGGGTGATCACCTCCAGCATGCTCGAGCGCACAATGCGGAGCAGGAGCGGCGTCGAGAACGTGGCGAGGGTGACAGCGGGCAGGAGGAGGGCGGACCAGGTGTCCCAGCCCGAGACGGGCAACATCCGCAGCTGCACGGCGAAGAGGAGGATGAGCATGATGCCCGTCCAGAAGACGGGCATCGAGGTTCCCAGGAAGACGACGAAGGTCGCGCCGTGGTCGAAGAGGGAGTTTCGGCGCACGGCACTCAGAATTCCGACCGGCACGGCGATGGCGAGCGAGAGCGCCATCGCGATGACGGTCAGGAGCAGCGTGACAGGCATGCGCTCCAGGACGAGGTGCAGGGCGGGCTCGCGGTGGAAGAACGACTGGCCGAAGTTGCCCCGCACGATGTTCGCCACGAAGCGACCGAACTGAACCGGCAGGGCGTCGTTGAAGCCCATGGCCTGGCGCAATGCGGCCCGATCGGCCTCCGGCGCCTCCGGCATCATGAGCGAGACCGGGTCGCCGCTCACGTGCAGGATGGCGAACGTGACGAGGGACACGCCCGCGAGCACGACGAAGAGGCGCACCACCCGCCGGGCGACCAGCGTCAGCATGGCGGCCTGTTCATGCCGCTGCCGCGGGACAGCCTAGCGCTTGGGCTTGGCGTCGTAGAGCCAGAGCCATTCGTCCGCCCGGGCTGCGTACTCCACCCGCTTCGAGAGGCCCAGTGTGTCGTACTGGGTGTACAGGTAGATGCTCGGCGCCTCTTCGCGGATCAGCTGCTGGATCTGGGAGTAGATGCGCTTGCGCTTTGGCTGGTCGAGGGTCGACCGCGCCTCGTCGATGGGCCGGTCCAGTCCCTCCACTCGTGTGTACCACTTGCCGATCCAGCCGCCCTGCTCCGTGTGGTAGAGCGGGTGCAGCACGGCGTCGGCGTCGAAGACAGAATAGTTGCCCCAGGTGAAGTACGTGCCGTTGACCGCCTTGCCCTCGCCCTGGAAGAACTTGTTCCAGGCCGGACCCGGGTCCCACAACCGCGGGGTGGTGCGGATACCGACCTCGGTCAGCATCTGGCAGAGGGCCTCGAACTGCGGACGGACCGCCGGGTCGGCGCTGTGCAGCGTGATGTCGACGCCGTTGGCGTACCCGGCCTGGGCGAGAAGCTCCTTGGCCTTCTTCGGATCGTACGCGTAGGTCTTGACGTCCGGGTCGAATCCGAACGCCGGCGGCTGCACGGTCGTCGCGACCTGCTTCCCCAGTCCCGCCATGAGCTTTTGGATGATCGTCTGCTTGTCGATGGCGTAGTTCGCCGCCTGCCGCACGAGGCGCTTGTCGAAGGGCGCCGAGCGCATGTCGAGCTCCACGGAGTGCACGCGGAGAATCGGGGTCGAGGAGATGTAGGTCTGCGGATTGGTCTTGAGCTCGGGCATGAGGTCGGCCGAGACGTTGCGGATGATGTCCACGCCACCGGTCTTCAGCTCGGCGACCTGGGTCGCGG
>WNFO01000718.1_pt1 | contig 33613 bp, 34 predicted proteins | sample 5400251 | NCBI WGS metagenome assembly WNFO01 (sample SAMN13153354, study PRJNA577476) | soil metagenome | isolation source: 100 cm saprolite under Madrone tree | place: USA:California | collected 2016-06-14
ATATTGACCAGCGAGTCGGTGGTGCGCTGCGGCATGATCGTGTTCGTCATCGACCGGACATCGGCAACTACCGGTGACTGAGAGTTCGGTAACGCTCCCGCCTCATCACGGTGGAACAACTCGAGTAGGGCGCCCCTGCCGAAATTGCCGTGTACGATCCGCAGAGCAGTCTTGCCTCCAGTCAGGCAGTGGACCTTGCGTGCACATCAAACTCCGTGGTGAGGCTCGCAAACGCGGCCTTTGCGTCCTGCTGCAGCACGCGATCAAGGTCGACTTCTTCCAAGCCTTTCACATGGATGCGCTTGAATTTCATCACTTCAGCTTCCACCGGCTTCGTCGCGTCGATCCCCATCTTTGCGCTTATGCCCTCCTCGCTTGACGGATCGAGTTTCGAGCCCTGCGCACCGGAGACCACAAGCAGGCCGCGGTCCGCCTGAAATCGGGTCGCCACGGCCCATTCGATCTCATTCGGATCGTCGATATCGACGTCGAGGTCGACCACGACGACTTGCTTGACGTCATAATGTCCCCCGAAAGCGCCCATGATGATGTTCTTGGGTTCTCCGTTGCTGCGCTTGTCGATTTTGACGACCAGGTGATAGCGGCATATCCCGCCCCGGGTCAGCCGCACGTCCCGCACGTTGGGGAAACTTCTCTGAAGATGCTTGAGCAAAGTCGCTTCCCGGGGAATTTCCCCCAGCACCAGATGCTCCATGCCCCCGCCGACGATGGTATGGAAGATCGCATTCCTGCGATGCGTGACGGCATCGACGTGAATGACTTCACGATTCGCACGAGGGCCATAATACTGCGGAAACTCGCCGAACGGGCCCTCCGGCTCACGAATCCCAGGCAAAATCCGCCCCTCGATCACGATCTCGGCCTGGGCCGGCACCCGAACCTGGTTGGTCCTGCACTTCACCATCTCCACCGGAGCGCCCATCAGCGCACCGGCGATTTCCATTTCGTCCTCGTCGAGCGCCGCGATCGCCTGCGACGCCAGAATACACGCCGGATGGACGCCGATCACGAGCGCAATTTCGAGCGCCTCCCCGGCTTCTTCCGCCATTCTGAAATAGTGATGGGTATGCCTTGGAAGCAGAAGAACGCCGATCTTGTCCGGTCCGGAAACCTGACAGCGGTGGATCGATACGTTCTGGACTCCCGTCTTCGGATTCCGCGCGATCAGCAGCGCAGCCGTGATGTACGGCCCACTGTCATGCTCGTTGTGTTTCGGAACAGGCAGCAGCTTGAGCAGATCAACGTCGTGATGGATCACTTGCTGCGCCGCTGCATCCTTTACTTCCGTCCATGGCAACGGTCGCTGTACGGCCTGCTGAAACCGCGCCAGGAGATCTCGGGTCGGCACGCCGATCGAATCCGCGACCCAACTTCGATCGACAAACAGATTGGAAACGACAGTCATCGGGTGCCCGCCCGGCCGCGGGAACATCACGGCACGCTCAAGCTCGAGCTTCTTGGATACCGCGGCAAGTTCGTCGATCAGCGAGACGCCGTTTCGCGCCACCGCTAACCTGCCGGTCGCGGCGAGCCGCCGCAGCCAGCTTCTCAGATCGGCAGACGCATGGTGGCCTGCCGCCGTGGAGGTAAATTCCGTGGTCTTCATCGGGAATCCTCTCGTCTCTTGCCCATCAGCTCTGCCGCTTTACCGCAGGACGGCGCTGGGAATCCTCCTGCTCGCCCCAGCGATGCGCTACACCAACGTCGATATCGAAGAGATCGAGGGCGCGGCCGACGGTGTGATCGACCATGTCTTCGAGCGTATCCGGCTTGGCGTAGAAGGCGGGAACAGGAGGCGCGATGATCGCCCCCATTTCCGAGAGGGCGGTCATGCTTCTGAGATGGCCGGTATGGAGCGGCGTCTCCCGCACCAGCAACACCAGCCTCCGCCGCTCCTTTATGGTCACGTCGGCCGCGCGCGTCAGCAATGTCGTCGTCACGCCGGTCGAGATTTCCGACATCGAACGCACCGAACAGGGCGCGACGATCATCCCCATCGTCCGGAACGAACCGCTCGAGATCGGAGCCGCCATATCGTCGATGGAATGCGTCGTGTGCGCGAGCGCCTTGACGTCGGCAATCTTGAGCGTCGTCTCGTAAGCGAACGTGATCTCGGCTGTCTTCGACATCACGAGATGGGTCTGAACCCCGGCATTGCGGAGGAGTTCAAGCAGACGGACACCGTATGTCACTCCAGACGCTCCGGAGATTCCGACGATCAGGCGTCGTTGCGATGGGTCCATGACAGGATTCCGAAGGTTTCAAATGCGCCGGAAACGGGGCTGCGGGAAGGACGACGCCCTCTCCTCCCTCCGGAACGATAGGGGCGCTTTACAATCAAAACAAATAATAGATATTGATGTTTTCAATCACTCAAATTGATGCGGGCGCACCGGATGGATTTGAAGCAGTTGAACTACTTCCTCTGCCTTGCCCGCGAGGGAAACATGACACGGGCGGCGCGCCAATTGAACATCGTTCAACCCGCCTTGAGCATGCAGATCGCGAAACTCGAAAGGAATTTCGGCAAGCAGCTTTTCGATCGGACCGCGCATGGCGTGTCGCTGACCCCGGCGGGGGAAACCCTGGTACGCCTCGCCGGCACCATTGCGAAGGAAGTTGATCGTACGAGGGAGGAAATGGCACGCCTCGACGGCAGGATATCGGGCCGCGTCAGCATCGGCATGATCACGTCCGCGGCCCAAAGCACGCTTGCCGCGTCGTCCGCGAAGATCGCGGCGAGATACCCGGAAATCCAGCTTCTGATTTGCGAAGGTTACACCGACACGTTGATCGATTGGGTTGTCTCGGGCGAACTGGACGTCGCGATCATCAACATGCCGCAAAGGAAGCTTCCGCTGACGGCGCATCACATCCTCGACGAAGAGATGATGCTGGCGCGCGGAACCGGCAACAAAATGCCGCTGCCCAGGACCGTTTCGTTCAAGCGGCTTGAAGGCCTGGATCTGATCATACCGTCGCGACGCCACGGGCTCCGCATGATCCTGGACAATGCCGCGGCCGCGGCTGGCTTTGTCCTCAAGCCTCGACTGGAAATCGACACGCTTTCGGCGGTATGTGAGATCGTTGCATCAACCGAGTTGGTGACCATCCTGCCCGGCATTGCGCTCAAGCCCCTGCTTTCCGCAGGACGAATCCGCGCGCAGGTCGTCAGTCGACCGGCCACTTTGCGGTCCGTCAGCTGGGTGACCAACCCCAGGCGCATCGTTTCGGGCGCGGCGGCGGCCGTCGTGGAAATCATTTCTGACGATCTGACGCAGGCCGCGAAGGCGGCATCTCGTCTGGTCGAAGCTTAGTGCTTGCCCTGTGAACCGAATGCACTTGCAGCAGCACGCCGCCCAACAGGACGGCGAGCGTCGGTACCCATTCCCGCCTGAGCAGCGATTGCCATCCCGCGCACACCGGGTCCTGCCGCATGCTGTTGTCTCCCTTCCGGGGCTCCGGCGCCTTAGGGTTGTCAGCGACAGCCCGGTTATTTTAGATAGTATTTGCTTTCCAAGTTAGAGTAGGCCCGGGCCGTGAGCTAATCCGCCGGTGGAATTGGATCTCTGATGATCTGATCGGCTGGACGCCTGTCACACCCTCTATCTTTCATCCCTGTGGTCGCGCGGCCAGGACGCGATCGACCATCTGGCCTGAAAGCCCCAGATAATTGGCGGGATCGCAATGATGGCGAATCGACTCCACGCTGCCGAGCGCATCGATAATTTGGGGCATGTCAGCCAGGATATCGGCGAGCTGGCCGTCTCCCTCGATCACCTTGCGGCATGCCTCGTAAACGACGTCGTGAGCCTGCTGACGCCCCAGTTTGGGGGCCGCCGCCATCATCACGGCTTCGGCAACGATGAGGCCATGCGTCAGATCGAGATTTTCCCGCATCCGCCGCTCGTGAACGACGAGCCCTGCGAGCATGAACTTGGCGTTGGCCAGCGAGGACGCGGTCAGGAGAAAACTTTCCGGCAGCGAAACCCATTCGAGATGCCACGGACCTGTTGCACGCTCGAAATCGTGGATCATGCCGTCGAGCATGGTGGCAACGTGCTGACGGACGGCCTTTGCCGCGGCAAGCATCAATTCGCTGGATATCGGGTTGCGCTTCTGCGGCATCGTCGAAGACGCGCCCCTGCCAGGCACGAACGGTTCGGACACTTCGCCGAATTCGGTCGCAGACATCATCATGATGTCGGTCGCGATCTTGCCGAGCGTTCCGGTGATAAGGCCCAGCAACGTCACGGCCTCGGCTATTCCGTCGCGCGCGACGTGCCAGGTCATCGAAGGCTGGCGAAGGCCGAGCTCCTCGCAGAAGAACTTCTGCATCGTAAGCCCCCCTTCCCCGATTGACGCGAGCGTGCCCGCGGCGCCGGCGAATTCGCCGACCAGGATCCGCGGCAGCGCCTGCTCGACCCGCTCGATATGCCGGTCGATGGAAGAGAGCCAGACCGCGGCCTTGTAGCCAAAGGTGATGGGCAGCGCCTGCTGAAGGTGGGTCCGGCCCGCCATCGGGGTATCGCGGTACTTCCGCGCCAGGTCTGCGAGGCAATCGCGCAGCTCCCTAAGATCGCGGTCGACGATATCCAGCGCGGACCGAAGCTGGAGCACATTGGCGGTGTCCATGATGTCCTGCGTCGTGGCCCCCCAATGCACGTAGCGCCCCCCCTCACCGGCAGCTTCCGAAAGCTGATGGACAAGCGGCAGAATCGGGTAACCGACGATCTCGGTTTCGCGCCGTAATTTGTCGAAGTCGATGACAACGGCTTGCGCGGCGGCCTGGATGGCGTCCGCTGCGGATTGCGGGACGACACCGGCGCGGGCCTGCGCCCGGGCCAGGGCTGCCTCGGTTTCCAGATATCGCCCGACCAGCGCTTCGTCGCTGAATACCGCGCGCATTTCAGCGGTGCCGAACATGTCACGAAACAGCGCGGAATCGAACACAGTGCTGGGCAAGGGCAGCCTCCCGTTTTGAGTTTTCAAATCAAGATGGATAAGCATTCGAGATGAATAGCAAGAAGGCAATTGTGCGTCCCGGCGCGCCTGCCCTCGACAAGGGCTCGAGCTGATCGAAGCGCTCGCATCGGCATAGGCTTGAGCAACACAGTATCAATTTTACGATTGTCATGTATTCTTGATCCCGTGCACGCCGATTCTCGACTGCACGAGTTCGTTGAACCAACTTACACTTTGAGAGGGTGACATGGCCAAGAAAGCGAAGAAGGCGAAAAAGGTAGCGAAGAAAAAGACCGCCAAAAAGAAGAAGTAAATCTGGCGAACAAGACATTCAGCACGCTTGGTTAGCGTCTCCGGGCGGTACGGCAGACCGCCGGAGCGGAGCACTAGCTGAAGTCCTGCCACCAAATGATCAGACCGGACCCTTATGCAGATGGCTGATGCATAAAGGTCCGGTTTTTCGTTGAGATTGTCGTGGATAAGTGCTCCCGCTCTTTGGGTTCGCAAGCGAAATAGCCTTGGGACGGATCTTCAGACGCAAAGCGGCAAAGCCGGCCGGGTTCGATGGCGACGCGCCCAAGGCCCCGCGCGCCCGATCGGATCGAGACCAGGCGGGAGATGGCTTGATGCGTCGATTTCTATTCGCGATATGTCTTGTCAGTCAGGATCGCCCAGCCGTGCGGCGAAAGTGTAATCTGCGGCTGCAAAGGTCGCGTTTGATCGCAGGTGGCGTGTCCCGCCACGACGGCGCAAACGTAGGGGATCGACCGCGTTACAGGCGAATCTTCCAGATTTAGCGCAACCACGAGGCGATGCCCCTCATGGGATGCCTCATAGATGAAATGAGTGTTGCCAAGGTCCAGCGCACGGGTGCGCGCCGTGTGAAGCCAGGGGTGGCGGCGCCGCATGCCGATCAGGTCCTGATGCAGCCGATATATCGGCCACCCGAACGGCGCAAGATCCGCAGGCAAAGCGGGAAAGGCCGGACGGATCGCATCGTCGCCGCCGGCGCGGTGTTCCTTGACGCCGCGAAACGCCTGCTCGTCGCCGGAATAGATCGAAGGCGTGCCGCCGCAGGTCAGCAGAATGACGAGCGCGTGCGGCAACTGCCTTTCGTCGGTCAACTGGCTCGCGATGCGCGTGACGTCGTGATTGCCGACGAAGGTGAGCGGCACGAACGCATCCAGCCAGGAATTATGCCGATCAAGCGCCCAGCCGAGTTCAAAGAAATTGCGATCGTTCAGCGCGCTCCAGATAGCCTTCCAGAGCTCGTATTGGGTGACCGCATCGACCCCCGTCTCGCGAACAAAGCCGGCATAGTCACCGTGGATGACCTCGCCGAACAGGTAAGCATCCGGATAATCGGTCCGGACGTTGGACAAGACATTCGCCCAGAACCGTCTGGGGACGGCATAGGCCGCGTCCAGCCGCCAACCGTCGGCACCGCGCCGCAACCAGTAGTTCATGACGCTGGTGACATAATCGGCAACCTCAGGCTCGTCATGATTCAAGGCCACGAGCTGGCGATGGCCTTCGAAGGTCGCGTAGTCCGGTTCAGCACCCGGTCGCGGCGTCATCGGCCACGATAGTCGGAACCAGGCGGCCTCGGGAGCCGCCGGTCCTTCGGCGACAACGCGCTGAAAGGCCGGAAATTCACGGCCGACATGGTTGAAGACGCCGTCGAGAATGACCCGCAAACCACGGCTGTGTGCGGCTTCGATCAACTCATCGAAGTCGGTGTCGTCGCCGAGACGTTGATCAATCCTAAAATGGTCGACGGTATCGTAACCGTGCGTGGACGAGGCGAAAATCGGCCCAAGCAGGAGCCCGGACGCGCCGAGGTCGACGGCGTAGTCCAGCCACGCTTTGACACGACCGAGGCGGTGGACGACGCCCGACCGGTTGCATGCCCTGGATTCGGCGCCGGTAAACCCAAGCGGATAGATGTGCCACCACAGCGCGTGTCCGACCCAATTTTGCAAAGCTTTTCCTTCTGAAGTCGACCGGTAGCAAAATATCTAGGGCGACAAATACTGCAGCAACCTGGGATCGTGGCGAACCTCCGCCGCAGATCCCACGAGCGCAACGCGTCCGCGATCGAGCACGTAAGCGTGGCTGGCGACCCGCAAGGCCAGATCGAGATGCTGCTCGACAATGACAACCGCGATTTCCTTTGCCAGCAGGACGAGGCGTTCGGTGATTTCTTCGATCACACCGATCCAGACGCCTTCCGTGGGCTCGTCGAGCAGGAGCAGCCGTGGGTCGGACAACAGAGCCCGGCCGATGGCCAGCATCTTTCTCTCGCCGCCGGACAGCGTGCCCGCAACCTGGTCCATGCGCTGACCGAGCTTTGGAAATATTTCGAGTATCCGATTGACGGCCTGACTGTCGCGGTTTGTCATCGCGCCGACCGCGAGGTTGTCACGGACGGAGAGCCGGGCGAATACCGAATGCTCCTGCGGGACATATCCGACGCCCGACCGGATGCGCTGCTCGGTCGGCAGTTGTCCAACGTCCCGCGAGTCCAGCATGATCGATCCGCGCAGCAGCGGCAGCTCGCCGACGATGGCCTTCATCAGCGTGGTCTTGCCGGCGCCGTTGCGGCCAAGGATGGCGACGCCGCCGCGCCAGGATGCATGCAGCGTCACGCCGAACAGCACCTGGCTGCGGCCGTAGCCGGCATCGAGATCCCTGATATCGAGAAATTTGTCTTCAGGCACGGCGGAGATAGACCTCCTGCACCTTGGTGCTGGATTGAATCTCACGGACCGAGCCGCAGTCGAGCACACTGCCCTGGTCAAGCACCGTCAGGCGATCGCAGATGTCGCGAATGAAATCGAGATCGTGCTCGACGATCACCAGCGAGCATTTTTTCTTGATCGGCTGTAACAGCTCGCCGGTGACCCTGCGCTCTTCCAGGCTCATGCCTCCGGTCGGCTCGTCCAGCAGCAACAATTTGGGTTCGGGGGCCAGCGCCATCGCGATCTCGAGCCATTGCTGCTGCCCGTGCGACAGTGCCGCGGCGGGATGATCCGCCCGATCGGCGAGCCGGAATTGCTCGAGCATGGCCATCACCCTGTCGTGCAGGACGCCGCGGGTGCGCGAAAACACCAGACTGGACAATGACGTCTGCGCTTGCAACGCGAGCAGAATATTATCGTATAGGGTCAGCGCCGGAAGAACGCTGGTGATCTGGAATTTCAGGCTCATGCCGGCGCGCGCCCGTTCCGCCGGCGTGGCCTGCGTGATGTCGCGCCCGGCAAACATCACCGAGCCCCGGGTCGGGATTTCCGCGCCCGCCACGCATTTCATCAGGGTACTCTTGCCGGACCCGTTCGGTCCGATCAGGCCGTGAAATTCGTTTTCGGCGACCGTGAGTTCGGCCCCGTTCAACGCCATCAGCTTGCCGAAGATCTTGACCAGTCCACGGACTTCAAGGAGCGCCATCGCTGCCCTTTTTCGGTGGCCGGCCAAAGTTGCCGACGCGTTCGCGTTCGCTCAGGACCAGACTGATCAGCCCGGCGGGGCGAAACAGTATCACGAGCAATAGCAGCACGCCGAGGATGATGGGCCAGATGTCCTGATAGTTGTTCGAGAGCCAGAAGCTGACGGACTCGATCACGACGGTGCCGATGACGGCGCCGATCAATGTCCCTGCCCCACCAAACAGAACGTAGAGCACAACCTGGGTCGACATCACGACCCCGAGCATATTGGGCCAGACGAAGCCTTCGTGAAAGGCATAAAGGCTGCCGGCAAGTCCGGCGATGGCGCCGCTGAGCGAAAAGATGATGGCCTTGAGGTGCTGAACCTTATAGCCAAAGAAGGAGATGCGTTGTTCGTTTTCCCGCAAGCCGGCAAGGGCAAGACCGAATTGCGAGCGCGTCAGGAAGCGGCACAACAAATAGACGAGGACCAGAAACCCCAGGGCAAGATAATAAAATACCGCTCCTTCCTCGAATTCGTAGCTGCCCAGCGTCATGGTCGAGAACGACGGAATCCCGTTTTGCCCTCCGAGATAGTACCACCCACGCGCCAGACGATCGACGGCGTACGAGCCGGTCAGCGTGCCCAACGATACGAAAACGACGCTGGAGGGATGACGTCCCAGCAACAGAAAGCCGCCGAGCAGCAGCGCAAAGGTAAATCCGATCAGGACGCCGGCCGGCAGCACGAAAAAGATCGAGGTAATACCGAGATCCCGCGCCAGCAACGCGACACCGTATCCGGCCGAGCCGAAAAACACCGCCTGGCCGAAGCTCATGATTCCCGCGTACCCCCAAACGAGATCGAAGGAGAGTGCGAACAGGCACAGGATCAGCACCCGCGTGGCATAGACGGTCAGATAGTCCTGAAGCACCAGCGGCAGAACCGCTACGATCAACAGAACGATCAGCTCCATGATCGGCAGCTTTTGCCATCCGAAAGCGGTCCGCGACCGGGGCGAGACCGCCAAGTTGGCCATGGGTGTCGTCTCGGCCATCAAGCCGCCCAACCGGGAAACAATCCGTCCGGGAACAAGAGTGTCTGCTGCCCTGTAATTTTCAGCATTCCTTTGGATCGACCAGACCGGCGCTGCGAGCTACAATTTCGTAGTTTCCGCCCTTCGCGACGGCAGTATACATCTTCATCTTGCAATGACGCTGCCCCGGCACCATTTCCGCCGGCCCGCCCGGACCTTCAGCTATCTTCGCATGATCGAAGGCTGCGGCAACCGCGTCGCGATCGAGCTTGCCGGCTTCCTTGACGGCGGCTTCCCACAGCTTCAATCCGCGATAGGTGCCGGTCGCGGCACTTCCCGCGGCAAACAGGAATGTGCCGGGAAACTGCTTGTCATAGGCCGCCTGGATCTTCGCGCTGACCGGATCTTCCGGCGCCAGCGCCTTGAAATAATCAAGACAGCTCGCAAGCCCTTCGATTTCCGCCGGCTGGTTGATGCTGAGCGTGTTCTCGTCGTAGTAGACGCAGGACAGCCGGCCGCCATTCTTCAGAAATCCCGCTTCGGAGAGTTGCTTGAAGAACGGACCGACGCCCGGCGGAATCACGGTGTTGAAGACCACGTCCACCTTGTTGGAGATGACGCGGTTGACCGTGGAACTGAAATCGATCTGATCGAGCGGGTAGTATTCTTCGAAGATCACTTCGCCGCCGCTGGCCTCGATCACCTTGCGGGCATAGACATTCAGCGTATGCGGCCAGACATAATTGGCGCTGGGAAGCGCAAACCGCTTGCCGCCATTCTTGATCAGCCATGGGATGAACTCGTCGCATTGCTGGGCCGGCGTCGGCCCGGTGCAGAACAGATAGGGCGTGCATTCCTTGCCTTCATACAGCTGCGGATAAATATATAATGTCTTGCCCCGCGCAACGATGACATCCTTGATCGCGTTGCGCATGGAGCTTGTGATACCGCCCAATACGAGATCGACCTTGTCGCGCTGAATGAGCTTGCGAACATTGCCGACCGCGACGGATTCATTCGACGCGGTGTCTTCAATGAACAGCTCCAGCGGTCGTCCCAACAGTCCGCCCGCATCGTTGATTTCCTTGACGACCATTTTCGCAACGTTGGCGTCGGCATTCCCGGCATATCCGATCGGACCGGTAAGATCGGTGGCGATGCCAACCTTGATCGGGGCTTCCGCCGCGTTGGCCCAATCGGGACGGACGACCCAACTTCCGACACCCGTGGCAAGCGCGGTAGAGGCAAAGGCAAAATTGCCAAGAAAACGACGCCGGCTCCAATTGCTGTTGTGTTTAGACATCGGGACTAAACCCCTTTTCCTGAGACGAGACCTTGCGGCCGGAACTTGATGAAAGCGATGGCGAGAACGAACACCAATACGTCAGCGACCACGGGAGAGATCACCCACGGCAATGCCGCGCTCAACGTGCCGATCACGCCCGCGCCGGCAACCGGTCCGGCGAACGACCCGACGCCGCCAACCATGACCGCGACGAATCCCTGAATCAGGAAGCGAATGCCGAGATCGGCGAATAACGAAAACACCGGCACGATCAGCGCGCCGGCAAGGCCAGCCAGGGCGGCACCGAACGCAAAGGTCGCGCCATAGATCGCGCTGGTCGAAATCCCGGAGGCGCGGGCGAGCGACGGGTTCTCCAGCGAAGCCCGGATCCGCAGGCCAAACGTCGTATGGGCGAGCAGAAAATAGCTTCCCACCATGACCAGGGCCGTAATGATGACGATCGCGAGCCGCCATGAGGAGAAATGCATCGTCCCCACGTCGAGCGATCCGGCAATCGGCTCAGGCACCGACCGGTAGAGCCCCCCGATCAGCGTTCGGACCACCTCTCGAATGATCAATCCAAGTGCGTAAGTGCCGAGCATGGCGACGATCGGCGCCGCATAAAATCGCCTGACGATCAGACGTTCGAGCACGAAACCGAGCGCGCCCACGACGAACGGGGCCGCTACCATTCCGAGCCAGACCGGCAAGCCGAGGCTGTAGGCGAGGTAAGTGACATAGGCGCCAAGCAGAACGAACTCGCCCTGCGCGAAGTTGAAGATACCCATCATGCTGGCGATGACGCCGAGCCCAAGGACGACCAGAACCACGATCGCGCCGAAACTCAATATCTCGAAAACCGCGACGACCAGATTAGCCATGGGCTACCGCCAGCATCTCATTGCCAGTCCCTACGTCCTCTTCCAGTCGCCTGACTTCGGTTCCAATAGGCGTCCAGACCGCTGCTGCGGTCAGATGCGCCGGGATCGAAATCCATTCAAGAATCGCGCCAAGACCTGCCAGACGCTTCGCCGCCTCCCGATCATCGGCCTCACTCCGAAAGCTATTGAACGACCGTTCGAGGATTCACAGATTCCGGCGCCATGGCATCAGCAGCCGCTCGATCTTGCCGACGATAAACGTCAGAATCAGCGCCAGCGCGATGGTGGCCACCAGGGCTGCGAATACCTTTGGAATCACGTAGAGCGAGCCGGCCTTGAAGATGGCGTGTCCGAGCCCTTCGGATGACGACATGAACTCGCCGACGATCGCGCCGATCAGCGCGAACCCGACCGTGAGCTTCAATCCGGCAAAGATGTCGGTGAGCGAGGCAGGCACCACGAGCTTGCGGAAGATCTGGAATTTTGAAGCGCCGAGCGTCCGCATCAGGTTGATCTGGTCCGGATCGACGCCGACCGCGCCCTTGTAGGATGTGACCAAAGCAACGATGACCACCGAAAGGGTCGACATCGCGACCTTCGAAATCAAACCGGTGCCGAACCAGATGATGATGATCGGCGCCAGCGCGATAATGGGTATCGAGCCGACCGCGATCACGAAAGGCTCGACCACGCGGGACACGAACCGCGAATACCACAGCGACAGGCCGATCACGGTCCCGACCAGGTTGCCGACAAAAAACCCGAGCAACGTCTCCGACCCGGTCACATAGCTATCGCGCCACAGGCTGCCGTCGCGCACCATCTGACCGAGAAAGCCCGCGATCGCTGACGGCGAGCCGAACATGAAGGCGGCCGCCCGGTTCTGCGATGTCATGTAGTCCCAAAAGCCCAGGAATGCGGCCAGGATCGCCACCTGGGTGGCAAGCACAATCGCCGTCGAACGAAGCTTCTTCCATCGCCGGCCGGCGACCGGCGCGGCAACAGGTTCGGACGCGTCCGTTGAACGGGGCATTGTGGTGTCGACATCCGCGGTCATTGCAGGACCACGTCGAGATCGGCCCAGATCCGCCGGACGTATTGGCTGAAATCCTGGCTCTGGCGCATCGCGATCATGTCGGTGCGTTCGGGACCAAGTGCAATGTCGTAGACGGCCTTGACGCGGGTCGGCCGCTTCGACAGCACGATGACGCGATCGGCCAGCGATACCGCCTCTTCGATGTCGTGGGTGATGAGCAGCAGCGAGCGTTTGCTCTTGCGCACCAGTGCCGCCGTATCGTTCTCGATCAATAGCTTGTTCTGAAAGTCCAGCGCGGCAAAGGGCTCGTCGAGCAACAGCACATCGGGCTCGTTGACCAGCGTGCGCGCGAGCGCCACCCGCTGACGCATTCCACCCGAGAGCGTCGAAGGGTAATGGTGGGCAAAACCATGAAGTCCCAGCTGGTCGAGCATCGCGTGACCGCGATCCTCGGCTTCGCTCGGTGCGACGCCGCGGATCTCCAGCCCCAGCATGGCGTTGCCGAGCGCCGTCCGCCACGGCAGCAGCAAATCCTTCTGAAGCATGTATCCGACATTCTGCGGCTGACCGGACACTTCGCGGCCATGCCAGCGGATGCGTCCGGAATCCGGCGTCAACAACCCGCACAAGGTATTGAGCAGCGTCGTCTTGCCACAGCCGGAGGGCCCGACAATGCTGACGATCTCTCCTTCCCGAAGCGTCAGGCTGAGGTCGGCAATGACCGGCACGATGCGCCCGCCGACCTCATAGCTCTTTGTCACGTGCTCCACGACCAGCGGCGGGATCGCGGCACCACCCATGACTGTCTCGGCATTGCCAGCGCTCTGACTGACGCCGGTTCTCATCATTTGAGACTGGCGACCGCCTTGTCGGCGAAGCTGTTGTCGATGATCTGATCGAAGGGAATGCTGCCCTTGGCATTGCCGAGATAGATCTGCATGTCCATCAGGTTCTTCCATTGATCCTGCTTGGTCACTACGGACTGCGCCGGAATGAGAAATTTGAGCTCCGCATCGATCGCCTTGTCAACGACGTCGCCTGGCAGATCAGGGAACTCCTTGCGCGCGACCTCCTTGGAGAAAGCCGGATCGGCATAGGTCTTGCGCGATGCCTCCTCGAACGAGGTCACCAGCGCCTGCACCATCTCAGGGTCTTTCGCAATCGTGGTGGGAAGCACCATGATGCCGGTGTTGCAGAACGGGCCGATGTAGCTCGAGAAATCGAATACCACCTTGGCGCCCTGCGCTTCGGCCGCGGCGACGCTCGGCTGGTACGCGATGGCGATATCCGCCTGCCCGGCCAGCATGGCGGCGATTTCGGTGCCCGGATTGACTGGAACGATGGTGGCATCGACACCGACTTTGAGGCCGGCCTTTTCAAGCAGCCGTTTCGCGACGCTGTAGTTGGTGTTCGGCTCGGGCGATGTGACGATCTTCAATCCCTTGAAACCCATGGGATCGGTGATCGGCTGCAGCGTCTTCGACACGCCGAAGTAATGAGCACGTTGCACGACGGTTCCCACCACGACACCGGGACCGCCATTCTCGCGCGAGATCTGCGCCATCGTCGCGTCGCCAATGGCGAAGTCGGCCGATCCGCCCAGTACCGCCGCAAACGTCTGGGTATCGCCGCCGGCGGCGCTCACCTGCATGTCGAGCCCGTTCTTTTTGAAAATGCCGGCGTGCATTCCGACATAGAGGTTGATGTAGCCGAGGTTGTGCACCGCCTCGCTGAAACGCACGGTCTTTGGCGTTGCCGCGCGCGCGCCGCTCGAACCGATCAGCGAAGCAGCGCCGATACCACCCGCGATCGCCGCTGACGTTGCCAGGAAGCGGCGGCGGCTCCATGAATTGCCGGTTCTGGTGAAGAGATGGCGGCGACGATCGGTCATGACGGGAACTCCTTGCGACTTAAACCGGCAATGGATGAACAAAGACTAGTCCGACAGCCGCGAGCGGCAAGTTGAAAGAAGCGACAGCAATTGCTCAATGCAGGGCAATGCAATTCACGGCGCTGCCAATGTGCCAAAAACAGCGAAGTTGCTGATCGCGATTTAGAATTTGCGTGCTGCAAGAATCGTCTCGATGAACAATCCGGTGGCACACCAAATGCCATGATGTCGATTTTGACATTATTGTCGCCCAAAGAAACGGCTGCACGCGATAGGTGCATTTCGCCGCGGACGCCACGGATCAACCGCCCCCGATGCATGTCGCAAATTTGCATCAGGCCTTGAAAAGAGTGCGATAGCGTTTTTTACCAAATAGTCGTCGCACCAGACCAAGTTTCGCGTCGCCGCTGCATCTAGAGTTTGCGCGTGCCAATCCGGCGTGTGCAGTGGCTTGATCCCGGGACTGGGGCGGTGCGTTCGGCGCCGGCATTTTCGCCGGTATCGCCAACATCACCAAATCCAACCAGTCCGGGGTATTTCCGCTGCTGATACTGCCACGGTGGTGAACTCAGGCATGCTCTCGGGACGGAGGCCGCAGGGCCAGTAACACCTCAACATTGACCCTTGAATTTATTCAACCCGGCAGCGGACGGCGTGCTCGACCACGTGAATCGGCGGATCGCCAACGCGGTGTCGTTTTGCGCGACGGGTTCGCCGCCCGAACATCCGCTTCGGGCTGATTGGGAGACTGCAGGCATGACTGGAACATATCGATCGCTGTCGCGGCTTCTTCGGATGGATCGTGGCGGAGAAATCTGCCCGAGGGCAACCAATGACCTCGCGACATTGAGGTTCACGACCGAAGACATCCCTGAGGCGGATCGGGTCGCGAGGTGGCGGGACCATCACCTGAGCCTTGGACAAATTGAGCCTGCGCGGGATCACCCTTTTGAGGCCCGCGAGGTTTCCCGCACCCTGCCGATGCTGCATTTGATGTCGCTCACGCTGTCGGCCTCGCGCATCGTGCGGACGCGTGTCATCGAGGGCAACGATGAGGTCGCGCTGTTCGTCAACCGGACCGGCCGCGCCGCGATATCCGCACGCGGTCGCGAGACGCTGCTCGCCCCCGGCGATGGCGTATTGATAAGCTGCAGCGATGCTATGGTGTATGATCGCTTGTCCCATGGCGAATTACTGTCGATTCGCGTGCCGCGCTCGCTCCTCTCCCCGGTCGTCGTCGGTATCGACGATGCCATCATGCGCCCGATCCCACGGCACTCCGAGACCCTGAAGCTTCTGACGTATTATGCCGGGACACTGATCGACGGCAACGCGCTGGCCGCGTCCTTCCTCCGCAACCTGGCCGTCAATCATCTGCATGACTTGATCGCGCTGACACTCGGCGCAACGCGCAACGCCACGGGGGCGGCGAGCGCGGAAGGATTGCGTGCGTCCCGGCTGCGGGCGGCGAAGGCTTACATTGTCGAAAACAGCTCCCGCCACGACCTTTCGGTCGGCGCCGTTGCGGACCATCTGGGGGTCACGCCACGCTATCTTCAAAGGCTGCTTGAGGCCGACGGCACGACATTTTCAGCCTTCTTGCTCGGTCAGCGCCTTACACGCGCCTATCAAACGCTGTGCGACTTGCGGTTCTACAGCCGCCCGATAGGCATCATCGCTTATGACGTCGGCTTTGGCGATCTCTCCTATTTCAACCGGTGTTTCCGGAGACGGTATGGCGTGACACCCACGGAAATCAGGGAAGCATGTGCAAAATAGCGATCATGCCCTGCCGCGCGGGTCCTTTGACGGCAATTCTTCCATCGGCGGATGCCCAACGCGTGCGGCGTCTCTTGGCGCTCGAACTGTCGTTTCCGGGCTGATCAGGAGACCGCAGGCATGACCGTGGCGTATCGATCATTATCGTGGCATTCCCGCGTGAAACACAACAGCGCCATCTGTCCCAAGGGAACCAATGGCCTCGCGACAGTGTGTTTTTCGACCGAGGAAATCCCCGGCGCGGATCGGGTCGCGAGATGGCGGGACCATCATGCGAACGTGGCACTCAACGTCGAAATCGAGCCCGCGCAAGATCACCCTTTTGAGGCCTGCGAGGTCTCCCGGATCCTGCCGGCATTGCATTTGATGTCGCTCACGATGTCGGCCGCGCGCCTGATGCGGACGCGTGTCACCGACGGAAACGACGAGTTCTCGCTGCTGGTCAACCGGACCGGCCACCTCACCGTGTCAGGACGCGATCGCGAGGTGCCGCTTGCGCCCGGCGATGGCGTATTGATAAGGAGCGATGATGTCATGGTGTGTGATCGCTTGTCCTACGGCGAATCGCTGTCGCTGCGGGTGCCGCGCCCGATCCTCTCTTCGATCGTGGTCGGCGTCGACGATACCGTCATGCGCCCGATCTCGGGACAGTCGGAGATCCTGAAGCTTCTGACGTGCTATGCCGCGACGCTGATCGACGAGAACGCTCTGGCCGCGCCTTACCTTCGAAACCTGGCCGTCAATCATGTGCACGATTTGATCGCGCTGGCGCTCGGCAGAACGCGCGACGTCGCGGGGGCGGCGAACGCGGAAGGGCTGCGAGCCGCACGGTTACACGCAGCCAAAGTCTACATTGTCGAAAACAGTTCCCGGCACGACCTTTCGGTCGGCGTCATCGCCGACCATCTTGCGGTCACGCCGCGCTATCTTCAAAGGTTGTTTGAGGCAGAAGGCACGACATTTTCCGCCTTCTTGCTCGCTCAACGATTAGCCCGCGCCTATCGTATGCTGTGCGACTCGCAATTTTCCGATCGTCCGGTCGGCGCCATCGCTTATAGCGTCGGCTTCGGAGATCTCTCCTACTTTAATCGATGTTTCCGCAGAAAGCATGGCGCGACGCCCAGCGACATCAGGCAGGCCAGTGCGGGATAGCGATCGGCGAATAAAGCGCGATAGCAGGACCGCCCGCGCGCCATCGATCGTCGCGGGTTGACGGCAACCATCTCCGGTTCGAAGGCGGGAGGCCGGCGCTAGAACGCGGCGCGGACGCCGTGGGAGGCGCTGGATTGGCCGTTGTCCGCGGGAACGCACCCGCCCGACGGAATTCCGCATTGCCCGTTAGCAACCCGCGTTTGGTCGCCGGGAGCGGGCCATGGATTATACCACAGCTCCGTCGACTCAATCGATACAGTGAGAGGATTGGCATGCCGGTCGGCGCCGACCAGACAGATCAGTTCGATCAGAACGGCAATGGCCAACAACTCTACTGATAATTTCTGCATGATATCGCTCCAGACGCTAGTCGATTCAGCCCGCAGCCGTGGACTGCGCGACACGATTTTTGTTGCTCTTCGACGGCCGGCGTTTCGCTGCGTCGCGGCCCGAGTGACCGAGCGCTGCCCTCCTCCGATGGGAAGAGCCGCCGCGCCACCTGAATCGACGCGCGCAGACCCTAGATGCAGCCGCGATGCGCGGCTTGGACTGGTGCGACAACGAGTTGGAGAGAACCGCAGTCAGGGTCCTTCTTCAGCGGCTGATGCAGACTTACGACACGGACCCAAGATCCGATCCATCAGCCACCATGGGCCGCGATGCGACGATGCTACATCCGGACAATGACGACGCGCCGTCGTTGATGACAGCAAAAGTCGAACGCATTTGCCTCCCTTGCTAACGCTTTGTTCTCTCTACCTCTCTTTGTGTCCGCGCGAACCACGCCAAATGCACCTGCATACTTCAATCGGGGGAAGCAGTCCGATGCGAACGCCGCCATATCGCCGCGCAGCCCATCGGGCATAAGCAAACCAACAACACACAGACAGAAGTTCGCGCGGCTCGCATGTGACGCTGGCCGGATACGAAGTGCTTCCGTCATGACAGGTATTGATCGTGATGATTATTTTGTATTTATGGGCCGCGAGCGCTTGGGTCGGACTTGCGGTCGGCTTTATATTCCTCCGGGTGTTGGCGATCGTCCTCGCCTCGCCGCTGGTCGCGCTACTCTCCGCGGCTCTTCTTTACCACTATGGTTTCGGGTTAGTCCGTGCCCTCTCGATATCGATGGGGTCTCTTGCTGCGCTCCAAGGCTTTTATCTGTTGGGTGCGGCCATGAGGTACGCGGCCATGAACGATGAATAATGAACGATGCCGATTTGGTTTCGAACGCAGCGACCTGACGGCGGCGAGAATACGCGAGGCGGCCAGTCGCGAAACTGCCCGGCCATGGCGCTACCATTACGGAACCACCGTCGTCCGCGACGGCAGCCACATCGCGATGTCGGGGAAGACGACCAGCAGGCCGAGCAATACAAACAGCAGGAGATGGAATGGAACGGTCCCCATCACAATGTCGCTCAACTTGCCGGTCCAGATGCTTTGAATGACGAACAGGTTGATGCCGATCGGCGGCGAGATCTGCCCCATCTCGATGAACAGCACGAGAATGACACCGAACCAGATCGGATCGATGCCATATTGCAGCAGCACCGGATACAATAGCGGCACCGTCACCACGATCATGCCGAGACTTTCGACCAGGCAGCCGAGCACGGTGCAGAGTACAAACAACGCCAGAAAGAATTCGAGCCTCGACAGTTTGAGATCCACCAGAAACCGGGTGATCTGCTCGCCGACGCCGGCATAGGAGATGGCGTAGGAAAACACGAACGCGGCATAGACGATGAACAGGATGTTGCCGCAGACTCGGACGCAGGTCTGCAGCGCCGCCTTGAGGACGCTGAAATTGAATTCACCGCAGATCATGGCGATCGCCATGGCCAGCAGGCATCCGACCGCCGCTGCTTCCGTCGGCGTGACCAGCCCCACAGTTTCGCCACCGAGGTTTCGGTGAACGTGCCATAGACGATCATCGCGATGCTCGGCGGAAACAGAATCCCGAGCGTCCCGCCGGCGGCCAGCGAACCAGCCGACAGCCGCGGACTGTAATTGCGCCGCTGCAATTCCGGCAGCGCAACGCGGCCGATCGACGCCGCCGTCACCACGCTCGATCCGCTGATCGCGGCGAAAATGGCGCAGCCGGCGATATTGGTCTGCAGCAGCCCGCCGGGCATCCAGGCGACCAGGGTCGACAAGCCGCGATAGACCCGCTGGCTGAGCTTGCTCTCCTGAAGAATCTCGGCCATCAGGATGAACAGCGGGATCGCCGTCAGGGTAAAGCTGTTCATGCTGCCCCAGCTGACCAGCCCGATGCCTTTCAGTCCCGCAAGGCCGGCATGCATCACGAGATAGAGCACCGACGGGACCAGAATCGCGAACGGAATGGTCATTCCCGCCGTGAGCAGGCCGAGGAAGACCAGCATCACGGCAATCAATTCGACGCCTGGTGTCATGATCGATCACCCCTGCGCAAACTCCTCGCCTTGGTCACCATGGTCCGTATCAGCGCCAAGCACAGCAGCGACATCCCGATCGCCATCGCGCTTTGCGGCAGCCACAACGGCGTCTGCAGTGGCGTCGGCGCGACGTCTTCGGCGCGTCACGAATTGGCGGCAAGCCGGTACAACTGCCAGGTGACCAGCGCGGAAGCCACCAGCGAGATGAAATCGAACACCATTTGCAAGATCAGCCGCGCCGCGAAGGACAGACGGGTCTGAACCAGCTCGACGCGATGGAACGCGCCGTGCGCCTCGGCGACCGACATGCTCAAAAATGTCAGCGCCACCAGCAGTTAGCCGCAGACTTCATCCGTGATCTGAAACGACGTCGATGCCTTTTCCAGATAAGGCTTCATGATGGCCGCGGCCTTGTCGTAATCCGCCAGCGTCCGCAGCAGCATCGGCAGCCGCAGCACGCCGCCGATCGGCACATTGCCGAGAAAATATCCATCGTCTCCCATCTGCACGACGTCGTCGCTGACGGCCTGGGTGATGGTGGTGGTGTTGATCGGGAGCGAACCTCCGAGATGCAGGCGGATCGACAATTCGCCGCCGGTTTCCTTTTCGATCTGCTCGATGACCGTGTTCAGGCCTTTGACGGCCGCAACCGTCGATACGGGATTGTAGACGTAGAGATCCCATTTTTCGGCCGCCACTGCCGGCCCGGCCGGCGCCGACAGAAGCGCCAACGCAAACATCGCCACCGTCGCCCGCCAGATGACACTGCCTTTGGCCCCGGACATCGTTTTCGCTCCCTCTAGCCTTCTGTTTTTTTCAATATCCTCGATCGCTGCGAGGCGGGCAAGCGCCGGTAAAAACTTGCTCCCATGCGCGCCGGCACTAACATTCCGCTCGGGTTTGTGGCATACGACGCGGGCATCCGGCGGTCTTCCGGACCTGTGCGTTCAGATCATCTGCTCATCATTTGCGAGCCGCGATGCCCACACCCAAGCCGCCCGCTTTCGAGACCCTCAGCCTGCATTCGGGACAGCATCCGGATCCCGTGACGGGCGCGCGAGCCGTCCCGATCTATCAGACCACGTCCTACGTGTTTCAGGATTCCGAGCACGCCGCGGCGCTGTTCAACCTGGAGCGTGCCGGCCATATCTACACCCGGATTTCGAACCCGACGACCGCGGTGCTCGAGGAGCGTCTGGCCGCACTCGAGGGCGGCGTCGGCGCCATCTGCACGGCGAGCGGCATGGCGGCGCTGCATCTTGGCATTGCCACGCTGCTTGGCGCCGGCGACCATATCGTGGCGTCCTCGTCACTTTACGGCGGCACCATTAATCTGCTGGCGCACACGTTGCCGCGTTTCGGCATCACCACGACTTTCGTCAAGCCGCGCGCGCTGGATGAATTCGCCGCCGCGATCAAACCCAACACGCGCCTGCTGATCGGCGAGACCATCGGCAATCCCGGCCTTGAAGTGCTGGATATCCCCAACGTCGCGCGAATCGCCCACGATGCAAAAACTCCATTGCTGATCGACAATACCTTCGCAACACCCTATCTCAGCCGCCCGATCGAACTTGGCGCCGATATCGTGATGCACTCCGCCACCAAATGGATCGGCGGCCACGGCATCGCCATCGGCGGCGTGATTGTCGATGGCGGCCGGTTCGATTGGCGGCTTTCCGGAAAATTTCCGGTGCTGACCGAGCCCTATGCCGGCTATCACGGCATCGTTTTCGACGAGCAATTCGGCCCATCGGCGTTCATCATGCGGGCGCGCACCGAGGGCCTGCGCGACTTCGGCGCCTGCCTCTCGCCGACCAACGCCTTTCAATTGCTGCAGGGTGTCGAGACCCTCGGCGTCCGCATGGACCGTCATATCGAAAATACCCATGCGGTTCTGGAATTCCTGACTGCGAGCAAGGCGGTAGACTGGGTTCTGCATCCTTCACTGGAAAACCATCCGGATCATGTGCTGGCCAGGCAACTGCTGCCGCGCGGCGCGGGGTCGATCATAAGCTTCGGAATCAAGGGCGGCCGGCCTGCCGGCAAGAAATTCATCGAGAGCTTGCGGTTGATCAGCCACCTCGCCAACGTCGGCGACGCCAAGACGCTGGTCATTCATCCCGCCAGCACCACCCATCAGCAGATGGATGCAGCCCAGCTCAAAGCCTCCGGAATTGGCGAAGAGCTGGTTCGGCTGTCGGTCGGCATCGAATCCGCCTCCGACATCACCGACGACCTCGGCCAGGCGCTCCGCCTATCGCAGAAGGCTTGAGCCATGCAGTTGTCCATCAGTGGCGTTGAAACCTTTGTCGCGACCGGTGGCCGGGACTTCGCTTCCTCGCTGCCAACCATCGTGCTTCTGCACGGCGCCGGCTTCGACCATACCACCTGGGCCCTGCACAGCCGGTGGTTTGCGCATCACGGCTACGGCGTGCTGGCTCCGGATTTGCCGGGCCATGGCCGTTCATCCGGCGCGCCCCTCCAGGCAATCGTCGACATGGCGGACTGGACCGCGGCGCTGCTCGATGCCGCCGGCGTGGCAAAGGCATGGCTGGTCGGTCATTCCATGGGATCGTTGATCGCACTCGAGGCCGCGGCGCGGCACCCGGCCAAAGTCTCGGCGCTCGGCCTGATTGGCACGGCGGCGACCATGACCGTGGGACCCGATCTGCTCAAGGCCGCCGAAGCCAACGATCATTCCGCCGTCGACATGGTTTCGATCTGGGGCCTTGGATTTCAGGCCGGGCTGGGTGGCAGCCTCGCGCCGGGATTGTGGATGCATTCCGGCGCCCAGCGGGTCCTTGAACAATGCCGCCCCGGTGTGCTGTTCAACGATCTTGCCGCCTGCAACGCCTATCAGGACGCGCTCGCCGCCGCCGCGCGGGTTACGGTGCCGGCCACGTTCATTCTCGGCGAACGCGACTTGATGACACCGGCGAAGGCCGGCAAGGCGCTTGCATCGGCGCTGCCGAATTCGCGCACCGTGGTGATACCAGGCGCGGGCCACATGATGATGGTCGAACGGCCGGACGAACTGCTCGCGGCCCTGCAAGGCTATCGCGCCGCCTGAGCCGACCGAGGTCGTCGCGATCCACCAAAAATCACCGGCGGGACCGCCCGGTTCACGACCTCGCGCATGGCGAAACTCGATTGAATCCGCGCAACCCGCGGCAATCGCGAGAGCTCGGTTCGGTGGATGCGCTCAAAATCCTCGATATCGCGCGCCAGGACAATGACGATGTAGTCGTCGCTGCCCGACATCAGGAAGCATCGAACCACCGATGGACAGCCGATCACCGCGGCTTCGAAGGATTTTAGAGCGTCCTCGTTTTGGCTTTCCAGCGTGACCCTGACCAGAACGGTGGTGGACAGCCCGAACCGAGTCAGATCCAGTACCGCCTGATAGCCACGGATGAAACCTTCTTCCTCCAGCACCTTCTGCCGCCGCGCGATCGCCGTGCTCGAAAGTCCGACACGCTCAGCGAGTTCGACGTGGCTGGCCCGGGCGTTGACCGTGAGTTCAGAGAGGATGGTCGTATCGAAGCTATCGATCTTCATGCGTTCCGATTCCTGCGCGAAGTGTCCGGATCATGCCGGCTTCCGGCGAGAATTCAGATTAATGCATCAAGATCGCGGGGATTCAAACCGGTATCTGCCCTAGAAACCTGGCTTCAAAACAGGGAGCTTCCATGATGCGTGTCGGAGTACCGAAGGAAATCAAGGTCCAGGAGTACCGCGTCGGTCTCACACCGGGCACGGCTCGTGAATATGTCGCCGCAGGCCACAGCGTCGTCGTCGAGACCAACGCAGGCGCAGGCATCGGAGCAACCGATGAGGCCTATCGCAAGGTCGGAGCTAAAATCGCCGACACCGCTGCCGAGATTTTCGCCAGCGCCGATATGATCGTGAAGGTCAAGGAGCCCCAGGCTGCCGAATGGTCCCGGCTGCGCGAGGGCCAGATCCTCTTCACCTATCTGCATCTGGCGCCTGACCCGGAACAGGCCAGAGGTCTGATGGCGTCGGGCTGTACCGCGATTGCCTATGAGACGGTCACGGACGCGAAGGGAGGGCTGCCCCTGCTCGCTCCGATGAGCGAGGTGGCAGGACGGCTTTCGATCGAAGCGGCGGGCTACGCCTTGAAGCGGAGCGCAGGCGGCCGGGGCCTGCTGCTCGGCGGCGTACCGGGCGTGGTTCCTGCCCGCGTCGTGGTGATTGGCGGCGGGGTCGTCGGCACGCATGCTGCACGGATGGCGGTTGGGCTCGGTGCGGAAGTCAGCGTCCTGGACCGTTCGCTCCCCAGGCTGCGCGAACTCGACGAACTGTTCGGGGGACGGGTCCGCACCCGCTTCTCCACGATCGAGGCGATCGAACAGGAGGTGTTCGCAGCCGATGTCGTGATCGGCGCCGTTCTCGTGCCCGGTGCGAGCGCACCGAAGCTGGTTACCCGGGAGATGCTGAAGTCGATGCGGCAGGGTTCGGTGATCGTCGACGTCGCCATCGATCAGGGTGGCTGCTTCGAGACATCCCGTGCGACCACCCACGCCGATCCGACCTATGTGGTCGACGGAATCATCCATTATTGCGTGGCGAATATGCCCGGTGCGGTTCCACTGACGTCGAGCCAGGCCTTGAACAATGCGACGCTGCCATTCGGGCTGGCTTTCGGCGCTGCGAATGCGGCCGTCCAGGCCGATCGCGCGCGGTCGCAGTGATGCTGTGGCCGCTTGCCGACTTACGCGATCTCGGCTTTTCCGAAGCTTGACCCGCCGCGCTTGCATCGGCCGTCAGTGACACGCCAAAAAATTCGCCTTCGCCGAGGCCCGCGCTGAAGCACCGGATCGGTCGGGCACGACGTCGCGTGGTTCGACAGCAGCCGCACAAATCTTAGACACAGTGGACAGGCGATGGGCTCCGGCCACGCGCCCCGCGGCCAAGAACAATTCTTTCCTGAAATGAAAAGCAAGTGGGCGTCCCGAAAAGCCCGGCAAACCAGCAATTTTCCGCTGCGGCACGCATCTTGCTAAGAAACTATTTTGCATGTCAGGAAATCGGCTCGGCCTCACAACCCAGCGGGCGGAACCATGGATGGCGATCGGCGGGCAGCCGGAAGACCATCCCAAAAACGGGAGACGGATGATGGCGGTGATACGATCGGAACTGCGGAAGGATAGTTTGTCGTTCTTGGAAGCGCTCGGTCAGTCGGTTGCGAACGTTTCGCCGACGCTGACGCCGGCACTGGCGGTCGCGGTGGTGGCGGGCATGGCCGGCACCGCATCGTGGCTGGTCTACGTCTTCGCGACCATCGCGCTGTTGATCGTCGGCATCAATGTGGGCAAGCTCGCCAAGCGCATCCCCTCTGCCGGCTCGTTCTTCATCTATGTCTCACGCAGTCTCGGTCCATCCTACGGCATGTTGTCCGGCTGGGCGATGCTGGCGGCCTATATCTTCACCGCGATGGCGCTGACGGTTGCCACCTCCATCTTCATCAAGACGTTCTTCACTTCGCTCGGCTTCACCGCCCCTATTCCCAGCACGCTGCTGTATTTCCTGATCTCGGCCGGGATCTGGGCCTTCGCCTGCCGTGACATCAAGATTTCGGCGCGCATCGGGCTGACGCTTGAGGTGGTATCGGTCGCCATCATCCTGTTCGTGTGCGTCTATACGTTTGCCCATTTCGGCTTCAAGATCGATGCCAAGCAAACTCATCTCGAGGGCATTGACTTCAAGAGCGCCGCGCAGGCTGTCGTGTTCGCCATCTTCTCCTATGTCGGCTTCGAGAGCGCGGCGACGCTGGGCCGGGAAACCCGCAATCCGACCGTCAACATACCCAGGGCCATCGTCGCCACGGCGATCTCCGCCGGCGTGTTCTTCGTGCTGACGACCTATCTGATCGTGCAGGGCTTTGACGACGATGCCACCAAGCTTGGTGCCAGTGGCGCGCCGCTCGCCGACATCACCAGCAGCATCAGCGTAGGCTTGACCGCGCTGGTGTATTTCGGCGCCGCGATCAGCGGCTTCGCCTGCGCGCTGGCGTCGCTGAATGCCTACGGACGAATGCTGTTCTCGCTCGGACGCTACCAGTTCGTTCACACCTCGATGGGACTGGTGCAGGACTGGTGCATCAGAACTTCAAGACACCCTATGTGGCCTTGACCTCAGGTGCGCTGATCAACTTCATCGTCTGCGCCGCGTTTGCCGGTCAGGCGGAAACCGACACCTTTGGCTGGTACGGCACCCTCGCCTCCTACGGTTTCATCATCGTGTACTTCCTGTGCTCGGTAAGCGCGCCGGTGTTTTTGGCGAAAAACGGCGGCGCCACGGGCGGCGACAAATTCGTCGGGGGTCTCGGCGCGGTACTGATGGTGCTGTCGTTGGTCGGCAGCCTCTATCCGGTGCCGGCCTCGCCATACAATCTGTTTCCCTACTTCTTCCTGGTCTACATCCTCTTGGGGGTGAGCTGGTTCTTCATTCTGAAGGCGCGCGTCCCGCAGGCGATCCTCGGCATCGAGCATGATCTGGAAATAGCGGCATCGACGCCCGCCGAGTAGTCGAGGCCGAATAGAGTCAGACGGCCGCGACCGCTTCGAAGCGCCGCCGCTGTGATGACCCAGGGGTTGCTTCCCCGGCGCTACGACCCCTGCGTCTGCCACACCCCTTCCGCTTCGGAAGGGGTGTGTGCTTGCCAGCCGTTCACGCTCCCAAGATACTGGTCGTCGGATCCGATGCGTAAGCCGGGCGGCTGACTGGTCATGTGCAGGCTGGCGCCCCTCCAAGGCCAGCGAAATGAGCCAGCAGCCATCAACGCTCAATGCCTCGGGATGGACGCTGGCGGTCGGAGCATCTTCGTCGGCTTCCGCAACGTCCGAGGGCGCGGATGTATATGTCATTCATAAAGGCGAAGCCTTCGACCGACCCGGCCGTGGCATCATCGCCGCCGTCGCGCGCGGCATCGGCGCCGGGCCCCGCGCGCGCGAAGCGGCACATATCGCGCTGCACGGCCTGCTGGAAGGTTACTTTGGCGCGGCGGCCACGCTTGGCCCGGGGCGTGCCGCCGGTCTTGCGTTGGGAAGTGCCAACGCCTGGATGTTCGGCCGGTCCCGCGCCGATCCCGGGCGCCCCATGGCGGCTTCGCTGACGGCGCTCATCTTTGTCGGCCGACGCGTCCGGATCGTCCATGTCGGCGACGGTCGCGTTTATCGCCGACGCGGCAGCCAACTTACGCCGCTGACGTCGGATCATGTGCACCCGGCCGCCGACGGAACCGGCTTGCTGACGCGGTCGGTCGGCGGCGATGCCGAGTTGCAGATGGATTATCTCGAAGACGCCTGCGAACCGGCCGACCGCTATTTCTTATTGAGCAAAGGCGGCTTTGCCTCAACACCGTCGACGCGGCTTGCCGATGTGCTCACGGCGACGTGGACAGCCGACGAAGCCGCCGGCCTGATCGTCGCGTCGATCCCCGACAAGGCCGGGGCCAGCGCCGCGACCGCGATCGTGATCGACGTTCTCAAGGCACCCGACTCGAGCTTCGATGAAATGGCAGCGTCATTCCTGCGGCTGCCGATACGAGGCGCGCCGCGCGACGGCGAGAATTGGGATGGATTTTTGCTTCGCCGCACGCTCTATCGCAGCCGTTACACCACCCTGAAACTGGCTCGCGACACCATCGGCAACAAGGACGTTGTTCTCAAGATACCCCTGCCCTCGATGTTGCACGACGAGGTCTTTCGGGCCGGATTCCTGCGCGAGGCCTGGGTCGGCGCCACCGCTCACAGCCCGCGAATTGCCAGCTATATCGAGGTCGCCCCGGAACGCCGCAGCAGCCTGTATCTCGTGCTCCCGTATTATCGCGGAGAGACGCTTGAGGCCCGCCTGTCGAGGATGGACCCAATCGGCTATCTCGAAGGCGTTGGGCTTGCGCTAAGACTTTGCGCGGCGGTGCAGGATCTGGCGGCATTGCAGATCGTTCACCGCGACCTCAAGCCGGAGAACATTCTTCTGCTTCCCGATGGCGAGATCAAACTGCTCGACCTCGGCCTCGCCTACCTGCCCGGCGTCGACGAGCCCGACGACGATCGTCTGGGCGGCACCACCCGCTACATGGCGCCAGAGCTGTTCCGAAAACAGCCGGCAGATCAACGCTCCGAGGTATTTTCGCTGGGAGTGACGGTCTATCGCCTGTTCTCCGGCGGCCCGTTTCCGTTCGGCCAGCGCGAAACCATCCCGCTGCAGAGGTTGCGGCCCGACCTGCCGGCCTGGCTCGGCCAGTGCCTGATCGACGCGATGGAAAAGAATCCCGAAAAGCGTTTCAAGGACGCAAGCGAGTTTGCCAGCGCGCTGGAAAATGGCTTGAGCCAGGGCGCGATGAGGCCGCTCGGCACCTTGCCGCCGCAGCATCGATGGGTCGATCCGTTGCGGCTTTGGCAGGGACTCGCCTTGCTGTTTGCCGTGGCATTTTTCGTCCTGCTGATCATGTTGCTGCACCCGCGATGACAGGCATGCAGCTGAAGCACCAGAATGCGGGTGCGTCGGCATCAAGACCTTCAGGACGGAAAATCGGCCTCGGTGACCTGGATTCTGTCGGCGTGAAGCGACCAGTGGCGAAGCGCCTGCGCTTCGCAGAATTTTCGCTTTGCCGTTTCCGTGGCATCGACCTTGTCGGAAGCGTCAATTTCCAGCGAACCCTGACAAATTTCCGCCTCCCGGCCGTTTTCGCCGAGCACATCCTTCAAGAAGCGAACGACAAATCGTGACATCAAAGCCTCCTGTTGCGGCGGCAGCACCAAAACCAGTTCCATGTAATCTGTGGGTGCGGAAATCGTTTTGACAGGGATCAAACCGCGCCGGATTGACGGCACCGCAATTCCTGGCGAGCCAAAATCGATCAATGCCGTCCCAAAAGTCGGCCTTTTGCCCGGCGATTATTGAAGCTTGATGTCCGCTGCCTTGATCACATTACCCCACCGCTCGACCTCCTCCCGCATGTACTTCGCCATCTTGTCCACGGAGCCGCCAAACGTCTCCGCCGACAGTTTCCTGAGACGGTCCTGCAACTCGGGTTGATGCAGGGCTTCGTTCACATCGGCATTGATCTTGTCGGTGATGTTTTTCGGCGTCTTCGGTGGCGCCGTGACCGCGAACCAGGCGACGGCCTCGAAGCCGGGCAACGTTTCGGCAATGGTCGGCACGTCTGGAAGCGACGGCAGGCGCTGGCCCGATGCCACGGCGAGCAGCTTGAGATTGCCGGCCTCGACGAGGGGCAAGGAAACACCGAGATTGTCGAACATCAGGTCGACGTCGCCGGCAAGCAAGCCGGCAAGTGCTGGCGCCGACCCTCGATACGGGATGGTGCGCAGTTTCACCTTGGCCATCACCTGGAAAAGTTCGGCGGTCAGATGCGAGGTCGTGCCGATGCCCTGCGTGGCGGCCGTGACCTTCTCGGGGTTCTGTTGCAGGTAATCGATGAGCTCGGACACGCTCGACGCCGTGAGGTTTTTTGGATTGACGATCAGCGCGTTCGGAACCTGGGCCATCACGATGACGGGCTCGAATTTCGCCGGATCAAATCCGAGCTTCGGATAGAGATTCTGGTTGATCACAAGCGGCGGCGGCGGTGACGAAAGCAACGTGTAGCCGTCGGGGTCCGAATGATAGACAAAATCAGCACCGATGTTTCCAGCGGCCCCGGTGCGGTTCTCGATAACGACCGGCTTGCCCCATTTGCGCGAGAGCCAATCCCCGACCAGCCGCGGGATGGCATCGGCCGTCCCGCCGGCGGCGAACGGCACAATGATTTTTACGGGACGGTTTGGATAGTCGTCGGCACGCGCCGAACCGGTGACGAGCGCCGAAAGAGAGAACACCAGCGCCAGCGCGGTCACGGATCGGCCGGCAACAGCCAATGTCCAAGTGCATGCGCTACGCATCAGATGCCCTTCCCCAATATCCCGGCGGGTCTGACCGCGCCAGATGGCAAAATGCCTTGGTCTGTGTGAGGATACAATGCCGTAGCCAATTTTGGTCGCGCATTCCGTGACAAGGAGTTGATCATGATTTCCCGTCCCCATGTCGCGATCGTTGGTGGCGGGATCGGGGGGTTATTCGCGGCCAATGCGCTGGCCGCGCAAGGTATCCGGGTTTCGGTCTACGAGCAGGCGCCTGCGATCGGCGAGATCGGGGCCGGCGTGTTTCTCACCCCCAACAGCGTACGCCATCTGCAAAGAATAGGATTGGAGCCGGCGGTCGAGCAATGGGGAGCGCGTGTCGGCCCGGATTCCCGCTACTTCCGCCACGATGGCGCGCCGATCGCGCCGGTCCAGGTGACGGATTCCTCAGGCTGGAACGCGACGTTCGGGATGCATCGCGCCGACCTCGTGGCGATGTTGGCCGAAGCGCTGCCGGCCGGAACGGTGCATACCGGACATCGGTGCTGCGGGTTCGAGCAGGACGGCAACACAGCCTGCGTGTCGTTCGCCAATGGCGTCTCGGTCGAAGCCGATGTTGTCATCGCCGCCGACGGCATCCATTCCGAACTTCGGCCTTATGTTGTTCCGTCGTCGCGGCCGGTGTTCTCGGGATCGGTCGCGTACCGCGGTCTGGTGCCGCATGAGCGCGTTCCGCATTGGCCGACCGACCGCTGGCAGATGTGGCTCGGCAAAGGAAGACATTTTCTTGCCTTTCCCGTCCGCGCCGGAAAGCTGATCAACTATGTCGGGTTCATGCCGACGGACGAGGCGATGAAGGAATCCTGGTCGGCCCCCGGAGACCCCAACGTTCTACGGGAGGCGTTTGCCGGGTGGGACCCGCGCATCAATGAACTATTGACGCAAGTTCAGGTGACCTTCCGATGGGCGCTGTATGATCGCGAGCCACTGCCGGTCTGGACAAGGGAAAGGCTGAGCCTGCTCGGCGACGCCGCGCATCCGATGCTGCCGCATCTCGGACAAGGCGCCAATCAATCGATCGAAGATGGCATGGCGCTCGCGACGATCCTGAAGGATGCAGACCGAAACACGGCTCCAAAGGCCCTGCGCGCCTACGAACGGCTCCGCCGCGAGCGCGTGGCCGAGGTGCAGCGCGGCGCGCGCGAGAACGGGATGCGGTACGACTCCGCCTACTCCGACCTCGGTGTCAGGGACGCCGAGATCACCGCGCACGCCGCATTCCGCAAGCGGCTCTACGACCACGACGTGTTCCCGGACGCGCAGGCCGCGGCGGCAACGCTGATTTAGCTGGTTGAGTGTTGCAGGACTGGTGATGTGCCGGCCCGCGTCAGATCTGGTTCCTGATTCTTATCAACATATTGACAACAACAATATCATTGATATACTTCCCGCATGACAAGGATTTCGATCGTGACGGGCGCGACCCGCAATCTCGGCTTCAGCCTCGCCCAGGGGCTTGCTCGCCGGCTGGAACAGGACGACGTGGTTTACCTGACGGGGCGGGACACGGGCCGCGTCGCCGAATCGGTCCGTCTTCTGTCCGGTCATCGAGCAAACGTAACAGGGGAAGTTCTCGACGTGTCGGATCGTGACGCGGTGGAGCGCTTTGCAAATGCTCTCGCCGATCGCCATGGTGGCGTCGATATCGTATTCTCGAACCACTACGCACGGGTGCAGCCGGGCGAGAATGCCGCTGAAATTATCGACGGCTATGTTGCCGCCAACAACCTCGGGACAACTCATATCTTGCGGAGTTTTGCGCCGCTTGTTCGCGATAACGGGCGGCTATTGGTGGTGGCGAGCCGCGCAGGCAGCTTGCGCGCCTTGGCCCCCGCGCTGCACGGGCGTTTCGAGAATCTTCAAACCCTTGATGACGTTGACCGCGCGGTGTGCGCGTGGCGCGATGTCGTTCGTCAGGGACTTGCGGCCGGACAGGCCTGGCCGGAGTGGATCAACATTCCCTCGAAGATCGGCCAAGTCGCCGCCGTTCGCGTGCTGGCGGAGCAACGGCGGGCGGAGGATATGCGGCGGAGAATCCTGATCGCCGCGATCTCGCCCGGGCTGATCGACACCGGCGCGTCGCGGCAATGGCTCGATATGACCGGGGCGCCAACGCCTGATGAAGTTGCGATCCCGCTGTTGGATCTTGCGTTGGAGGAAGCGCCGGACACGGCCTTCTACGGCGGGTTGATCCACCTCGGTCATGGTGAGCCTGGGTGGTTTCGGACACTGGTGCCCTGGATATGAAACCCCGGAGATGAAACAACGCAAGAAAGCTGGAGCGGACGAGCGAAGCGTCGGCATGCTTCTCAAGCGTGCTGAACAGGCGATGCTCAAGTCCAAAACCGCGGCGCTCAAGCCAGTGGGACTTACGCTTGCGCAATATGTTGCGCTGGCGGAACTCGAACAGAAACAGGGCATCAGGGCGGCGACGCTGGCGCGGGCCTGCTTTGTGAGTCCTCAGGCCATCATGATTCTGCTTAAAAGCATGGAGCAGCAGGGGCTAATCACGCGGCGGCCTCATCCAAGGCATCCGAATGTGCTCGAACTTCACATGACCGATGTCGGCCGAGAGGCGTTGCACGCCGGTCGCGCCCAAGTCGCTCCGGTGGAGGAGAGCATCTTCGCGGCCTTCTCCAAGCAGGAGCTGGAGGCCTTCCGCGGTTTCCTTTCCCGCTTCGTCAGCGCGATCGATGCGGGATAGAGATGCGGGGACAGGCTCGCCAGCCTTGGTGGAGTTGAAGACGTAATTTTCCGTACGCCGCGGGCTCGCGGGCGGACCTGAGCGATAGGCAATGGTCGTGTGAAAACGCCTAGGCGCCGGCGGAAGGCAGGCTCGCCGCCGCGATGGCGACGATCAGCGCCAGACGGCGTCCGATCCGGGACGGCGCCGAGCGCAACAATGAACGCAGATGTCGCATATCGTAGATTCCCTCTGCGCCACCCGAAACAATCGTTTCGCAAAGCAGAGCGCAGAACGAGAACATGGTTCCGGGCTCTACGGGTGTCGAGAACGCGGCGAAAATAGCAACGCGTCGTTCGTCCGGCCGCCGTTTGACAGTGGATTTATTGCCGCCATCCAGCCGCCGACGGTCGAAATTTTCTCTCTCGAAAATCCCCCGCGCCGCCCGATGCGCCGGTCCGGAACCCCTACCCCGGCGCAAATCCGAAAGTCCGCTCGAAACGTTTGGCGTAGTCCGGCCAGACCTCGGGATTGATGATGCGCGGCGGCCGCTTGCCGTCGAGCACATCGAGCATTTGCTCGGCGGCGATCCGGCCCATATTTTTCCGCGCTTCCCTGGTCACTCCGGCCGTATGCGGGCTCGCCAGCACATTATCGAACTGCAGCAGCGGATGGTCCGGCGGCGGCGGTTCCTTGGTCCAGACGTCGAGACCCGCTCCGGCGATCGATTTGTTGCGCAGTGCTTCAAGCAGTGCTGCTTCATCATGGATAAAGCCCCGCGCCGTGGTGATGAAATAGGCATGCGGCTGCATAGCTGCGAATTCGCGCGCGCCGATCATGCCGCGGCTCTCTTTGGTCAGCGGACAGGAGATCGAGACGTAGTCCGAGCGGCGCAGCAGTTCGGCCAGTTCGACCTTGGCGCCACCCCGCTCCGCCATCTCGGTTGTCGAGAGATAGGGATCGTAGGCCAGCACGTTCATGCCGAGCAGGCCCTTGCAAAGCGCGGCGATGCGGCGGCCGACATTGCCTAACCCGACGATGCCGATGGTCTTGCCCCCTGCCTCGGTGCCGATCAAGGCGTTGCGATTGAC
>WNFO01000337.1_pt1 | contig 33575 bp, 31 predicted proteins | sample 5400251 | NCBI WGS metagenome assembly WNFO01 (sample SAMN13153354, study PRJNA577476) | soil metagenome | isolation source: 100 cm saprolite under Madrone tree | place: USA:California | collected 2016-06-14
CGGCCTGTGAAGGATTGGAACATGCTTAAGGAGGCGTAGGTCAGATCCCCTGTCTCGCTGGCGGCGCGAAAGGCCGCCCGATTGAAATCGATCGCCGTCGCGATCGGCTGCGTCCAGAGAGCGACCCATCCCATCGCGTGGTGAACCTTTGCCTGGTAAGCGATGAAGCGGTGTTTCTCGACCAGGTCGCATGCGAGCTGTGCGAAACGATAACCCTCCCTGTAACGGTGAAATGCCGGGCCAAGGATTGTCCCGAGCCGGCCATAGGCATGCGCGGAAGCGCCGCTCGTCCCGTGCTGCATGCTGACGTTCACCATGCGGCACACGAGCAAGCAATAAAAATGGAAGTCGGTAAAGTAGGCGGGAGTGATCAGGACCGAGAGCATATCCATCGCGGCCCGCAGTTCCGGGTCGGTTCCCAGCGGCAGGTCGATCAAGTGCTCGATCGGGCGTGCCCCAAGGTTGCGCCCGACCGTCTCGTATTCGGCCTGGACCTGCTCCCAGGTCGGGTGTGCCGGGAGGTCAATGCCGAACAGGCGCAGGCACGTGAGCGCGGTGGCCACTGCTTGCTGGTGTTCCGACTTCAGGAGGTGCAACTGGACCTTCAGGTGGTAGACGGCCGCCTGGTCGACTTTCGACGCTCCGCGCTGCAGCAACTCAACAATCAGGTGCTCGGCTTTTTCGAAGTCACCGCTCAGAAACTCGCACTCCGCGCGTTCGAGTGACAGGCTGAACGTCAACTCGTACTGGCTGCCCCAGTCTCGATCGTCGAGCAGGGCCATGCCGGCGGCTAAATACGCGCGTGCTGACCTATAGGCCGCCGACGCCTTGGCCTTTCGCCCGGCACGCAGATCGATCGCCGCCACCTGCGCTTTCTCGTCCCGGTCGATCAGCCGTGCGGCGCCCCGATTGAGCTGGTTCGCGACATCGAACAAATGCTCGGCGAGATCGTCCTGTGTCATGTTCGCGAGCAGCGCGCGGCCGATGCGCAGGTGGATGTTGGCACGGTGCTCGTCGGGAATCAGTGAATAGGCCGCCTGCTGGATCCGGTCGTGCAGGAATTTGTAGGCGCTGTCCTCGCGAAAGACTAGCCCGGTGCGGACGGCCTCCCAGAGTGCCGCGAGCATCGCCTCCTCTGTTGTCCCGTGAACCAGGGCCAGGGTGGCGATCTCGGCGACATTGCCCAGACAGGCGAGCAGTTTCAGGGCTTCCTGGGTGGTCGAAGACAACCGCTTCAGCTTCCCGACCATAAGATCCACCACGTTATCGGTATAGCTCTTGGCACGGATGCGTTCCATGTTCCATTGCCAAGCCCGCGTGACCGGGTCGAACGCGAGCAGCCCCTCTTCGGCCAGTGCCGTGAAGAACTGGATCGCGAAGAACGGATTGCCGCCGGTCTTCTCCTGCACTAGCTCCGCCAATGGCCGCGCGCGCTCCAGCTCGCAGTGGAGCGCGTCGGCGATGAGCCATCCGACATCGTCGAGCTCGAGGGGCGCCAGCACGATCTCATGCACCCTCGCATCGACCGCGCGGATCGCCTCCAGCGTGCGCACAAGCGGGTGAGAGGGACCGATCTCATTGTCCCGGTAGGCGCCGACCAGCAGCAGATGGCGCACTTCCGGGTGCGTGACCAGATGCGCGAGGAGGTCGAGCGTTGCCGCATCCAGCCATTGCAGATCATCGAGGAACAGCGCGAGCGGGTGCTCGTTGCGAGCGAACACCCCGAGGAAGCGCCTGAAAACCATCTGGAAGCGGTTCTGCGCATCCTGCGGCGGCAGGTCCGCGACCGGTCGCTGCTTTCCAACCACAAGCTCCAGCTCGGGAACGAGGTTGACGATGAGCTGACCATTCGGGCCCAGGGCGTCGCTTAGGGAGTCCCGCCACCGGCCAAGCTCAGCCTCGCTCTGGCTCAGCAGCGAGCGGACAAGGCTCTGGAAGGCCTGGCCCAGAGTCGCATACGGGATGTCGCGCTTATACTGATCGAACTTGCCGGACGCAAACAGACCACGCGGCGGTACCAGCGCCTTGTGCAGCTCGTTTACTACCGAGGACTTGCCGATACCGGAATATCCGGACAGGAGCACGAGTTCTGTGGTGCCTTTAGCAATAACTATGTCGAAGGCCGCGATCAGTGCGTCGATCTCCCGCTCGCGGCCGTAAAGCTTTTCCGGGATCAGCAGCCGATCAGAAGCGTCGTGCGTGCCCAGCTGAAATGGGTCGATGCTGCCGACCGCCTCCCATTCCGCAAGGCAGCGCAGCAGATCGGCCTCGACACCGGCGGCGGTTTGATAGCGCTCCTCGGCGGTCTTGGCGAGGAGCTTCATCACAATTGCGGACAGCGGTCCCGGGATGCCCGCCACCTGCTCGTTCGGCCGCACCGGTTGTCGCGCGATATGACAGTGCACCCACTCCATCGGATCGGCGGCGGTGAAGGGAAGCTCCCCCGTCAACATTTCGTAGAAGGTGACACCTAGAGCATAGAGATCGCTGCGGGAATCGACCGAGCGATTCATCCGGCCGGTTTGTTCGGGCGCCATGTAGGCGAGCGTCCCCGCGATCACCTCCGGCGGCGCGGGACCTTGGTGCTCGCGCGGCAAACGCGAGGCAATGCCAAACCCCGTCAGCCAGACGCCGCCGCTTGCCGCATCCACCAGGATATTTGCCGGCTTGATGTCCTTATGGATAAGGCCTCGCTCGTGCATTTGGCGGAGCGCCCCGGCAAGAGGGGTCGCGATGCGCAAGAAATGCGATATGTCCAGTGGTCGGCCGAGCAGCCGATCGAGCGGCGCACCGCCAGGATCCTCAAGCACCAGCGTCATGCGATCGTTGTGGCGTGTCAGCGCGACTGGTCGCGCCGCCCAGTCTGCGTCAATTTCAGCCTTGAGCGCATATTCGTGTTCAAGCCGCTCGACGCAACCGAGCGACGCTTCTTCCACGGCAACAAGCAGGATCGGCGCCAAGCCGTTGCCGGAGCCCCGGTAGAGAGCGCTGTCTCCCTCCCTCAGCGGCGAGAATACGTAGCTCGAGAGCTCGTTCACGAGGGCCTCTTGCCAGGAGGACTACTTTAGTACAGTGATTAGGTTACGTTTGCTCTGGCTCGTCAATCCAAAAACAAGCGCCAAAATGCGCCTGCGATCCGATTGCCTCGTGGCAGGCGCCGGGACGCGGTTCCGCTGCGCCGAAGCCGCTCAAAACTCTGGCCAAATCAGCGCAAAATCGAGCCAAACTCCGCAATCTCGCGCAAGCAATTCTGCCTGTCAGAGCGCAACTGGCAGCGTCGCTGCTCGCGCTCGCGATGTCAGCTACAGCTCAGCCGAAAACGAGCGAACATAGCGTTCCTCCGCGAGCACATGGAAGCGAGGGCCGCGAGGTCGCCGCTCCTGCCTGGAGCGCTGCCTGCATGACTGACCATGGCCCAGGCGAATGCGACGAACCCATGTGGATCTATGGCAGCTCCGGCGCGCTTGCACGATACAAGAATGCGTTCTGACTTCGACCGGCTAATCGAGCGTTGCGCCCGATCGCCAGTCCAACCAAGCCTCAATTTAATCCGACTAAACCTCTGTTTAATGGAATCGCCGGTTGGCGAACTTAGTCTTACACTAGGCAGTCCGGCCGCGTTTTCTCTCTGGCGCGGTATCGTATGGCTGCCAATGCGGATGGCTTCGCGCAGCCTCATCACCCTCCCTCACTGAGGCAGGCGGGAGCCGTCCGCCTCTTCGCCTGTAAATTCGCTTGCAATAATGACCCCCTGAGGGGCGATTTTCGCGTCCAATAACGACCCCCTTTGACGTTGTGTGTCAGCGTCCTTCCCTTTGGCCTCAGTCGGCTGGGAAGGGCTGATGGGGATGATTGGCGTGGACAAGATCGGCGAGATACGGCGCGCCTATTTCGAGCAGGACCGCTCCATCAAGGAGATCGTGCGCACGCTTTTGGTATCGCGCGCGACGGTGCGCAAGGTCATTCGGGGCCACAAGACCGAGTTCAAATACGCGCGGGGCGTTCAGCCGACGCCTAAGCTTGGCGACTGGGTCGAGGCTCTGACAGAGATCCTTGGAACTGAAGCGAATCTGCCGAAGCGGGAACGCCGCTCGACGCAGCGGCTGTTTGAGGAATTACGTGGGCGCGGATATGACGGCGCGCACGACAGCGTGCATCGCTTCGTCAAGTCCTGGCGCGACGAACGCGCCCGGGTTCCGGTTCATGCCTATGTGCCGATGAGCTTTGCGCCTGGGGAAGCCTACCAGTTTGACTGGAGCCACGAGACGATCACGCTCCAGGGCCTGCCGCTGACGGTCAAGGCGGCGCACATGAAGCTGTCGCACAGCCGCATGCCTTTTGTGCGCGTCTACTTCCGCGAGACTCAGGAGTTGGTGTTCGACGCGCATGACAAGGCGTTCCGGTTCTATGGCCGGGGTTTGCCGACGCGGCATCTACGACAACATGAAGACGGCGGTCGAGGCGATCTTCGTTGGCAAGGCGCGCCGGTATAACCGCCGTTTTTTGCAAATGTGCTCGCACCATCTAATCGAGCCGGTGGCCTGCACGCCCGCCTCGGGATGGGAGAAAGGTCAGGTCGAGAACCAGGTTGGCAATCTGCGTGACCAGATGTTCCGGCCGAAGCCTCGGGTCAAGAGTCTCGCCGAGCTGAATGCGTGGCTGGAACATCAGTGCATCGCCTACGCCAAACGAACCAGGCATCCGGAGTTCAAGGATCGGCCGATCTGGGATGTGTTCCAGGAAGAACGCGCGAGCCTGATGGAGCTTCGCGGCCCCTTCGACGGGTTCGTCGAGAAGGCCGTTAGGGCCAGCACCACTTGCCTGATCATGGCCGATCACAATCGCTACAGTGTCGATGCGCGCGCCGCCGGCCGGATGGTTCTGGTGCGCTCCCATGCCGAACGGATTGTCGTCTTGCTGGGCGACGAAGTGGTCGCCGACCATCCACGCCACTTCCGGCGTGACCAGATCATCTACGATCCCTGGCATTATCTGCCGGTACTAATGAAGAAGCCCGGTGCCTTGCGCAACGGCGCGCCGTTCAAGGATTGGGCTCTGCCACCCGCCCTGACCCAGGTCCGCGCCAAACTGAAGCAACACGCCGACGGGGACAGACAGTTCGTCAAGGTGTTAGGCGCCGTGCTCGATCACGGGCTCGCCGCGGTCGAAAGCGCCTGCGCCGAAGCGCTGGAAGCGGGCCTCGCTAGTGGCGATGTGATTCTGACCGTGCTGGCACGCCGACGGCAGCCCACGCCGCCGCCCAGCATCATTACGCCCGACGCGCTGCGCCTGAAGATCGAACCCACGGCCGATTGTGGCCGCTACGACAGCATAAGGAAGATCGCCTGATGGAACGCCATGAGATTCTGGAAGCCATGAGCGAACTCAAGCTTTACGGCATGCGCGCCAGCTTCGATGAGATTGCCGGTAAGGGTCTTGCGCGGCGCGATGAGATCTATCCGCTGATCGCCAGCCTGATCCGGGCCGAACGCACCCACCGGCAAGCCCGCTCGATCAGCTATCGTATCGGCGGAGCCAAGTTCCCGGTTCTCAAGGATATCGACAAGTTCGTCTTCGCGGACACGCCTGTCGATGAAGGACTGGTGCGTGAACTCGCCTCCGGCGGCTTCCTCGACGCCAAGCGCAACGCAATCTTCATCGGCGGCACCGGCACTGGCAAAACCCATCTATGCATCGCCGTGGCCTCGGCGGTCATTCGCGCCCGCGCCAGAGGACGCTTCTTCAATCTGGTCGACCTCGTCAATCAACTGGAGCAGGAGAAGGCCGCCGGTCGCAGTGGCCGGTTGTCCGAGAAGCTGTTGCGCTACGATCTCATCGTCATCGACGAACTCGGTTATCTGCCGTTCAGCCAGCCTGGCGGCCAGTTGTTGTTCCACCTGATCAGCAAGCTCTACGAAAACACCTCGCTGCTGATCACCACCAATCTCGCCTTCGCCGATTGGCCGCAAGTGTTCGGCGACGCGAAAATGACAACCGCCATGCTCGATCGGCTGACCCACCACTGCGACATCATCGAGACTGGCAACGACAGCTGGCGCTTCAAGAACCGCGCATAACCTCCTGCTCACCACTCGCGGCCCGCCAAGACCGGCTCTGCTCCGCTACGTGGGGCTCCGCGACGCCGGTCTTAGCTCCGTCAAAGGGGTCATTCTTGGACGCGAAAAGGGGTCGCACTTGGATGCGATTTGACACTTCGCCCACAAGGGCGCAGCTATCCTTGCGAGCCTTTCGGATTTTCCCTAGGCGTGCAATTGGCCGATGGTTGCCAAGCAGATCGCGCAATGCACGTGGTCTGGTTACCCATCACTCGCCGCGTGTGTGAGTAGCGGCGCCCGCAGGCCTCCGTCGAATTGCGCGGACGTTCGCGGCTGCCGCCCAAGAGCGTGGGGCGTGAAGGGCAAACACAATAAACCTCCGTATAACTCTCCCGATCCTTTTTCGGTATCGGACCCTTACGCACGCACCATTGAGTCAAGAGTCTCAGTCCTCTTAGTCTTAGTCTAGCTGCTAATCGAACGCGCCGACAGCAGGTGACAAGATGTCCACGATCCCGGCCAGAAAGATTGAGCGCAACCGCAATAAGCCGGACAGCCGAAATCACGTACGTGCACCGCAGGCAAGCCGCACTTGCGACGACGAAGAAGTCCGCTGCTTCGCCTTGGGAGGCGACACATGAGAGTCAATCTCTGCGCGCGGTGTCCCTATACGCCGCGAGACTTGGCAGGCCACTACGATCCCGCTGGTGTTCTTCACGTCTGCGCGAAGTGCGACGGCGAGCGAGAGACGAGCAACAACCACTACCCACGCATGGCCCACAGGAGACAAAAATGCGTAACAGTTCCCAATATCTTTGGAACGGCGCAGCCAAGCGCTGCGCGATCTGTGACGGAAAGTTTGGCCTCATCCGGTACTACTCCTGGCGAACTGCACTCTGCTCAAAAAAGTGCGCTGACCGCTTCAAGGCCCGTCAGGAGGACGACCGCAGATGGTTACGCCGACTTCAGGCCGCAGCCTGATAATGGTTGCGGCGAGCATCACGCGGCGATTTCCCGAAGTTCAGGATTTCGGAGTAAGGAGGCTGCGCAGTGAACCTTCCATGCAAACTCTTTCAATCGAGCTGCCTCTGCTGCCTGTTGGCGATGGAGGCCCAGGCGCAAGACGGACAAAGCCAGGCTGGGCTTCGGCACCATCCGCCGCAGGATCAACTCCTGCACGAGAAGTTCTATTCAACATGGCACATGCCCGATCGTCCATCCGTCAGCTGCTGCAATGATGCGGACTGCTATCCGACTGAAATCAACTACGTTGACGGCAACATCTACGCAAAGCGCAGAGAAGATGGAAAGTACATTTTGATTCCAGCGGAAAACGTAGAGCGGAACAGGGACAATCCGGACGGCAGAAATCACCTCTGCGCTCCTCCCCCCAGTGTCTCCCGCCCGTCCGATACCGTGTTCTGCTTCGCATTGGGAGGCGCCACATGAGATTCGTATTGGTGAACGGGACGCCGCCCACCGGCAATCCTTCTGTGCGATGTGCAATCAGCCGATCGGAGCAAGCTACCTGCGGGAAATCGGGACGCACCTCACCTACTGTGATCACAATTGCTACGCGGATCACTGCAAGACCGCTTTCCTGCTTCTCGAAAACCAGGAAGAGCATCACGAGCCCTTGACGGCCAGGTAGGCTTGGGCCTTTGGCCCACGCCTGCGAGCAAGAAGGGATCACCGACGAGATCTGCTGAATGATCACCCAATCCGGCCGTCGAAGACCAGTCCTCGCGGTCAGTGGAAAAGGACCATTGCGATGAGAACTCATAACACCAACCGCAAGACACCGGATCGGACGGAATCGGCATTCGTCGGCACTGATTCAAGGACCTCGGAGCCGAGGTCGATACAGTTGCTAAATGCATCAACCAGACCTGGACAGCATCGGAGCCTTGTTCGGCGCACGCGAGAACCGTCAATATTGCGGGATGGAATGGCGGAGGTTCTGGCCGACATCGAAGGCTTGCCCGTTCTGGTCCGTCTGCTCGTCCAGGATGTTCCCGCGCGCGTGCAATCCGGTTTTGTCTACAAAGATGCCGACATCAATTCGCTGCTATCGAGCACACTTGAAAAGATGGTTGAGCGGATGCAGGGATCGCCGCTGCGACGCGACGCCCCCTCAAAACAGCCGCTCGCGATAGTTGAACTGATATCGAGCGGAAAACCTTTGGCCCAGCTGCCGGCCTTGCGAAAAGAAACGGTGCTGTGGGTGGGCGCACTGGAGCTCGATCTCATCGATCGAACGGCGAAGCGTGGCGACCGTCGGATCGATCTGCGGCCGCGCGAGTTTCAGTTGCTCAAATACATGATGCAACGGAGTGACAAATTGCTGACGCGGGCTAACCTCTTGAAAGAGGTATGGCACTATAAATTCGTTCCTGAAACGAACCTTGTCGATGTTCATATGGGTCGACTGCGTCGCAAGGTCGACGGGCCAAATGAGGTCCCCATGATTCGCAATGTCCGGGGCGTTGGCTTCGTTCTAAGCGCGCCTCCGTTACTGCCTGGTTCGCCGCCGAGACCCGCCGAACGATCGATAACCTGACCATCGGAAACGACCCTCCGCGGTCGGTGAAAGGGCGTTGCTATCACAGACCCTCGCTTGGCCAGTGCGATGCGGCATATAACGGGAGTTTTCAATCTGCCATTGCCGCTCTGAAACGTGAGCGCCGCTATCGCGTCTTCGCTGACCTGGAGCGCAAGGTGGAACAGTTCCCCCATGCGCTCTGGAACAGCCCGAGCGGCAAGCGGGATGTCGTGGTCTGGTGCTCGAACGATTATCTCGCCATGGGCCAGCATCCAAAGGTGATCGAAGCAATGTGCGCCGCCGCGCGCACGATGTGTGCGGGCGCGGGTGGGGCACGCAACATCTCGGGTACGAATCGGGCGCTGGTGGAGCTTGAGGCCGAGCTGGCGGACCTGCAGGGCAAGGAGGCGGCGCTCGTTTTCACGTCCGGCTACGTATCCAACCATACGGGCATCGCGACGATCGCCAGGCTGCTTCCGGACTGCCTGATCCTGTCCGATGCGCTCAACCACAATTCGATGATCGAAGGCGTGCGTGCCGCCGGCTGTGCCAAGCAGATCTGGCGCCACAACGATGTAGAGCACCTGGAAGAGCTGCTTTCGCGCGCACCGCCCAGCCGGGCGAAGCTGATTGTCTTCGAGAGCATCTATTCGATGGACGGCGACGTCGCGCCGCTCGAAGCGATCTGCGACCTTACGGAGCGCTATGGCACGATGACCTATCTCGACGAGGTACATGCCGTCGGCATGTACGGGTCGCGCGGCGCCGGCATCGCCGAGCGGGACGGCGTTATGGCGCGCATCGACGTCATCGAGGGAACGCTTGCCAAGGCCTTCGGTACGCTTGGCGGCTACATCGCAGGCCACAGCGCTGTCGTGGACGCCGTCCGCTCCCATGCTCCCGGATTTATCTTCACGACGGCTTTACCGCCCGCGGTAGCCACGGCTAGGACGGCGTCGATCGCTCATCTTAAGAAATCGGATGCGGAGCGTACGGGCCAGCGCGCTGCAGTGGCAGTGACCAAGGCGGCTTTGCGGGAAGCCGGCCTGCCGCTACTGGCGACAGAGACCCATATCGTGCCGGTCACGGTCGGCGATCCCGACCTGTGCAAGCAGGCGAGCGACCTCCTACTTGAGGAGCACGGGATCTACATCCAGCCGATCAATTATCCCACGGTTGCCAGAGACACCGAGCGATTGCGGATTACCCCCACCCCGGCGCATGACGCTCGGCTGATCGGACAGTTGGCTGACGCCTTGGTTGCGGTATGGCAGGAGCTCGATCTCCCGCGCGCAGGCGACTATCAGCCCGCCGAGCAGCGTGCTCGGACGGTCGCGGCCGGCGGCTAGCCCAGCCAAGCCGTTGCTCGACTCATTGTAATTTCATGCGTGCGCTCTTGTGGATCATCCAGCATCAATTCGATTTGAACTCCCTAAAACCCAATTTTGATCGTTCTCCGTCGCGCCCACACTTAACGTTACATCTTGAGTAGGTGTGGAGACTAAGATGTTGACTTCGGTGCTTAGCCGCATCCGCTTCCTGATGTTGGTAATGGCTCTCACGACCCCCACCTGGTCAACTTGCCAAGCCATCGGGTCCTTTCAGACCAAGCCGGCCTTTCCTGACGTGGTGAGGGACGATGATCCGCCTCCGCCTTCGCCGCCGACCATCACCTGGCCTTACGTATCCGCGGGCGCTCTCGTTGGCGGTTGCGGTAAGGGTTGCGTCAGCGACCCCCAAACGCACGGTTGCCGCGGCCCGGCCGACATGCGGAGTATCCCGCGATGACGAAGATGCACCGTCTTGCAAAAGTCCCCCGCTCCGGAAGCAAAGGAAGCTTTGCTGTTCTCAAAAAGGTTAGCCACGCCGCATCAAGGTGGGGCTTGTTGCTGCGGCTTCATTCGCCTTGGCTTATGCTGTCGAGACCAAAGCGATTCTTGCCCTGGAGTCATCGCAAGGTCCACTCGAAGTTAGCTCCGATCACGATCAGAATATGTACCGATGAGACACAGGGCTGTTCATCTCCCAATCGTTGGAAGACCAGTCAAGCCGTCAAACGCAGCATCGAGACGTCGAGCGCGATGCGAGGGCCCAGGAAATTCTGTCAGATCAACTTTCAGAACATTTGCAAGCTTGCCCACGATCTTCAGGCCGACAACGGCCCCCCACCGTCACCGGCCTACTGCTGATCGCGAGGCATAAAGCCATCCGTCAGCGTCTGCATGAAGCTCACGATCGCATCCTCTTCAACCTCTGACAGGCCGAGGTGCCCGACCTTGCTCGTGTTCATATTGTCGGCCGACTCTGGCGCAGGCCAGCATGTCGTGCCCTCACCGGCGTCATGGGGCTGACATCGCGGCAGAACATCGCGGGTGTTGTAGAAATGCGTGATCTCTTTCAGGCTCGTGAAGTATCCGTTATGCCCGTAGGCCTTCACGAAGGCTGGAGACGGCCGCTTGTCCACATTGCGCAGCGTCGGCACTTGCATTCGCGCCTGGTTGTCTGGCGCGAGCTTGAGCCATCGTTGGTCCACGGCGGAGGGTTGGCTCAGCAGATGTCCTTGCTTGAGAAAAGTGCCGACGCCGCCATCGACGAATGACCTCCCTTGCGGATTGGCCGCATAACCCAATGCGTCGGGCTGATTTTCCTCGTAGTAAGGAAGCCTCGGGTTGGCCGGAGTGCCGATATTGCTGGCGGTGAAATCGGTGAACAGCGGGTCCTCGGCGGGTCCGCCGTCACGGTGACACTCGTTGCATCGTGCCTTGCCGCGGAACAGGTCGTATCCCTGCTGTTCCTGCGGCGTGAACAGCGCCTTTTTCGCGAGTACCGCGTCGAACTTTGAAGTGAACGACGTCACCTCGGCTGACGCCTCATAGCCGGCGATGGATTGCGCCATCTGGTCGAAGGTGGTGCTGGCCCGGCCGCGATCAACCGGGCTCAGATGAACCGGCAACGGCTCGCCGGCGGTCGGCGGCCCGGGCCGGTTGCAGAGTTCTTCCGCGTCGCTCGGCCATGCTATGGCAAAGGCCTGCGCCCCCCACAGGCTCTCGAACATACCGCGATAGGGTCGCTGCGAGGCGCGATAGACCGCGCAGGCGATGTCCGGCAGGCCCATTTCCACCGGGTTGGTCGGCGGACCTTGCGCCTGCTCGGCAGCCGGGTTGCCTAGCCGGCGTCCGGTCGCGCGCATGTCCCAGAAATTACCGCCGACGAGGTCGCCCTGCCCGGGATTATAATGCAACACGGGCGACAACGGTGCGTAGGCGTGCGATTGCGGCTTGCGATCGCTAAATCGGGTGCGCACTGAGCCAGGATAGGCGCCGGTCGTGCGGTTCAACTCCGACACTGGACCGGTAAAGCCGGTCTCGGGCATGTGGCAGAAGGCACAAGCCTCGTTGCGGTATACCGATAAATTCTTGTCGTACAGCATCAACTTACCGAGCAACTCGATTTGCTGGATCTGATTGTCCGGGGGTGCAGCAAGCCGCTCGATTGTCTGCGCTTCGATGCGGTCGATCTCGGCCTCGATCTGCGCAATTTCCTGGAGCGCCTGAGGCGAGAGATTCGAGTTGGTCTCCTCCGCGTTCGGCGCATCCGCGCCAAGCGCGGAGACGAAGATCGCCGCTGCGATCGGCAAGAGTGTACGCTGTATTTTCACTTTGGAACCCTGCAAGCCAGCGCTAGGCGGCGTGGCCTAACATGGCACCGTGGCCCGATCGCTTTAAGACGGAGTGCCCCGGCGCAACACTAAATTCTATTTTACGATTTCCTCAAACTGGCAGTACTCGGTTGCTGCACTTGTCGCTCTTTTCAATTGAGGACGTTGCGTTCGGCCGTCGCGCAGCGGCTCGGTCAGTGCGAACCCGACCGCGTCGCCGCGCCGTGATGAACTCAGGGGGCGTTCACCGTCGCGAGAGGTGAGGATAATTAATCAATAAAATCGATTGATCTCACACTCATAATTCGTTGGATTGATGAATTGCGGACCTCGATATTGGGTTGGAAATCTAAAACGGAGCCAACTCGTGACCCTTATCTCAACCAGCAAACCTGCCGAGTTGCTGAACGGAAAGGCCGGCGTTCCCCTCCCCTCAGTTACCCGACGATGGTCAGGCCGGAGCACTCGCGAAATCCTACCGGGCCTGTTGCTCACCTCGATTGTAACAGGGGCGTCATTCGCCATCAGAATGCTGCCAGGAATGACGACCTTCAGCCCACTGATCCTGTCGATGATCATCGGAATTGCGTACCACAACATTGTCGGCACGGCGGCCTGGGCGAAACAGGGCGTGACGTTCAGCCTCCGCCGACTGCTTCGCGTCGCCATCATCATGCTCGGACTCCAATTGACCTCAAGCCAGGTCATCGAGATCGGCAGCCGAGGTCTCGGCATCATCGCAGCAACTGTGCTTGCCACATTCACCTTTACCGTCTGCATCGGAAAATTCCTGGGCGTCGAGCCCAAACTTGCGCAGCTTATCGCGGCTGGAACGTCAATCTGCGGCGCGTCGGCAATCATTGCCACCAATACCGTCACCAAAGCCGATGACGAGGACGTGGCCTACTCCATCGCCTGCGTAACGGTCTTCGGGTCGGTCGCGATGTTTGCCTATCCGCTTCTCCCCGGCCTTCTGCATCTGGACCCGCACGGGTTCGGACTTTGGGCCGGCGCATCGATCCATGAGATTGCGCAGGTGGTCGCTGCGACATTCCAGGACGGACAACAAGCCGGTGAGTTTGGAACGATCGCCAAGCTGACGCGCGTTATGCTGCTGGCGCCAATGGTCATTGCGATCGGGCTAATGGCTGTGCGCGGTACAAAGCATCGGATATCAGATGCGGGCACAGTATCGGCTCGTCCGCCGGTGCCGTGGTTCGTGCTCGGCAACAGCCTGGTGACGATCCCAGCCGAGGCCAAGGCATCGATCGTTGCTGCGACGACATTCCTGCTATCGATTGCACTAGCCGCGATGGGGCTGGAAACAAACATCCGCAAACTGGCGTCGAGAGGCTTTCGGCCCGCTCTGCTTGGTGCATTCGCTTTCTTGTTCATTGCGACCTTCAGCCTCACGCTGATCAAACTGACGGGATGACACGCCATGACCTTGGAACAGCTTCGCATTTTCATCGCGGTTGCGGAAAAACAGCACGTGACGCGGGCGGCAAGCGAACTTAATTTGACGCAATCTGCAACGAGCGCCGCTATCGCGGCGCTCGAAACGCGTTACGCGATCAAGCTGTTTGACCGCATCGGCCGCGGCATCGTGCTGACCCAGACCGGCCGGGATTTCCTGAATGAGGCTCGCGAAGTTGTGGCGCGCGTCAAGACCGCGGCGCAGGTCTTGGACGATTTGGCTGGCCTTAAGCGTGGCTCGCTGAGCCTGGCAGCGAGCCAGACCGTAGCGAATTATTGGTTACCACCGCGCGTCGACGCTTTTCGGAAGACCTATCCCGCCATCGATCTGCGCCTGACTATCGCAAACACCGAGCAGGTCGCCCAGGCCGTCAATCGGGGAACCGCAGACCTCGGCTTCGTTGAGGGCGATGTGCACGATCCTTCGCTGGCTATTCGGAGAATGGAGGGTGATTCATTGGCGGTCGTCGTCGGAACAAGCCATCCGTGGACCGGCAAGATGCGCATCACACCAAAGCTTCTGACGGAGACATGCTGGATTCTGCGTGAGCCCGGCTCCGGCACCAGATCCATGTTCGAGGCCGCGCTCAAGAAATTCGACGTAAAATTGTCCGACCTCGATATCCGGCTTGAGCTGCCATCGAACGAAGCCGTGCGTGTTGCTGTGGAATCCGGCGACTGTGCTACCGCTATTTCCGATCTGGTCGTGGTGCAGTCGCTGGCTGCCGGAACACTTCATCGGGTCAAGATCGATCTGCCGAAGCGGTCGTTTTTCGCTCTACGACACAAGGAACGTTATGCGAGCCAGGCAGAAAAAGCCCTATTTGCCTCTTTCCGGATGTAAATGAAGGGGTTTCGCCGATCACGCCCGCTTAAGGGAATCGGAAGCGATGCGTAGTGCGAGGCCACGAGCTCTTTCATCCTGGTGGGCGGTCGGGACAAATGATCTCCACCCGGCCACCCGGGCCGGGATGAGTGGCGAGCCTGAAGCCGTGCAGCTTTACGATCGCAGCCACAAGACTGAGGCCAAGGCCCACGCCCGGCATGTTCCGAATCTTGTCGGACCGGTAGAAACGCCGCAGCACGGCTTCCCGTTCCTGTTCGCTGATGCCGCGACCGGTGTCGCGGACTGCGCACGATAGTTTCATTGTCGCCGCGTATCAGCTCAATGTCCACCCGACCGCCTTCGGGCGTAAACTTGATGGCATTGTCAACGAGGTTGGCGACCGCCTCAAACAGGAGATCCCGATCGCCGCACACGTTAAGCTGGTTTTTCACCTCGGCCCGCAAGTCGACATTCTTGTTCTCCGCGATCGGCTCATAGATATCGCATACCTCGCGCAGCATTTCGTGCAATGAGATGGTGCCGAAGGCCGCCGACCGCCGGCTGTTTTCGATTTCGGCCAGACGCAACAGCGCCGTTATAATCGCCAGCGACTGGTCGATATTTGCGATCGCCTTGTCGACCACCGTCTGAGCTGTTCCAGCGTGGTCGCGTTGGTGCGGCCACGCTCCAGTGCCAGCCGCGCCCGCGTCAGCGGCGTTCGCAAATCGTGCGCGATATCGTTACCTACCCCGGCGAGCGCATGGATCATCGTTTCCATTTCATCGAGCAAGCCGTTGACGATGACGGCGAGCTTCGAAAACGGCTCGTCGGTGTCGCGGTGTGTGAGCCGCTCGCGCAGATCGCCGGCGATGATGCGCTGGACGCGCTGATTTACCTCCTCGACCCGCTTCTGGGCACGCATGCTGAGCCACGCGCCCGCCAGCAGGCGCAGGCAAAGCGCCGGCAACAGACCGAGCGCCAGCGCCTGAGCGACGACGTGGGAAATCTCCTTGGTTTCGTCGACCTCTCGTCCGATGACCAGTGCGTCGCCATTCGGCATGTGCCGGGCGATCGCGCGAATCACGTGGGTCTTCCGCCCATCCGGAAGAATTCGCTCGACCGAGACGCTCCGGACGGAATCATTCATCTTGAGCTCGGGCGGGTACCGTTCCAGGTTGCCCGTTATCTTGCGCCCGTCGGCGCCGAACAGGCCGGCATATTGAACGCCTCGGGACTCCTGCTTCAGATGCTCGTCGATCGCACCCAGCCGGCGTTCGTTGGGCAAGCCGGCGATGAAGTTCAGTTGACTGGCGATCATTCTGTCGGATCGCGCGATCAGGTACTGATCGGTCCGCCAATAGATGAAGCCGAACAGCACGACGACGAAAACCGCGAACACGCCGGCCACCGCCAGCGCCCACTGAAAGGTGTTCGAACGTATGATTTGGGTCTGACGCATCGTATCTCGCCGCGCGGATGTCCTGCTCAACGTATGCGGCGGCGCGTCGCTGCCGGCCATCTGCGCCTTATGGTCCGGTGCGAAGAATGAAGCCGGCTCCGCGGACATTGTGGATCATAGGGGTTTCGCCCGGTCCATCGACCTTGTGGCGCAGCCGGCCCATATGCACGTCCACCAGGTTCGTCGCTGGCACGAATTTATAGTTCCAGCCGGCACAACCGGGCCGCTATACGCTGTTGGCGCGTGCGAGGGGAGCAGACCAGCATGCCCAGCCAGACGGTCACAATCCAAATTTCGGCAGCTATGTGATCGATCACCCACTGCCCATCGAGGTCTTTGTAGCCGCGCCTTGAATGGTGGCGTGGCCGAGCGACGTCGCCACAAAGGTGCAGTCCGCGCCAAACAGTAAGCCGCCTGTTGGGCGTGGCAGGCGGATTACGTCATGCAGCCTCGGCGAACAAAATGCTGATACACCTGCCGATCATTATCCTGACTTCTCTGCAGCCCATCGCGATCGCGGACGCTGTACCGAAGTTCGATATCGCTCGCGAGTGCCAGGGCGAAGGCGGCACGATAGAGATACAGAAAAGGTGCGCAGACGATGAGACGCAAGCGCGCAACCAACTTCAAACGGAATGGTTGCAATTTAGTCCCCGCCCCAAAGCCCAGTGCAGCGGCGAAACCGGTGCGGATGGCACTTCCAGCTATGTCGAATTCCTGACGTGCCTCGAAATGGAGAGAGACGTGAAAATCGAAAGGGAGGCGAAGAAGACATCGAAGTAACTTTGCCCCGCGGCGCCCGATCATAAAAGAGTCACGATAGCGATAGGGCGCGCTATCTCAATTTGAAGCGATGCGGACGATGATCTCGCAGTACCAGGCGACGTCATAGACAAGCGCGGCGCTGCCCACTATCACGAACATCCACCACGCGGTCTCTTTCGCCGGTCATGCTTTGACGTGCAGCTGGTAATGACCCGGCGCGCATTTATAGCGCTGCAGCGTCCAGTTGGCATGGTAGATCGGATGCTCGGACATCCATTTGGCAATGCCGATCTGGCCCTGGATCATACAGCTTTGAAAAGTGACGTTGCTTTGGCTGCTGTCGGTGACGATTTCCTCGACACAGTTTCCGGGGCCTCCCGGCGAAACATGGCAGAGAACGGCCACGATCGTCACGAACATCATTTCCTATCTCCGGTTGCCACGCGCAAAACTGATGCCTGCCGAGGCGATGTCGGGCCTTCCGCCGCAGCGTCGATTAGCGACCGCCGGAAGCCTCGGCTCACATCCACCGCTTAAGGGTAAGTCCGATGACCGGAGACGCCATTGAACGGAGGTTTAGTTCGGCTAGCTGTAGGTTTACCCTGCAACGTTGTGCTCGCACGAATCGCGGCGAGCGCCCTTCGATCATTGACACGACCTCTATCTTTCGAGGCCGCCGTCGATTCAATCGCAATTTAGAGTCTTAACAACCAATTTAATGGGTCGTCGCGTGCATCGTTGTTACTATGCACCTCGATGATCCGATTTCGAATGCTGCGGGCATCCAGCGAAGGCGAGCTGTCAACATGCGCCTCCCGCAAACGAGGAATAGGACGATGAAGATGAACTATTTTCTGGCAGCGCTTCTGCTCGTACCGTCATTCGCTATGCCAGCTGCGGTTGTCGCGCGCACGCACGAAAGCAGCATTCCGCCGCAGACAATCATAGACGAGGGCCGCGAGGTCGCGGCTCCGCCGTGGAGCGCTGCCTGCATGAGCGACCAGGGCCCACGCCATTGCGACGAGCCCATGTGGGTCTATGGGAGTCCCAGCACGCTCTCGCGATACAAGAGCGCGTTCTGACTTTGACTGGCGCGAGCGCTGCGCTAGATCGCCAGTCGTCAATCGGGTAACAACTGAGGGAGCCTGCGATGCGAGTTGGAGACATCCTGCGCAAGAAACCCGCTCGGGTTGCGACGGTTCGAATGAACGAGACCGTCGCCATCGCCGCCCGGTTGATGCGCGCCAACAATATAAGCGCGCTTGTGGTCAAGGATGTTGTCCGGACCGAAGGCAATACCGCGGTTGGCATGTTCACGGAACGCGATGTCGTCCGCGCCATTGCGGAGCACGGTCCGGCCGGCCTCAATTTGAAGGTTTCGAAATTGATTTCAGTACAGCAACTGGTCTGCTGCGGCTCGACCGACACGATCGAACACATTCGTCATCTCATGAACAAGAACCTCATCCGCCATCTGCCTGTGCTCGACAACTACAGTTTGGTCGGCGTCATCAGCATCAGCGATATCTCAGCCGCGTTCGAAGCCGAGGCCGCTGATCGGGCGCAGCTCGTTCCTACCTGATAGAACTGGGTTCTGGCGGCTTGCCTTTATCGTCTGGTCTCAAAAACTGAGACGCAGCGTGGCGAGGCTGGTTTTGCGGATCGCATCAAGGTTCGGAATTCGAGGCGATGAGCTAGCCGGACAAGACACGACTTCGTCAACGACTGCCGATGCCGATCGACACCAAGCGCGGCGAATTGCTCGTCGCGGCGCGCTGGGCAGCGGCGCAGCGACCGTGACGTTCAGGCCGCCGATCGATCAAAGCGCGCTGCCCTGATCTCCTCGAAGAGATCATCGACGCCCACAAGCGCAAAGCCGGGCGCGGCTTTGTCGATTAGGCGCCCATCGCGCACCTTCTCGTGCACGCCGCCGATCACGATCTGGGGTCGGAGAACAGGGCGTGCCGGGATCGACGCAAGCGTCTCGTTCATCTGCTGCTGCGCGCGCACACCGCCGGTGAAGGCGGGCGAGGCCGTCATCGTCAGTACCGGTTTGCTCCTCAGCGCCGACCGTCCATAGGGCCGGGAGGCCCAGTCGAGCGCATTCTTTAGCGCGCCCGACATGCCGCGATTGTATTCGGGCGAGATCATGATCACGCCATCGCACGCATCAATCGCCGAACGCAGGGCGCGCACCATTTCCGGTGCGTGCTCGGCGTCATCATCCTCGTTGTAGAGCGGCATCCCGTGCAGCGGGAAGATGTTGAGCGCAGCCTTTGGGCGCAAGCGCGTCCTGAAGGCCGCGAAGCACCGCGGTACTATTGGAGGACCCACGCAGGCTACCGGAGAGGCCCAGAAGGCGGAGTTGGGTCATCGAGAGCTGCTCCAGATGGCTGGGATTTCGTGCCGCCATTAGAGGAACATCGCGATGATGCCGGTCCGCTCAAGTAAATTCGATGTTAAAATCGACTTGTGATTGCCCGAGTTGCGGACTGACTCGATAAGGGGGCCGCCACCCTGAAGCGCGCGCGTTCGCCCGCAACTTTGAACGAAGCCGCCGGGAGGCCGTCGTGCGCGCGTTGACGCGAGACTGATGCGTCGAGACCAGGGCGTGATGCCACAGAGAATTGACGCAAGACCGCGCCAATCGCAGCAAGGCGGGCAAAGTCATTTGCTCGGGCGATCGATATCTTCGAGCAAGGCGAGTTGCTATCAGCTTGGTCGACATCCCACGAGCATTCGTACATCGGAATTCGTTCAGTTTACTTCGTACACATCGACGGCGCCCTCCGCCATAGAAACTGGCACATAGAAGCAAAGCCCAGCGCGAGACCTAAAGGAGATTGCAGATGCCCTCCAATTCCAATCGTGGCGTGGTCTACCTCAAACCCGGCAGCGTCGAAGTTCAGAAGATCGACTTTCCGACCTTCCGCAATCCAGCGGGAAAAACGATCCATCACGGCGTCATTCTCAAGGTCGTAACAACGAATATCTGCGGCTCCGACCAGCACATGGTCCGCGGCCGCACGACGGCGCCGGCCGGCATGGTGCTCGGGCACGAGATTACCGGCGAAGTGATCGAGAAGGGCCGTGACGTCGAGTATCTCGAGATTGGCGACCTCGTGTCGGTTCCTTTCAACGTCGCATGCGGCCGCTGCCGGACCTGTCGAGAGGGTGACACCGGGGTCTGCCTTCACGTCAACTCCGACCGTGCCGGAGGCGCCTATGGTTATGTCGACATGGGCGGATGGATTGGCGGGCAGGCCGATTACGTGATGGTGCCCTACGCCGATTTCAACCTGCTGAAGTTTCCGGACAAGGCGCAGGCGATGGAAAAGATCCGGGATCTGACCTGCCTCTCCGATATTCTGCCAACGGGATTCCACGGCGCGGTCACCGCCAAGGTCGGGGTCGGATCGACGGTCTACGTCGCCGGCGCAGGGCCCGTCGGCCTCGCGGCCGCAGCCTCCGCGCGTATCCTCGGCGCGGCTGCCGTGCTGATCGGCGACATGAACAAGGAGCGGCTCGCTCACGCCAAGAAGGTCGGCTTCGAGCCCATCGACCTCACCAAGCACGATCGCCTCGGCGAACTCGTCGCCGACGTCCTCGGCGTTCCAGAGGTCGACTGCGCAATCGACTGCGTCGGCTTCGAAGCAAAAGCACAGGGTGCGGACGGCCACGTTGTCGAAGCGCCTGCCGTCGTGCTCAACGGCCTGATGGAGGTCACGCGGGCAGCCGGTGCGATCGGCATTCCCGGCCTGTATGTGACCGACGATCCGGGCGCGAAGGAGCAGGCAGCCAAACACGGCAACCTCAGCCTGCGTCTCGGTCTTGGCTGGGCAAAGTCCCATTCCCTCCACACCGGCCAGACGCCGGTGCTGAAATACAACCGGCAGCTCATGCAGGCGATACTCTGGGACAGACTGCCCATCGCCAAGATCGTCAATGTCAAGGTGATCGGTCTCGAGCACGCGCCGGAAGGTTACAAGAACTTCGACGCCGGCGTCGCGAACAAGTTCGTCATCGATCCGCACGGACAACTCCCCAAGGCGGCCTGAGAAGGCGGCCTAAGATCGCAAGCCCATGAACAATGCCGGCGGCAATCCGGCTGAGCTACGTCCTGGTGGACAGGTTCAGCCGCCACAGCGTCGCCGAACGTTCAGGCCATCCTCGCTCAATTAAACTCTAACAAACGAAATCAGCTCGCTATGAGCAAACTTGTAATCGGCGTTGGAGTGTTGGCAACCGTCTCCTGCTTGTCGGTCGGCGCACAAACCATCAGTGTAACGATCCTCGATCAAGCCGGCGCCCAGATGGTTCTGCAAGCAGCGAAGGAGAGCGCACGGCAGCGTCATGCGCCTCACGCTGCACCCTGCTCCAGAATTCGTTCGGTCGCGGCAGCCGGTCCTGCGGCGTGTTTCCGGCGATGAGGCTGGCGTTGATGGCTCCGATGGACGTGCCGACGATCCAGTCCGGCTCGATGCCGGCTTCGTGCAGCGCCTGATGGACCCCGGCCTGGTAGGATCCCAGGGCCCCGCCGCCCTGCAGAACGAGTACGACTTGGCCGGGCAGCGCGCTCGGGGCGCTGGGTAAGAAATCTGAGACGCGTGAAGATTCCGTCGGTCTCTGCATTCGAGGCCTCCTGCTTCCGCTTGCCGGAACGCGCTTGCCGTGCCTGATTCAATGCCTTGGGGAGGCCCTGTCAATCACCGTAGGCGCCACATGTGGCCCGCGCCCGTTTATCCACGGCCGTGGAAGACGCAGCATAGCAGCATCTCGAGGTGCGGCGCGGCGATGATGGCAAGGCTTGCCACCGCGCTGCCCGTCATCGCATAGGCGAACAGAACGTCTCTTGCGGTCCCGCTCAGGGTCTGGACCGTTTCGAGGGCGACCGCCTTCGCGCGGGTCATGCGGATCGAGCCTGCACCGGCGCTCCGGACCGGCGTCGCGACCGGGTGTTCATGGGTGCTCATTGCTTCTCTCCTTTGCCGGGCAACCGCTCGGATGTTGGAGAGATGGCCAATTCTCGCGCGGCGTGGCAGATAGGGCGGAGCGATGTCGCTCATTCCCGCGGAGAATAGGATGGATCGTCTGGCTTCGATGGAGACGTTCGTGCGGGTTGTCGAAACGGGGTCATTCTCCGGAGCGGCCCGGCAGCTTCGGGTGGGGCAACCGGCGGTCTCGAAGTCGGTCGCGCAGCTCGAGGAGTATCTCGGGGTCAAGCTGCTGACACGCTCGACGCGCGGGCTCACCCCGACGGAAGCCGGGCTCGGTTATCTCGAGCGCGCCAAGCGGGCCCTCGAGGAGGCAGCCGAGGCCGAGCTCGCCGCGCGGGGAGCCGGGGCCGGGCTCAAGGGGCGATTGCGGATCTGCGCTGCCGTCACCTTCGCCCGGATCCATCTCATTCCGATGTTGCCGAAATTCCTGGCGCAGAATCCGGACCTGGACCTGGAGGTCGTTCTGGACGACCGTCAGATCGACCTTGTCCAGGAGGGCATCGATGTGGCTCTCCGGATGGGAAAGATGATGGACTCGACGCTCACCGCCCGACGTATCGCAAGATGCAAGCGCCTCGTCTTGGGCACGCCAGCCTACTTCGATCGCGCGGCGGCGCAGCCCGCGCCATCGAGCATTTGCGGAATATCCTCGCCACGGCGCAAGTGGCCTCGCTCCCGCGCGCCGTTCATATCGGCATGATCGAGATGATGGGCATGATGCGCGAGGGCAAGTCCATTGCGTCCCTACCTCGACGACTACGCCAAGCCGATGCCACTAGTCTTCGCCGTTCTCGGCGGCTACGTGGGGTATGGAAAGTTGCGCGCGGCGGGACACGCGATCGTGCGGAACGAATACGTCGTAGGTTCAAATCGGGGACACGCAAGCGCGTTTGTTATAACTTCTGGTCTGGGGGACCTCCGACGGCCGGCGGCAAGGTCGAGAATGGCCACCAACTCGCCGCGTAGGGTGGCGTGGCTCTCGCCCCGCTTCTCACCGGGGGTTATCACGACCTCGCCAATCAGCGAGCGGATGTCCTCCCGGGCTTCCCGATTGGACTCTGGCTCCGCCAGGGTTTCCGCGAGACGTATCACCTTGGTACGGTAGTGCTCAGCGATATTCGGATGCACGTCCGGCGTGTCGGCCGGAGCCTCTGTGAGACGTTTCTCGATTTGGGCCTTCTGCTGCTCCAGTTCGCTCATCCTTACCTTCATTGCCGGCTGATACATCCCATCCTCGATGGCGTCGAGACTCCCTTTGATGCCCCTCTCAACCTTCTCAAGAGCGCGGCGACTCGTTTCTGCTTGCGCCCGCCGCTCACGGCTCTGGCGGTTGGTCTCCTCCGCATAGGCGCGCACCGCGACCGCCACAGCCTCGGGAGATACCAGCTTGTCGGTAAGTCCCGCCAACACACGACGCTCGATGTCGTCACGGCGAATAGTACGACCATTGTCGCAGATCCCCTTGCGGAAATGACTGAGACAACCATAACGGTCGTTGACGACGATGCCATATTTGCCGCGGCAACAGCCGCAGGTGAGCAGGCCTGACAAAAGGAAGGCAGGACGACGTAGACGGTTCAGTCGTTCGGCGCGCGCCGCTTGGACGCCGTTGATCGTCGCTTCGAATTGCTTCGCAAGCTCGGCTTGGCGCAGCTTCACCCGCTGCCACAACTCGTCATCGACGATGCGCAGCTCCGGCACCTCGGTCCTGATCCAGTCAGCCTCCGGATTCGAGCGCGACACACGCTTGCCCGTGTTCGGGTCCTTGATGAAGCGCTGCCGGTTCCAGACCAGCACGCCGGCATAAAGCTCGTTGTTGACGACGCCGTTGCCTCTGCAGGCGTGGCCCCGGATCGTCGTATCGCCCCAACTGCGGCCAAATGGGCCGGGAATGCCATCCCGGTTCAGATCGGTCGCGATGGCACGCGGCGATTTCCCTGCTGCGAATTCCCGGAAGATACGGCAGACAATCGCAGCCTCGGCTTCATTGATCTTGCGTTCGCCCCGAACCGGCTCGCCCTCGCTGTCGGTGCGCTTCACTACGTCGTAGCCGTAGCAGAGCCCGCCGCCGGCCTTGCCCTTCTCCACCCGGCCGCGCAAACCACGATGGGTCTTGGCGGCGAGGTCGTTCAGGAACAGGGCGTTCATCGTGCCCTTCAGACCGACATGCAGTTCGGAGATTTCGCCTTCGGCCAGGGTGACGATCTGCACGCCGGCAAAGCGCAGATGCTTGAACAGCGTCGCCACATCGGCCTGATCGCGCGAAACGCGATCCAGCGCCTCGGCGAGTACAATGTCGAACTTGGCGCGCTGGGCGTCCTGCAACAACGATTGGACACCCGGCCGGAGAATGACACTAGCACCCGAGATAGCGGCGTCATGATAGGTATCGACGACTTCCCAATGCTCCCTGCCCGCATGCTCACGACAGATACGGAACTGGTCCTCGATTGACACCACGCTCTGATTGTCGGTCGAGTAGCGGGCGTAAAGTGCAACCTTGGGCATGGCGTCGTCTCCAGATTGGGCCTCACATCGATTCGACAATTTGTGCCGATATCAAGGCGCGAGTTGATTGAGCGCCCGCCGCACTCCGTCCCTATCAGTGCTATCCCCAGAACTTGAGCGTTACCTGTGCGAGCGAGCCACACCCGGATGAAAATGTCCCTGGTTCAAAAAAGCCGAGGCCAGCTTTGGGGAAACCGTTTCCGACGTTTCTATCGCCGCCGTGGGTTATTGTCATTGGCGGCGGCTGGAGGCTTACCCTGCGTGCGAGCAAGCTGTCCGCCGATGGCTTCTGCTATCCGCCGAATGCGGGGATCGAGCGGCTCGCCGCTGGGCGATCCGTTGTCGTTGGCCGGGTAAGGCCCCTTGCGTTGCTCTTCCTCTGCCATGCCGACGGTCCTCCTAAGGGTCCATCACATGAAAACAGCGAGGAAACGCGCGGCGAAAGTTAGAAATTCGAGTCGTCGACCTGCGGCGGAGAAATGCTTACATGCGGCGGGTTACTTCTGCGCCTTACCTGTATGGCGAGCCTCTGCCGGGCCGGCGACAGCCGGTCAAGGCCGCAAGCCGGCGGAGCCGGGCGCGCGAACAGCGCGAGCCTTGAGGGGCTGGCGCCGGTCTGGCCCCATGGCGACAAGCAGGCAACGATGTTAAGGATACTCACAACGCCAGCCCCCGTTTCCTGCCGAAGCTCCATTCGATGCCGCCGGCATTGCGCATGATGCCGGTGATGTGCTGGCCGTTGCGCTTGTCGAGCACCGCTTGCCACGGCACCAGATGGAAGTCGTTCTCCAATGACCGGCATCGATGCGCATAGCCGGCGCGTGCGCAACGCTGCCAGACAGCGGACGTAGGCGTCAGGGTCGCCGCCGCCCCGCTCTATTTTGGCGCGAGCAGTTTCCAGATAGGCGCTGGGGCGAAGGATAGAAGGATACAGGCATCCTCCGTGACGTCACGGATATCGGGATCCCGCAGTCCTCCGAAGGCAAAGGTCACACGTTCGAATCCTGCTTCTCGCAGGATCCCGATCATCTGTTCTTCCGTGAACCGGCTCGGCTTCATTGGTCCATCCCCTTCCGAGGTGATGGACTCTACTCATTTTTGGAGGAGTTTTGCGGGGCTCAGGTCAGGCCTTTTTTCAGTCATGCGCAGAAGCTGCTGTGCGCCGTCTCATTTCAGCGCTACCGTAAAACGCATGATCCAAGCTCGCGGCCAGACTCTCGCCTTCACCAATCAACTCGGCTAGAAAGCTTCGGCCTTGATATTCACAGGTCTGACATATCGAAAGTATAACGAGATAATCTTGAACAGACTTCCTTGTCATTCGACCATCGGCAAACCGACGATATCGCGCGAAGCACTTCATAGCATGCTCAGCATTGTTGTTGTTCCAGGCAATACCGTCGTGCTGAAGAAACGTAAACAGCTTTTCGCGGTACTTATCGACTCTCCTTTGGTACTTTTTTGAAACCTCGGAATGGAACTCGGTTTCTATCGCCCACCGGCAGAATCGATCGGCAACAGCTTTATGTTTACGGAGATGCCTCTTCTTCAAGCCAAAACGATCAATTGTCTCCACGACTCTGCGCAAAACCGATGAGAACATTTGCCCAAGCCTCTTCAATTCAGCGTCGAATGGATGTTTCAACAGATCATCGTTCAAGTCCCGCATAAGGTGGATGAGGCATCGTTGCTGCGGCATGTCCAGCGCATCGTAGGCAGTAAAAAAATCCGAAATCAGCACGCCATTGAATCCAGTCAACATGTCGGGCAGGAACGAGCCCTCTCGTGAGTCTTTGTAGAAGAAGTAGACCGCGTGCACCGTTGCAAAAACCCAAACATACCCTTTACTCTTCCAAAGATTGACCGGCGTTTCGTCGACATAGAGGGCGCGTCCCATAACAATTTCGCGCAGAACCGACGCGTATCGATCAGCATAGTGGCGCGCAACAATTGCCTTAAACCGATACATCGCTTGAACACGGATCGGTATCCCGAATGTCTCCGCGACAATGCTGCAAATCCGAGAGAGATTGATCCCATACCGCACGTTCAGATAAATGCACCATCCGATCAGTGCGCGCCCATACCTGGATCCTCTCGGATAGCCAGTTGGTGTAAAGAACCCTTTGCACCTGTTGCATCGATACAGATTGGCATCGTATCGTGTAATCCACCGCTTTATCCCGCCCTGATAAATTTTTAGATCAATGACTCTACGGCTAATTTCCCGCATCTTTTGTACTTTTCTGGCTCCGCATTTCGGACAATTGGACTTTCTAATTTCTATTATCTTATTTATTCTTCGCGATAGATCTTTGGCCCTTCGTACAGTCCGCGCTCCACTGCGGTGTGCCGCGCGATCACGAGCAAAGACGCGGTCGTGCTGGTAATCGAAATATGCGCATTCATTAATTCTTGAAAACTCCTCCAATGCGAATGGTTTTTTTCCAAACAGAGCGCTCTGGTCCTTATCTTTTGATAGCGTGCTCGTATGAATGAAGTACGCCTCGATCGGCGAAACGCTCGGAGTTTCCGGAGAAATTATCGTTTCAACGAATTCTGTGACTTTGCGCAGAGCATCGCAATCATCTCGATTGTATTGCAGCAGCTTGTCTTTATATGAGCGCTCACCCTGTAGCCATTTCTGACGCCAGACGAGACTTTGGAGTCCGGACGATGACGGGTCACTCCAGTCGAACTTCAGGTATCTGGCTATTTCCTTGAGGCTATTTGAATAGGTCGGAAAATACACATACGGCCCAATGATGGAAAGTATGTTCAGCGAATGGAGTATGGCTTCATCTATTTTCGATTGATAAGCAACTGGCAGTTTTTGTCTGATTTGTCGAAGTGCTTTTATTTCATAGTTTCCAAAGTGGATCAGAGAATATCGTCCCATGCGATCTAACTGATCCAAGAGTTCGATGAAGATGTTTACCTCCGATACCTCATCATCCGTCCAAAATGCGTGGTAAGTCCCCGCGTCGTTTTCTGCAACGGTCATCAACCCGATCAGGTAGTAGGATCGGGTATCCGGTGTACCTTCGATGTCGAGATATGCCCGAGTGCCAGGGCAGCAGAGGGTTGGATTGCCATGAACGAAGACCTTTTTCTCCCGGATCGCGAGAGCTTGAAGGGCAAAGTGATGGGGGGTCGAGGTTGTCTTCGCACGCTTTGCAATCCTTCTTGATCTGAAGGTGTATGATAATTGATTGACGGTGAAGATGCCCTTAGAGCGAAGACGCATGATCTCTGTGTCGGAAATCCCGCGTAGTAGGCTGATGTTATCTTCTTTAACCGCCTGGGCATGGCATTGCTGACGGAACTCGCAGATTTGGCAATGTTCGTTGAGCCTCAATGCTGGTATATCGCCGCCTAGAATCCCCTTCAAGTTCTGCAATACGTTCTGGATCGTCGACGCATCCGGCGACAGTCGTACCCTCGCTTCGGTATGCCCGCTATGGAAAACTACTCCAAACTTTGGCGCCCTATTCTGAAGCGCTTCGAGAACCACCGCATAAACTTCTAGCAGCTGCTTTTGAGGCCGACGGATCGTCTGGCCGGGGTAAAATAGAATTGGAGCGTAATGGAATGGCCCGATCGCAGACGCCCCGTCTACCTTCATGATTCCATCGAACTGTAGCTGCAAGCGTTCGTCTTCAAACGTCGCCTCCAGGATGAGCGGGTATCCAACACTTAGCAAAGATCTTGTGAGGGTGACTCGTTTCGGGGCACTTTCAGCATGTGTTTTGAGTAACTTCTGTTGGGCGGCGCTTTTAAAGGATCGATCTTGGTCGCGAGCTATGTTCAAATATTCTGATGGGACGCCCCGCGCGCCGGACAGCGTTAAGTGAGCTTTGAACTTGCACGCAAAATAATTGTCCAGCGCTTGCCTACCGATCTTCTCCACCATTGGCGCCTCCTTCAGCGAGCCCGCGTGTTTCGGGGGCAATCCCACCGAGCGCATCGGATCACACGATCGATTGGGTGGTCTAGTGAGAGGTCGGATTCGAGGTATTAATCTTTCCGTTTCCCGTCTTCAGGGGCACCGCGTACGGTTCGTTGACCGGCAAACGTGTCATATTAGCCCCTTGCCGAGCCTCCGCCGGGCGGCGGCGGCCCGTCAAGTCTTCCTGCCGTGGCCTTGGTTCTCTCACCATCGAGCAGACGCGCGACTCTCCACGCTTGAACGCCAGCAGCGTTCGCACCCGTGTCTCGCCGTCGACCCTGTCGGTCTTGGCTCGGCGATAACGACGCGGCGTCGTGATTGAGGATGGATCAACGACATGGCTCTCGATCCCGGCTTGGCGCAAAGCTGTGTATCCAGAAGCCGTCTTGAATGGCGATGACCGGAAAACTCTCGCTTAGGCGCGCCCGTGCCTTCCCGAAGTTTCTCTGTCGAGAGGCCCGCAAGATCGCCACCCTCTACGGTATGCTTCGACATTCTCTCACCACAGCCCGGTGCAATCGATGTGATCAACCACTTCGCCTTTGACAGTTCCACGAAACAAAGATTGCGCCAAGATCAGTCTGGACAGCGCCCGAGCTGTTGGGGTTGCTTCTGATCAAATCCATGGTTGCCTCCAAGGTCAGGGGATCAGCGACCCGACCTTGCCGGAGTATCAGGCGCTATCCACGCCCAACATGGAAGCTTGAGGGGCTGGCGCCGGTCTGGCCCCATCGTCACAAGCAGGCTCCGGTGTTGGGGACACTCACAGCTCCAGCCCCCGTTTCCTGCCGAAATTCCATTCGATGCCACCAGCATCGCGCACTGTGCCGGTGATATGCTGCCCGATGTGCTTGTCGAGAACGGGTTGCCACGGCACCAGGTGGAGACCGATGCCGTCGTCGATCATGGCGAAGCGACCGCTCGCGAGCTGGGTGGAGCCGACAAGCGTGCCGCTAACATATTCACCGGTCTTGGCGGCGGTGAACGTCAGACCGCGTTCGGCAGCCATGGCCTTGCCGACACGAGTCACCTCCGTACGCTCCAGATTGGCGACAAAATCCTTTGACTCACGGATACGGCCGTCCTCCAGCCGGACGGTGTGGCCCATGTTCGTCAGGCTCTGCCTGCGGCGTTCCATTGCCTCAGTGACCTCCCGGCCGAACCCGGTATTGGCAAGCGTGGTACGGCTGGGCGAGGCCAGTTCCCGGTCGAGCCAGGTCGCGCCGTCATGGCCAATCTGGCTGTCGAGGCCGGTCGGAGACAGGATGCTGATGCGGATGTTGGCGCGGTCCCGCGCAAGATCGTAGGCTTGACCGCGCGCGGGGAGATCGGCGGGGACGCGCCAGTGATCGGCGTCGATCCGCTCGGCATGGCCGGCCCGGCGCAACGCCTCCAGCCGGCGGACGTGGGAGCGAACGAAGGCCTCGGGATCGCCGCCGATGCGGTCGATGGCACTTCGCGCCCGCTCCAGATGCAGGGATGGGCGATAGACACCTCCTTGACCTGCGATTTCCAGGATGTTGCGGTCTGCGACGCGGGGCCCGGGAGGGGCGGAGCCGGCCACGACGATCATGCCTCGGCCGACCTCCTCGGCGCGGGCGGCATCCATCTCGACGTGATGTACGCGCCCGTCCACCCCGTCGATCACCAGCCGGACCCGCTCGCCCATCTCGTCACCGCCAAGCCCTTTGTCGAGCACGCGGCCGACGATGCGCTCGGTCGCGCTCTCTCGGTGCAGGACGTAGCGCGCGGGATGGCGGTCCTCCGCCAGCCCTTCGCGCTCCAACGCCCGGTGCATCGCCTTGATGATGTCGCCACGTTCACCAAGCTCCCGCAGCGTCGGCTCGGCCTTGGGCGATACAATCCATTCGCCGGTCTCGATCTCAGTCGCCAGTCCCATAGGTTCCAGCTTGCGCGCCCGCTCGATCAGGAGGGCTCGATTCTGGCGGAACGTGTCGCGCATGTCCTGGTCGGGGCGCAGGTCGGAAAACTCCCTCCCCTGCTGTTCGGCGATCAGCATCCGGTCGAGCCCGGTGAAGCGATCGGCATCCACTTCCCGCTCAAGCTGCTTCGTAATCTCCAACTCGGTCTGCCGGCCCAGTTCCAGCGTGACTATTTCGCTGGCCCGCTCGCGCATGCCGTAGGCGATATAGTCGCCGGCAATGTTGAGGGTCTTGCCGTCCTCAGTCACGCCGCGCATGAGGATATGGGAGTGCGGATGTCCGGTATTGTGGTGATCGACCGCGATCCAGTCGAGCTTCGTCCCGAGGTCGGCTTCCATCTGCTTCATCAGATTACGGGTTGTCTCGCGCGGGTCGGACAGCTCCGCACCGTTTTCGGCCGAGACGATGAAGCGGAACTGATGACGATCGTCGCGTCCCCGCTTCAGGAAAGCGCGGCCATCCTCCACGTCGCGTTCGGCCGAATAGACCTGGCCCTTCGCGCCATCCTTCGTCACGCCGTCCCGTTCGAGGTAACGGAGGTGCGCGTCCACCGCCTTGGCGTTGACAAACTGCCGTCCTCGGGCGGCTCCGCGTTGCGGATTGAGCTTCACCACGCGGGCCTTCACCGCTACCCGTCGCGCCCGCGTGCGGGCCCCGCTCCCGTCCCGGCTCCACGCGCTCCGACCCTTGAGGCTCAGCGCCGTTGCAGCGCCCCGGCCCCGCGCGTTGAACCTGCCGCCTCCCTTCGCGGCGCCGGGGTCCCGGTTCGGATTGCCGCCAGCGCGCCGGATCGCCCGATGGACCTCACCGACGAAGCTGGTCGGGCGTCCACGCGCCGCGCCGATTCGGCGCGCGGTTTCTTGCCCGCCGCCGCGATCGCGGACCTTGCCGGGACGGATACGAAAGTCGTCTTCGTTGCGCGCCATCAGACGACGATTGGAAGTCGAACGTTATCGCGCAAGACCAGAAATGCAGTCCGCGTGATGCAGCGTGGAAATACCTGCGCCAGCGAAGATACGGCCATCTCCGATTATCAGCATGTCGCGGGCGACTGCTCTCGGAGCATTGAAAAAGAATAATAATCGGAAAAAGCGCCGCTCGCTCATCTCAACGGAACGTCGGAGACTAATCTAAAACAATGTGCAGACAAACACTTAGGAACGAAGTTCCGGAAGCGGGGAAACCCGCTTTATCTTGCCGTCACTCCCTCGCCGTCACTCCCTCGCCGGTGTAACCGTCCGAGTCCTGCACATCTTTCGGATATTTTGTTCGCGTTTCATTTCGGGTTCTCTGCTGCAGTGGAGAATCTCCGATGGCGCCTCGTCGTTCCTTTGCAAAGGCCAACAACCCGTACTGGTCGAACCACGTTGCGACCTGGTATGCCGGCCATCAAGACGTGGAGGAATATTGCCGCCGACGCGACATTTCGACGGCGTCGTTCATGCTGTGGGCGCGTCATCTGCTGAGCCTGGAAGATCTGCGCAAACGTAAGGAACGCCTGCGGAATTTGCGGCTGGAAAGGCTTGAACGACAGGGGAAGAAGGCACGGTCGAAGCGAAGCCGGAGGTCGCCGCGCTATCGCTACGGCGTGCGCGCGGACAGCAAACCGATTGCTCTTCGGGCGTTCTGGAGCATGCATGTCGAAGCGATGAACTTTAGCGGCATGGGGCATGCGGAGTGTGCCGCGGCGCTCGGTCTTTCGTCACATGCGCTGCGCATCTGGCGCGATCGCCTTGAGGAATCCGGCGACGAAATGGACTGGCGCTCGCTGCTTCATCCGAGTGCCCGGGCTCAATTAAGCAGCGCTGCTAATTGCGCACGGCGCAAATACCGCTTGACAGAGCAAGCGGTGGATGGGCGGTCGAACCGGCGCTGCTTCAGCGACGAGCAAAAGCGGGCGATGGTGCAGGAGACCAAGAAGCCTGGGGTCAGCGTGGCGCAGGTCTGCCGCCGCCATGGCATCGCCACCAGCATGGTCTTCCGCTGGCGGGTCGACTTGGTCTGACCGCTCGAAAAGCGCCGCAACTGGCAACGGTGGCGCTCGCCGACGGCGCGCCGGCGCTCGCGAGGAGCCGACAAACTTTACGATCGCTTTATTGCCGGCGCTAAAGGCGAGCGCCTGCGCACAGGCGAAAAGATGGTGATCCTTTGCCGCAAAGCATGGCGCGTCGTGCGTCGCCTTTTCCCAGAAAAGTTTCCAAGGGACATTCCTAATCCCTGGCTAGGCGTGACGATGAAGACCCGTGTCAAGCTGACAAAGAAAGCGGTTACGCGCGATCTGACCTATGCGTTCGCGCATGGTTGCCTAGAACACAATGAACCAGAAGCGGCGGCCGTTGCCATGATCCGCTTTGAACGGCTCCAGCGGCCGGAGAACTTGATTGCCGGCCATATCAAGTTGACAGGGTATCGAGGCGGACCAAAACCAACTATCCGAATCGAACACCACAAGACAGGCGCAATTATTGATCATCCTTTGGAAGCAGATGGCGTAAAGTTTTACGCCGACGCCGAGGAAGTCCTGGCGAAGCTTCCGAGGTGCGGGATACCAATGGTCCTTCGCGAGCTTAAAGACGGGAACGCCAAGCCGTTCGCGTTCAGCACCATGCAACACATCGTTCAGCGCGTGCGTAAAGCCACCGGCGAGGTAGACTATGTTGAAGCACTGGCTCATTGAGCTCATTGGTCACGTTTCCGGACTCAGCGATGCGCAACTTAGGCAATTTGAGAAATCGTTGCCGGCGAGCAAGGCGTTGATCGAACTTCTCATTCGAGCGCAGCCGATCATCGAAGAGGCGCAAAAGCTGTACGCAGAAGCTGAGCCGCTCATCGATGAAGCAATGAAAGAGTGGCAGACTGTCGGCCCCGCGGCGCAAATTTTGATCGATGTTATCGGGCATCATGTCAACAAAGGTAGTTCGCCGACACGGGCCGCTGAGGCAGTCCGCACGGCGCTTAACGGCTCAATCAAGAGCGTCGCCCAGGATCATTCGATCGATCGGCGAATGAACTGCGTAACCGTGTTTGGGGGAACTGGCTTTGTTGGCCGTCGCGTGGTGCGCAATTTGTGCGAGTCCGGCGCCACGGTGCGCGTCGCCTCACGGCATCCTGGAGGGGCTGAGGGCGACGACGTCAAACAGATCGCCGCCGACGCACATGACGAGCGCTCGGTGGAGGCCGCCGTTGCGGGCGCCGATGGCGTGGTCAACGCGATTAGCCTGTACGTCGAGCACGGAAGCGATACATTCCATTCGGTGCACGTCGAAACGGCCGCTAGGATCGCGAGCGTAGCGCGGCGGGCCGGGGCCCAACGGCTAGTTCACCTATCAGGAATCGGCGCCGACGCGGCCTCGCCTTCGCCCTATATTCGCAGTCGCGGCGAAGGCGAGGCGGCCG
>WNFO01000339.1_pt1 | contig 33519 bp, 26 predicted proteins | sample 5400251 | NCBI WGS metagenome assembly WNFO01 (sample SAMN13153354, study PRJNA577476) | soil metagenome | isolation source: 100 cm saprolite under Madrone tree | place: USA:California | collected 2016-06-14
TGACACATCTCCGTCCGGCCAGGCGATTGCCAGCGGCCAGCCGTTCCTCGCGCGCGGAGCCGACATCGACCGCTACCAGAACGAAATCATCCGCTCCCTGCGCACCTCGGGCGTGCAAACCATGTGTTGCGTTCCACTTATCACCCACGGGCAAGCCTTTGGCACCCTCAACGTCGCCAGCCGCCGGAACGATGCTTTTTCCCCGCAGGATGTCGAACTCCTACAGCAGGTCGCAGCCCAAATCGCCATCGCCGTAGAAAACGCCCTGGCCTTCAAGGAAATCGAAGCCCTCAAAAACAAGCTCGCCGAAGAAAAACTCTACCTCGAGGAAGAAATCCGCAGTGAATTCAATTTCGAGGAAATCATCGGCGAAAGTCCCGCGCTCAAACGCGCCCTCGCCCAGGTGGAACTCGCCGCTCCCGCCGGAACGACCGTGCTACTACTCGGTGAAACCGGCACAGGCAAGGAGCTCTTCGCCCGCGCCATCCACAATCTTAGCCCGCGCCGCGATCGCACTTTCGTCAAAGTGAATTGTGCCGCCATTCCCAGCGGTCTTCTCGAATCCGAACTCTTCGGCCACGAGCGCGGCGCATTCACCGGTGCCATCAACCAGAAAATCGGCCGCTTCGAACTCGCCGACCGCGGCACTCTTTTCCTGGACGAAGTCGGCGACCTCCCCCTCGAACTTCAGCCCAAGCTTCTTCGCGTACTTCAAGAGCAGGAATTCGAACGCCTCGGCGGCAACCGCACCCAGCGCGTGGATGTCCGTGTCGTCGCCGCGACTAATCAGGACCTCGCGAAACTCGTTTCCGAGCGCGCCTTCCGCAGCGACCTCTACTACCGTCTTAACGTTTTCCCCATTCAAATCCCCGCGCTTCGCGAGCGCGCCGAAGATCTCCCTCTCCTCGTCCGCTACTTCGTGCAACGATTCAGCCGCCAACTCAACAAAGACGTCGAGTACATTCCCGCGGACGCCATGGACGCCCTGACTCAGTATTCTTGGCCCGGCAATGTGCGCGAACTCGAAAATCTTATTGAACGTGCGGTCCTTCTCTCTCCGGGCAAAGAATTGCGCATCCCCTTCGCCGAATTGAAATCCACTCCCGTCTCCAGCGCATCCGCAGCCACAGATCCCTCTTCCTCTCATGTCTCCTTGACCTCCTCTGCCTCCTTAACCTCCCCAATTTCCACTCTCGAAGAAGCCGAACGCCAGCACATTCTCCGCGCCCTCAAGCAAACACAGTGGCGCATCGCCGGCCCCAAAGGTGCTGCCGTCCTCCTCGACATCAAGCGCACCACTCTCCAGGCTCGTATGCGCAAACTGGGCATCCGCCGCCCGGTTTAGCTCTCTTGAGTGCCCCGGCGTCGCTCCCCCAGCCCGACTTGTTGTAGCAGAATGATTCGCCCGAGATGAAAGCACCCAGCGGGCAAAGTGAAATGTCAGTTCGCCGGACACCCCGTCTTGTCCAGCTCTGCCAATCTCCTGATGGCTGTCGCGTTCCGCTTTTCAGAAGCCACCAGCAATAGCACTCTCGCCTGGTTGCAATTCTGGGGAACTCCTTCGCCCTTTATGTAGAGCTCTGCCAGCGCCACGGCCGCCGAGCTGTTCCCGGCCTGCACGGAAGCCCACAACTCCTGCGGAGTCGCGGAAGCTTTCTTTTGGCTTGCCTTGGCGCTCAAGCTTGTTGCAACGGGTGGTCGCCCCGGCGGATTTGACGCTGAGAATTCCCATTTGTTCGGACTGGGATGCCCGCCCGTTTCCACCGCTAGAACCTTCGCCTTGTTGGCTCCTGATACTCCTGCTTTACGGCTGCTGCTGCCGAAGATATCTGCGGAGCTGCCGCTTACGGCAGATGGGCTGACAGGAATCGGTGGCAAGGTTTCTCCTCCGCTTTTTTGTGCTGTTGAAGCGTTAGAAACGGCTGCCGCGCTTGTCTTTTCATGGCGGCGATTCGAATACGCGATCGCTGCTATGGCTACTGTCGCGGAAATGGTGATGCCAAGTGATAAGCCCAAAATAAGCTGCCGTCGCTTGACGGAGCGGAACCGTTCCAGGGGAACCAGCTCCCCTCTCGCGGCCACTTCTCCAGAAGAAGGAACCGCAGCGTTAGAATCCTCGGAATCCTCGCTGCCGGATAGAATGCCGCTGGAAAGAATCGGAGTGCGCTGCGAGCGAGGCTTCGGCACAAATCTTGCCGTCTCTATTTCCCCAAGAGGGTTGAACGGCGTGTTGGAAACTCTGGAATCTTCGCCGCGGGATACAATCGGAGCGCGTCGCGAACGAGCCTTCGACACGAATCTTGCGGCCGCATCCGGTTCTCGTGGGGCAACTCTGGAGGGACGGCCGCCGACGGCTTGAGGCGCGTGCCTCTCTTCGGGAGCCTGCCGCGCAATCGGCCTGGAAATCCATTCGCGAATTTGGCGCTCCGCTCTCTCGGGAAGGCGGATAAACCTCAAACCTCCCAACTTCTTAGTTTCGTCCGTCCACGCGACTTCACCCCACGCGTCGATCCGCTCATTAAGATTGAGCGAGAACCAAAAGTGAATCGGGCCGTTTTGAAGCACGGGTGCAAACGTGTTAAAACTCAAGCCTCCTTCGGAGACATTCAGCACTGCCCCGCCGTCGTCCCGCTCCAATTGGATGAAAGCAAACTTTTCAGGGACTTTCCTGAAGGTCTGGCGGCGGTCAAGATTGGTATTCGTGCGGAAATTAGGGTTCATGTTTGTCGCGAGGGGTTCCTTATTTTCGGCGCAACCTTCGAGGGTCGGGGATAAGGAGATGCCGAATCGGCAGGCCCAGGGTGGGAGTGGGGCTCAGCCTGCAAGCCTCACGCGTTTCAGTATACTTCGACGAGCGCGGAACGCAAAGAATTTTCATTGGTGCGAGCCACACCCAAGTCGGCGCTACATCACTTCAGACCGTCACGCGCTGACTCGTCATTCATCTCCCTTGTTCAGCCGCTCCCGCGCCAACTTCTTGCCGCTTGCAGTGTTCTATTGACAGGTGATCGAGGAACGCTGGTATCCTGAATATCTCACCAGCCGCGCCCAGCCTCCCCACCCCGGGGGAATAGAGGCAGCGAGTCATGAATCCGGAAAAACTCCGCGTCGCGCGGGAAAAGCTCACTCGTGTCTTCCGCTACCTGGAAGCTCTCAACCAGCATCGCAATCCGGCCAAGCGCCAGATTCGCGAACAGCTCTGGAGTCTCTGGCTGCACGACCTCCCTGACCACTCCTCCATCAAACGAGGCGCCTCCAAATCCGCCTCCGCGAAAAGCAAAACCGCGGACTCTCAGAATGACGAAGCCAGCGGATTCGTGCTGAAGGTTCAGCGCCCGTCGCTCACTTCTCCTCCTGAGCCTCCCGCTGCCATAGCCACGTGGCTCGAATCCGGATGGGATGACCCATCCAACGAGGCTTTCGTCAGTGTTTCCCGGAATGAGTCGGACCATGGCGGCGAAACGCGCACTGTCGATTTCGCCGATGAGCCATCGAGGCTGGCCGCTTTGCAGCGTTGGAAGGTTGCGCGCGAGGAATGGGCCAAGAGCGAAAAGCCTGCTCGTGCCGCGATGAAAATCTTCGAAACCCTGTACTCGCTCTACGGCCGCATCGACCGTGAAGCCGAGCGCGTCGAGCTGGTCCTCGGCGACGGCATTCTCAGTTGGAGCCGCCCCGAAGGCAGCATCTACCATCCCATTCTCTTGCAACGGCTGCAGCTTCAGTTCAACGCTGCGGTACCGGAATTTACCCTTTCCGAAGCCGACCACCCGGTCGAACTTTATTCCGCTCTCTTCCAATCCATGACTGACGTGGACGGACGCGCCGTCGGCCGCTGCCGCGAAGAACTCGAGCAGGAAGGCTTTCATCCGCTCATCAATGGCGCAACCTCCGGATTTCTCAAGCGCCTGGTCGTCCAGCTCTCCCCGCGCGGCGAACTGCTCGAAGACCGCGCTCCCGCCCGTGAAGAAAACGATCCTCAAATCGGCCGCGATCCGATTCTATTCCTGCGCGCCCGCACCTTGGGTTTCGCCGCCGCCATCGAAGGCATTCTGGCGGACCTTCGAACCCGCGAAGATTTGCCCTGGTCTCTCTTGAATATCGTTGGCGAGGAGTCTCCTGTTCCCGACACAGCAGAAACCGATCCTTCCGCGAATCGGTATAGCGAAGCCGATGCCGCGGTTCTTCTCAGCAAACCCGCGAACCCCGAACAAATTCGCATTGCCAGGCAACTCGAGGAATACGGCGGCGTGCTGGTCCAAGGCCCTCCCGGCACGGGAAAAACGCACACCATCGGAAACCTGATCGGTCACCTGCTGGCTCAGGGCAAAAGCGTCCTCGTCACCAGCCACACCACAAAAGCCCTGCGCATGGTGCGCCATCACATCGTTCCTGAACTGCGTCCGCTTTGCGTCAGCCTTCTTGAAAGCGACTTGGACAGCCGCAAGCAATTGGAAAGTGCGGTCGGCTCCATTGCGGAAAGGTTGTCGCGTGCCGACGCCGGCTCGCTCGAATTCGAATCGAAAAAATTGGAAGCCGAGCGCGCTGACCTGCTGAAAAAGCTCGACGAGGTCCGGAGCCAGTTCGCCGACGCCCGTGCCGATGAATACCGCGACATTATCATCGCCGGCAAGTCCTTGGCCCCGGCCGACGCTGCTCGCAAAGTCGCCCAGGAAAAAGACACTCTCGGTTGGATCCCTGGCCCAGTCGCTGCTGTGGCTCCTTTGCCATTAGCCCCCGGTGAATTGGCCGACCTTTACCGCACCAACGTTTCCGTTTCTCGCGAAGACGAAGCCGAACTTTCCGGCCATCTCCCCGAGCTTCACGATCTCCCCCGGCCCGAGGACTTCGAGGCCTCCGTCAGCGAACGCAATCGTCTCGGCATGGAAGATCTCGATCTGCGTTCCGATCTCTGGCAATCTGGCGCGTCCCAAGGCTCGCCCGATGAGTTGGAATCTCTCGCTGCCAGCGCAACCCAGGCTGTCGATCCTCTTTCCGGAAGAGAAAAGTGGAAGCTCGCTGCCGTTTACGCCGGCAAGTACGGTGACGCGCACCGTCAGCCGTGGGATCAGTTGGTTGGCTTCATCCGCCGCGTTCACCGCGAAGCCGCCAGCGCGCAGGAATCTTTCCTCAAATTCGGTCCACAGCTTTCTCGTGAACAGGCACTCGAGGATCAGGAGCGCATTTCGGGCGAAATCCTCGAACATCTCGAAGGTGGCGGCAAGCTTGGCTCCTTCGCGCTTCTTACACACAAGGCTTGGAGCCACTTCATCGAAGCAACAAAGATCAAGAACGTCCGCCCGCGGCTCCCGGAACACTTTCAAGCCCTGCGCCAGCTTTCCCGCCTTATGAACTTGCGCCAGGACCTCGCCGGCCGCTGGGACCGTCAAATGGCCGCCCTCGGCTCTCCGCCTTCCGGCGAAATGGGCGAAGAAGTCGAGAAAACGCTCATGCAGTTTTGTGATGCCATCGAAAACTGCCTCGGCTGGCACCAGCACACCTGGCTCCCGCTGCAACAGCAACTCGAAGACCTCGGCTTCCGCTGGGAAAAGTTTCTTGCCGAACAGCCCCCGGTCGTTGGCGCTGACGGCGAATTGTTGCGCATCGGCAAAGCCGTGAATCAATCCCTGCTTCCCATCCTCGACTCGCGTCACAAAAAACTGAAGCTGCTCCAGCTCGAAGAAGAACTCCGCGAATTCAAAAATCGCCTCAAACTCGCGGCGCGTACCGCCAAATCCTCTAAAGTCATCTCCAAGCTCCTCTCGGCCGTCAAGGACGAGGATTCCAACGACTACCGCGACGCCTACGAACGCCTGCTCGAACTCAAAAGCCGCCAGGCCGATCTCGACCTCCGCCGCGCCCTGCTCGCCAAGCTCGAAAGCGCGGCACCTTCGTGGGCTGCGGCCATTCGCAATCGTACCAGCGCCCACGGTCGTGGTGAGTCCCCGCGCGATCCCGCTGGTGCCTGGACTTGGCGCCAGCTCAACGATGAACTCGACCGCCGCGCCGGTGTTTCCCTCGAAGCACTTCAGACCAAGAGTGAAAAATTTCGTGAACAGCTTCGCCGCGCCACCGTGGGCCTCATTGACAGGCGCGCCTGGTCCGCTCAGGCCCATCGAACTTCCGCCCGCCAGCGGCAGGCGTTGGTCGGTTGGCTGGACACCATTCGCCGCATCGGCAAAGGCCACGGCGTCCGCGTTGCTCTCCTCCGCGCCGAAGCCGCCAGGAAAATGTCCGAATGCCGCAGCGCTGTCCCCGTCTGGGTCATGCCGCTGTCCCGCGTCGTCGAAAACTTCGACCCGCGCACCGCTCGTTTCGATGTGGTCATCATTGACGAAGCCAGCCAGAGCGACGTCATGGCTCTGGTCGCTCTCTATCTCGGAAAAACCGTCCTCGTTGTCGGCGACCACGAGCAAGTGAGCCCTTCTGCTGTCGGCCAGGATCTCGGCATCATCCAGAACCTCATCTTCCAGTACTTGCCGGGAATCCCCAATTCCGATCTCTACGATGGCCAAATTTCCATCTACGACCTCGCGCGCCAGTCCTTCGGCGGCACTACTTGCCTGGTCGAACATTTCCGCTGCGTCCCGGAAATCATCCAGTTCAGCAACTTGATTTCCTACGATTTCCGCATTAAGCCTCTGCGCGACGCCAGCCGCGTTCGGCTGCGCCCTCACACCATCGCCTATCGCGTTTCCGGCTCTAGCCGCGACGGCAAAATCAATCGTCAGGAGGCGCTCGCCACCGCCTCGCTCCTCGCCGCCGCCATCGAGCAGCCCGAATACAAGAAGAACGATGCCGGACAGCCCACCAGCTTCGGTGTGGTTTCTCTTGTCGGCGATGACCAAGCCATCGAGATTGACAATCTTCTCCGTGGGCATCTTTCGCCGGACCGCTACGAACTCCATCGACTCCTTTGCGGTAACGCTGCTCAATTCCAGGGCGACGAACGCGACGTCATCTTCATCTCTCTGGTTGATACCGCCCAGCGCGGCCCGCTCTCTCTTCGCGACCAGGAACTCTTCAAGCAGCGCTTCAACGTCGCCGCCAGCCGCGCCCGCGACCAGATGTGGATTGTCCACTCACTCAGTCCCAACAACGATCTCAAGGCCGACGACCTTCGCCGTCAATTGATCGAGCATGCCCAGGATCCCAGCCGCCTCATGCGCGCTCTTGATGAGAAGGAAAAGCGCTCGCAGTCCGCTTTCGAACGCGAGGTTATGAAGCGCCTCAGCGCCGCCGGTTACCGCGTTGCTCCGCAATGGCGCGTCGGCGCGTTTCGAATCGATTTGGTCGTGGAAGGCGACGGCCGCCGCCTGGCCATCGAGTGCGATGGCGACCGCTATCATCCCCTCGAAAAACTTCCTGAGGACATGGACCGCCAGTCCGTTCTCGAGCGCATGGGCTGGATTTTCACGCGCATTCGTAGCACGGAATTTCTCCGCAATCCGGATCGCGCCATGAAACCTGTTTTCGAAAAGCTCCAGTTGCTTGAGATTGCTCCCAACGGCGGTGCTTCCGATGCTCCCGCGAAGAAACAGCCTTCTGCCGATCTCGTCGAACGCGTCATCCGTCGCGCGGAAGAACTTCGCGCCAAGTGGTCAGCCTCCACGGAAGCTGTCTCCCGTCGCCAGCGGGAAACTCGTGAGGTGCCGCAGCTCGATCCTGCTGTTTGAATTAAGAACGACAGGATCAGCTTCAGGTACTTCCCCACCCACGGCGTCCTCCAGGTGTGGCTTCACGATCGGTGCCCGCAGCCCAGCCTGGTTCGGCTATACTCCTCTCCTCAAATAATCCCGCATCCCAGCCAGGAGAAGTTGTGACCAAACTCGCGCTGAATCTTGTCCTCGTTTTTCTCCTCTTTCTCCTCGCGGTCTTTTTCGCCGGCTCGCTGCAGGCTTTGCCGCAATCTCTTCCGACACCGGCTGCGTTTCAGCAACCCAGCGCCATCTCCTCAACTCAATCGCCCGCCCCAGCCACCGCACAATCTCAGCCCAAGACGAAAATCACGGCCTATACTCTCCCTCCCGATCTCTACCGCAAAGCCCGCAACCGCGGCCGCATCGGTTTTGCCTCACGCATCATTGGTTTTTTCTACGGCCTCTTCGTCCTTTGGTTCATCCTGCGCCGCAAACTTTCCGCGAAATTTCGCGATTGGGCGGAAAATTTTTCGCGTAGCCGCTTCCTCCAAGCCTATGTTTTCACTGCGCTACTCGTACTGACTATCGGCGTTCTCCAGCTTCCCCTCGACATCTTTCATGAGTCGGTCTCGAAACTCTACAAAATCTCCGTCCAATCCTGGCCATCCTGGATAGCGGATTGGGCCAAGGCCCAGCTCCTCACCATCATTATCGGCGGTTTGCTCGTTTGGATTCTTTACGCCATCATCCGCAAGAGCCCCCGCCGCTGGTGGCTCTATTTCTGGATCATCTCCCTGCCGCTCCTTTTGTTCGGTATTTTCATCTCGCCCTATGTGATCGACCCTCTCTTCAATAAATACGAACCCCTCTCCACCAAGGCCCCTCAACTCGTCCCCGAACTCCAGCGCGTCACCCGCCGCGCCGGCCAGGAAGTTTCTCCCGACCGCATGTTTTGGATGAAAGCCAGCGACAAAACCATCGCCACCAACGCCTCCGTCAACGGCTTCGGCGCCTCCAAGCGCATCATCATTTGGGACACCACGCTCGCTCAGGAAACCACCGATGAAGTACTCACCGATTTCGGCCATGAAATGGGCCACTATGTCCTAGGTCACGTCTGGAAAGGATTTCTGTTCTTCGCCGCGATGCTTTTTGCTCTGCATTACCTGGCCTTCCGTACCATTGGCTGGCTACTCGCTCGCTCCGGTGCCTCATGGGGAATCCGCGCTCTCGACGACTGGGCCTCGCTCCCCGCGCTTCTCCTGCTCTTAACTCTTTTCGGTTTCGCCGCCGACGCTGTCGGCAATACTTTCAGCCGCTATCAGGAGCACCAAGCCGATATCTACAGCCTTGAAGTCACCCACGGCATCGTTCCAGACGCTGGCCAGGCCTTCGCGCACTCCTTCCAAATCTATGGCGAAACCGTTCTCGTAGACCCGGACCCCAATCCCGTCAACGTCTTTCTCTTCTTCGATCACCCTACTGTCGCCGACCGCATCCGCCTTGGTGTCACCTACGACCCCTGGTCCAAAGGCCAGTCTCCGCAGTTCGTCAAGTGAGCATCCGCCTGCAAACTGTCGGCCTTTAGTGTTTTTTTGACTTGGCATCCCTGGCGTTTGCATGTAAATTCTTTCAGCCCGCCCGTTGAGGTGCCAATGAAGGTTCTCATCGGCTTGTCCCTGCTGGCCATCGCCCTTTTCTCTCTCGCTTCGACGCTTCCGGAAGCGCCCACCGGTTTCGACAATAAGACCAACGGTCTCGTGGACGACGCCACCCATACCGCCGATCAAGTCAAGTTCGATGAAATCGAGCAAATCTCCGACGGCCTTGGCCCGCTCTACAACGCGCAATCCTGCCGCGAGTGCCATCAAAATCCCACCTCCGGCGGCTCCAGCCAGGTCAGCGAACTGCGCGTAGGCCACCGCGGTCCCCACGGGGAGTTCGTCAATCCTGAAATCCCCATTGCTCGTGGAACCGAAATCATCAAAGGTCGCTCGCTCGTCAACGACCGCGCCATTTGCCCGAATGCCGCTTTCCCCGGCACGGAAATTCAGGAACGCGTCCCGGACTCCGAGAAGATTCGTACCTTCCGCATTTCTCTCAACCTTCTCGGCGATGGCTTTGTAGAAGCCGTCCCCGATCAGACTTTTGTCGACCTCTCCAAGGAGCAGTGTAAGAAAAGCCACAACAAGATTTGCGGCCAGGTGCTTTATGTTCCCATCGTCGAGGCCCCCGGCCAGACCGGAGTTGGCCGTTTCGGCTGGAAAGACCAGCAGGCCAGCCTTCTGTCCTTCTCCGGCGATGCCTATCTCAATGAAATGGGCATCACCAATCGCCTTCAGCCCGATGAAGTCACCAATCTCTGCAATACCGCCTCTGAACCCAACGACACACCTGGCCCCGACGGCCTTGCTGACATCGACCATTTCGCGCGTTTCATTCGCGCTACCGAAGCGCCCGCCCGCGACGCACAATTGGCGCAGACCGCCAATGCCCGCCACGGAGCTGAATTATTCGACAAAGTTGGCTGTGATACCTGTCACGTTCAGACCCTGACGACCGCCCAGGCGGGAACAAAGATCAATGGTGGGACCCTGACCATTGATCCCGCCCTCGGAGGCAAGCAGTTTCATCCCTATGGCGACTTCCTCCTCCACGACGTCGGTACCGGCGACGGTATCGTCCAGTCCATGACCGAGCACTACGGCAAGAACATGTATCGCATCACCTGGAAAAATCTCTCCATCACCGAATTCAACAATACCGCCAACAAAATCCGCACCGCCCCGCTCTGGGGTGTTCGCCTGCACTCCCGTCTCATGCATGACGGCGCTTCCGTCACTCTTCTCGACGCCATCCTCCGCCATCGCGGCGAAGCGGAGCATATCGCCGACAAATTCGAGAAGCTCAAGCGCGCCGATAAGGAAGCCCTTCTCGAGTTCCTGCGCTCTCTCTAGACGATTCGGGCTGCCTTCTTCGTCCATCCAATCCTGCTGTCCACTCGTACAGTTATTGTTTACGCAAAGCCCCTTTCCGAACCGCTTTTCTACCCCTCTTTCTCTGCTAGCCTGTAGATACGAAACGACATACCCCGCCCTCGGGACAGTCAATCGGTCATTTCTGCGGGGCGCGTCGCTTTCTCTTGAATAGCTAGCTAGTGGCCGCCGGGCGGCCATCGTAACTTTTCGCCTTCCATGGCGATGGAGAGCATGTCATGAAACTGGCATCTACTTGTCTTGTGGCCACTGGAATTCTGGGAATGCTGGCCATTCCCGCGTTCGGTCAGGCGCCGGCGCCCACTAAGAGCGTCTCGCGCACCACCAAAGCCGTCAATTACCGCCGCGCCGGTGCCGCCAAGATCGATTTTCAAGGCACCGAATTGATGCAACAGGCCAGCGGCGAGGCTCGCGTGCAAAACAAGGGCAGCCGCACGGAGATCGACGCTCGATTCATCGGCCTTGATGAAGCCACCAAGTTTGGCCTCGAATATCTGACTTACGTTCTCTGGGCCGTCTCTCCCGGAGGCCGTGCCGTGAATCTCGGCGAACTTGTTCTCAAAAGCGGCGCCGGTGAAGTCAAAGCCATCTCCGATATGCAGACCTTCGGCATGATTGTCACCGCCGAACCCTATTTCGCGGTCACCCAGCCGGGCAATACCGTGGTTCTCGAAAACGTTTTCGGTCCCGCCACTCTCGGCAAAGTCGAAAATATCGACGCCAGCTATGAACTTCTCGGTCGTGGCATCTACTCTTCCTCCAACACCAAAATTGAAAACGCCATCTTTGGCATCGACCGCAAAACTCCGCTCGAACTTTTTGAGGCGCGCAACTCCGTGCGCATCGCGCACATCGCCCTCGCGGATAAATATGCCCCTTCCGCGCTTGCCAAGGCCGAGCAGCAGCTCCGTAGCGCCGAAGAAGTCTACGGCCGCAAGAGCGACAAGAAAGCCGTCATCGCTGCCGCGCGCGAAGTCGTGCAAACCTCCGAAGAAGCCCGCGTCATGGCCGTAAAACAAAAAGCCGAGGAAGACGCCCAAGCCAGAATCGCCGCGGAAAAGAGAGCCGCCGAGGATCGCGAAGCTAAAGCCCGCGCCGACGCCATCGCTGAAGTTCAGCGCCGCAAGGACGCCGAACTAGCTCGCCAGCAGGCCGAAACCGCCAAGGCCGAAGCCCTGCGCATGCAGCAGGAAGCCCAGCAAGCCGCCGCCGCCGCCGCTCGCCAGCAAGCCGAAGCCGAAAAAGCCAGCGCCGCCGCCTTAGCCCAGCAGCAATCTGCTGAAGCTGCCGCCGCACAGGCTGCTCGCGACCGCGCCGCCGCTCAAGCCCAGCAGCGCGCCGCCGAAGCCGAAACCGAAAAAGCCCGCCAGGCCGCCGCGCAAGCCGAAGCTGAAAAAGCTCAGCTTCGCGCCCAGCTTCTCAGTCAGCTCAATTCCATTTTGCAGACTCGCGACTCTGCCCGCGGCCTCATCGTCAACATGTCGGACGTGCTCTTCGATACCGGCAGCTACACCCTCAAGCCCGGTGCCCGCGAAAAACTCGCCAAAATTTCCGGCATCGTCCTCGCGCATCCCGGCCTCACTCTCCAGATCGAAGGCCACACCGACAGCGTCGGCGGCGACGATTTCAATCAGCAGCTCTCCGAGCGTCGCGCCGATTCCGTTCGCGACTTTCTCGCCGAGCAAGGCGTTGCGGGCTCATCTATCACCGCTCGCGGCTTCGGCAAAATGCAGCCCGTCGCTTCCAACGACACCCCCGAAGGCCGCCAGCGCAACCGCCGCGTCGAACTCGTCGTCAACGGCGACGCCATCGGCAACACCGCCATCGCCTCCGCCGCGCCTGGCGCTCAGAAGTAACAACCAGCGCCAGCCTTTCGCGCTGCCACGGTTCCCTTGTAAGGGCACGATGCATCGTGCCCCTTCTTTCTCCTTACCTCCTCCTCTTGGTACCAAATTGTCCCTCCTCGCCCCTCTCTCTGGCCTCTCTCTTGCCACCACAGGTTGTGCGCACCTCTGGACGCATCCCCAAGCAAATCCCCATCCTCCTCATCGGGAGCGACTTGAACGGCAAAGTCTTTTCCGAGCCCACTACCACCGTCCTTCTCAGCCTTCACGGCGCGGGCATTCTTTCCCGCCATAAGCTCTCCCCCGAACAGGACCTTGTCCTTCGCTGGCCTGAGCGCAACAAGGAAACTGACATCCGCGTCGTCGGCCAGGTCGGCTCGCAAGAGGGCCAGCACACCTATGGCGTCGCCTTCTTCGATCCCCATCTCAATTTTTGGGAAATCGACTTTCCTCCGGTCAACCTCATGGAAAGGGAGCTAGGCCTTCTCTCCCTCGCCTGTAGCTCCTGCAATGCAGTGGAAAAAATCGACGACTCCGGCATCGAAGCCGACGTCTGCGCCACCAACGAAGGCGTTCTTCGCTATTGCAAGCGTTGTGGTTCTTCGACCTTCTGGAAACCGGCGCAAGGCGTCCCTCAGCAGCCCGTTCCTTCCGCCATTCCGCAATCCCCCGCATCCGCCCAACTGCCTTTGTTCTCTGCCTCAGTCGCCCCTCCGCCTCCGCCAACCCCCGCGCCTCCCTCCCATTACGATCCTGGGCCAGTCGCCTTGCCTGTCGCTCCGCCCGTTCCCGCCGCTCCGCCATCCTCTTATTACGCTCAGTCGTCGGAGTTCGCGCTGGACTCATCCTCCTCTCTATCTCCATCCCCCGCTTCTTCCGCTTCGCCTGCTCGCCCCGCCTCTGTCGGCGAGCCTCCAAGCGCGCTTCCAGATGACCCTAAAAGCCAGCCGCAAGCCGCCGTCCTCGCCATGTCGGGTCCCGCCGCCGAAAAGCCCGCCGCTCCTCCCGCCAACCGCCGCAAGCATCCGCGCGTCAAAGTCAGCTACTCCGCCTGCGTCCGCCATCCGGAGCGCGGCGACGACATCGTTCAGTGCGAAGACATGTCCAAGGGCGGCCTGCGCTTCAAGAGCCGCCAGCAGTATTACCCCCAGTCGCTCATCGAAGTCGCCGTCCCCTATCAGCAAGGCCAGCCCGCTATTTTCGTCCCCGCCCAAATCGTCTTCGCCGAGGAACTCCCCGAACAAGGCCTCTTCCGCTGCGGCGTCCAATACCTCGCCCCCGCCAAGCCCCGCGGCTCCTTCTAATCTGCGCGTCCCCCCGTTCAAACTCTCGCTTTCTCCTCTTCCCACCTTGCGCCATAGGCGCGCCACAACTTAGCCCAGCCCGTAAGGGCGGGGAATCGTGGTCGTATTCAGAAGATTGTCATTCCGAGCGAAGCGGGCCGATTTTTTCTTGCGCTTCGTTCCTGCGAAGGGTCGGCCCGCGCAGTCGAGGAATCTCTCTTCTCTGTCTTTCTTTCCGTTTCTGCTCTTTTTCTCTCTGCGTTCTCTGCGTTCTCCGCGCCCTCTGCGTTAAATTCTTTCTTTGCCTTTTGGTTTTTGTCTTTCCTTTTCAACCCTTCAACTTTGAACTCTTCAACTTTTTTTTCTCTCGCTTGACACCATTACCGTTGTGATCAACGATCCCGATCGATTATCATCATGTCCAAATCTCCCTCCACTCCCCCTACCCCGTTTACCCTGAGCGAAGCGAAGGGCCTGGTTTTCGACGACCCCAAACACCACCTCCGCATCTACCAGGCCGACTGCCTCGACCTCCTCGCCCAAATCCCCGAATCTTCCGTCGACCTCGTCTTCGCCGACCCGCCCTACTTCCTCTCCAACGGCGGCATCACCTGCCACGCTGGCAAAATGGTCAGCGTCAACAAAGGCGAATGGGACAAATTACCCGGCCCCGACGTTGGCCCGGTAAGGGCCAGATTTGACAAGGTTCACGAATTCAACACGGCCTGGCTCGCCGCCTGCCAGCGCGTCTTAAAGCCCAACGGCTCCATCTGGGTTTCCGGCACCTCCCACGTCATCCATTCCGTCGGCTTCGCCATGCAGCAGCTCGGCTTCAAGCTCCTCAACGACATTTCCTGGGTCAAGTCCAATCCTCCTCCCAATCTCTCCTGCCGCTACTTCACCCACGCCACCGAAACCATCATCTGGGCCGCCAAAAACTCCAAATCCCGCCACACCTTCAATTACAAGCTCATGAAGGAAACCAATCGCGGCAAGCAGATGAAATCCGTCTGGGAAATCCGCCCTCCCGAATCCTGGGAGAAAAAATTCGGCAAGCACCCACCCAAAAACCCGTCGCCCTCCTCGAGCGCATCCTCCTTGCCTCCTCCAACGAAGGCGACTTGGTCCTTGACCCGTTCTCCGGCAGCGGCACCACGCTCCTCACTGCCTTCCGTCTCCGCCGCCACGCGCTAGGCTGCGAACTCTCCGCCGAATTCCTCACCCTTTCCCTCCGCCACATCTGTTCCAATCTAGTACAGGTCGATCTTTCTCTCACCTGCATCCAGTTTTCCCTTGATCCGTTTCCCGATCCTATGGATCGATCGAATAGCGAAGTTGCGTGCCACGGTTTTTGTAGCGGCCGCTTTACGCGGCCGTCTTCGCCTGGCAAGCAACATTCCCCGGCCCAAATGTCACCGCACCTCCAACTCGTCCAACAAGAACGCCGCTTCTATTTCATCGGCCGCACCAAGCGCGAAGTCATCTTCACCGTCCTCGCCGAATCCCTCGACGAAGCCCGCCAAAAATTTCGCGCCTCCGGCCGCCCCGACTCCGACGCCCTCTTCATCATCAAAACCGAAACTGAGATTTATCTCGCCTAACTGCTTTTGTCCTTTGCTTGACCTTCGCGCTCTTTGATATGGGCGATGAGAGCCTTGAGAGTATCGCGATTGTGATACCCCGGGTCCATCCCCACTTCAATCAATTCCTTATAAGATTTTCTGACGAACTCTTTTTCGGTTGCCAGGTATACCTTCTGCATGTAGCGAAGGGTTTCCCACGCGAGGATGTCCGCGGCCTGCAACGGCAAGACTTCAGCCTTATTCGCGAACGACCATCCATTCTTCTGAATTGCGTTCTCGCGAAGCGCCTTCTCTTCCCCTTCTTTGAGAGCGAGCTCGAAAACGGCGTCGATTTCACCTCGCCCCTTTGACATCCTGTCAAACACGAACTGTATCGGCTCCTCATAGGCATGCCGCTTGCGCCATTTCGCTACCTTTGCCATGCACATTCGAACAGCGAACGTGTAGTGATTATTTCCGAGCTTATATCTTGTGCGCAGTTCTTCGGGTACCTCCGCGTCGTATGCCTCTTTTTCGACAGCCGCAAAGAATCCGTGCTTCCTACGTGTCACGATAATGTTGACCAATCTTCGAATAGTCCGGTCGCGTTTTTCGTCATTCCATTCTTTGTCTGCGAACTGTTGCTTACGGGCGACGAAATCGGCCATATGAAAAACCCCAAAATTCTCAACTTCATTTGCGGCCGTCCAGTCCATTCCAAAGTGTTTCCACTGGAGTTCATCCGAAACCCAGCAAGCCGCAACGGCGATATCCGATTCCGAGTGTGTTCCACTATCGTCGCAATAGAGGGCAAACATTTTCCCGTACTCACAACACAGTCTTACTATCAAATGATAACCGCATAATTGCGCTTTCTGGGTTTACCAAGGACTGTGATCTAATCTCCGCGTGGACTTGCACCTCCCCACCGCTGGCCTCGACCATTACAAAAGCGCCTCTCAACGTGCTCGCGTAGGCACTGAATCTTGGGGCGCCGCTAATTTCTTCTGCCCCGCCTGCCAATCGCCAAGGCTTAACGTTGCCCCGCGCAACACCGTCGCCGTTGACTACTTCTGCCCCTCTTGCGAATCTCCCTTCCAACTGAAGAGTCAGTCGAAGCCGCTAGGCACCAGAATCGTTGACGCCGCCTATTCCGAAATGAAGCGCGCCATTCTCGAGGACGGAACCCCCAATCTCTTCGTCCTGCATTACGACCTCGACGAGTGGGCCGTCCGAACCGTCCTTCTCGTTCCCCATTTTGCATTTGCGTTATCCGCGGTCGAACGCCGCAAACCGCTAGCCGCAACCGCTCGCCGCGCAGGCTGGGTTGGCTGCAATATTTTGCTGGATAAGATTCCCGTGCACGCCCGCATCTCGGTAGTAAACGAAGGAACCCCGCAGACTTCGCAGCAAGTACGCGCCTCTTACAATCGGCTCCGACCACTGGAAAAACTACAGGTAGAAAAACGCGGCTGGACTCTCGACGTGCTTCAAGTGGTCCAATCCCTTGGCAAACTCGAATTCACTCTCGCCGATGTATATGCTCACGCCCGCGCCTTAGCCAAACTCCATCCCAACAACGCCCACGTCCGCGACAAAATCCGCCAGCAACTCCAAATCCTCCGCGACCTCGGCCTCCTCGATTTCCTCGGCTCCGGCTCCTACCGCCTACGTTGAGCGCCGCGCCTTCGTCCCTTACCCTTTGCCCCAATCCTCCCAAAGCAAACCCTTCACTCGGCCAAACTCTCTCGCGTTTGCGGTGACCAGCGTCAGCTTGTGCCGCATCGCCTGCCCTGCGATCAACAAGTCATACGCTCCAATAGGCTTTCCCGAGATTTCCAGGGCCGCCCGCACCTCACCGGCCCGTCGCGCGTCTTCCTCTTCAAATGCCAGCAGCCGCACCTGGCCCGCAAAGAATGTTTGCAAGGCCCTGGCGTTAGCTTCCGGGCGTCCGCTTTTGGCCACCCCGTACCAAAGTTCGAAAGCCGCCACCGTCGGCACCAACACCTGGGCCCCGGCGTCCACCGCCTTCTCAAAACGCACGCGTGCGGCAGCAGGTCTTCCGTTGATAAGTGCAATGCAGACGTTGGTATCCAATAGGTAGTTCACGCCGCCCTTTTACTAGAGAACGCTCAATCGAAGATCTTCCGCCGTGGTGTGGCCGGCTGCTTTCGGCCCTTCTTGTTCATAAAAGACCCTCCGCCGAGACGGTCCAACTCGGCAAACCACTTGGCCACATCCGGAATGAGTGGTTCCAGCAGGACACCCTCAGGCACTCTGCGCACCCGCACGGCATCTCCCGCAAAGCGAAACTCCCGCGGCAACCGCACTGCCTGGCTGCGCCCATTGCGAAACAGCTTCGCGACTCCGCTCTTGCCCATCGGCCGCCTCCACTCAATAGTATATACCACAAATCTATACCAGGTGCACCTGACGGTTGCCGCCCTGCTTTGACTTTTCTAGGGCGCCGCAGACTGCGCAGAAAGTGCGAGCCTCCTACAATCGGCTCCGGCCACTGGAAAAATTACAGGTAGAAAAACGTGGTTGGACCCTTTTATCTGAAGGAACGAAGGGCGACGTGCTGCAAGTGATCCAATCGTTAGGCAACCTCGAATTCCCTCTCGCCGACGTCTACGCCCACGCCGGCGCTTTGGCCAAACTCCATCCGAGTCGCATTTCCGTTTTCTAGTTTCTGCTTTCTAGTTTCTAGTTTTCTGTCAACGCCCACATCCGCGACAAAATCCGCCAACAACTCCAAGTCCTCCGCGACCTTTCACACTGAGTTGAGTCGAAGTGCGGCCTCCTCGATTTCCTCGGCTCCGGTTCACCCCGAGGAAACTTGAGGGGCTCCTACCGCCTACGTTGAGCGCCGCGCCTTCGTCCCTTTCCTCCGCACCAATTTGATTTCGACCCTGCTATCCAACGCGTGCGCCACCCGGATCAACGTCCTCAGCTTCGAATACTTAGCCCCTAACTTTGTGCTATACTCGTATAGCGAGGTTCTCATGCTTGCGATTCGCCTCCCAGAATCCATCGAAAAACGCCTGGAAAAACTAGCTCGTCGCACCGGCCGCACCAAGACCTTTTATGTCCGCGAGGCGCTGATTGAGCACCTCGACGATCTTGAGGACCTGTATCTGGCCGAGCGCACTCTGGCTCGCATTCGCAGCGGGGAAGAGCAGACCATTCCACTGGAAGATGCTTTGAAGCGGCATGGCCTGGAAGATTGAACTCTCCGCTCAGGTCGACCGCGAACTGGGCAAGCTCGACCCGCAGCAGAGTAAGCGCATCCTGAAGTTTCTCCACGAACGCGTCGCCCGATTGGACAATCCGCGCAGCATCGGCCAGGCCCTGCAGGGTTCAAAGCTCGGAGAATTTTGGAAATACCGCGTGGGAGATTACCGTCTTATCTGCAAAATCGAGGACAATCGACTTCTGATTCTGGTTCTGCGCGTCGGCCACCGCCGGGAAATCTACCGCTGACCTAACCCGGTGCCACGCAGGTATAAGCGCTGCGGGTTTTGACTTTCCCCCGCTATTCCACCGAGGCCTCGTCCGCGATTTCTCCAATTTTCCATTGACAAAAAGAGAGTTCCAGCGTATAGTATTTCTTGGGTAATATCGTGCCCGAACCGGAGAGCGCCAGCCACCTTGCTGGCGTTTTTGCTTTCTGAGGCCTGCTTTTGAGCCTAAGTCCTCTATCCGCAACACTTACGAAGCGAACGGCCCTTTGCCCAGTTTTGGAGCAAACAACTTCTTTAGATGCAACACTTACGCGACCACCCACAAGTGTTGCATCTAAAGGACTTACAGGAAAGCCTAACCCGTTTAGATGCAACACTTACAAAAAAACAGGGGGGGGCGTCGGTTATGGTTAAACAGACATCCGTGGAGGATGTCTGATCGAAAAAAAGAGGGAGCCAACTTCGCCCCCTCCTCTTAAAGGTCACACCGCAACCAAGCTATTTATGGCCGGAGTGCGTAATCCGCGCCAGGATGTCGCGCCGGCTGTCCGGCACGCTGACGCCTGCGAATTCCGCGCGTTCCGCCGCCGTCCACTTACTCATTGTCGCGTTGATAGCTGTAGCCCACTTGTCCATCCCTTCGGCATTGGGGTAATTAATGACCAGGCACCGTGTCGACGGCGCCGCAGTGTTTACGTACTGTTCGTCTAGGGCGTAGAACGTGGCCGCGCCCTTCTTGAGCTGTTCCTCAAACGTCGGCACCAGAAACTTCTTGAGCACCGCGGCGTAGTCGCCCGGCTTCTCCGGCTTTGCATTCGCGCACACCACGCGCAGATACGTCGGTGTTCCGGTACCGGCGTGGTACATCGTCGACTGCATTAACAAGTCTTCGTGCTTGGTGGATGCGATTTGCCCCGGCCTCGGACCGGCCTTGCGGATTTCATCCAGCACCTTCATCAACCCCGCGATGGAGGTCGACGACCACGCCGCCCCATGCGTATATCCGTCGGGGGTGTGTATGACTTGCTCAAAGGTGGACCAGCTAAGGATGGTCCCGTCGGCAGTCATCTTCTCCACGATCGGAACGACCGTCTTCTCGGTATCCTCCGAGTATGAGGCCCAATTCGCCCGCGGCACTTGGAACTGGCTTACATACGTATAAACCGTTGGCGTTGGTTCCATCTGCGAAAAAGCAATCGGCGAACTAACCACCGCAATCGCCACTAACACCAGGCCCACTGCCACACCAATCAATCGTCTATTCATGCATTTCTCCTTGGGCTGGCCAGGTAGCCGCGCAGTGCAACACGTTGGAAGGTCGTTCCTCGTCGCTCACTCGCAGGTTTGCGGATGGTGAAGGGATACGGCGTTCTGTCTAGTGGGTAACCTGAAATATAGGGCTTGCGCCCGCGGCACCGGCCAGTGTCGCCGACAGTATTCCCTAACCCTATCTTTGTCAACGCAATTCCGCCGCGCCATCTATCCGCCCTGTCAGAGCTCCGTCGTTCCAGAGCGTTATCCACCACTCACTCTCTTCTGATTGACCCCGCCCGTCCACGGCGCTAACATGCGCTCCAACAGGAGGTCCTTATGTCATTCCAGGGAAAATACACTCTCATCACTGGAAGTTCACGCGGCATCGGCCGCGGCATCGCGCTCAAGCTCGCCGAAAGGGGCGCATGCGTCGCCGTTCATTACTACCGCAACCTGGAAGCCGCCCAGACCACTCTCGAAAAAATTCGCGCTCTCGGCTCCGACGGCTTCATCGTGCAAGCCGACGTCTGCCGGCCCGATGAGATTCGCCGCATGTTTCAGCAGGTCCGCTCGGAGTTCGGCGGGCTCGACATCTTCGTCAGCAACGCCCGCACGGAAGCCGCCACCTTCTACGAAGCTCCCATGGAGATCTCTCTCGAAAAATGGGACACCGCCGTCGATTCCCAGGCCAAGGCGTTTCTGGTCGCCGTTCGCGAAGCTGCTCCGCTCCTGTCCGATGGCGGAAGGATTGTCGCCATCACCTTCGCTCCCGGTGGACGCTTCGGCAGTTGGCAGCCCTGGGTAGCCATGGGTGCCGCGAAAGCCGCAATGGAGTCGCTGGTCCGCTATTTTGCGGTTGCTCTGGCAGGCCGGGGCATCACCGTGAACTCCATCAGTCCCGGCTGGGTCGAGGACAGCGTGCTAAACAGTTTGCCCGAAGCTTTCCAAACGGGCGTGCGCGAATGGCAAAAACGCGGCTGGACGCCCATGCGCCGCCTCGGTACTCCCGCGGATATCGGCAATGTCGTCGCTCTCATTTGCTCGCCAGAAGCTGGTTGGATTACCGGCCAGTTGATCGAGGCCGACGGCGGCGCGTCGCTCGTCGACGCTCATCTGCCGCTCGAGTTTCAAGGCCTGGAAAAAAGCATGGAGAAACGCGCCAAGTCCCAAGGAGCGTGAGAAACACGCGGCCGCCACTCGCCCCCGTGTGTGCGCCACACGTCGCTTTTACCTGTGGGGAGTTTGACTTTCCCCACGCCGCCGTAGTCTTCGGCTTAACTAGGATCAGATGGTCGCTAGTTTGGCGGGTCGTTAATCTTCAATTCAATTTCTGGCTTCGGCAGGGGTTTCCGCAGTTGCAATTCAGGACGCATGAGCTCTACTAGGATCACCACGAAGATCACAATCATCAGCGCTTCGGCGACGATTGCGGATCGGTGACCCAATCTGCCGAGCGCCAGTAGGGCGAGAAAAAAACCAGTCATTGGAAGAACCAGGCGCGGCTTCTTCCGCTCCAGCCTCGCCGCGCAATGCGGACAAACAAGCCATCTCCACGCGTCCCCATTGAGGAAAAACGGTGTAACAACCTTGCGTTCGCAAGCGGGGCACTTCGTCACGGAGAGCACCCTTTCACCGAATAGACCTACTGTGCCGCGCTTCTTCCGCCGCGTCAATGGAACGAAAGGAACACTGTTCGCACTGAGCACCGCCGAACAGCACCGCGGGTCGCAGTTCTCACGCTTCTCGCACGCGTCTGAACGCCTATTCCCTGCCTGCCAGTAGAGGATTTACCTGACCCTGATTTCAGGAACACGCCGGATTCTACTTCCTCCTCATCATCCCTACTCTCCCCCAATGATGAGCACCACGCTCCCTGTTCAAGGCGTCCGCGAGGAATCTTCCGATCGCGCCACCGTAGCGTTATTCGGCGCGCCCGAAAGGATTCCCAGGTCTGAACCACGCGACCTCCTGAACGCACCTCTGTGGATTACCAGCCTCCACAAGCCGGGAGTTTTTGAAATTGTTCCGACAGAGAATGTGAGCAGAGAAGGGATTCAGTTAGTCACGCAGCGGCATTGGGAGCCTGGCGAGATGGTACTCGTTTCCTCCCCGCCCGGACTTTGTCTGCAGGGCTCGGTCGTTTATTGCAGGAAGCTCCCTAGCGAGGATTATGTTCTGGGGCTTCGGCTCAACGCGCCGGTCGAGCATTGGGCCGAGACGCTCGGACTTGTTACCCGCCGACGCACCTAGCCCGAAAAACCATTTCACATTCCGATTATCGTTTCCCTTGTTGCCTGTCTCTTTCGTTTCGCACAAGAAGGGCGGGCGCTTTCGGCCAAACTTCGGACCGAAGTGCTCCCGCCCATTCGACCGTGTGTGTGAAGTCTGAAAAGAATCTCAGCCCTTCACGTTGATGGTCGCAGGTTCAGAAAGCTCAAACTTGAGCGGCGTTTCCGCCCTCAGCTTGATGTCTTTCTTGCCTGTCAGCAACGCGACCGTCGTTCCGGCTCCTGCACCCACCGGTCCGCCGATCAGCGCGCCGGTCCCGCCGCCGGCCAGGGCGCCAACCACGGCCCCCCCGGCGGCTCCGCCACCGATCCACGCCCAGTTGCGTTTCTTGTGGTCCCGACCGATTCTCGGGTGCGAGAGGGTTCGGACGTTATAGTTCTGTCCATCCACGTCCACGGTTTGCAGAGCAAGCTGCAACCGCGCCCGGCCCTTCAGCCGTCCGGATTGCCGCGAGTCCACGACTAGCCCCTCGGCGTGCGCACCCTTAGGGATCACCGTCTTGCCGTCGACGACCACCGGCTGGGAGACCGTTGCTTCAAAGTGATCTCCCGCTCTGCTCCGGTTTGTCGCTACGGTTTGGTCCAGCCGGACGTTGATCGCCGTGTGCTCCGGTACTGTCACCGGGTCAGACGCGCCCCACACCGTAGCGGCAGACACTGTTAATGCCGCAGCCAGTACGAGCGCGACCCCCATCATAAGGTAGTGCCGTTTGGTCAGAATCATAAGCACCTCCCACCAGAATCGGACGCACCCCTTCCGCCTTCTGCTGCCCTTGTAACAGTTTCAAAATAAAGTGGATAGTGATTTTCCCGCCTGCGTGTGGTGGCAAATCCTTCAGGCTCGGTGCAATTTTGGAGTACTGCAAGTACTAATGAAAAAAACCGCCAGGAAGCCGGACTTGGAGGGTTTCAATGGCTGGGTTCTGCCATGCTCAGAAAATTCAATTCTTTCACATCACAAATTGGCCGCCGCTCAAATTTTACACTATGCTCTCGAAGTAGGTATCCGAAGTAATCGCAGAATCATGCTCACTTGCTCTTGATGCCCACTGACAGAGCGAGCAGTTGTGTTCATGGCGCGTCAACACTGTGTAAGCCCGAGCGTAGTTTGCCTGCAATCGCAAGAGTTCGTCACCCGCCTTCTTTGTGATCGGATGAGACTTACAGTATTCGGCGCGGTGCTCGTTCCAGGTTTCCAAGGCCCTCTCGCACTCTGCGAGCAGCCTCTGATGTTCTGAACAAATCGCGGTCTCGACGGAGATTACGGTGTTCATTTTTGCCCCCCCTTCACCGGCGATAATGCACTTATCTCGCCAAGGAAGGTAAGCCGCGAGTTTTGAAGAGTTTGAAACGGAATGCGGCTCTTCGGAACGTAAGTCCCAGTACGCAGAAAGGGCGCATTTCCCGTTTGGCGATTGTAATATTTACAAGGGAAGAGAGGCTGGTTCGCAGCCATAATTTCCACACATTTCTACGCGTGACCTGCGAGATGCCTGTCCGCCTGGCCACGGCTCCCAGCGCGTCTCTCCGTCAACATCGTGGATGCAAAGCCACGCTGCCGCAAGCTGGCCAACGTCCCTATCTCGAGCAAAATCAGCGCGGTAGAGCTCGGCTATGTTCTTGCACCTCTACCACTCGAGATTCGAATGGGGAGGCATTTCGATGTTCCACTGGCGGCAATGCACTATTTCTTTTCTCCTAATTTTCTGCACGACTTGGTTTTCCGGGTGCCGGAACGGCAATGCCCAGTCTGTGCCCGCTCAACCATCCGCCGCCGCAGCACAAGGCCCTAGACCCACAGTCGCTAAGCACGCGCTGCACGATTCCGCTTTCTCCACCTACAACAACCCGGATTACAGCGTCTCTTTCCGCTACCCGCGAAACTATTTCCTGGACGATGCATTCGAATCAGAAGACGCCCCGATTCTCGAAGCGCGGCAGAAACTCGGAGCACAGCAGCCCGGCGCCACACTCGTCGCGACTGTCACGATTCCTCCAGACGCGTATCCCAATACTACTTTCGTCAGCGGCACTCTCCAGCTTATTGTCAACCCTAGAGTCACGAGCGAAACGTGTCAGTCCTTTGCTGTCCCTCTCGATGAGGGGTACACCTTCGGCTCAACACCCATTCAGGGCACAGTCTTTAATTGGCGGCAAAGAGGTTCTGCCGCCATGGGCACGGGAGATCTCGACCGCGACTATGCAGGTTTTTCCAAAGGAACCTGCTACGAATTTTTTCTGCAACTCGTCACCGGCTCCAATCCTGATCTTGAACCCAGCATCAAGGACGCGGACGAACTCAAGATCATGCGGCAGCTCGAAAAAATTGTGTTGTCTCTGCAAATCCACAATCCGCAGGCTTCTTACCATTCACTTTAGCGGCGGGCCTGCAACCGCGCACAACTTTCTTCTTTCCGCTCCAATGGGCGCTAATTGATACCTAGGAATTTCAATCTGCCTCTTGGCGTTGTTCCTCCGCTATGTTTTCCTATAGGTGACACCATGAGACGCATTCTCGAATCCGGCTGGGTTCTCTTTTTCACCGCTGCGCTGCTACTTTGTTTGTTTCCTTTATTTACTGTGGCGCAGGACCAGCAACCCACGATCCGTTTTGTCCGCAACCCGGATCCCGCGCCGGAATTCAAGCTCACTGGCCTTGATGGCAAGCCGGTCGCGCTCGCCGACTCCAAAGGCAAAGTCATTCTTTTGAATTTTTGGGCCACCTGGTGCGGACCTTGCCGCGCCGAAATTCCGGATCTCGTCGAGCTGCAAGACAAATACAAAGAGCGCCTCCAGATTCTTGGCCTGGTTGTGGACGACGGCGATCAAGACGCCATCCAGGATTTTGTTGAAAAATTCGGCATCAACTATCCGGTCGCTCTAGCCACCAACGACCTTCGAATGCAGTACGGCGGGATCGCAGTGCTTCCTACCTCTTTCGTGCTGGACGCGGAAGGCCGCGTCGTTCAAAAGCACGAAGGTCTTCGCGATCCCATCCTCTATGAAACGGAAATCCGCTCGCTCCTCGGCCTCTCCATCGGCAACGTCAAAGTGGAAACTTTCGAGGACACCGGGCAGATTTTTCTGAAGAACGCGGAGCGGGCCAGCGAACTTCCCGGCGTGGATCTCTCCAAGCTGACGCCCGAGCAAAAGGTCGTCGCGCTCCACAAATTCAACGCGGAAACCTGCAGCTGCGGGTGCACTCTTACGCTCGCGCAGTGCCGCATCTACGACCGCAACTGCCAAACCAGCAAAGACGCTACCGCTAAAATTGTCGCCGCCCTTGCGCATCCCACTCCCGCGAAGTCCAAGTCCGCAACTCCTCTCGCACCGGCGAACGCAACCGCTCCGGCACAGCCCGCAGCCCCCACGTCTCCAGAGAAACCTATGGAATAAAGGGGCACTCGCTGGCTCAGAACGCTGTTCCGCGTGGGTGGCGGCCGCTTCTTCTCGGCGTTCTCTTGTGGCTGGGAATGGGGCTCACGGTGCCGTATTTCATTCGAGCGGAGTTCATCTCCTTTTAACGGAATTCGGTTATCCTTGGGTCATGGACCCAATCATCAAAGGAGCGATCCCCGTTCTTCCTGCCGCCGACACGACGGAATCCCTGAAGTGGTGGACGGAGATTTGTGGCTTTCAGGAAACGTTCCGCGATGCCACGCCGCCGAACTACGCTGGAATCAACCGCGGCGAGGCCTACTTGCACATAGCCGGCATGAGCGACAAAGAACTGGCGCGCAAGGTCGGGGACCAGACCATAGTGAGAATTGCCGTTCAAGGCATTGCGGCCGTGTATGCCGAATACCAGAAACGCGGGGGAAAAGTGCACCCCAACGGAGCACTGCAAACCAAGCCCTGGGGCACGAAAGAGTTCGGGGCAATTGACCCCAACGGCGTGTGCGTGACGTTTCAGGAATGAGCGTCGTCTAGCCTGATCTGGGGCACGCCTAAAGAGAGATGGAACCTTAGCGCCATAGGGCAGACAACGCCCCATCTGGCAGTTTTCGATTCACGACTGATCAAGGATCTGCGACCTAGAATACGGCTGCGAGAACTGTTTCTGCCTTTTGCGTATGGTAGTCAGTACTTTAAGGGATGGGAACAATCTTGAGGGTACCTAACTCGATGGTCGCCATCAGGTGGCCATCCGGAGAGAGTGCCGAAACGTACCCTTCGGGCATAGCGTGTTTAAGCAGCAGTTTCTTGGGCTTTAGGTCGTAGACAAAAACTTCATTGTAATATGGCCAAGTACCGGCCTTCGTAGTGAACTTGCTTCTCTTCATGAGGGCCATGATCGCCAACCTTGCACGGTCCTCAGAGAGACCAACAAAGCTGGGCATATGAAACGTATCAGGCGCCGGAATGTGACCGGAAAAGAGTTCATTTCCATTCCTGTCGACCACGGATAGTTGCTGATTTAGCGCATACGCTATCGCATCTCTTCCGATGAAGGTAAGTGGATTACACGTTTGGCGGTCCTGTAACTTTTGCCAATTGCTCTGGTCGGGTTGAAAATGCAAGGCGCCTTTGCAGTATCCTCCAAGCGAATACGCCAGTTGCCTTTCGCCGAATATTACCGTGGAACGTTTGGGGTAAATGAGAGATGTCAACTCTTCAAAGCTGTTCGCGTCCAAAAAGTGAGCCTTTTGCTTCCCTGAGTCGTCCACTGTCGTGACTAGCACAAGCTGATTTAGTGCTCGGTCGAATTTCATTCCTAAGGTTGTAGATGGCAGGGGATGAGTCTTAATGAGTTGAAGTCTAGCGTCATAGATGTCCAGCTTTTCTGACTCTCTCAGTAGAATCGTCTCGTTTGGCCCACTAGTGATGTCTAGGGATTTCCCATCGCCAAGGAAAGCAAGTTGCCCCATCAGCTTCCCAGACGCGTCGAATGTGAGCACCTTGAAGCTATAAGGCGGTTGTGCTGTCTCTGAAATCTGTTGCTCAAAATAAAGAGCCAAGCTGTCGTTCGACAAGAAAACTATGCTGGCCTTCACGTCTGCGGTCGCTACAGGGTTAGAGTAAGTCGGGAAACCAAAGGGATGTAAATCCACGTTCTTTTCGGAACTATAGCCAATTTGGCGGAATCTTGAGCGGAGAGGCTCAGAGACCAGAATACGATAATGAGCAATAGAAGCCCACGCGGTTGTTGCATAGCCGAATTGAGTCTATGTTTCGTGGACTTGCACTGTCAATTCACAGAAAGACCGAGCGCGACTTGAATGAAAGTTGGTGCCAAGTCCTGATTAACGCAATAAACTGGACAAGTGACCGGCTACTCTCAGTGAGATTGGGGAATGAGGGGCACGGGAGGTTCGGCCTGTGCTGCTGGTGCTTGCCGAGGGGGAGGATTGGGTACTACACTCGCGCGGGGAAATGGGCAGGTGATTCGAAGGGAGGGAAAGTATGAATCGGCGCATAAGTTTCCTGGCGGTGGTTTTGGCGGTGGCAGGGATTATCACGGTACGGGGCGCGTTTTCGCAACCTACGCCGCAAGCGACACGCCAGGTGATCAAGCTCGCAGGTGGCCCCATAAAGGCGCCATTCAGCGACGCAATTCTTGCCGGCAACACACTTTATTTGGCGGGGAGGATTGGGATTGATCCGAAGACGGGGAAAGTCCCAGAAAAGATAGAGGACGAAGCGAAATTGTTGCTGGATGGCGAAAAAGAAGTCCTGGCTCTAGCGGGGATGACGATGGATGACCTGGTGTACGTCCAAATCTCGTGCACGGATTTGTCGTTGTTCGAGAAATTCAATCCCATTTACGCGAGCTACTTTTCGACGAAAGATTATCCCGCGCGTGAATTTGTTGGAGCAGGATCGCTGCTGCGGGGCGGACACTTTGAAATACAAGCCATCGCGGTAAAGCGGTAGGAGATTGAGCGCCAGGTTGACATTCCAGCTAGGTGTTTCCGTCGACGAGTAGATCAAGTGAGATCCTTTCCGCAGGGTCGGAACCTGTAGTACGACTGCGTGCAGCCGTGGGTATATGCCTATATAAGGGCATTAAGTTTATGCCATTATTTAGATATATGCCCATATAGTGCCAGCTATTTGCCCCCCCTCAACCTTCCGGGATTAGTGTAAGCCCTTCATTGTCAAATACTTGAGCATTAACGAATATTTGCATCGGATGGTGCTTGCCATGCATCTACAACGTGCCAACAGGACGGAATCAATGCTAAGAATTACGACTGAAAAAAAGCGCGGGAAGATTCTCCTCAGTGTCGAGGGCAAGCTCGCAGGCCCGTGGGTGGCGGCGCTGGAGCAGTGCTGGCGGGAGTTGCGCGCGGCGTCGGCTCAGGAGAAGTTCCACCTGGATTTATGCGGCGTTAGCTTCATCGATGCCGCCGGGAGAGTGCTGCTGAAGGAAATTCACAGCCAGGGCGGCAAGCTGGTCGCCGAAGGCTGCCTAAATCAAGCGATTGTGCATGAAATCATGGCGGGAGAGAAGCGAACGGGGCGCGGCAGTGAAAAACAACGCCGCAAGTCGTCGCACATTATTTTCTATACGATTTTTTTTAGCTTGCTGATTGTGCCGAAGATAACGCAGGCGCAAGGCGCGCATAACCCGAGCGCGTTGCCGGGAAATGCGCCCGCGGGAGTCTTGCGATTGACGCTGGATCAAGCAGTGGGGCTGTCGCTGAAACAGAATCCGACGGCGCAGATCGCGATTTTGCAAGCGGCTCAAAGTGAACAGGACAAAAACATTGCGCGTGCGGACTTGCTTCCGCAAGCGAACGCGAATCTTTCGGACGAAGCACAGAAAGTAAACCTGAGGGCAGAATTTGGAGGCAGGACGCCGTTTCCGGGATTTCCGAAGACGCTGGGTCCCTATCAAGTATTTTCTGCGGGCACGAGCTTCGGAATGCCCGTGTTCGACCTGACGCTGTGGCGGAGATATCAGGCGGCACAGAACACTCTAAAATCAAGCAAAGCGAACAGCCTCTCGACACGCGAGCAGGTGATTTTGCTGGTGGTTTCGCAGTACATCGGAACGCTTCGCGGAGTGGCAAATGTGGAGGCGTCCCAATCGCGCGTGAATCTGGCGCAAGCGTTGTACGACCAGGCGGCGGATTTGCAGAAGGAAGGCGTGGGCACAGGAATCGACACGCTGCGCGCAAACGTGGAGCTGCAAAACGAAAAGCAGCGGCTGATCGAAGCGGAAAACGATCGCGAAACGTCGCTCTTCGCGCTGAGCCGTCTATTGAATCTGGACCCTCGGCAGGCCATCGAGCTGGCGGATTCGCTGAGCTTTTACGACACGCCGCAGCCGGAAGCGGAGCCAAGCATCGAGCTCGCGCTGGCGCAACGCCAGGAGTGGAAGGCGCTCGAATCGCAGATCAAAGCTGCGGAGTATGAGAAGAAAGCGGCGCAGGATTCGCGACTGCCGTACCTGCGGTTCGATGGGGAATTGGCATACGTCGGATCGTCGGGAAGCACGACGGTGCCGACGCGCACCTATCAAGCCAGCGTGAATATGCCGCTGTTTACCGGCGGACGGATCCACGCGGAAATTGTACGCGCTGACCTGGAAATCAAAAAGCTGGACCAGCAGAGAAATGATTTGCGGAATCAGATTGCGCTGGATGTAAAAACGGCACTGCTGAATATGCAGTCGGCGCGCAATGAAGTGCAAGTGGCCAATCTGGGTGTGCAACTTTCAAAGGAAGAGGTGGATCAGGCGCGAGACCGCTTCAAAGCGGGAGTGGCCAACAACATCGAAGTGATTCAGGCGCAGGATTCGCTGGCACGCGCAAACGACAACCAGATCGTGGCGCTGTACCGCTTCAACCAGGCCCGCGCGGACCTGGCGCGGTCGATCGGGCAAATGGAAAGGGTTTACTCAAAGTAACCGGGGGAACAATGAGTGTCGAGATCGAAGTCGGATTGGAAAATGCGACAAAAGTGCCGCGGCTCACGGAAGAAGAGTTGGGGCTGGTGGAGGCGCCGAAGGGATTCGCGAACCCGAAAGTGAGGAGGCTGCTGTTCGCCGGGGGGACGGTGGTGCTGGCAGCGATCGTCGGACTGTTCGTGTATTACCACAATCGCGAGACAACGGACGATGCGCAGGTGGACGGGCACATTACGCCGATGGCCTCAAAAGTTTACGGGCGTGTGGCGGAAGTTTTGGTGGATGACAACCAGGCGGTAAAGACAGGGCAAGTGCTGGTCAAGATTGACCCGCGGGATTATCAGGCGGCGTTGGACCAAGCGAAGGCGTCGCTGGCGTTGGCGGAGAGCGAAGCGCGTTCCGCGGGAGTGGACGTGCCGCGCACAAGGGAAAACGTGGCGAGCGGAAATTCAAATGCAGATGCGCAGCTGCTGGGCGCGCAGGCGGACCTGGCGCGGGCGCAGACGACCTATGAGCAGGCGCAGACCGCAGATTTGGCGTGGGCCCGGGCGAATGTGGACAAGAGCCGAGCGAATGCGGAGCTGGCGAAGGCGGATTTGGCGCGTTACCTACCGTTGATGGAGAAGGGCGAGATTTCGAAGCAGCAATATGACGCAGCGAAAGCCAATGCGGATGCGACCGAGAGCGCGCTGAGAGCGGATCAGGAAAAACTGGCGCAGGCGCAGCGTAACGTGGAAGTAACCAAGGCGCAATTGGATGCAGCGAAGGCACGAGTCGAGCAGGCGCGAGCGGGAGTGGCGTCGGCGCACGCGGACGTCAAGCAGGTGAGCATGAGGACCGCGGATGCGCAGGCGAAGCTCGCCAAAGTGGAGCAGGCGCGCGCAGCGCTGGAAGCAGCGGAATTGAACTTGAGCTACACGGAGATCACGGCGCCGGTCGATGGCGTAGCGACGCACAAACAAGTGGAACCGGGACAGATCGTGCAGGCAGGGCAAGGGTTGCTGGTCGTCGTGCCGCTGCAGAACGTGTGGGTGACGGCAAACTTCAAAGAGACGCAACTGAAGAACATGAAGGCCGGGCAGCGAGCGGAAGTGAAAGTGGATACGTACGAAAAGACGTTCAGCGGGCATGTGGATTCGATTGCGGGGGCGACGGGAGCGGTGCTGAGCCTTCTGCCACCGGAAAATGCGACAGGAAATTACGTGAAGGTGGTGCAGCGGATCCCCGTGAAGATCGTGTTGGACCCGATTCCTTCAGAGAAAGCGGTCCTGCGGCCGGGAATGAATGTGGACGCAACGGTGATCACGAATTAACGGGAATACGGATAGGGATTCGAACGGTCATACGTAGAAACAAAAGGGGCAGAGATCAAACGCGATGCGAGACAGAATTCTATCCAAGCTGCGGATGCCGGACGGGACGATCAACCCCTGGGTGATCGCGGTAACGGTGACGCTGGCGACGTTCATGGAGGTGCTGGACACGTCGATTGCGAACGTAGCGCTGCCGCACATCGCGGGAAATTTGTCGGCGGGGCAGGACGAATCGACTTGGGTGTTGACGTCGTATCTCGTTTCGAACGCGATCGTGCTGCCGCTGTCGGGATGGTTTTCGGGACTGATCGGGCGGAAGCGGTTCTACATGACGTGCGTGGCGATTTTCACGGCGAGTTCGTTTTTGTGCGGGCTGGCGCCGAGCCTGGGTGTGCTGGTGATTTTCCGGATCTTGCAGGGCGTGGGCGGCGGGGGACTGCAGCCCAGCGAGCAAGCGATTTTGAACGATACGTTTCCGCTGGAGAAACGCGGCATGGCGTTTGCGGTTTACGGGCTGGCCGTGGTTGTGGCGCCAACGATCGGGCCGTGGCTGGGCGGATGGATTACCGACAATTTTTCGTGGAGATGGATTTTTTACATCAATGTGCCGGTGGGAATTCTTTCGCTGCTGCTGACGAGTTTTTTGGTCAGCGACCCGCCATACATGAAGAAAGCCAGTGTGAAGGCAGGATTCCGGATCGATTACATCGGTATCGGGTTGATCAGCTTGGGCCTGGGAAGCATGCAAATTATTCTGGACAAGGGGCAGCGCGAGGATTGGCTTTCATCGAATTTCATTCGCGTCTTTTTCGTGCTTATGCTCACCGGTATAGTCGCGGGGATTCTCTGGGAATTGCGCGAAAAGGAGCCGGTCATCGACCTGCGCATGTTAAAAGACCGCAATTTCGCGATTGCCACGACCGCGATGTTTTTCCTGGGATTTGTTCTGTATTCAACCACGGTGCTGATTCCGCAACTTTTGCAGCAACTGCTCGGCTACACGGCGCAACTGGCGGGAATGGCGCTGTCGCCGGGCGGAGCCGTAATCATGTGCATGATGCCCGTTGTGGGGATTCTGGTGTCGAAGGTGGACACGCGGATCCTGATCACGTTCGGGTGCATTGTGTCGTCGGCGGCGCTGTTCGTGATGGCGGGATGGGACCTCGGGCTGGATTTCGGGCACGCAGTGCGTGCGCGCATGCTGCAAAGCTTCGGTCTGGCGTTTTTGTTCATTCCCATCAACGTGGCGGCGTTCGCGTACGTGCCAAAAGAAAAGACCAACATGGGAACGGGAATCATCAACCTGGCTCGAAACATCGGGGCGAGCGTGGGAATTGCGACGGTGACGACGATGCTGGACCGGCGGTCACAGTTTCATCAATCGCGATTGATGGAACACGTCAACGGTTTCAGCGCCGCGTATCACAAGACGCTGAACGGCATGCAAATGAAACTAGTAGCGGCGGGTTCGACGGCGGCGCACGCCAGCGCGCAAGCGCACGGCATGATTTACAACACCATCCAGCGGCAGGCGGCAATGCTGGCGTTTATCGACAATTTCAAGATGCTTGGGTTGGTGTTTTTCGCGGTGATTCCGGTTTTGGTGCTGATGAGGAAGCCGAGAGCGTCTGGGGGAGCTGTTCCGGTTCATTGAAAAAGAGGTTTTTGCACTTCAGAGTCGCGCAAAGTTTTTGTTTTGAACGGGGGGACAACAATGGCAACACAAGCTGCAGTGGGAATACAACTGAACGAAGAAAAGCTGATCCGCGCCGGACAACGAGGCGACGAACAAGCAGTCGAAGCCCTGTTCCGGCGTTACCAGCGGCCGTTGTTTCAGACAGCGCTGCGGGTGCTGGGGAACACGGAGGACGCGGAAGACGCGCTGCAAGACGGGCTGCTCTCGGCGTATCGCAATCTAAGGCGCTTTGAGGGGCGGTCGCAGTTTTCGACATGGCTGACGCGCATCGTGATCAACGCAGCGCTGATGCGGCGGCGGAGCGCGAAGGCGCGTCCGGCGCTATCT